>Ga0207148_1105_pt1 | contig 19173 bp, 10 predicted proteins | sample Alteio_BWMinHeat_34_FD_153558 | JGI IMG/M metagenome (GOLD analysis project Ga0207148, IMG submission 153558) | Enriched cells from forest soil in Barre Woods Harvard Forest LTER site, Petersham, Massachusetts, United States -... | ecosystem: Environmental > Terrestrial > Soil > Temperate forest >... | reverse complement strand
CGCGAGAGCGGTTAGTGCGGTGTCGTTTGCGTCGATGACGATCCTGATGAGCGGCGTGAATATGTACGCCATGGCCGTGGTGATGCAGACGGTGCTGGGATGGAATCTGACGTTCTCGATCTGGATGGGTGCGGGGACGGTGGCTCTGTATGTGATGCTGGGTGGGCTGCGTTCTGCGATCATCAACGAGGTGTTGCAGTTTGTCTTGATATGGGCAGGCGCGGCGACGATTCCGATACTGGGGTTGATTGAGGCCCATGGTTGGACCAATCTAAAGGCGCAGATCGCAACGAACGTGGGGAACGCCCATTACACGCACCTGTGGAACACGCTTGCGAGCTTCAAGGGCAATCCAATGGGCGTGCACTGGACGGGCATCGTGCTTGGGCTTGGCTTCGTAATCAGCTTCGGCTATTGGACGACGGACTTTCTGGTCGTGCAGCGCGTGTTGAGCGCAAACAGTCTGCGCTCGGCGAAGATGGCTCCGGTGATTGGGGCTGCATTCAAGATGGCCGTGCCGCTCATCGTGATTCTGCCGGGGCTGATTGCACTTGGACTGCACAACGCAGATGGATCACAGGTGTTTCATCTGGTTCCGGGGAGCGTCGCGAAGGCGACAGGACAGCATAGCTATGATGACGTGCTTCCGCTGATGCTGATCCGCTACTGTGGGCCGGGGTTGTTAGGGCTTGGGATTACGGCGCTCGTGGCCGGGTTCATGAGCGGCATGGCCGGCAATATCAGTGCATTTTCTACTGTGTGGACGTACGACCTCTATGGCGCGTTCCTCAACAAGCGAGCCTCGGACCGGCACTATGTGGCGATGGGGCGATGGTCGACGGTGATCGGCATGCTGGTGTCGATTGCGACTGCATATCTGGTAATGCATGCGGCGTCGATCATGGATTATGTGCAGGCTCTCTTCAGCTTCTTCATCGCGCCGCTGTTTGGGACTGTGATCCTGGGGATGCTTTGGAAGAGAGCCACGCGGGCTGGAGGTTTCTGGGGGTTGCTGGCGGGAACTGCGGCTTCCATTGCGATGTTTGTATGGGTGCGGATGGATGCGAGCGCACTGCGGTACATCGCGGTGAGTCCCGATTCCAAGCCGATGGCGGAGAACCTCTATCGTGCGTTGTGGAGCTGGGTGATCTGCGTGGGGGTGACGGTCGTCGTGAGCTTGATGACGAAGCCGGTGGCGACTGCGCAGCTTGCTGGGTTGGTATATGGAGTCACGCCACTGCCGAACGATGGCGCAGAGAAGCTTTGGGAGAAGCCAGCGTTCTGGGCCGTTGTGGTGATCGTGGTCTTCTTCATTTTGAATCTGATGTTCTTTTAGAGGCAATGCTGGGAGAGGGGGAGCGATGCGAGAGGACCATTCACAAGAAGTGATGGGGCGTGGGGAGAAGCTCTCCATCTGGTTTTTCTGCGGCGTTCTGATGCTGGCGGACGGTGTGGTTCTCCTGGGGCAGGGAAGTTTCGAGCACTTTGGACATGCGCCCGCGACGGTGCTCTCTCGGCTGCAACCAACCCTATGGTGGGGTCTGCTCTTAACGGTCCTGGGCGGCGTCTACACGGTTCGGTTTCGTCCGACGAGGGGACGTTCGGCGAATTAACGCAGGAAGGCTTCACTGCAGCGTCTGGAGATACAACGCTTCATTTCTTATTGGAGAGAAACATGAGCCGATCGATTTTCAGTGATTTTGCGACCGTGCGTTATGAAGGAGTCGCGAGTACATCCGACCTGGCGTACCGATGGTACGACGCAGAGCGTGTGGTGCTCGGAAAGCCGCTGCGGGAGCATCTGCGGTTTGCGGTGGCCTACTGGCACAGTCTTGCGATGAACGGCAGCGATCCATTCGGCGCGCCGACGATTCATCGTCCGTGGATGGGCCGCAGTGACGCGATGCAGGCGGCGCGGGAGAAGGCCGATGCTGCGTTCGATCTGTTTCGTGTGCTGGATCTTCCGTTCTATACCTTTCATGACCGGGATATTACACCGGAGGGCGAGACTCTGCGGGAGTCGATTGCCAATCTGCACAGCATGGCGGATTACCTGGCGATGAAGATGGAGTCGTCGAAGACGCGGCTGCTGTGGGGTACGGCAAACCTCTTCAGCCATCCACGCTTCATGTCGGGCGCAGCGACGAATCCTGACCCCGAGGTGTTCGCTTATAGTGCGACGACGATCAAGCACTGCATGGATGTGACGAAGAAGCTTGGCGGCGTCAACTATGTACTTTGGGGCGGCCGCGAGGGGTACGAGACGCTGCTGAATACGGATCTGAGGCAAGAGGCGGAGCAGATGGGCCGCATGCTCGCCCTGGTCGTCGAGTACAAACACAAGATTGGATTTGATGGGCAGATCCTGATTGAACCAAAGCCCAAGGAGCCGACAGCGCATCAGTATGACTTCGACACGGCGACGGTGTTCGGGTTCCTGAAAAAGTGTGGGCTGGAGAACGAGGTGAAGGTGAATCTCGAGGCGAATCATGCGTTGCTTGCAGGGCACAGCTTTGAACACGAGATTGGGACCGCAGCGAGTCTTGGGATTCTTGGATCGCTGGACATCAACCGCGGCGATCCGTTGCTGGGCTGGGACACGGATCAGTTTCCCGTTGACCTGTACTCGATGACATTGTCGATGTACCACGTCATTCAGGCGGGCGGGTTGGGACAGGGCGGAATGAACTTCGACGCTAAGGTGCGTCGGCAGTCGACAGAGGCTGAGGATCTGTTGCATGCGCACATTGGTGGAGTGGACCTGTGCGCACGGGCGTTTCTTGCGGCGGCAAAGATGCATGAGGACGGTCTTCTAGCCGGGAGGGTCGCTGCGCGCTATGCCGGGTGGGACACGCCGGAGAATCAGGCCGTGTTGGTGGGGAATACGCCACTCAATCTGATTGCGGCCCGAAGTGAGGAGCGGAACATCGATCCTCAGCCGCGGTCGGGAGAGCAGGAGAGGCTCGAGAATCTAGTCAGTCGCTATCTGTAGAACAACAAGGACAAGGCCGCATTCGACTGTAAAAGGTCGATGCGGCCTTTGTCGTAAGGAGTTGTGATGATGCTTCGGCAATGGATGACGCGGTCCGTAATCGTTCTATTGAGTCTTCTTCCGCCTGCGTTCGCGCAGCTACCGTTGCCCTCGGATGTGCGACGCCCGATGCTGGGACTTGGAGCGGCATGGTATCCGGAGCAGTGGCCCGAGAGTCGATGGGACGCCGATCTGACCTTGATGGAGCATGCGCATATCAGCTTTGTGCGGGTTGGCGAGTTTGCGTGGAGCACGATGGAGCCCAAAGAGGGTGCGTATGACCTGGAGTGGCTGCAGCGTGCGGTGCGTGCTGCGGAAAGGCACCATATTGCGGTTGTGATCGGAACGCCTTCGGCTGCTCCTCCTGCGTGGCTGACTCAGAGGTATCCCGAGACGCTGCGGACGATGGACAACGGCAGAAAAGACAGCCATGGGAATCGCCAGCAGTTCGACTGGAGCGATGCCAAGTATCGCGATCTGAGCCGAAAGATCGCGGAGAAGCTGGCTGAGGCGTTTGGTCATGATCCCAATGTGATTGGATGGCAGATCGATAACGAATACTGCAATGAGAGCTACGGGGAGAGTACGCAGGCGCAGTTTCAAAGCTGGCTTCGTGCGAAGTATGGGACTCTGGATAATCTGAATGCGCGGTGGACGACGGCGTATTGGAGCGAAACGTATCAGAACTGGGATCAAATTCCGATCGAGGAACATGGGGGAAATCCGGGACTCCTGCTCAACTGGAAGGAGTTCGTCTCCGATACGTGGCGGAGTTATCAGAAGAATCAGCTCGATGTGATTCGTTCGCACGCTGAGCCGCGGCAGAGGATTACAACGAACATGATGGGTTGGTTCGATGCCTACGATCATTACACCGTGGCGCAGGATCTGGACTTTGCGTCGTGGGATGACTACGTGGGGACGGGTCATCTGGATGCGGCGCGGAATGGGGCGACGCATGATCTGACGCGCGGATTTCTTCGCAAGAACTTCTGGGTGATGGAGACGCAGCCGGGCTTCGTGAACTGGCAGACGGATAACAACGCGCTCGACAAGGGTGAGGTCCGGGCGATGGCATGGAACGCGATTGGCCACGGAGCGGAGGCGGTTGAGTACTGGCAGTGGCGCAGCGCGCTGAATGGCCAAGAGCAGTATCACGGCACGTTGCTTGGAGGCGATGGGACGCCTGTACCGCTTTATGACGAGGTGAAACAGGTTGGGGCCGAGTTTGAGAAGGCCTCTGCAGTGCTCGCGGGGACGACGGTTCAATCTCAGGTAGCGGTACTGCAGGATTATCCCAGCCGATGGGCGATCAACTGGCAGCGGCACAATAAAGCGTTCGATCCGGTGGACGCGTTGATGAGTTACTACAAGCCGTTGCATGAATTGCTTCGTTCCGTGGATGTGGTTGCCGATACCGCTCCGCTGACAGGGTACAAGTTGGTGGTGGCTCCTGCGCTGAATGTGTTGACCCCGGAGGCGGCGAAGAATCTGGAGGCGTATGTTCGGGCTGGAGGACATCTGGTGCTTGGTCAGCGGAGCGCGATGAAGGATGAGGACAATAGCTTGTATCCGCAGCGACAGCCTGGCCCACTTGCTACGCTGCTAGGGGCGCGGGTTGAGCAGTTTTATGCATTGAATAAGACTGTGCCAGTAAGCGGAGTGTGGGGGGACGCGCAGGATACTGTTTGGGCGGAGCAGATTGGGGTGGTGGATTCCGCGACGCAGGTTCTGATGCGCTATGGCACGAGTAATGGGTGGCTTGATGGACAGCCTGCGGTGGTGACGCGCAAGGTTGGCCGGGGCAGCATTACGTATATCGGCGCTGCGCTCGATGAGGCTGCGATGCGACGCGCTGCGGAGTGGATGCTGCAGGAGAGCGGCGTTGCAGCGGTGCTGCAGGAGGTTCCAGCGGATGTCGATGTTGCGATTCGATCGGATGGTCAGAAGCGGATCGTGATTCTCACGAACTACGGTGCGGAGCCGCAGATGATCCAGTTGCCTCATCCGATGCGGAACGTGCTGGACGGCGGGGAGGCTTCGAGCGTATCGCTCGCTCGATTTGGTGTCGCGGTGTTGCAGGATCCAGCTAAGGCGGAGTAGACGTAACTTGTTTCGCGTCCCAGAAGCGTGATTGGCATGCGTACAGGTGGAGGACGAGCACATCCCCGTTAATAAGGAGGATTCTCCCGAGGCCAGTAGCGAAAACTGCGGAAGGTGGCATCGCCTGAGCCCCAGGCCGAGAGGGCCGGCCGCACGTCCAGAAAGCCGCCAAGCACATTGTGGTGCATCCCGGAGATCTCTGCGGACTCCCGAACCTGCTGCCACTCTTGGTTTGGGCGGCGGAAGTAGAAATCAATCTCCTGGCGATCGTTCACGATGCGAAGCGTTGCACGACTGGCTTTATCCTCCGGGTGCGAGAAGGTGAGCCCATTTCCAACGCGTACGCTGATTCCTTTTGGCCCGAGTGTAATGCCGGTTGCGTGCTCAGGGTTGTAGAAGAGAAGCAGACCCGCCTCGCACCCCGGTTCAATGTCGACGTCGACCTCGATCGTGTAGGAGTGGCCTCCCACGGGGGTCGTGAGGACCGATGTGTCGGCAAGATTCTTACCTTGCGCCGCGAGTCGAAGGTATCCGTTCCCTGTTTCAAAGCGTGCCGAATCGTACTCATGCCAGAAGCCCCATTGCAGCCCTAATTCTGGGCTTTCGAAGTTGTCCGAGGGATCGAAGAACGGCTCCTGTCTGCCGGTGAGCATGGGCATGGGAATCGCTGAATCCGCCGCGATCTCGGGAAGCAGCCGAAACCAGCCGTCGGCGGTCCACTCTACCGGCAGCAGGAGCAGCTGACGTCCGAGCGTGCGATACCCGTTTTCATAGGCATGGAGGGTCGTGTACCACTTGCCTTCAGGAGTGTCGACGAGACGCCCGTGCCCCACGCTCAGCCAGCGGTCGTCGCGGGATTGCGTGTGCACGATGGGATTGTACGGAGAGAACTCCCATGGACCTTCAGCGTGGCGGCTGCGGGCGCTGATGATGGAGTGGCTTGTCGCAGGACCGCCGGTTCCGCCTTCCGCGACATTGAGGTAGAAGTAGCCGTTGTGCTCAAGCAGTTTCGGGCCTTCGAGGCAGGTACATTCGATCCGCGTCGTTGCCGGCACCGACCACGGCTCGAATACGGCGCGCGGAGGCGATTTGACTGCGAGGCCATCGGGTGTGAGCTCCGCCATCTGGCCGCCGTTCATATACAGAAAGCGTCTGCCATTTTCGGCGATATGCGCGGGGTCGATGGCAGAGATGTGAAGATCGATTGGCTCGCTCCAGGGCCCGGTGGGATGATCCGCGTGGACTACGAAGATTCCGTTGTTTGCTGGGAAATAGATATAGAAACGGCCTTGATGCTCACAGAGGTAGGGCGCCCATATGCTGCCGTAGTAGCGACGCAGTGCCGCAGCGACGGGACGCCAGTTAATCAAATCCGACGAGTGCCAGATGAGCAGGCCCGGAGCGTAGTCGAAGCTTGAATGAGTCAGGTAAAACTCATTGCCTACCCTGATGGGACTTGCATCCGGGTGATCGCCGCCCATGATTGGATTGCGATAGACATTTTGTACCTGAGTCGATGCCCATTGGAATTGGGGCTCAAGCGCGAGTGCGATCGATGTTGCAGAGGCATTCCGGAAGAAGCGGCGACGTGTGATCATGTTCGTACCTTGTGCACCAAGACGTAACAGGGATTCTTCCACTGCGTGGTTTGCGATATGTTGCGAACCACGCAGTGGAAGATGACATCGGTTCTGGAACTGCGGTTTACTGGCCTTTGATCTCCAGGATGGTGGAGTCGGGGCCGGACCAGGCGTTGGAACCGGTGTGGGTGAGTTGGTGCGTGGCATCGGACCAGTGAAGGTGGGTTAGCTGGAACTGGCCTTTTTCGTAGTTGTAGGTTTTGCCGTCGTCGCTGTAGAGATCGAAGTCTCCATCGGCGCCGGGGTAGATGCGGACCTTGTCGATCTTCTGGTCCTCGTTGGTGCTTTCGACCGCGGTGCCCAGCGGAAGGATCGTGCCGGCGCGGACGAAGAGGGGGATGGTGTCGATGGGTGCGTTGACGGTGATCGTCTGGCCTCCGTGGATCTTCTCGTTGGTCCAGAAGTTGTACCAGTCGGAGCCGGCGGGGAGGTAGACCTCGCGGCTGGTGCGTCCCTGGTCGGTGACGGGAGCTACGAGGAGAGCGGGGCCGAACATGTACTCATCGCCGATGTCGGCGACTTTGGGGTCGGAACCGAAGTCCATGAAGAGGCCGCGCATGAAGGGAGCTCCGGTCTGGTTCGTCATGTGGCCTAGGCTGTAGATGTAGGGCATGAGCTGGTAGCGCAGGCGGAGGTACTTTACGAGTATGGGTTCGGCCTGCTTGCCGTAGGACCAGACCTCATTTTGCGGGCGTGAACCGTGGCTGCGGAAGTTGGGCTGGAAGGCCCCGTACTCGAACCAACGGACGTAGAGCTCGGGGTAGTCGTCGTAGTGGCCGATGTTCTCGCGTGCGTCGGAGGGGTCGATGAGTGGGGTACGGTCGGGAGTGTGCTGCGCGGGCAGGTACTGCCAGCCGCCGATGTCGGTGCTCCAGTAGGGGGTGCCTGAGGCTACGAAGTTGATGCCGGTGGGAACCTGACGCTTGAGGGTATCCCAGTTGCCACTGATGTCGGAGGACCAGAAGATGGCGCCGTTATGCTGTGCGCCGAGATAGGCGTCGCGGGCGAGGATGAGAGCGCGGGTGGCCAGATCCTGACGGAAGCCGTCGTAGAAGGCTTTGGTCTGGAACAGCGGATAGGTGTTGAAGAACTGCGTGCCGGGTCCGATGTGGAGGTAGCTGCCGTTGGGTGGGAGATCGGGTTCGGTCTCGTCGGCCCAGAAGGCGTCGAAGCCTTTGCTGACGTAGTTTTCCTTGACGACGCTCCAGTACCACTTGGCGGCTTCGGGGTCGGTGGTGTCGATGTCGGAGCCGGCTCGATCGTAGGGAAGGCCGTTGGTGGGTGTGCCATCGGCGAGGTGCTCGAACCAGCCGTTTTTGAGGACGGTGTTGTAATAGCGGCTCTCGGAGACGAAGCGGGGCCAGATGCTGATCATGGTGTGGAAGTTCATGGCGTGCAGCTCTTTGTTCATGGCTGCGGGGTCGGGCCACTTGGCGGGATCCATGTCCATCTGTCCCATGAGGGTGTAGTGGAACCAGTCGATCACGAGGTCGTCGATCGGATAGTGGTGGTCGCGGTAGTGGTGGGCTACGGCGAGGAGCTCGGCCTGGCTGGTGTAGCGCTGCTTGGACTGGAGGTAGCCGTAGGCGGACTTGGGGAGCATAGGCGTGGAGCCGGTAAGGAGACGGTAGCCGGAGTAGATCTCGTCGTACGACTTGCCGGTGATGACGAAGAAGGAGACGCGCTGGCCTACGTCTGAGGTCCAGCGAACCTGATTGTTGAAGCCGAAGGCGACAGTGGTGGCGGAGGGGTTATCCCAGAGGATGCCGTAGCCTTTATTCGTAACGACGAAGGGAACACATACGCTTTGGCCGGAGGGTGCGTTGTAGTCGTGGGCGCAGCGGAGGACATGGTTGCGTCGGTCGAGGTAGCCCTCCTGATTCTGACCGAGGCCGTAGTAGTGCTCGTCAGCGGGTGAGAAGAAGCTGGCGCCTACCTGAAAGAAGGGTGGGTCGGTGGGGCGCCGGTCGTAGAGGATGTCGGCGTTGCCATCCTTGTGGTTGGGCACGGACATCTGCCAGCCCTGCATGCGGAGGAGGTCGGCACCGTCGGGAGTTTTGATGGAGACGCCCACGCCGGGCGTGGAGCCGTTGAAGAACTTGGCGATGTCGGCCTGCGTGCCGGTGGGCGCCCACTTGGGGCCTTGCGGTGCGATGGTGACGACCATGCGGTCGGAGCGGAGGATGTCCCCTTGCGCGGTGTTCTCGGCGGTCCAGCCGGTGGGAGCGGGAGATGCGGAGATGCCGTAGCCGGGAGCGGCGAGGGCATCGTCGCGGCGGAGCGAGATCGAGACGCGAACGATGTTGGGGGCGTAGGGCTCAACGAGGACGGTGGCGTTATTGCGGGTAAGCGAGAGCTGCTGCGCGCGCAGGCCGGGAACGGCGATGAGAGCGAGGAGGCAGGGAAGGGGAATGAGATGGCGAATAAGTCGGGGCTTGGACATGGTCTTCTCTTCTTCGATTGAGTGGCTAGGTTAGAGATTAGCGGGTTACGGTGACGGTCTTGCGCAGCTTAATGTCGTCGGAGGCGGCGCCTATGCGGAGTTCGATGGGGCCGGGTTCGACGGTGAAGGCGTGGTCCGTCTCGTTCCAGTAGGCGAGGGACTGCGCGGGCAGGTGGAGCGTGACGGCTTTGGTTTCGCCGACACGGAGGTGGATGCGGTCGAAGCCCTTGAGCTCTTCGATCGGTCGCGAGACGGAGGAGTGGGGGTAGGAGACGTAGAGCTGGACGACCTCATCGCCTTCGCGGGTTCCGGTGTTGCGGATGTCGGCGGTGATGGTGAGCTCGGCTTTCGGAGAGAGTGTGTTCTCGCTGACGCGCAGGTTCGAGTAGGCGAAGGTGGTGTAGCTGAGGCCGTATCCGAAGGCGTAGAGCGGCTTCTGTTGGAGGTACAAATAGGTGCGGCCGTGACGGAGGTCGTAGTCCATCATTGGAGGAAGCTGATCGATGGAGGAGACCCAGGTCTGGGTGAGGCGGCCAGCAGGGTTGTAGTCGCCGAAGAGGACGTCGGCGAGCCCGTTGCCCTGCTCCTCGCTGTTATGCGTGATCTGGAGAATGGCGGGAACGTTCTGCTGGGTCCAGTTGGTGGTGTAGGGGAAGCTCGTCTGCAGAACGACGATGGTTTTGGGGTTGGCTGCGTAGACCGCTTTGACAAGCTCTTCCTGCTCGAGGGTGAGGCTCTTGCGATCGATGGCCTCTTTGCCTTCGCTGGGCAGGGCGCACTTGAACCAGCCGGCGTCGCAGGTGGGGTGGTTGCCGACGATGACGATGGCGACGTCGGCCTTGGCCGCGAGAGCTGCGGCTTCGGCGGTGTCCTCACCCTTGGAGAAGGTGACGTTGGAGGAGTGGGCGCGGGCGCGAATGCCGGCGAGCGGAGTGACCATGTAGGGCGGGGTGCCGCTGTACCAGTCGAGCGCTACGCGGTCGGCGAGCGGGCCGATGACGGCGATGTTTTTGGTGGTCTCGGCGTTGAGGGGGAGAAGGTTCTGCGTGTTCTTGAGGAGGACGATGGACTCATCGGTGACGAGCCGGGCGAGCTTGTGCTTCTCGTCCCAGTTCCATGGGTCTCCCTTGGCCTGATCGGTGACCCCGATCTTCGCATAGGGGACCTGATTGTTGGGGTCGAGCATGCCGAGCTTGAGCATGACGCGGAAGACGCCGCGGATGTTGGCCTCGATCTCCTGCTCGGTGATGAGGTGCTGGTCGAGAGCGTCCATGACGGGCTTGCGATAGTCGTCGAGGAACTGGTTGATGCCGGCGTGGATGGCCGCGGCTGCTGCCTCGGGCATGCCCTTGTAGGCCTTGTGCGCCTTGACGAGATTGGTGAGGGCGCCGCCGTCGGTGCAGAGGATGCCGTCGAAGCCCCACTCCTTCATGACGATCGAACGCAGGATGGGGTTTTCGATCATGGGGGTGCCGTTCCAGCCGTTGTAGGAGGTCATCATGGAGTTGGCGCCGCCCTGCTGGATGGCCATGCGAAAGGGTACGGAGTAGTACTCGCGGAAGAGGCGGTCATCGAAGTTGGAGGAGGAGGAGTCACGGCCGTCCTCATTGCTGTTGGCCAGGAAATGCTTGAGGAGCGAGGAGGTCTGCCAGTACTGAGCGTCGGATCCTTGCAGGCCGCGGGTGAAGGCGGTGGCCATAGTGCCGACGAGGAAGGGATCTTCACCGTAGGACTCTTCGCTGCGGCCCCAGCGTGGGTCACGGCTGAGGTCGGCGTTGGGAGCACGGACGACCATGCCGCCGCGATGATATTTGCCGTAGGCAAAGCGCGTCTCGTAGGCTTCGACGGCGGCGGCCTTCTGGATGAGCGCGGGGTCCCAGGTCTGGCCGAGGCCGCGCGACTGCGGGAAGGTCGTCGTTGGGATGACGGGGAGGTTCTTGCCCTCCCATCCGCCGGGGCCCCCGAGAGCGAGTCCGTGGAGGCCTTCCACGTGGCCGGTGCCGACGACACCGAGGCGCGGGATGGTGGGGTTCGTGCTGAGGGCCTGTACCTTTTCCTCGAGTGTCATGTGGGAGATGAGGTCGGTGATGCGTTCTTCGGCGGGGAGGTGGGTGTCCTGGAAGCGGTAGGTCTGCTGCGCGTGCAGGAGGCACGGCGTGACGGCGAAGATGGAGGCGAGGCAGATGGAGCGAACGAACCTGTGCATGAAAGTGTAACTCCCTGGGGTCTTTACTGCTGCGGTACGTACTGATCTTTATTGCGCGATGGCCTGTTGGATTGCCTTCTCTGCGAGTGGGGCCATGATGGCGTAGCCTGCGGCGTTGGGGTGGACTCCGTCGGGTGAGAGGGAGGGGTCGAGGCCGCCCTGTGCGTTGGCCATGGCGGAGTAGTAGTCGAGGTAGACGAATCCATTTGTGCGGGCGTAGTTACGAATCCAGTCGTTGAGGGTGCGCACCTCGTCGGCGGGATGGAGTCCGCGGCGCCAAGGGTAGTCGCTGACGGGAAGGACGGAGGCGAGGATGACGCGGATGTTGTGCGCCTTTGCGAGCTCCGACATGGATTGCAGATTGTCCTCGATCATCTGGAGCGAGGAGAGGCCGGTGTTGCCGGCGAGATCGTTGGTTCCGGCAAGGATCAGGACGGCGGTGGGTGCGAGATCGATGACGTCCTGGCGAAAGCGGACGACCATCTGCGCGGTGGTTTGGCCGGAGATGCCACGGTTGATGTAAGGCTTTCCGGGAAAGAACGGAACAGGGATGTAGCGACCCCAGTTATCGGTGATGGAGTCCCCGTAGAAGACGATACGGGATTCGGCCGGTGCGGGGGCAGTGAGCTTTGCGTTGTCGGCGCGGTAGCGGTTGAGCTGTGGCCAGTCCGCGGCGAGATGCTGCAGGGTGGTGACCTGCTGCGTCGTCAAGGATGCGGGAGGAGCGGTGTAGATGGGATCGATGGGCTGGGGCGCGGGAGTGGGCACTGTCTGGGCGGTCGATGTGAAGGCGGCGAGGATGAGGGTACTGGCCAGTAGAAGGGAGGTTGCGGCGTGCATTAAACATTCTCCATGGGTGTTCCGCATCAGAGTGCTGTGAGACGGAACGTGAGACGAGCCCTGTCGCCGGGTCGGTGGCGGCAGAGCTCGTCCGGTTGCGCAATCGCGTGCAGCTTCGTTAGAAGTTGTACTTGATTGCGAGCAACAGGGTGCGTTGGGTGTACTTCGCGTCGGTGATGCCTCGGTTGGCGTTCGAGACCTGCGACGAGAAGGTGCTGTTGTTGTCTGTCTGGAGCTTCAGCGTCACGAGGTCCGTGGTGCTGTAGCCAGGAAGCGGATGGTTGAGGAAGTTGAAGGCCGAGCCGCGAATCTCCAAAGCCTGATTCTCCTTGATGTGGAAGCTCTTGTAGATTCCGAGGTCCGAATCAAAGTACGAGGGCAGGCTGAGATAGCCGCCAGCCTGACGATCTCCCACCTGGCCGATCTGCGGGGCGGTGAAGCAGTCGAGGTTGACGTGCTGATAAACCTTGAGTCCGGCGGTTGGGTTGCAGGTTGTGATGGGGAGCACGCTGTTGAAGGGCGTGCCATAGAAGGTGGACGAGCCGATGGTGTGGCCGAGCGCCGTGTTCTCGATGGTGAGACCAAGGTTCTGGCTGGTGTTGGCTTCCATGTTGCCGCCGGCCTGCCATGTGGTGGTTCCGGTGAGCGTCCAGCCATTGATGACTCCACCCGCGAGCAGGTTGCTGTGGATGGGCGTGCCGAGATCAAAGGCGTAGGAGGTGTTGATGACATGCGGACGGTCGATGTTCAGAACGCCGTAGTTCCCCGCAACGTTGAAGGCATCGAGCGTGCTGCCGACGATTCCGAGCGCCTTCGAGTAGGTGTAGTTGAGGTTGAAGGTGGCACGTCCACGCTGCCGAATGAGGCTCACCTGCGCGCCGTTGTAGTTGGCGTAGCCGGAGTGCGTGTCGACGGAGATTGCGTTGGTGCCGTAGCCCTTGTAGTAGGGGAAGTAGTCGGCGAGGTTGGGTACGATCTCAGGATCGGCCGGAGCGGGTGCGCCGGTGACCGGATCCGGTTTGAAGAGTCCGCCTACCGGGATCTTGTTCTGGTTGACGAAGTTCGTGCCGCCGACCCCGGAGCCATTGCTCTGGCCACCCATGAGGATGTTCTGTGAGTTGTTGCCGACGTATGCGACTTCAAGCAGCATGCTGTGTGGAATCTGCTGCGAGATGGTCAGGTTATACGCATAGGTGACGCCGACCTTGTCATCGCTCGGATCGGTGGCGTAGACGCTGGAGGGAAGAGAGCCGAGCGACGATGCGTTCGCACCAAGCCCCGAGATCTGGCTGAGTGTAATTGCCTGATTGTTGGCAGAGTTGTAGGTCTTTACGCCGAGCGCGGTCTGGAGCGGACCGGCGTAGTCGTTGTACTGATCGTTCCAGCGATAGGCAGCCCATCCGCCGCGTACAACCGTCCGGCCGTTGCCGCGAACGTCATAGGCGAGGCCGAGACGCGGCGAGAGAAAGACGGACTGAACGGGCGAACCGCTGTTTGCCAGCGTGCCGTCGGTCGCGTGCCAGTAGACACCGGGCAGCGCTTTGCCGGCGGCGACGTCGGCTGCATAGCGCTGGGGCTCCCAGACAGCGAGGCCGTTTCCGGAGAGGTCCTGCCAGCGTCCGATGTGCTCGACGCGGAGTCCGAGGTTTAGGGTGAGGTGGCTGGTGGTCTTCCAGTTGTCGAGGAAGTAGCCGGCGCCGGTGGTGTAGCGCATGTTGTCCACCGGATTGACGCTGTTCTGGGTGAATCCGCTGGTGATGCCCATCAGGAAGTTCGCGAGGGGATTGACTGTACCGATGGTCGTTCCTGTGATGGCGTCGGTCTTGGCACCGCTGGCGTACGAGAGCGAACCGTTGGTGAAGCCGTAGGTCCCCTGCTCGTTGCCGGAGTGGCTCCAAAAGCCGCCCATCTTGAAGGTATGGGTCTTGTAGACGATCGTCAGGTCGTCGGCGACCGAGGGTGCCTTCTTATTGGTGATGAAGCTGTTTCCGGAACCGAAGACGTCCGGCTGCGAGATATCGGGAAGCGTGCGCGCCCCGGGCGAGTTGATGGAGGGAACCAGGAGGGAGCCGCCGTTGTAGACGGTGCCGTACTGGTAGCCGAGCGTGGTGGCTTCCATGGCCTTCAGGTTGTCGGCGCGGTAGGGATTCTCCAGCCAACCGTCTGCGATACGAAGCTCGTTCGTGGTGACTGCATTGAAGACGTGGATGTAGCTTCCGCTGAGCACGTGGGAGCTGACAGGGCTGACGATGGGGCCGCCGGGATACGCAACTGCGTTGGCGGGGTTGTAGTACATGTGGGCGACGGTCGTTTCGGAGTCGCTGCCGTACTGGTAGCTGACGAAGAACTTGTCCTTGTCGCTGATGTTGTAGTCGACGCGGCCGCGATAGAGATAGCCGTTGTGAATGTTGTTCGGTTGCAGGTAGTAGTTGTAACCGCTGCTGTTGCTTGCGGGGTTGGTGTTGGCTGCGGGGAAGAGCTTGAGCAGAGCCAGCGCCCCGGGATCGAGATACTGGGTGGGGACCTGGGTTCCGCTCAGCTTGGTTCCGTCAGGAGCATAGCCGCCGGTGAGGGGCTGGCAGAAGTCGTTGCCGGTGCTGGTGGCGCAAAGTGCAGCGTTCGCGGGATCAGTGAGGCTGAAGTTGCCCGCGCGCATTGCGGCTGTCGGTACGTAGGAGGTGAGCGGTGAGGCCGCAGGAAGGTTCTGGCGGAAGTCTTCGAAGCCGACCCAGAAGAGCAGCTTGTGGTCGTGGTTGAAGTTGGTGTGGGGGATCAGGATGGGACCGCCGATGCTGCCGCCCGGGTAGTCGTAGGAGGAGACGGGGCGAGGCGTCTGGGATCGCTGTTCTTGTCCGACCAGGTGTTCGCGTTGAGCACACCGTTGCGCGTGTAGAAGTAGGCCTGACCGTGAAAGTGGTTGGTGCCGGAGCGGCTGATGTTGTTGATGACGATGGGGCCCTGCGGAGCGTCGGCGCCGAAGTTGGAGGTCTGCACCTTGACCTCCTGGGTCATGTCAGGATTGACGGTCGCGATCGAGTAGCAGGCGCAGCCAGGATCGATGATGTTCGCGCCGTCGAGCAGGTACGCGGTACCGCCGCGGTAGGGAGCGCCGTTGGTGTTGAGGCCCACGCCTACGGCCGAGCCCGAGGAGCCGTTGTCGCTGAAGTCGAAGCTGGGACCATTGCCGGTGCCGCTGGCGGTGGTAGTGGTGCCGGGAAGGATCTTGAGGAGTTCGGAGAGATTGCGGCTCTCGATGGGGAGGCGCTCGATGTCTTTGGTGCTGAGGAGGGCGGAGCGTTCCCCGGAGTCCTGCGGCGCGATCTCGTTGGCGCTGCTCTGGACGGTCACGCTGTCGTCGGTGCCGCCGACCGCGAGGCTGAGGTTTCCGAGGGAGCGTACGTCGGCGGGATCGATGGTGACATCATCCTGACGGAGGCCGCGGAAACCATGAGCGGCGATGTCCACGGTATAGGTTCCAGGGATGACGCCGGCGAAGGTGAAGAATCCGGAGGAGTTTGAGGTGACATCGTGCTTGTCGCCGCTGGCTTTGTTGGTGAGGGTCACGGTGGCATTCGGGATGACGGCTCCGGTGGAGTCGACGACATTGCCAGATAGGCTGGCGGTGGTTTGTGCGTACAACGATGGCGCGATATGGACGATGCAGCTTGCCAGGAAGAGCAGCAAGGTGAATCTCCATACGAATTTGCTTTTCAGCTGAAACACTGGGTTCGCCCCTTTTTCTTGTATTTTTGTCGACACGAACTAATTTGGTATTCTGAACGCTGATTCCGGAAATAGAGTTAGTCCTGTACGAAATCGGGGATGAGCATAGTGCACGGGAATAAAAACAGTCAACTGGAAAAGCTAGGCTAGAGAATTGCCTTATTGGCGGATATTTCGGTGAGCCTGCGCCGTTACGCTGTGGATTGGGACCATATGGGCGGCCACACGGACAATTCTTGACTCTGCATTGGTGATTAATTCTTTTATATGTTGAAATTAGAGATGTAGGCGTCGAGTCCGGAGCGGTTACAAATAACGAAGAGCGCATCCGTAGCAACGCTGAAACACGCGTCGACCAGTTCGGCAGCAACTTTTCTGGGAAGACGTCGGATCACCAGAAACGAGAGGTACTGTAAGGCGGAAATGATCGATTGCAGCTCGCCAAGGAAGCTTTCTGTAGGGGGCTGAGCTGCTCGCGATAGTACATGGGGCTTGGATTGTGTGATGGCCCGCAGAGGGCGGGCTTGCGGGCGCCATTGGCAGTATCACACATATGCTGGCCTTAGAACGCACCACGCCCCTGAGCAGGGGGCAGGCGTTTGCGGTGTCGGTTGACCAATGCGAAGTTGGCGCACAGCCGATTACGATTCCAGGCGCACATCGGGCAGGCACACGGATCTGTAGCTACTGCGTGTCAGAATTCAGCTGTTTGACTCCGTACCCCTTTTGTAATTCGTTTGCATATCGTTCGCGAGCAGTCACATAAAGTTGCCGCAATTGAGGACGAGGCACCGCGGATCGTGAGGCATCCACCTTCACCCAGCGATCTGCGATCTCCGCAAACGTCTGCGGCCTCCCACTCTGATGGCTCCATGCATACAGAGCCTGCATGGCTGCACCCAAGCATCCAGCCTCTTCTTCGACCGGCACCTCGACCAGCGTACCGCTGCTGTCTGCCAGCAGCTGTCGCCACGCAGCAGAACGTGCCCCACCGCCAATGACCAGCATCCGCTCGACCTTGTTGCTGTTTTGGATAAGATCGAGCCCATTGAGAATGCCGAAGCTCACTCCTTCGGCCACCGCTCGAATCAGGTGTGCCGGGCTAAAGTTGTTCGCGCTTAGTCCAGTGAGTGTTCCGCGAGCGAGCGGAAGGTCTGGGGTCCGCTCACCGTTCAGGAAGGGAAGGAAGACCATTCCATCCGCACCAGGCGGGGTTGTCTGCAGTGCGTTGTCGATATCTTCTACTGTCTTGCCGAGCATTTGCAGCGTCTGCGTAACCACGTTCGTGGCATTCATAGTACAGACCAAGGGGAGCCAGCCTCCGGAGGAGGAGCAGAAGGGAGCTACCTGCCCCGTCGGATCGGATGCAGGCTTCCTATGGAAGGAGTACACGGTGGAGGAGGTTCCGAGGCTTAGGGTCACTCTTCCTTCGCAAACATTTCCCGTGCCGATGGCGCCCATCATGTTATCGCCACCCCCCGCCGAAACCATGCACGAAGGTGTAATCCCTAACTCTTCCGCAACCTCAGGGCGCAGCACGCCTACGATCTCTTCTGCCTCAATGAGAGGTGGCAGTGCAGCGGACAATTGACCGCTGCCTTCGTCGATCACGTCCAGCACCTCACGGATCCAACGTCGCGAGCGTACATCGAAATACGCTGTGCCGGATGCATCTCCGTACTCGGCGCAGATACGACCTGTCAGCCAAAAATTCAAGTATTCATGTGGCAGCAGGAGATGACGGATGCGAGCAAAGTTTTCGGGTTCCTGCTGTTTGAGCCAAAGCAGCTTGGAAACGGTATACCCAGTCAAGGGAACGATACCAAAGCGAGCGAAAAATGCTTGTTTCCCGCCCAGCCTATCAACTACCTGCTGGTTCTGAGGGGCCGTCTCGGTGTCATTCCATAACTTGGCAGGACGAATGACCCGCTTATCCTGATCCAGCACGACCAGACCGTGTTGCTGCCCTGAGACGCCCAGCGCCTGCGGTTGTATGTCCTGATCCGCGAGTGCCTGCTTGACCGATACACGCAGCGCATCGATCCACCATTTGGGATCCTGCTCTCGCGCGCCACTCGGGCGCTCGATCAACGCATGTTGGGCATAACCGCGCCCCATTGGATTTCCTGCTTCATCCATCAGCAGGGCCTTGGTGCCCTGTGTGCCACAGTCAATGCCCAGAAACCCTCGTGTCTGTTGCGTCTTGCCTGGCATACTGGATCGCCCCATTTGCAGATAGCATGATCGTTCTTTCAGCCGCTCCGCCAGAGGCAGTTTGCCAACCAGGAATGTGGAGAAAGACCTCCACTATATGACATTCGGAGCGCCGCAGTAAACGTTCCACAGAATGGCCGCAGGGGTAGTAAGAAGGTAAGAGTAGTTATATGCGGCGCTGCACAGTAGGTGAGCCCCGTTCGCGGACCGATTCTTCGTCAGCAGGGAGGACACGGCCGCACTTTGCGAGTGCAGCCGCAGTCTGACGGTCTTGATATCTATTGGATGAAATATGGTGGAGGCGGCGGGAGTCGAACCCGCGATTTCGACGATTTTTCTGTAACTTGCAGATTCTAAAGGCGGCTAAAATCGCCCAAAAGGCTAAAAACGCGGTTTGGCGGTACAAATCTGCCACAGGGCTTCTTCGCCCTATATTCGCTCCAGCCTGTGGCAGTTTCCGCCGTCTCCAGCATTCGCCTGGATTGAGGAGCGCGGCGGAGACGCCGCCGCGTCCATCCAGTCTTCGTTCCAGTGCTGCGGCAGACGGAACCGAAGGCGCCGATCATTGATTGCTTCACCCAAAAGTGCCTGCTTCGCTTTGACTGCTCGCTGAAGGCGGTGCTGGACCGGACCTATGGGGCGTTCTTCGCCGAGATGGATCGCTACACGCTGGCCGAGATCGCGAAGATGCCTGCGTTGCGGACGCTTGAGCAGCTCGACCTTCTGCTCATGCAGGAAGTTCGCGCCCGCAAGGTGCGCCGGGATGGCATCCACTTTCAGGGTCTGCGGTATCTATCGCTTACCTTGGCCGCATACGTGGGCGAAGAGGCGACCATTCGATTCGATCCACGGGATATGGGCGAAATTCGTGTGTTTTACAAAGATCGCTTCCTCTGTCCAGCCGTTTCAGCAGAGCTGGCAGGCGAGACTATTCCTCTGAGAGACATCATTCGAGTGCGCAACCAACGCCGCC
>Ga0207148_1103_pt1 | contig 19313 bp, 16 predicted proteins | sample Alteio_BWMinHeat_34_FD_153558 | JGI IMG/M metagenome (GOLD analysis project Ga0207148, IMG submission 153558) | Enriched cells from forest soil in Barre Woods Harvard Forest LTER site, Petersham, Massachusetts, United States -... | ecosystem: Environmental > Terrestrial > Soil > Temperate forest >... | reverse complement strand
AGGTGGTACCGATCTTTGCCACGTTATTTCTTGGCTTGGGTGTGGACCTGCCGCTACCCACGCGAATTGTTATCGCGCTGAGCAATTTTATAGGCAGCATCTTCGGGCTGTTGATTCTTGTCCTCTTTATCGCCATGGCCGTTGCCCTGAAGCTCTGGCACGGAACGGAACAAGGCCGTTTCATCCTCGACGGTACGCTCCTGAAGCTGCCGCTGGTAGGCATTCTCTTGCGCAAGATTGCGGTGGCCCGGTTCACGCGCACGTTGGGCACTCTGATTTCCTCGGGCGTGCCCATCCTCGAGGGACTGGATATCACGGCGCGGACAGCAGGGAATGCCGTAATCGAAAAGGCTCTCGGCCAGGTTCGCAAGGCTTTGGAGCAGGGTAAGAATCTGGCGGACCCTCTCAAGGAAACGAATGTGTTCCCGGGCATGGTGACACAGATGATCGGGGTAGGCGAACAGACGGGAGCAATGGATGCGATGCTGCAAAAGATCGCAGACTTCTACGAAGAAGAGGTAGACGCAGCGGTGAAGGATCTCCTCGCCGCTCTGGAGCCGGCCATGATCGTTTTTCTCGGCGTCGTCGTGGGCGGAATCGTCATTTCCATGTACCTGCCACTGTTCTCCTTGATCGGCAAGCTGGCCGGCGCTCACTAACACGACTTCAAATTGCCAAAACGGAGTGCCGCGCTCTGCCGGAAACCAAACGAGGGCCAGCGTGCACATGCCCGAGCTTCAAGTTAGTTGCGTGGAGAACCTTGCGCCCGTTCTCCTGGTGCTGCGATGGAGCTGAATCAGAATCTTGGCGACTGGCTCCGCTGGCTTAACCGCGTACGCTTCCTTGTTATCACGCTCCTGCTGGGCATTGTCATTGTCCTCGAGCAATTTACGCAGGTCGTTGTACCGCTCCGCTATTTTGTTCCGCTCGTCATTCTCTGGTACACCCTGGCGCTTTTTTACGTAATTCTTTTGCACTGGGTGCCCATCGCGGGCTGGCACGCTCCTCTCGAGATCATCTGCGATTCGCTGTTGGTCACCGGCCTGGTTTATGTCACGGGCGGTCACGAAAGCTATTTTATATCTCTGTATCTGCTGCTCATTATTGTCGCCAGTATCCTCTTTTCGCGCCGTGCCACGTTTCTGGTGGCCGGGTTCAGTTTCATTCTGCTGGGAGGCATGGTCGAACTCGTCTTCTATGACCTCTTGCCGAGGACGGCGGCAACCATGCCTGGCGGCAAAACTCTGCAGACCTGGATTCTCAGCAATCTCTTTGCTTTTTTTGCCGTCGCTTACCTTTCGAGCCTGCTCACCGCCAGCCTCCGGCGCCAAAGCGCAGAGCTCGAGATGAAACGCGGCGAGTTAGAAGACCTCCAGGCTTTTAATGAAGACATCATTCATTCCATGCGCGGTGGTCTGATCACCACGGACTTAGAGGGGCGTCTTCGGCTACTGAATCGGACAGGGGAAGAGATCCTAGGCTTCAAATTCGATCAGGTGCGCGGGCACAAACTTTACGAAGTTGCGCCAGGGATCTGGCAAATGACCGAAGGGTGTGAGGATGGGGCGCTGCCTCAAAGGCGGGAAGTCGAATTCCGCACGCCCGCCGGTCAGCAGCGCTATTTGGGTCTTTCCGTTTCGGTTCTGAGAACGGCCGAGCGCTTGGGGGCAGGTTACGTCATCAATTTCCAGGACCTCACCGACCTGAAGCGGCTCGAACAGGAAGTCGTCACTAAAGAGCGAATGGCCGCCCTCGGACGGCTTTCCGCCGCCATTGCCCACGAGATACGCCAGCCATTAACAGCAATGGCTGGAGCCGTGAAAGAGCTCGGTCGGATGGTTCCTTTGCAGGAGGACGAAAAACATCTGGTCGACATTGTCGGCCGCGAGTCGGAGCGGCTCAATCGCATCATCAGCGATTTCTTGAATTACTCCCGCGAAAAAAGCTATGAATTCTCTGAGGCTGACCTTTCGGAATTGCTGGATGAGACGCTGACGCTCCTCGAAAGACATCCACAATGGCAAGGCAAATACCAGATTGAGCGCGTCTTTGCGGCAAAACCGGTACGGGTGCGAGCGGATTGCAATCGGATCAAGCAGGTATTTTGGAATCTTTGCGACAATGCTTTGCGTGCGATGCCCGGAGGCGGCACCTTGACCGTAAAACTCGAAACAGGTCCGTTCTGGGTGCGCATTCGCTTCCGGGACACCGGCATGGGAATAGATCCCGCGCAGCGCGTGAAGATCTTCGAGCCGCTGCAATCGGGCTTTGTGGGAGGAACAGGATTAGGCTTGGCTATCGTTTACCAGATTGTACAGGCCCATAGCGGGCGCATAACGGTGACGTCAGAAAAAGACCACGGGGCGGAGTTCACGGTCGAACTCCCGCGGGTGGCTTGAAATGGCTAACATTCTCATCGTCGATGACGAGAAGTCCATTTGCGAGCTTCTGGAGATCACCTTCCGAAAGGATGGACACCGCGTGGAGATCGCAACGAGCGGGGAATTGGGGCGCCGCCGCATCGAATCTAAGTTATTCGATATCATCATTTCCGACATCCGCATGCCCGATATGAGCGGTGTCGACTTGCTCGCCTATGCCAAAGAAGTAGCTCCCTCTACCGTCTTCCTATTGATTACAGGTGTGCCAACGGTGGAGACCGCGATCGCCGCGATCAACGCAGGAGCGGATCGCTACGTTATCAAGGACCACGAACTGGTTGACCAATTGCGTCGCGCCGTCAGCCAGGTGGACGAAAGCCTCCGGCTTAAGAATGAGGCGGGCTACCTGCGGCGAGAACTACGGCGCTTCACTGGGCACGACAATATTATCGGCCGCAGCTCGAAAATGCGCGCCATTTTTGACCTGATCTCCACCGTGGCCCCGCAGTCCAGCCGCATTCTAATTACAGGCGAGAGCGGGACCGGTAAAGAATTAGTGGCGCGGGCGGTTCACGAAAATAGCACCCGCGCTCAGGCGCCCTTTATTACCGTCAATTGCGGCGCCTTCCCCGAAACGCTTCTCGAATCGGAATTGTTCGGCTACCTGAAGGGAGCCTTTACGGGCGCCAACGAGAATCGACGGGGACTTTTTCAAGCAGCCCACGGCGGCACTCTTTTTCTTGATGAAATTGGCAACATGAGCCCGCAGATGCAGGTGAAACTCTATCGTGTGTTGCAGGAAAGCAAGGTTCGGCCGTTGGGAAGCACTGAGGAGATCGACATCGACGTCCGCGTTATCGCTGCCACAAACCGCGATCTGGAAAAGGCCATAGCCGCCGGCGAATTTCGAGAAGATCTCTTTTATCGCCTGAGCGTCATCCCGGTTCATTTGCCTCCGCTCCGTGAGCGGCGAGAAGACATCCCGTTGCTCGCGCGCGTCTTTTTGGAACGATTTTGCAAAACCATGGAGAAGCCAATCGAGGGTATCGAGCCAGCTGCGATGGTGCAAATGGAAGCCTACGATTGGCCGGGTAACGTTCGTGAACTGGAAAACACCATGGAGAGGTCCGTCGCTTTAGAGGCGGGGCGGTTTATCTCCCTGGCTGTCCTTCCGGAAAAAATCCGCTACGGCGCCTCGGGTGCAGTTGTTGCCGGAACTCCCAAGAACGGGAAACCGGTGCTACCCGAGGGTGGTCTCGATCTGGAGAGTTACATCCGCGATACGGAGCGCGCCTACTTGATGGCTGCTTTGGAGGTCTCGGGCGGCGTTGGCACTCGTGCGGCGGAATTGCTGAGAATCTCCTACCGCTCTTACCGCCATTACGTCCGCAAATACAACATTACCTAATTACGTGGAGCCGAGCCCTGGCCCGAATTTAGGATACGTATGCTCGCCGCTAATCCGTTGTATTAGTCGCTGGAATGCGAGCATGAAGGCCAGAAGAGCGCTTCAGCAAAAGAGTCACGGGATACGCAACCGCGTAGACGGCAAGGACCAGCATCACCGGATCGATGGGATGTCGATAACGCGACGAGGAATGAGTAATATAGAAAATAAGCGGAAAGAAGAGCATAACCGAAGCGAGCGGCACAGCAGCCTCGTTGTGCGAGCGGTATGCAAGCAAAACTCCCATCAATGAGAGCAGCGGGAATATGCTGTCTCCAAAAATAATGAGCTTCACCTGCAGCGGCACATGGTTCCAAATTTCGGCCGGCGGTTGATCCAGTCCGATCCAGTTATTTGAAAAACGGTGCAAAGTAAAGTTCAACGTATCCAGGGGGTGCGTGCGAATAAATCTCCAGGCTTCCTGCTGCTTCTCCTGCATGTAAGGAATTTCCGTCATGCGCGCGTACTTGGCGGATTCAGACGGATCATCATTGGGATGGAGCCAAGGCGACCACGAATCCGGCACCGCGGGATTATTCCCCAGCCAAAGTTCGAGCGCGAAATTCGAACGGAATGGGATGAATTTGTGGAACACCACATAATTGCGAACGGTCCAAGGCATTATTCCCGCAGCGAAGATCAGTGAAGATGCTAGGACCAGCCTGCCTGCGGTTGCGAAGCGGTGCCGCAACGGCCATATCGCCCAAAGCGCCAGGGCCGGAAGAACTGAAACAACCGCTGGATTCACCATCGCTCCGAAAGCCCAGAGCGCGCCGTAGCCCATCCAGGAACCCAAGCGATCCGAGCCGCGTAATTGCAGCGTGGCCGCCATGATAAGGGCCATCGCGAAGGCCGATAGCGCAGTGTCCCACACCCAAACCGTGGAAAAGAATAGAGACATCGGAAGAACGACCCATAACCACGCGGCCGCCAAGCCGATACGCTTATTGAAGGCTTTTGCCCCGATGGCATAGATCGGCCAACACGTGCACGCAGAAAAGATATTGTCGACGAACCGAATCACCAGGCTGGACGTATAGGTGTACACCCCGAAAAGTTTGAAGATGCCCGCCAGGAGGTAAGGATAAATTGGCGTAAACCAAACCGTGGGGCCCGTCTGCATCATCCTCAACGGGGAACTAAATCCTCGGCCTTGGGCAATTGCCGCTGCTACCGCTCCAGCTTCGTATCCGAAGGGAATGTTTTCGCGAACCATCCGCTGCATCGCCGAAATAAAGACATAGTAGATAAAGCCCGTCCGAACCAGAAATGCCATTACGACGATGAAGCCGACGGAGCGGAGCATCTGCTTCAGTTTTTCTCGAGACGGAGAGTCATTTGGCATGCAAGCCCCTTTGCTGATTCGCTTTCTGAAACCTTACATAGCCCCTAAAACGGGCAGGATTAGCCATATAGAGCCAAGGTGCCAGTCAGCCGCCGCTGGGTGATGTTGCTGGATAAAGCTTAGCAAAATGGCGCTTGCTCAGTTGCGCGAGCGGGTAAGCGATTGCGAAGACGGTCAATATCCCCATGATTGGGTCCATCGGATAGCGGTAGCGTCCGCTTGTGTGTGTTACGTAAAAAACCACAGGGAACATCAGCATCACAGAAGCAAAGGGCAGCGCCGCTTCGCTTCGCGCCCGATAGGCGAAGAGTGCCCCGGCAAATGACAGTAGGGAGAATAGACAGTTCCAGATAACCGTCAGCTTCATTGAAGGCGGCATGACTCTCCACAGGTCGCGCGGAGCGTCCCAGATTCCCAACCAGTTGTCTGCAAACCGCCGAAAGAAGAAACGCATCGTGTCCCGCGGATGTGTGCGCATAAACGCCAAGGCCTCGCTTTGTTTCTCCTCCATATAAGGAATCTCCGTCATGTGCGCGAATTTGGCGGCTTCCTTCGGATCTTCGGTGGGGTGCAGGAAGCCTGCAAAAGTGTCGGGGACTTCAGGGCTGTTGCTCAACCACAATTCCAGCCCAAAGTTCGATCGGAAAGGAATGAATTTGTGAAAGACAACATAATTGCGAATGGTCCATGGAGCAATCCCGGCCATGAAAATCATCGATGCGGCCAGTCCTAATCTTAATGCGCCAGTAAGCTGGTTGCGTAGAGGCCAGATGGCCCAGAGTCCCAGAAATGGGAGTACGGAAAGCACGCAAGGATTCACCATTGCGCTAAAGGCCCACAGTGCGCCATAGCCGATCCATGAGGACATTCGGCTGGATCCCCTTATTTTCAGTGTTGCTGCGAAGAGGGTCGTCATGCACAAACCTGTCAGGGCCGTGTCCCACACCCAAAAGACGGGATAGAAGATGGCATCTGGAAGTACGGCCCAAAACCACGCCGATGCTGTTCCCACTCGTTTGCCAAAAGCGATTGTCGCCGCGCTGCGAATCGGCCAGCAAGTGAGCGCCGAAAAAGCGATATCAAGGATCCGGATAGTGAGCAGCGACTTGTAGGTGTAAATTCCGGTCAGCTTAAAAATTCCAGCCAGCAAATAGGGATAGATCGGCGCCAACCAGGCCGTTGGTCCCGTACTGATCTTTGGAAGAGGCGAGCTGAAACCTCTCCCGGACGCAATCGCGGCGGCGATGGCGCCCGTCTCGCCACCGTATAGGGAGGTGCCTGAGAATGGGGCAAAGTCCCGTCCGCAGTAGCCCACTCGCACTGCGAACGCAAAGAACACGATAAACCCAGTCGCCCCGACCACCCACACCAATCGTTTCAGCAAACCGATTTTCCTTTGGGAAGAATTCACCTGAAGTGCGTTGCTTCGCGAGTATTTCGTCACTCAGTGTAAGAAGAGGATTGTGCCGTTAGCAAGAAAGTACGTATCGACGTGAAGTCCGGTTGTTTATTTCGTTATGAAAGCTTGCGCGCCAGGGGTGACTCAAGAGCCAGTGGAGAGTGTACGCAGTTTTTACGCCTTGACGTTTTGCGGCAAAAAGCGATGCCATTTTTTGTCAACTTCGTGCAATACGGAACTCCCCAACGGGCTGAAAAGCTGGGCCCAAGCGCTCAGTTGTGTTGGTAAGTAGCTGTTATCTAGGTACTTGCGGTTTTTGTGTCCCATTGATCATCTCCCGATGCCCATCCTGGCACGGGGCTTGCACCCAGAAGGGGCGTTACCCCGGTGCGATCTTAAGCGCCAAATGGAGATATCATGCGGAACAAACAAAAAGGCTTCTCATTAATCGAGCTTTTGATCGTGGTGGCGATCATTCTGATTATCGCCGCTATAGCAATCCCCAACCTGTTGCGGTCAAAGATCGCCGCCAACCAGGCTTCGGCAGTGGGCTCACTGCGTACGTTGAACACGGCGTGCATCGCCTTCTCCACCAGCTACGGCCAATTCCCGGCGGCGCTCACCAATTTGGGCCCGGTCGGGTCCGGTACGGCCAGCTCCACGTCAGCAGACTTGATTGACTCGGTGCTGTCAGCCGGCCAAAAGAGCGGCTACACGTTTACGTACGCAGCGGGTACGGCCAATCAGTCGTATTCGATTACGGCTACGCCCATCACTGCGGCCACAACCGGACAGAACATGTACTACACCGATCAGTCCGGCGTGATCCGCGTGGATACTTCCGGCGCGGGTGCAAGCAGCGCCAGTACTCCAATTGGATAATGCAAGAGAGGGTTGGGGGAGGGAGCTTAAACTCCCCCTTAATCTCTTAACTTCGATTCCAGGCAAGCGGCATTGACGCGAGGTCTCAAAATGAACGCCTCGAAAAACAAATCGGCAAACAGCGGAAGGAGCACGGGATCGGCTGGCTTCACCTTAATCGAGCTCCTGATTGTGGTCGCGGTTATCATGGTCATCGCAGGTATCGCCATCCCGAATTTCATTCGCTCGAAGATGCGTGCCAATGAAGCTGTCGCTGTCGCCAACATGAGAACCATCAGCACGGCTAGCGTTGTCTACAACACGACGTATGGCGTCGGTTTCGCGCCCTCGTTAGCAGCCCTTGGTGGCAATCCGGCCACTCCAAGTGCGACGCAGGCCGGCTTGATCGACTCAGTCTTGAGCGCTGGAGTAAAGACCGGATTTATCTATACGTATACGGTTCTGTCCACCGATGCCGCCGGCAATGCGCAGGCTTACTCCGTAAACGCTGATCCCATTACACCCGGTACCACGGGTGACCGTCATTTCTATACAGACCAGACCTCCGTAATTCGCGCGAATCTAACGACAACTGCAGGAGCGTCTGACTCTCCGATTCAGTAACAGTTCGCCCCCTTACTCTAAGTGCTTGACGCGATTTCTGATGCGTTCCGTATCATAAGCGCTAATCCGTACTTGGTTGTTTTTCATTGCAGCTCCTCGATCAGTCGTCTGCAGTTTGTGTCAACAGCCCTGTTGTTAGCCTCCCTCTGCTTGTGTTCTGCATGTGATGAATGCGGCATCAGCACCTAACGTGTAGTCGAACTTGATACAGGCGGGAGCGATTCCTATTGCGCTTCGATGCGTGCCACTCCAAACTCAATCTCTCGGAAGCGCATAAGGCTGCAGCGTACGCGCTCCTCTCCGAATTGCACGTGCACGCCGAGACTTTAATCCTGTGCCGGCGGGATGTGTTCACGAGGCGTCTTCCAGAGGCTTGAGGCATGTCGCACCTGGTTATAGAGCCGGTTTCAACCGGACCTGATTCTCTCCACCCTGCCGATTCGCGCCCGGCTACTCAGGCGATCGGCGTGTTGGAACTAGGTCCGGCCGATCCGTGGAATCTGACGACGGAATCGGCCCTTCTCCTTCTCGTTTTGTTGTGGGCCTGGAAGTTCTATTCCACGTGGGCGGCCTGGGGAAATCTCACCGTCGATACCGGCCACGAGATGTACCTTCCGGCGCTGCTGGCCGAAGGCAAGATGCTTTACCGCGACGTGTGGTTCAATTTCGGTCCAGCCGCACCTTACTTTAATAGCTACTTATTCCGCCTCTTCGGGGTCAATTTGAAGGTCCTCTATTGGGCGGGTTCACTATCCGCGCTTGCCTCCGCCGTTCTCTTATACCTGGCCGGCATGAAGCTCTCGAGCTGGAAGGTAGGCTGGACTGCTGGAGCGGTGCTCCTCCTGGAATGCTTTCAGCCCTCCATCTTCTGCTTTCCCCTGCCCTACAGTTTCACCGCTGTGTACGGCTGTCTGATGGCATGTTTTTTCCTCTTTGCCATCATTCAGGCATGCGCTTCTGCAGGCTGGATGTGGATCTCGGCTGCGGGGATGGCGGCCGCGATTGCATTATTGTTGAAACCTGAGTTTGGAATCGCTTGCTACCTTACGCTGCTAGTACTTGTAGGTCTGCGTGGCTTTCGGAAGTGGGAATCCATTGCCAAGGACCTTCTTGCCATTTTGCCCGGGATTGTCTTTTGTGGCGCCGTCATTCGCTGGATGATCTCCATTCATGGGGTCGACTTCATCATTCACGAAAATATTCAAAGCTGGCCCACTTCGTTCTTCATGAAAACCTACGGCAAGTTCTGGCTCCGGAACACCGGCTTCTCCCTGGACGCCATGTCAGTAAAATTTGCCCTTATCCGATCGCTTTTTGTGGCCGCAGTCTTGCTTGAACTGTATTGTCTTTTGAAGTGGAGGCGTTTCGATTTTGCGTCCGTAGTAGCGCGACTGACGTTATTCGCCGGACTCATTGCCTATTACATATTCATCGGTCTGAATCCCGAAATGCTTTTGAGCGCTCTCGTCTTTCCTCCCGATATGGTGCTGTATGTTGTCATTGCAGGCTCGGTTCTTTGCATCATCTACTGGCGAGAAATACTTGCTGAGTCCCGCAAGGCAGCCCTTCCTCTGACGATGGCCTTCTCAGGCCTCCTCGCTTTTCGCATCATGCTGGAAATGAGTCCGGCAAAATATTCGATCTACTACAATGGGCCGGTTGTTCTTTGCTTCTTATGGATTGCCTTCCTTCTCATTCGCCGGCAGATTCGCACGCCCAAGTGTGTCCTCACGGCGGAGTTGCTGGTTTGCTTGGCATGCCTTCTCAGTGTCGGCCTTTACGCCCGCAGGGCAGAATCCGTTGCCAAAGCGTTCGTTCCTCTGGTGACGGATCGAGGGACCGTACGTGTGCCACCGCATTTAGCGGAGACCTATCAAACAGCCATCGCATTCATGAAGCAAAGGGCCGCCTTAGGCGAATACGTTCTATCGATACCTGAGGACACCAGCTTGTATTTCCTTTCTGAGACTTATTGTCCGACCCGCGTTTTCCTGCTCATCCCCGGCACGCTCGCTCCCGGCAAAATGACCGACGAATTCATCCAGGAAATCGAACAGAAGCCCGTACGGTATGTATTGTGGTCCAATCGCACGTTTTGGGAATATGGCGTGCCTATTTTTGGCAGAGATTTTGATCAAACCGTTGCGAACTACTTGATATCCCACTACCATCCACTCGGACCGCTCCCACCGAGCACTGGTTCTCCCGCAGATTGGAATGCGCAGATCTTGGAACGTAACGAGTAGGAAAATTAACTCACGAAGAGTCGGTACTCACGAAAGCGGGGCTATGCAATTGATGCGCGCACAGAAGTTGGATCAAGCGCTGGAGGACGCGCAAACGACCGTCGACGTCGCGCTGAACAGGGCGGCGGCACATGCGGCTCGAAGCACGGTCCTTGTCGGCACGGGAAGAACGGCCGAAGCGGGCGACGATATTGCAAGGGTCCGAACGATAGCGGATGTTGCTGCACGGTAGCGAAATAGTGGCAAGGCCTGTCTCTGATGCGAATCTGCTAGAGTATTCGTGTGAAGCAGAGACCAATTTTGCTTCTTTTCCTCGCGCTGGCTCTCTTCGGTCCAGTTCAGCCGACTCAGGCCGATATCAGTCCGCGGGCCGTCGCCGCCGCTCGGGCCCTCGAGGCCCGTTATCATGACGCTAAGACACTTGAGGCGATTTTTCTGGAGCGGTACAGCGATAGCCACGAGGGTCTGCAAGCCGAATCAGGGAAAGTTTACTTCAGCAGGCCCGGTCGCATGCGCTGGGAATATGAGGCGCCGGAGCCGAAACTCTTCGTTTCTGATGGTAAGACCGTCTGGTTTTACGTTCCTTCCGATCACACCGTAACTCGTGCTCCCATGAAGCAAAGCACAGATTGGCGTACGCCGCTTGCACTGCTGACCGGCAAGGCCAAGCTCTCTCAACTCTGCGAAAAACTCGACATCAGCGCAAACCCGCCCGGCAAACAAGGCAATATCGTGTTGAGTTGCCGTCCCCGAGGCGAAAAAGCGACGAAGGATGCCGCCGGCGACAATCTGGAAGCTTCCATAGCTCCGATAGACGAGCAATTTGACGAAGTGCTGCTGGAACTCGACCCTGAAAACGGTGAACTGGCTGATGTCCGTGTCCTTCAGCCGGGTGGCATCGAGTTGGAATACCGATTTGGAAATTGGCAAGAGAACCTACCCCTGGCAGAATCTCTTTTCCATTTTCAGGCTCCCTCCGGAGTCGCCATCGTTGAGCAGCCAAAATAGTGGTCGGTTTGCCAGGCGATTTGCCGCCCTGTTGAGGCCAAAGAACATCATCGGCAATGGCAAAGTTCCGGAGCGGGTAGCTATGAGGTAGACTGAGTCCATGGCAGAGTTTGAGTGCAAAGTCGCGGACGCGGCTGGGCGTGTTTTCTCCCAGGTCGAGGCCGCCCAATCCGTTATTGAGGCCCGTCAAAAGCTCTCTGACCGGGGCCTGTACGTCTATTCCGTAGAGCCCCGGGGCGGTTTGCTTGGCCAAAGCGTTGGCGGCAGCAAGGGCCGGGTCCTCAAGAGTTCCGACTTTCTAATCTTCAACCAGCAGCTGAATACGCTTATCAAGGCGGGTCTCCCGATCTTGAAGGCGCTGGACCTCCTTGGGGAGCGAGCTGCCTCGCCAAGCCTGCAGCCTTTGCTCAGGGCTGTCCGGGATAGAGTGCGCGAAGGCGCCGCGCTCTCCGAAGCTCTGGAGCAAGAGGGACTTTTTCCAAAGGTATACGTCACCTCCGTCTTGGCCGGTGAGAAGAGCGGAAATCTTTCCGGGGTTTTGGAGTACTACATTGCCTATCAGAAACTAACTACAGGGGCCAAGAAAAAGCTGATTGCTACGCTGATTTATCCGGCGATCTTGGTCACGGTTGCCACCCTGATCCTAAGTTATTTGGTCACTTACGTTGTGCCACAATTCTCAAAGCTTTATTCAGACATGAACGTCCCGTTGCCGACCGTGACGCGCTTGCTCTTGACGCTGACGGTGAGCTATCGATATGACCTGCTCATTGCGATAGGCTTACTGATCGCTGGAGGTTTGGGTATCTTCCTGTGGTCAAAGACGGAGCAGGGCGGTACAGTCGTTGATCGCATTAAATTGAAATTGCCTGTTGTCGGGGAAACCTGGATTAAATTTCAGATGGCCCAGTTCTGCCGAACTCTGTCCACGCTGCTCGCCGGTGGCACGCCGCTCGTAGCCGCGCTCTCCACGTCAGCGGAGTCAGTCCGTAGCCGCCTGGTCTCTGGAGCCATAGAAAAAGCATCTTCTCTCGTACGGGATGGTCAATCGCTGAATGCGGCATTGAAAAGTATCGGTTTCATGCCGGCTATGGGAATCGAGATGATCGAGGTCGGCGAGGCCAGCGGGGCGCTCTCTCCCATGCTCGCCAGCGTGGCCGAATTCTATGAGGACGAAACCAACCAACGCGTCGGAATCCTCATCGCAGTTGTGGAACCTGCGATTTTGGTCTTCATGGCGATTGTGATAGCCTTCATATTGATTTCGCTGTACCTGCCTATTTTCTCCTTTTCGGTGGGCGCTGGACCCGGCTAGCGTCAAGTGGAGTCATCCTGTATGGAAACCAGCGACTACAACGTAACCTCCTCCGCGCTCCAGGATGTGAACGCGGAACGTGAGCGCAGCCGCAGCACGGCGGAACGCTACCGCTGTCCCTTCGTGGATTTGAACGAAGTCCGTATCGATCCCGAATTATTTCGCAGCATCCCCGCTGAATTGATGTTTCGTTTCAATTTTGTCCCGCTGGAGGCGCGCGAGAATCAGTTGATCGTCGCTGTGGCCGATCCCAGCCACGTCCTGTTGAGCGACGAATTACCGCTGCTTTTGGGTAAGAAGCTCGTTTTGAGGGTAGCCACGCCCACACAAATTAGCGATCTGCTCAAGCGCACCGAGCAATCGCAGCGCGTGCTCGAACAAGCTACGGAAGCCTTCACGCTCCAGGTTGTACAGGATGAGGATGAAAGCGAAGAGGCGCTTTTTACCGAACGGCTCACAGAAGACGGCGGCGTAAGCCCGATCGTACGCCTCGTGGACACGGTCATTTTCACGGCACTCGAGCGGCGCGCCAGTGACATCCACATCGAAGCCCGCGACCTGGAAGTGATCGTGAAGTACCGCATCGACGGCATTCTTGTGCACGCCATGCCGCCCATCTCCAAGGAGTATCATTCCACTATTCTCTCTCGCATCAAGGTGATGAGCGAGCTCGATATTGCCGAGCGCCGCGTGCCCCAGGATGGCCGCTTTCGGGTGCGCTACAAGGGCCGCTTCGTGGATTTTCGCGTTTCCATCATGCCTTCGATTCACGGCGAGGATGCTGTCCTTCGCGTTCTGGATAAGGAGACGCTCTCCGAGAAATTCCACAATCTCAGCCTCGAAGTCGTGGGGTTCTCTGATGAAGATCTGCGCAAATTCCGCCGCTACATTCGTGAGCCTTACGGCATGGTTCTCGTTACCGGACCCACCGGTTCCGGTAAAACGACCACGCTGTATGCCGCCATCAACGAGATCAAAACCGATGAAGATAAAATCATCACCATTGAAGATCCAGTGGAATACCAGGTGCGTGGCATCACCCAAATTCCGGTGAACGAGAAAAAGGGCCTTACGTTTGCCCGCGGCTTGCGTTCCATCTTGCGTCATGATCCCGACAAAATTATGGTCGGCGAGATTCGCGATCAGGAAACCGCCCAAATCGCCATCCAATCGGCACTAACCGGACATCTCGTCTTCACCACCGTGCACGCCAACAATGTTACTGACGTCATCGGCCGATTCATCAATATGGGCGTCGAGCCTTATAATTTCGTCTCTTCCTTGAATTGCATCATGGCCCAGCGGCTGGTCCGAATCGTCTGCGAGAATTGCAAAAAATCGGTGCAGTATCCTGAAGACCTCTTGCGCAGGTCTGGGCTCGATCCGGAAGCCTGGGCGGGGGTTTCCTTCGCTGAAGGTGCGGGATGCCTGGAATGTTCGGGCACCGGCTACCACGGTCGCACCGCGATTACCGAACTTCTCGACCTCTCCGATCGCATCCGGGAAATGATCATCGCACGCCGCCCGACTTCTGAAATCAAGCGCGCCGCGCGGGAAGAGGGAATGACTTTCCTGCGTGATTCGGGAGTAGAGAAAGTGCGCGCCGGCATCACCACGTTAAAGGAAATTAACAAGGTCACGTTTATCGAATGAAGCGGCGTGCAGGGTTGGCACAGCAAGCCGCAAAGTTAACTATTTTCCCCTAATGCTAACAGCTGAAGGAATTCGTCAAGGAATTTATCGGAGCGAAACCATGCGTCGCTTCGCGCAATGGTTGGATGTCGCGCCCCATCCGCTCACCGCCTGCGAAATTGCGGGTGGATATATTGCTGCAGCACGATGGAATCGCGCGGGTGTCGGTATCGAGTCCTTGGCCGTCGAACCGCTTTCGCCCGGCGCGATCAAGCCCAGCGCTGTGGATACCAATGTGTCCAATCCTTCCGAGGTCCGCTCTGCGCTCGAAAAAGTATTTGCGCGGGTACATGCGAAGACTCGCGACGTCGCGCTTTTCTTGCCCGATCCAGTCATTCGCGTCTTTGTGTTGCATTTCGATGTTTTTCCTCGTGCCGTCAACGAGGCGTTGCCCTTATTGCGATGGCGCGTGAAGAAGAGCGTTCCCTTTGAAGCCGACGAAACCGTGATTTCCTACATGCGGCAGGCGCCCCGCGAAGATGGCGTCGACGTGGTCACTGCGCTCGCTCGGTTGCGCGTCGTGCGCGAATATGAGCAACTGCTCGAATCCCTGGGCGTGTCTCCAGGGGTCGTCATGAGTTCCACCCTCGCCGCGCTGCCCTTACTCAGCGATCGTAAACCCGCGCTGCTGGCACGCGTTGCGGGCAAGGCCATGACGGCTGCCATCGTCCGCGATGGACTCCTTTGCGGCTATCGTTGCGTTGATCTCCCCGCTGGCGAAACGGAAATCACCCCGCAAGCTTTGCTCGATGAAATTTATCCTCTCACCGCTTATTATCAGGATTCCTGGCATGAGGGGATCAGCATGGTCGGCTTGGCAGGGTTGGCCGGAAGAATCGACGAATTTCGTGAGCCATTGGAGCGCGAATTGCGGTGTCCAGTTGGCGGTTTACTCAGCGCTGCTGCTAGCGAAGGTCACATCAGTAGCGAGTTGCGTCCCTTGGTGGAAAGAGAGCTCGATGCTTTGGTTGGATGGACTCTTTATCGCGGCTCGTGAGCGGAGTCTGATCCAGGAACGCATATGAAAGTTCGACTCAATTTAGCAAGTGCGCCGCTCGAAAAGAACCGGCCTTTTGTCGTTTTCTCCACGGTAATCGGCGGCGTCGGCTTGGTCGCCATGCTGCTGCTCTCGTGGAATGTTTACAGCATGCGGCGATCGAACACCGCCATTCGGCTCGAACAGGCGCGCATGGAAAGCGATATGCAAACGCTACGCCGCCGCCGCGCCGAGTTGGAGGTGTTCTTCAATCGCCCCGAAACCATTCAACGCAGGGACCTCTCCGCTTTCCTGAACGGCTTGATCGCGCAGCGTGCTTTTCCGTGGACCCAGATCTTCATGGACCTGGAACGCAACCTCCCGGACGGCGTGCGGGTTGTGAGTATCGTGCCACGGCTTGCGGCAGATCACCTCGAATTGAAGTTGTCCATTGGAGCGAAGACCGACGAAGGCAAGTTGAAGTTTCTGAAAGCGTTGGAGGATTCCCATGAATTCTCCGACATCGAAGTTCTTGGCGAAAACCGCACCGGTGGCCGGTCCGGAGATGACCAGGTCATGATGGAACTGAACGCGCGCTATTCGGTCAGCTGAACCATGACAAAGAGAACCAAAATAATCATTCGCGCGATCCTCGGCATCGTCATAGCCGTTGATATCGTTTTGGCGGGCATTAATTGGCAGATGGCCGATTCAAATCGCACACCGCAATCGGAACTGATTGCCCTCAAGCGCGAACACGCTTTGATGACCGCCGATATTACCCGTGCCGAAACAATTCGCACCACGCTGCCTGCGGTTGAACAGCAGTGCGACAGCTTTTTCCACCAGAATTTCAGGCCCATTTCCTCGGGGTATTCGTCGGTTATTTCGGATATCGGCTCGCTCTCTCGCGGCGCTGGATTGCAGGCAGGAAATCTCAGTTTCCATCAGCACGAACCCGATAAACGCGGCGTTACGCAAGTGGATATCTTTGCGGTTGTGGACGGGGATTATTCCAGCGTGGTTCGTTTCGTCAATGATCTGCAGCATTCGGATACGTTCTATGTTCTCGATGGTCTTTCTCTGGCCGGCGGCGGTTCGGGAGGACAGTTGAAGCTGAATCTGCAATTGCGCACGTATTTTCGCAGCTAAGTATGTCCAAGAAGCAAAAGAGGATCACGTTGCTGGCCGGACTGGGATTAGTGTTCCTATACATCATTTACATAAGCAACCGGCCGTCCGAGATCGCGCAAGTCGTCTCCAGCGCCGACGAAAAATTTCGCCCCATCGCTGTTGAGAATCCGGCGTTGAAGCTGGAATTGCTGGAGCGTTTGAAAAAGCTCCAATACCAAGGTTCGCACCGAAACATTTTCAGTTCCGTAGCACCGCCGCCTGCGTCAGCCGTACCCCCTCCGGGGATTGCTCCGCCGCCTATCACGGCGCCCAGCGGCCCCTCCGGTCCCGCGCCGCTGGTTGTACCGGCCACTTTCTATGGCTTCGTCACCGATGCGCAGACGGGCATGCGCCGGGCATTTTTTATGGAAGGCGAGAATGTTTACATTATCGCTGTTGGAGAAATGCTCCTGGGACATTACCGGCTGGTCCAGATTGGCAATAGCAGTGTCGAGTTGGAAGAGACCAGCACGGGACGCCGCGCGACCCTGACTATGGAGGAGCCCAACCCCGCTTGAAAGTGAGTCGCTCTGGTCGCAACCGAGGCGACGACGGCTATGCCGTGCTCCGGGCTATCTTGATAATTGCCACGATGGTGGGACTGGCCGCCGCGGCCACGCCGAATATCCTCACTCGTCGTTTAAATCCGTTTGGCGAGCTTATTTCGGAGATGCGAAAGCTGGGAGAGTCTGGCTTGTCGTTGCGGGGAAGAACTGCTTCATCAGATCAGGTTTGTTTTGTAAGCGCGAGATCACTCGGCTGATATAGGACCGCGTTTCGGCCAGCGGCGGGATTCCGCGATAGAAATCCACGCGTTTCGGGCCAGCGTTATACGCCGCGAGCGCCAGAGCGAGATTCTGATCGTAACGATCGAGAAGCTGTTTGAGATACCGCGTTCCCCCGTCAATATTTTCCACCGGATCGAAGGCGTTCCGCACCGCCATCTGTGCCGCCGTCTCGGGAAGCAATTGCATCAATCCCAGGGCCGATTTCTTCGAGACGGCTCGAGAATTAAAATTGGACTCCACAGCGATCACGCTGGCGACAAGAGCGGGATCGAGGCCATAGGTATGGGCCGCGTTCCGGATCTGCGCCGAGTAAGGCACATCGGCCTCCCGTTGCGCGCTCTCACCAAAAAGTTCCTCCGGCTCGATCCTGTCTAAGTCGGCAGCAGGTATTGTGACGCTTCCGCCCGCCAAATCCAGCCGCACCGTATCTCCCAGGTTCTGCCATCCAGTAATGTGCAGGCGCTGCCCGCTGCGTAGCACGGCGTAATCGGCTTTAGCTGGTTGCGCCGCGAACAATGCAATCAAAAATGCGGTTCCGGCCAGCAGACTTGAAATTGTCCGCGAACGTTCAGCCAGTTTACGCAAACCTTGCATTACAAGTTCTCCAGCGCGTATTCGCGAATGGCGGCCGCCACGCCGCCTTCATCATTGGAAAGCGTCTGACGCCATCCCAAACTTTTAAGCTCCGGGACGCTGTTGGCCATCACCACGGGAAGGCCGGCGAATTCCAGCATCTCGCGGTCGTTGAAATTGTCTCCGATGGCCATCACCTCGTCGCGCGTAAAGCCGCGAACCGCCGCCCATTCTGCCAGTGTGGCGCCTTTCGAGCACTCCAGGCGGATGACGTCGACCATGGCAAAATCGCGGTGATCGTAAAAAGTCATGGCCAGCGAAAACTCCAACGACTTCGTTGCTTTGCGCAGTGCCGCGCTAGCATTCTGCATTTCCGCTACCGACCCACTATACATTACCTGGATCGGGTCTTCGGTCAGGCAATCCTCGAGGGGACAGACCTGCGCGATGAATTCCCGATTTCGCGCGTAATAAGCCTTCCGTCGAGGGTCCTCCCAGTCAATCTTTTCGTAGATCACCTGGTTGGCACGCGGCCGGTCAAAAACCACCGCTGCGCCGGCGCGGTGTTCCGGGGTGAACTCGAGTACCGCCCGCGCGATTTGATGGGGAAGGAGATGCTTCAAATGGGTCACTCCATTTTTCGATTTCACCAGCGCGCCATTATTGACGATCATCGTGAGCGCACAAGGAATCTGCAGCGCAATCGGGAGCGCAAAATCAAAGCGCCTTCCGGTAACAAGAGCAACCTCGATGCCTTTCTCTACGGCGGCCTCAATAGCGTGCAGGTTACTCGCAGGCACCTCGGAGGCGCTATCGAGCAGCGTCCCGTCTATATCGAGCGCAATCAGGCGCACGCTCATTGGAGCGTCTCAGTGGAGAGCATCTCCCTATTTTACACGCCCCGAGCGCCGGCCGCCGCTTCCACGCAAAACACGTTCCCAATGCGTACGCTGAGCCGCTGCTGAAGCGAGCGGTGGCCGCCAACTGATGCCACAGGTTTGCTCGTGGCCGCATTTCCGCATGAAACGAGCCCACCACTGTCGGCTATTTCCTTCGAACCCTTGACACCGTCGTTTGGTGGGCGTATCTTCGCCGCAAATAACAGCTTTCTGATCGGCAGCTTGGAGGTAGATCCATGGCTAACAGTCCAGCCGTTGATCCGGGCTCCTCTCGGTTTAGTCGCCTCTCTGGGGTGGAGAACGGAACCGCACGCCTTGGCCGCATCCGCACGTTTCTTAAAATGAGCTTCATCGCTGTGTTCGTCTTGCTGTGCCTCGCTCCGCGAGTCGGCGGACAGAACTCCCCGAAAATAACCGCGGTTGCGCCGGCGACAGGCAAGGTCAACGACAGCGTTACATTAACCGGCGAGAATCTGGGCAAAGACTCTGTTTCGGCGGTCTTTCTTTCCGATGACAAGGATGATTACAAGGCCACCCTGGTCGAGCAGGGCAGTGCCAAGATCATTTTGAAAGTGCCGCAGGTGAA
>Ga0207148_1102_pt1 | contig 19313 bp, 16 predicted proteins | sample Alteio_BWMinHeat_34_FD_153558 | JGI IMG/M metagenome (GOLD analysis project Ga0207148, IMG submission 153558) | Enriched cells from forest soil in Barre Woods Harvard Forest LTER site, Petersham, Massachusetts, United States -... | ecosystem: Environmental > Terrestrial > Soil > Temperate forest >... | reverse complement strand
GAGGACACATCACACTTTACTGGGTGGTCGCATATTGAATGTGGTATGACGAGAGCCGAAGGGAAGGATGAGGTCTACGCATTAGGTGGCGGCTCAAAAACTGATTTTGATTATTCGGACAATGGCGGCAGCACGTGGGAGCGGCATTCAAAGTTTGGCGGGCGCGTTTACAGCCTTGCGGCCACTTCGCCTGGTACAGTCTGGTGCTTCGTAGGTCAAGGCATCGAGAAACCGACCTGCAGAATCGAACGATCTCCACCCATCGTGAGTAACCCTCAGAAAAGATTCGTTTGCCAATTGTCCAGTCGAATCGATTTTGCAGACAAATCGACAGCCCTCCTGCGTACTGTACATTTTTTCGGCGGATGTGTGGAGAGGATATGATTTTGTCGTCGGATAATATGCGAATGTATCCGACTGTATCGCCAGTTCATCTCTGAAGTTGTCGAGAGCAATGGATCCAAATCCTGGCTTTGGTGACTGGAATCCGTTCAGCGTCCAATAATCATCGACGACAAAATCTGCTCGTGGCGATACGCTCGTCAGCTCCCAGCTTTTGCCGCCGTCGGATGTCGCATAGCATACCAGATTCTCTGGTATGCTATCGAGTCGATTGCAAAGAAGAATCCCGTGAAGGGAATCGGCAAATGCAAAATCAATAGGTCCATATTGGCCGATCTTGACCTTGGTCCAACTGCCAGGCGTTTGACCATTTGATGACGAGTATGAAACGATTGAAATCATCATAACAGAGATGGTGATCAGGACCTTGAGATATTTGCCCATAAACCTCATTAATTTGACCGATTACTACTATTGGATTTCAATTCTCCACTACGAATACAGATACGACAGCTTAAATTAAATACAAACTTTCTGAGCTCAGAAAATGCATGTCTGGAACGTTCACTTAGGAATATACAACCGATGAGCCCCTAACTGCGCTCCGCTTCCTCCGTCTACTGCATACGAATGACGATTCGTGATGAACTCGTTGGCGGTATGACGCGAATGAGTTGGCTACCGCTGCGCGAATTTGCAGAAGCACTCCAGTGCTCGAATCTCGATTCTGAATAGCCCATTTGGAAAGAGTTGACGGAGTCAAGTCGTAGCGTGGCTGACAGACTTCCATTTGCGCTGACAAGGTATGGAATGTTCCGCCATGAATAGACGAGAGCATAGCCGGCCTGATGGGATCCGCCGTCTTCGTTCCAAGTCGAGTCAATCGATAGATACCGAATGAAGTGATTGCGAGTGTCTATACATACAGTGTCAACTCTGCTTGCGTGATTTCCGCTAATCGTGCTATATCTCCGCATATTGAATCCAACGAGCGAGTCAGTTAGCGTGACCGTGGTGTCGTGGCCTAGATCAAAGGGCGAGAACGAGCTATTGAACACAACGGTGTTACTATCATCCGAAGACGAGTACTTAAGATCACGATTATTCTCGACCCAACTCGACTCAACTGTACTCCGAATGAATGCAGGAACGTCAATTAAATCCACAGTCCATCTTGAGAACACGATCTTCGCAACAGACTGGCTGTCCGTCGGAGCGCTTGTATGTGAACAGCTCATTGTGAATGTTGAAACGACTGCGATGATCAAAGAACAGGGGCAACGGTGGAAGGTACTTGTATGCATAAGATTGATGAGGTAGTCGAAGAGGAAGCAATACGATCCGACCGGGTTGTCGAAGACTGTTCTACGACTAGAACGCGAACGACCTTGAATAGGTACAAACCATCTAAGAGCAGAAAACGCCATCCTAATGTTACTAAACCGTTATCCTGTTATTAAGAACTCGCTAAGAATTGCCGTTTTGGGCTTGCCAGGAGCACTTGTCGTCTCCGGAGCCTGTTCAGATGGTCGATTGCGCAATCTTTCAGACCTATGACCAAAACCGTTCTCGTTGTTGACGACGAAAAAGACATACGCGATTTAATCGCTTACAATCTCTCGAAAGAAGGCTTTGCCGTACTGACGGCAGGTGATGGTAATGAGGCTCTGCAAAAGCTGGCGGACCATAAGGTCGCAGTTGTTGTGCTTGATATCATGATGCCGGGAATGGATGGCTTCGAAGTCTGCCGGCGCATTCGCGCGAAGGAGACGATCGCAAGTCTGCCGGTTATCTTTCTGACCGCTCGCTCAGGCGAGGCCGATCAGATCATCGGGCTTGAACTTGGTGCGGATGATTATATCCAAAAGCCAGTCTCTCCCAGAGTGCTCGTGGCGCGCGTGAAGTCTATCCTGCGACGGAGTGAAATGCCCGAGGTTCCTTCGATGCAAGGCGAAAACAGCGCAGAGCGTGTTGATGTCGATGGCATTGATATTGACCGCGCTTCGTACAAAGTGCGAATCGATGGCAGCGAGGTCTTTTTTCCTCGCAAAGAATTTGAACTGCTCTATTTTCTCGCTACGCATCCTGGTCGCGTGTATTCACGCGAAGCGCTGCTCAACCGAGTTTGGGGTGAAGGCGCGTATGTTGTCGAGCGGACGGTTGATGTACATATCTTCAAGGTCCGTGAAAAACTTGGTGGACGTGGGGAGAAGATCGAGACCGTGAAGGGCGTAGGCTACAGGTTCGTATCCTAACACCCGGTACGACGCATAAGGGTGTAGCTTTGCAGTGCAGAGCGGCCCAACGTCGTCTCTCTTCGCCACTAGTTAACTATGTATACGCCGAATTACGAGGCCAATGGGATCCATTGAGCGCCAGGCTTTCTTCTTTCCTCCCGCACTCGTCGGGATAGCGCTCACTGTGCTTAATCTGTGGGTGGGCTCGACCACGCATGAGTTTCCTCTTTCCCTTTTATCTATCTCGGTCGGTCTCTTCATCCTTTCACTCATCTTCAGTTCGTGGAATGCTCGCAGACTCGTACGGCCGCTGATCGACCTTGTGCCGCAGGCAGACGAAGTTGCAAAAGGGAAGCTGGTGGTTTCGAATCATGGAAGTCAGGATGTACCGGCTGAAGTTCAGTCGCTTGCGCGAGCGATCGATCGCATCTCGGAGAATCAGGCACGCGATCTCGCGGCCATGCAAAAACTCGAACGCGTTCGCTCGGAGTTTCTTGCAAACGTTTCACATGAACTTCGCACACCCATTTTCGCCGTGCAGGGATTTATCGAGACATTGCTCGATGGCGCGATCGACGATCCGGAAGTAAATCGAGATTTTCTCGAACGCGCGCGGTTGCAGGCGGCAAGGCTTAATGCACTTCTGAGCGATGTCATCGATATCTCGCGTATTGAATCAGGCGAGATGCGTATGAGCTTTCGACTCTTTAATATCGCGGCGTTTCTTTCCGAGCTTGTCAGGGAAATGCAGGTCCTCGCCGATTTCAAGGAGATCAAACTCTGTTTTGTTAATCGGATCGAAGGCGATCGAACCAGGGAAGCCTTCGGCGACAAGGAGCGTCTGAAGCAGGTGATGATCAACCTGATCGACAATGCAATCAAGTATACCAACAATGGCGGTTCAATTCAAGCCGAGCTATCATTGAAAGGGCCGGATTGTCTTCTCGTTTCTGTCAGCGATAACGGCATTGGGATCGATGAGGAGCATCTGCCGCGGCTCTTCGAGCGATTCTACCGAGTCGATAAAGATCGGGCACGCAGTTCGCCGGGAGGCACCGGACTAGGACTCGCAATCGTAAAGCACATCATCGAAGCCCATCGCGGACGTCTCTATGTGACAAGCGAACCCGGCAAGGGCAGCAACTTCTCCTTCACGCTTCACGAACTGCCCTTCGGCGGAATGTGATCGGTCCGTTCAGAGCGCTCCAACCTGCTGCTTGATCTCACGGGGTATCTTTGTCCAATGACAAATCTCTGGGAATTCGCGTCGATCGATTTTGATGGCCTATCCTCCTCAAAGTTGTGGCGACCACTTTCGATCCTGTTACCGATAGCTGCCTTTCTCCTTCTGGTTGCAATGCTTGCCTACCCTTTCGGCTACGACCAGTCCACATTCTCGGTTGCCGGTGAACGCGTTGCACGCCTCGGGGCTGTTCCCTATCGCGATTTCATCGATACCAAGCCTCCGATCATCTTCTATATCTATGCGCTCAATTACGTAATCTTTGGGCATCACTTCTGGTCGATCCGCGCGTTCGACCTCGTCTACATGCTCTTTACGGCATGGTACTTCCGGCGACTGATCATGCGTTGGAGTGCGTCGAACGTCCTTGCTTCAATCGCGCAATTTCTTCTGGTCCTTCATTATGCTTCGAGCGGTTACTGGATGACGGCGCAGTGTGAGTCGTTCGCGTTTCTTCCGACACTCGTGCTAATCAATTTTGCGATGCAGAGTTTGCAAGCAGGCTTGAACAAAAAGCAACTCATGCTGCTTGGCGCAGGCATCGGTCTGCTTGCGCAGTTCTTGTTTCTCTTGAAATTCACACTCATTGCTGCTCCGATCGCAGTCGGAGTGTGGATGCTTCTATCGGCGAAGAAAGAGAAAACGCGTGATGTGTTCATGGTGCTTGGCATTGCAGTTCTCACATTCCTGCTATCGTCCATTGGGTATGTAGGTTGGATGGTCGCGATCGGTGGCTATGATAGAATGATGGAGGCACTTCGCTGGCTGCAGGGATACGCGGCGATCGAACCGCACTGGTCGACCAATGCGCTCTCGCTTTACTACCAACGATTTCCTTCTAACTATGTCCTCGCCTTCTCTTTTACGCTAAGCCTAATCGGTTTCCTCGGGTTGGTTATGGCGCTTGGTCCCGAGCGAAATGAGTCAGTTGCAAAACCACCGAGAAGCCAATTCTTCAATCTTATTGTACTCGTTCAGCTTCTCTCGCTGGCGGGAGTATTGTACGAGAAGAAGTTTTTTCTCTATCATTTTGGAAGAGCATTCATAACGGAGTCGATAGTAGAAGCCCTGGCGATTCTCGCGATTATTCCATTCGTCGTGTATCTCTGGCGAAAGATTCGTGAGGTTCCAGCATGGATCAGCCGTACCGCCGGCTATGCAATAGCAATTCTCGCAACGGTTGCCATTCTCTTTTTCTCATCGTTCTCGGGGATTGCCTCTCAAACCTTAACGTGGCTCTGGGCGAAAGCGCAACACGTTGATGTGACAGAACGCATACAAGCTTCTATCGAGCGATATTATCCTTACGATCAAAAACGAGTGGCACAGTTTCTCAACCCCAGGATGGCACCCAGCGATCAGGTGTTCCTCTGGGGTAACGATCAAGGTCTTTATTTTGCGATGGACCGTCTGTCACAAACGATCTGTCTCACGAACACACCGTTCGCAACCACATGGACTCCGGCATCGTGGAAGCAAACCTTACTTCAGCAGTTGCAGCACCAGCCGCCACGATTCATTATTGTTGAATGGGGCGACACACGAGATTATATCACCGATGCTGAAAGCGATTCCTACCATCTCATCACAAGGTTACCATCGCTTGTAGATTACATCGAAGCGAACTACAAGCCTCTCGCAACGATCGGACACTTTATGATCTATGAAAAAAAGTAGTCCGGCATCAGCTCCCAGAAAGAAGATAGCCACGCGGCCGGTCTTGCTGAAGAAGGATCTTATGTATATCATCTTCAATAAGCCGTATGATGTGCTGAGTCAATTTACTCCGGACCTTCCCGGTCAGCGGACACTCGCACAATTTGACCTGCCTGAAGATGTCTATCCTGCAGGAAGGCTCGATAAAGATTCGGAAGGATTGCTGCTTCTCACAAATGACGGCCCGCTCATCAAAAAGCTTCTCGACCCCGCGCAGGGTCACGAACGAACATATCTCGTGCAAGTCGAAGGCATACCTGATGAAGCTGCTTTGGAAAAACTTCGTAGTGGAGTGACGATCTCCGGTTACACGACGCGTCCGGCATCAGTCGAACTTCTCCTCACACCGCCCGAAGTGCCGGAACGAGCAAAGCCTATTCGAATGCGGAAAGCGATTCCAACTTCATGGCTTCGGCTAACGCTTGTCGAAGGCAAGAACCGACAGGTTCGTCACATGACTGCAGCAGTGGGACATCCAACACTTCGATTGATCCGGATCTCAATCGGTGAACTTACAATTGAAGGACTGGAAGAAGGTAAATGGAGGAGAGCCGAACGAGAGACGATATTGCGGAGTACGAAATAAGAATGATCGTGTTATGTTCATGGTCACTTAGCGTTTTCCGACTAGTGTCCGAGAGACTTTTTGGGAACCGAACTGGTGTAGTTTTATGTTTAATATATTGTAGCCAAAATCTCCGCGTTTTGCTTGTAATGCGGGCAACTGTCTCCCCAGCATTTCGCCAGTCGGGCGGGACGACCGACCTACGCGAGGGCTTTCCATTCATCCCCTTCGGACGGGGAAACTCCGTCCCTCTAAGCTCCATTGATTCAGCCATTCTTCTGCGTTCAGCATTCTATGGATTCCCGCCTGCGCGGGAATGACAGAGAGGCTGTGCAGAATGCGCGAAGCGCTTAAGAATCGGTTATTGTCATTCCCGCGAATACGGGAATCCATCCTCGAACAATGACAATAGTTTTCTGTAAGAAGGAGAATTATGAATAAAGTTTTCACACACACCAAGTCGGAAATTAGAAAATGCAGTTTTCAGCGCAAAATCGAGGGTTAAGGCTTTGGTTATGAATAGAGTTTATACACAACGCCTATCTCACCACTACCATCGAACCTCTCTCGTTCAATCCCAGCTTTCCTGAATGGAGCATATAATAGTAGTGACCGGCGGCGAGGCGGTCGGTTTCCATTTTCATTGCGTATGAGCCTTGCGCCATTTCCTGATTTACAATCTCCTGAACGACTCGGCCCAGATCATCATAAACAACAAGTTGCAGATCGCCGCGCTCGGGCATCGAGATGAAGAATGTTTCAACATCTCGCGCTGGGTTCGGATAGACCGCAAGGATAGCACTGGAGTGAATTGTTTGTACGCCGCTCGTTGAAACCGGAGGAATCGAGAGGTAGACTTCGGATGGCTCGAAGTCCATCCATTGTGCGCTGTGCGTGAACACTCGGACGCGCAGGTGTAGAGATTCGGTATTGTCCGGTGTAACATTGAAGTGGATCGGCGTTGACTCTCCAACTTCAAGATGACTTACATCCATCGCAAGATTCTCGTCGACCTTGACCTGGTATTTCTTACTATTAAGCACATCGACCTGTGTGCTATCCAGATATACTCTCGTATTGAGAATATTCGCGAGCGTCGCGGAAAATTTTTGCGTTGAGGGACGCACGATTCCAGCATGATCGTTCGAAGTGATCTTGGCACCGCGCAACGGACGCAAGAGCGCTCCCGCAGTATAGCCGTAGCTATCGAACAGCCCGAATCCATAGGCAAGGATTGTGAAGCCGTGCTGGCTATCATTCTTTGTCGTGATATGGTGAGCGCCGGGTGTAACACTGATTGTGGCGATCGAATAGGTCATTCCGCCGAGCTGTGTTGCCAGATCGGTGAACGAAGCCGCTGGCAATGTCTGACCATCAAGCACGATACGTCCTTTTGCACTGACCTCCGCAACTACGATCACATTCTGTATTACATACACTGGATCCTGACTCGAGAAAAAGGTGAAATCAGTATACGTCTGGTTGACTGGCGGCACGATCGCGAAGAAGGGATCGCCGTTTGTCGCCGATTGATCGAACGCTGTGTGCGCGAATTCTCCCACCTGCGCTGGGCCCGATGTTGCGATTGCAATCGGTTGCTGGATCAGCGTGTCGCGATATTCGCCAGCTTTGAGCGCGGTGCCCCACGGCGTACCGTCGAGCGTTACCGTAGTATTGTCGTTCAACGCTTGAACTCGGACGATATCACCGGTCAAGCGCGGCGCAAAATTCGTTGCCACAAAACCTTCACCCCAACTGCTCGTAGGCGGGAGCATTTCGCAAAGGTGATCGCAACTCGAGCTCGTCTGGCCAGGTGGGATATAACTTACTGGTACTTCCGCGCAAACATGTCCGCCGAATACGACCACTGGCTTGGTCGACGATACGAGCGATGAGGTCATATCTTCTTTACTGCGGAGCGCATCACCCTGGATCTGCACGCACTGACCTGAGTCGAGCCGAAAATGAAGCGGTTTGCCAGCAAGGCTTCCTCCGATCGTTTGAGCAGCCGGTGTGATTGTTACATCTGTGCCATCAGTGAATGCGGCAACGCAAAACTGTGATTGTGTTTCGTCTCCCGGTCCGGCACCCGGTGTGTTAGTGTAGGCCATCACGCGATAATCGGTCGAGGCAGTATTTTTTGGCAGAGCAAGAAATGCGTCGGCGGTGAACATCTTGTGGTTCATGCCGTAACAGATGATCGCGCTTGTCGAAGTCACGAGGACCGCTTTGGTATCAACAAACTCGGACGTCAGGATGACCGGATTGATATCATTCGTGATCCGATAAGAAATTGAGCCACCAGGTGGAAGTGCAATTTGCTTGATGTAAAGCGGGAAGGCGCGACAGGTGATTGTGATGAAAGCCGAATCGCCGGTTGAAGCAAGAAAGATATCGTTGTATCCCGGATCGGTATCGGTGAGCGTCGCATTCTGCTCGAAGCAGAGCAGAAACTCAAAACCCGCATTGTTACTATTCGGATATCCTTGCCCTACACCTCCGCATTGAGCGAACAGATCGTTGACCAAACTGAGACCTGAGAGGAGAACTAGCGCACAAATGAAGACTCTACGCATAACATTTCTTAGGTTAGTGCTCTGCAACGTAGCACGCTCTAATATAAGGATAAACGAGGGAATGTGAACTTGCGCCTGGCAAGTATTTGGGAACCGAAATACGAAGGGCGGCTGTCATGCCGCCCTTCAAAATGCTTACATGCTTCTATCTACGTTTGCCGCTGTGACCGTCGCTCCGATCTTCCAGGTCATTGTCGCCAGCTCCGAATGTTTCCTGAGACTCCATGGACTTCTTGAACCGGCGCAGATCATGACGAATCTGTTTGGCTGGGTCTTCGCCCATGAGTTCAGCTACCAGCGCTCCGAGCTTACCAGCAGGGGGATCGTAATTAAGGATTACGGTGACGGTTGTGCCATGACCATCGCCCAGTTCATCGAAATGGACCGAGCCTGCGTTATCAACCTCTGCACCAGGCAATGATCGCCACGAGATAAATGCACCAGGTTGGTCGGTATAGATCTCAGCGTCCCATTCAACGCTCGTACCCATCGGACCCTTCACCATCCAGTGAGAATGAATGTCGTCGACTGCAACGACAGATTTCAAATGTCGCATGATTGAAGGAAGATTTTCGATGTCACGCCAATATTCATAAAGCACCTGCGGAGTTCTATCGACGACGACACTTTCCTCAACTTTAACACCTTTGTTGCGTGCATCTGCCGCCACATTTGTCACTTCGCCTTCCATTTCGTTTGCTTCGTAGGCCATTTCTCCGATCAACCCTTTCAGGCCTCTGTACATCAAAGCAGCGCCTGCAAGGGTCAGTCCACCCATGATTCCGGCCCGTGCCGGCTTATGGTGCGAGAGACTTTTGACCATATCGTACGTACTATACGCAGAGAGCGCACCGCCAGCTACTGCTGAGGTTAACTGCTCTGGTACGCTGCCGATAAAATCCAATAAAAATGAATTGCTTGATATCTGCGGGCCACTCGGTTCCAGGCCCGACTGATCCTTGCTCATGTTTATGCTTCCGGCATCTTCGAGAACGTCTTTCCGCTGTTTGGTCGATGGTAAAGCCATGGGGGTTCCTCCTGAGATTGGGTTATCAGTTTTGAGCGGAAGGGAGATACAAAGCTTATGCCGGGAAGATCGCGACTGGACCAAACTCAAAAACCCGGAGCAAATGTACACAAGTGTACATCTACTCCGGGCTCCTGAGACGAACGAATGCTTATGCGAGCTTCGCCGTGACGGTTATGTCTTTGACGCTTGCGAGTGCACGGCTAACTGGGCAGTTATCTTTTGTGCCTGCAGCGATCTCCTGAAATTTTGCATTGTCGATGCCAGGGATCTTCGCGGTGCAATCAAGATGGATTTTCTCGATCGCCCATTTGCCGCTTCCATTTCCAAATTCGACGCTCGCATCTGTGGTGATATGATCTGGTGTAAACCCAGCTTTACCGAGATCGGCAGAAAGCGCCATCGAAAAACATCCGGCATGCGCTGCCGCGATCAATTCCTCAGGATTGGTCCCCGGACCGGTCTCCATTCGCGAATGGAAGGAATAGGCGACTTTGTATGCGCCGCTTCCGAATTCCATTGTTCCTTTACCACCCTTAAGATCTCCACTCCACTCGGCTTTTGCTTTACGTGTCGGCATAATATCAGTTTGATTGCACCATTGATGAGTTCTGGCCCGTCAATTGACCATTAGAGTTGGTACCTGTTAATGTGAAGAGCGTGCTATGCGAATCGCCGCGTAGCTGCTTTCAAAAACGAACACCTGCTCACGAGAAGTATGCAACCTCGCTACTGCGTGCATCTTCATTGGTCGGCTTGAGAGAGCCGGTCGAATTTCAGGTTCGCTTGAACACCGGATCGATTCGGTTTGTGCGCGGAGATTCATTCCGATACGCAGACTGATTCGCCAGGTTCTGCTCGCCTATGGAGTCAATGCATGCATGCATTGCTCACTCTTTTCCGATATCGCCATGCGTATCATCATCCATTCCTCGACACGGCGTGCCCTGCCTCGGCAATCTCACCGTCTGCCTTTTCTCGCGCTTGCTGTGTGCACGGCGACGAGCATCCTGGTGGTCTATCCAGTCTCTTCCGGGACAGATATGCCCGTAAGTCTCGCCAAACTCGAGCGCGTTCTTGGGATTATTCAAACAAGCTATGTCGATCGCGTTTCACTCGACAAGTTGACGGATGGCGCGATCGAAGGCATCATGGATCAGTTGGATCCATACTCTTACTACGAGACCAAGTCCACTCACTCGGGTTCAGTGGCGGCTCGGGATGCCAAGCAGAAGCTGTCGACTGGAATGCAGGCATGGTGGAATGATGGGACTCTCGAAGTCTGGTCTGTCGAGCCGTATGGGACAGCAGGGCACGCGGGATTACTACCGGGCGATGAGATCCGTACGCTCAACGGGCGGCCAGCAGCAGAATATGTTGACGAGGAAGTAGACGAGTTATTGAATCCTCCGAACTTAAGCGCTGATGCAGCGGCCGCTACAGTCACTTTGTCGATCAAGCGCCATCATGAAAAATTGGAGAAAACGTTCACGTTGCATTACGACTCGTGGAAAGCATCCACTCCTGCGATCGGATGTGTGATTGATGATTCGATAGGGTGCATTCGCTTCGATGATTTCCATTTGGGAACGTCCTATGAGGTCGAATATCTGCTGAAGCAATATAAAGACTGGGGCATCAAAAAATTTGTGCTTGATCTCCGCCTAAATAATGGAGGGTATCTTGGAGCGGCCTTCCTGCTTGCCGATGAGCTTGTCGGCCGCAAGGAAATGACGATTCAGGTCATTCCAAATACCGATCGCGCCTACCAGAGCTCCCATGAAGACATCCTGAATGGTGCCTCCTTGATCGTCCTTGTCGGTCCGCAGAGTGCGAGCGCGGCTGAGATCTTTGCCGGCATACTTCAGGATGAAGATCGAGCTGTGATCGTTGGGCTTCCAACCTACGGCAAGTCGCTGGTAATGCGCGATGAGGCGCTATCCGATGGCAGCTCAATGATGCTCATCACAGGACGATGTTATCTACCTAGCGGCAGATTCCTACAGCGCAGTTACCGTGCGCGTTCGTACACCGCCGAGGGTGTGCCATTCAGGACCGAACTGGACAATATGAACCACTCACATGATCGAGAGTTCGTGCCATCGGACAGCGTTTATCACACGCTGCATGGACGAAGTGTCTATGGAAGACAAGGCGTTATTCCGGATATCATCATTCCCGAAATGCCAACGCTTGCTTTGGGCAGCGAGACTACATCGAACAATATCTTCTATCAATGCGCCGAACAGATCATCAAAGAGCGCGGCGAAGAGATCGCAAAACAGTACAGCCCCGAAACGATCTATTCGCTGCCACTGTCGAATGAATCACTCATGAAATTTCTGCGCATTGCTGCAAAACATCATAACACATTGTTCGACGACAGCAAGGTCAGCAAAGATCTCACCAGGATCAGATCAGTGGTACTAACCAAGATCGCTCGTCGCTTCTTTGAGCGGTTTGAGTGGAGAGCAAGATTGCTCGAGTCGGATCATACCTTCACACTGGCAAAGAAACATTTCGACGAAGCGAAAGCGTTTGCATTGGCGATGAATCGATAATGACCAATCATCAGGTCGTAAGGGCGGGGTTTCCCCGCCCGCTCATGCAGTCGCGGAAACTGCGACCTTCGAACTCAACAGGCATCCTCCCGTTTACAACTGAATGCTTCGTGTAAGACTCATTCTTTGGTATTCGCTTCTTGTCGTTCTCACCGTTTCGGCGATTGGACTTGTCCAGATCATCATCATTAATCGATCGATGGTCGAAGGACTTGACAATTCGCTCGCAGAAGATGCTCGGATTACTCTTTCTCTTGTGAGTAGCCTCCCGGCCAGTGCTAATCCGGAAGAGATCCTGAAGCATGGACGAATGCATTCAAGCAGTTCGTTGCGCGATCTTGTCGACCGTGTGCTTACCGAAGCCCCGGACACGCTTACGGGTCAGGGCCTGACAGATCGGGTGATCAGCCGATTGATCGACGAGATACTTACTGAGCTTTCGTTTCAGGATTCGACAGGCTTGAATATGGACCCGCTTGATGCCGTCGTGCAGCGCAACGTTTCAAGCAAACGCAACAATTTTGTCGAAATTCACGAGCGCTCAGCCACCAGGACCAAGCCTGGGACAGGACCGGTGATGTTTCGCACGCCGAACCTTGGTCGCGATACACTGGCGCGACTCTTTGTGCATGACAAGTCAAAGCCCGATACTGCCGTTACGGTCGAACAAGTAGATTTTCAGGGCGAGGAATACCGTGTTGCTCGAGCGGCAAATCCTAGATTCGCTGTCTATGTCGCTTTTCCAACAACCGAGATCGATGACTCTGTCTCGCGATTGCGTTCGTCATTTCTTTACCTTCTTCCTCTTTCGTTTCTCGTTTCTGCACTCGGAGGATTGTGGCTTGCACGAAAGGCGCTCGCGCCCATTGAACATATCGCCGACATGGCGCGCGAGATCGGGGCAAAGAATCTTTCGCAGCGGATCGAACTGCCTGGCCGTCGCGATCGTGAGTTGCGCGTGCTTACCACAACGCTCAATTCCATGTTTGCGAGATTGGAAAGTTCGTTCGAGCAAGTTGTCCGGTTTACTGCGGATGCATCACACGAACTCAAGACACCTCTCGCGATTATGAAAGGCGAGATCGAGCAGACCCAGCGGCATCTTGTGTCAACACCTACGCTCGAACCGAAGGAAGTACGTGAAGTGCTGGAGAGCTTGATGGAAGAAGTCGAACGGATGCAGCGCATTGTTGAAGGCTTGCTGCTTCTTTCTCGCGCCGACGACCGGAAGCTTGCACTCGAGAAGGAGCCCGTGATACTTTATGATTTCATGAGTTCACTCACCGAGGATGCTGAGATCCTCGCGGAGGCGAGCGGGCTCTGCTTGATCAGGAATTTTGCTGAAGTTACTCGGAAACTTTCGATCATGATCGATCCGACTCGCTTATATCAAGTGCTCATGAATCTTCTCGACAACGCCCTCAAGTACACCGAACATGGTTCTGTAACAGTGTTTCTTCGCCGCGAACAGGAGTCCATTGCCTTCGGAGTGGCAGATACCGGCATGGGAATTCCTCCAGAAGATCTTTCGAAAATCTTCGAGCGATTTTATCGCACCGATATAGCCCGTTCGGGACCAGGAGAACATGGGGATCGTTCGCTTGGTCTTGGGCTTGCGATCGTTCGATCGATCGTGGAAGCGCATGGAGGGGTCATCTCCGTCGAGAGTGAATTAGGGAAGGGTTCGACGTTTACAATTCGGCTGCCACTTGATCGCAGTTAGAGAAAGTGCCTCATCGATTGTTGTGGATGAATAATGGTTCACATCTCCAAAATTCGGAATCCTTACCAAACAGCCCAAGTTACCCTGACAGTCAGCAGATCGCCAAAATGAAAGTGTCAGGAATTCTTAAAACTTGTACGTTATTCTTTCTCCTCTGTGCGCCGCGTTTAGTGCAAGCCCAGGCATCCACTTCGCAGACTCCCGTCGTGAAGCCCGGAAATCAGGCACTCTTACAACAGAATCTCGTAAGCTCCCCGACCGCGCAGCCGCTTTCAGCACCTTTGCGCACGGACGCATCCAAAACAACCGAGATAAAGAAGCAAGCGCTTACACGGCAGCTTGAACGCCGTCGTTTTGAGCTCCAGGTGCGGCATGAAGAGCGCGCCACCCCAGTTCGAGCTGCCCCAGCGAAGAAGAATTAGCCCATCTGTCTTTTAGACAACTATTTTATTCCCTCGAAAGAGGAATTTTACGGGCATTAACTCGCCCGGAGGGCGGTTTTATGATTGTGAGACTTATAGACGTAGGCGGGTTCCATTTAGGCCGCTTGTTTCTAAAGTCAAGGTGAGAGAAAAGACACTGTTGGCCTCATTGACTAGTTCAGTGAGGCCGCAGTGTTTATATAGGGGTAAGTGTCTTCCTAACCTCAACAATATTTCCCAGCAGTGGCGAAGCTTTATTCGTTACGCCTGTGTTAGCCCCCGACTGTAAGAACCGCTACTATCACAATTCTCACCCGAGCACATCACGAGCTAAATAAGCTCACTGCACTCGTGAGAAATCGGAATCAACCATGGCCCGAATCGTCAAATTACAAAAGCGAGTAAAAGAACTTGGTCTGGATGCGATGCTCGTCACGCATTTGCCCAGCATATATTATCTCATTAATTTTTCGGGTTCGAATGGTGTGCTGATCGTCCCGCAGCAGGGCAAGCCGCATTTCTTCACCGACTTCAGGTACAAATCCCAAGTCAAGATCGAAGTCGCAGGTGCAAAGGTCTCGATCATCGACCGCGACCGTACGATCTATGATGCGATCGCAGAGAAGCAGCTCTTTAGCGACTATGATTCGATCGGCTTCGAACCGGCGCATCTTGCATATTGGGAGTATGATATCCTTCGTAAGAAATTTCGTCATTTGAAACTTGTGCCTGTCCCCGATCGCGAAGTCGAGAAACTGACAATGATCAAGACAGAAGACGAGATCGGCATGATCCGTAAAGCGGCCGACATCGGCGATCAGGTCTTCAAACAAGTACTCCCCGTCATCAAGCCAGGTGTGACCGAACGCGAGGTCGCTGCGGAGATCAGCTATATGACAAGGAAGTTTGGTGGCGAGCGCGATGCATTCAACGTCATTGTAGCCAGCGGTGAGCGTTCTGCGCTTCCACACGGAGTCGCGACCGACAAGAAAATCAAGAAGGGCGAGCTCGTGACGCTTGATTTCGGATGCGTCTACAAAGGCTTTAACTCCGATATGACGCGCACCGTCGCAGTGGGAAAGATCTCAACGGAACTTCAAAAGGTTTACGAAATCGTTCGCGCGGCTCAGCAGCGCGCCATCGATAAAGTGCGTCCGGGCATGAATGGTCGTGAGTTGGATTCTGTCGCTCGTGACTATATCACCCTGCACGGCTACGGTTCAAAATTCGGACACGGCACTGGGCATGGCCTCGGCATTGAAGTGCATGAGTTACCAATGATCTCGCAACGCGGTGAGAGGTACAAACTCGAGCCGAACCAGGTCTTTACCATCGAGCCCGGCATCTATCTTGAGAATATCGGCGGTGTTCGTATCGAAGACGATGTCGTAGTTCGGCGCGAAGGCGGCTGCGAAGAGCTTACCAGTTCGCCGAAAGAGTTGATCACTCTTTGAGTTTTCCACAGCCCTTCGCTTCCTGCGAAGGCTGTGCAATTTATTGTTCACAAGCATCCCGTCTTATCTATGCTTGTTAGTTCTCCCGCGATCATTCTCCAGGTCCGTAAACACGGCGAGACCTCCAAGATCGTCACTGTATACTCCCGTGCCTATGGGCGCATTTCTCTGATCGCAAAGGGCGCGCGCGAGATGAAGTCGAAATTCGGCGGGGCGCTCGAAGCTTTTGCCCATGCAGACATTGTCTTCTATTACAAGAAAGAACGGCCTGGGCTTTATTTAGCTTCGAAGGCAGAAACAATACATTCGAACGCAGGAATTCTGAATTCGCTTGAACGCATACAGGCAGCCTCCGAACTTGCAGAACTCCTCATTCGCACACTCCATGATGAAGAAGAGAACGAGCAATTATTCAATCTTCTCAGTGATACACTTGGAGGAATGAGCAATGCCGCAAGCGAGGAAACGGTTGGTGCCTTCAGCATCCATTTCTTCTTGAGATTCATTGAACTAAGCGGCTTCCGATTCAACCTGGAAGAAGAGATCTTTCAAGGTATTCGTACGATGCCTTCCCAGATCCTGTTCAAAGTGCGAACGGGAGATTTTATCGAGGCAGTTCATCAGGGGCCGCGCGAACGCGAGCCGGAGTTTCATGAGCCGAACATGATCCGCGTACTTCCCGAGAGCTTTGCGATCCTCCAGTTCCTCGAACGTGCCTCAATCGAAAAAGTGCAAAGCTTGCATCCATCCAAACAAGCCTACGAGAATCTGCGGGAGATTTTCGCTAGCTTTTTTTCCGAGCATTTTGATGGAATGCGAGGAAGATCGCTTCGGAGCGGACACTCTCTGCATTAAAAGGGACGCTTGACAACTGGCGGCCAAATTCGTATACTTGCCCTGCCGTATTCGTTCTTTTCGAACTCACGTTGGCAAGATCACACTTCCAACTATCCAGCATTCAACAATGAAAAAACAGCTACTCATGGCACTTGCTGCCATTGCACTGTTCTCCGCAGGCTGCGCAAAGCAAACTGCTTCGACGACTACTGATTCCACTTCTACTAATGCGAGCCTGACAGAGAATAAAGATCGTGTGAGAAAAGTATATGACGCTTTCAATACCAAAGACTTCTCCAAACTGGACTCGCTCATCGCTCCTGATTTTGTGGACCATGATCCAGGTCCGGGTCAACAGCCCGGTCTTGCAGGACTGAAAAAGGATTTCGCCGAATTCCAAAAAGGATATCCAGATTTCCACTTTACGCCTGACCAGATGATCGCAGAAGGAGATCTCGTTTCATCGCATTACCGGATGACGGGTACAAACTCAGGCCCGATGATGGACATGCCTGCAACGAACAAAAAGGTCGATGTCGGCGGAATGGATCTCGTTCGCGTTAAGAACGGTATGATCGTAGAACGTTGGGGCGTGCAGGACAACTGGACGATGATGCATCAATTAGGACTTGCCCCTGGCCCTGATACTACCAAAGCGCACAAAAAGAAGTAACGGTAGAAACGCTCGCTCTACATTGAGTCACCTCCTGGATATGAGTACACTCAATGTAGCACGAGCTTTAGCTTTCGCTACACTGGACGCGGGCTGCACCAAACATCCAATCGGAAGCGTTTCTGTGTATTGTGTATGATGAATACGACCGCGTTGCTAATTCTATGAAGACCCTATTGTTCCTGCTCAGCCTTTCCTTGCTTCCGCTCATGGCGTGCGCTCAGTCAGCTCCAAAACCGGAGCCAGGTGGCGAGCTTTTACTTCAATTGTATCCGGCTGCGAGTGATAAGGTTGTGAAGTCCGACCTCGAATGGAAGACAGAGCTTACGCCAGCTCAGTTTGAAGTATTGCGAATGAAAGGAACGGAGAGCCCATATACAGGTGCGCTTCTCAATGAGCATCACCATGGACTATTCGTTTGCGCGGCGTGTGGCAATCCGCTCTTTAGCTCTGATACAAAATTTGAATCCGGCACGGGCTGGCCGAGTTTCTATCAGCCGATCGAAGCAAATCGCGTGATTGAGCAGCCCGATAACTCCCTCGGCGACTCTCGGACGGAAGTACTCTGTGCTCGTTGCGGCGGGCACCTTGGTCATGTCTTCGACGACGGTCCAAAGCCTACGGGACTTCGCTATTGCATGAACTCGGTCTCCCTGAAGTTCATCAGAGTGAAGTAAAATCGCTTTTCTTGCAATTAAAAATTACTCATCTTTATCGAGCGTGCGTGATATTGCGGTCGCCGCTGTGTCATTAGAGGTAAGGATATTTCAAATTCAAACTATTCAATGCCTATAGAAGACGCATTCCAGGATCTACGCTCTCTCACCGACTCCGAACAAACTCGTCGTGATTTTCTGAAACGCCTTGGCCTTTTCATGGGAGGACTCACCATTCTCGGGGCAGCTCCCACAATCCTTAATGGTTGCGCCGGGGCTTCGAGCCCGACAGGGTTAAAATCAGGTAATACTGCTGCCTCCATTACCACCGATGTCTCGTCGCTCACGTCGGACGGAAAGTTTCTTGTTACAGGCGACGTCGATCCAACCGGAGCAACCATCATCATTTATCGAAGTGCTGTCGGGAAGTTCGAAGCCCACTCGATGCAGTGTACCCATCAGGGCTGCGAGATCGGATCCCCAAGTTCAACTGGTACAATGAGTTGCCCGTGCCATGGCTCACAGTTCGACGTACATGGCAATGTGCTGCAGGGTCCAGCCAGTTCAAGTCTCATGTCATATGCGACGGTCTTCGATGCGACGACGAACAAATTGATCGTCAAGTTCAGATAGCGCTCTACCGGTGCCAGGCGTTGTAGATTTGTGATAGAATCCCAAAAGGGATTGCGTTCACAAAACACGAGCACGAGACTTGGCTAAACATACGAGAAACGTTACCGACGAACGTGAACAGCGCGATCGCGATCTCGGATTTGGCGGTAAGGCCACGGAGGCACGTGTCCGCCTGCTCAATCGAGATGGCTCGTTCAACGTCGAGCGCCACGGAATTTCCTTTTTCCGGTCGCTGAATCTTTACCACATACTCTTGACGATGTCGTGGGTAAAGTTCAACGGCATCATCCTTCTGCTTTACATCATCGTCAATCTGTTCTTTGCATGTATCTACGTTCTGATCGGTGTCGAACATCTGGTGGGGATCGACGCTCGCGACTGGTTGGCAAAGTTTACCGATGCGTTTTTCTTCAGCACACAGACCTTTACTACTGTCGGATATGGCCGGATCAATCCAGTTGGCTTTAGCGCAAATGCCATTGCGGCGATAGAGTCACTCGCGGGCTTACTTGCCTTCGCGTTGGCGACCGGCATGCTCTATGGACGCTTCTCACGTCCGGTTGCCAAAATCCTGTTCAGCAAAGTTGCCGTCGTCGCGCCGTATCAGGGCATGACTGGCTTCATGTTTCGTGCGGCGAATCAACGCGT
>Ga0207148_1101_pt1 | contig 19415 bp, 14 predicted proteins | sample Alteio_BWMinHeat_34_FD_153558 | JGI IMG/M metagenome (GOLD analysis project Ga0207148, IMG submission 153558) | Enriched cells from forest soil in Barre Woods Harvard Forest LTER site, Petersham, Massachusetts, United States -... | ecosystem: Environmental > Terrestrial > Soil > Temperate forest >... | reverse complement strand
CGACAGCAACAGCACGGATGGGTTGCCGAAGGCGTTCATTACGTCGTGGGATAAGAACACCGGCCAATCCCTCATGTGGTCGACCGGGCTTGAATACTGGTATGACCAGCTCCTCGCGTTGCGCGCGGGTTATTACACGGAAGGACCCGTGGTTGGCGGCCGGCGTTATATGACGTTTGGCGCCGGACTCCGCTACGATATCTATCAGTTCGATTTCAGTTACATCAATACTTTCGAGGAAAATCACCCTCTCGCCAATACCCTGCGATTTACGCTGGGCATTCGTTGGTAACCTGCTTAGATTGTGTTGAATGAAGCATTCATCCGCGAAGCAAGCGAGGTGAATGCTTCTTCGCTTAGTGAGACTCTACTACATATTGATCGTTCCGTTGAGCTTTAGCATCACCCGACCATTCTTTGTTTCCCTGGTTCTTCTCTCAGCACTTGCTTGCGGCGCTCACGCTCAGGAGAGCGCTGTGAAGGTAAGGCACCAGCTTTCCCATCCAATCGCGCAACGTCAACCTGCGGGCAGCACCCAACTCGGAATCGGAGCGATTACGATCGTTGCCCTGCGTGTTGATTTTCAGAAAGAGGGTGCGGATTCCGGACTGACAACAGGCGATGGCAAGTTCGATCTCTCAACTCGATTTCGCGTACTGAATCGTGATACGGTGATCGATCCGCCTCCGCACGATTCCACTTATTTTCTCGCGCATTTCAAGTTCTTGAATAACTATTACGATGCTGTTTCTCGAGCAAAACTGAAGGTGAATGCGATCCTGCTACCTGGCGTCGTGAGAATGTCACAGCAGATGAAGGTTTACTCTCCGAAGCGGACGGACACAACCAACGCTCCTCTCGCACTCATGATCCGTGAAGCGTGGACACGAGCAGATTCGCTTGGACTTCTTGCAAGTCTCGTCGGTCAGATCGACACGGCTAGGACAATGTTCATGATTTTTCACGCAGGTGCTGGTCGCGATATCGATCTTCAATCGGTGTTCGGCTTTGACCCAACACCGAATGATCTGCCCTCGATCTATATGAATGCGCGCGCGCTTAACGATGCACTTGGAGCTGGTTTCGATGGCGTTCATGCGGCTGGTGGTCAGCTTGTCATTCGTAACACAGGCATTCTTCCTGAATCCGAGACGCGAACGATTGCGAATCCGCAAAACAACCAGCAGACGCTTGTATTTACGCTGGGGATGAACGGACTTGCTGCTGCACAAGTCGGAAGTTTTCTCGGGCTGCCAGATCTCTTCAATACCTTCAATGGGAAGACAGCGATCGGGCAGATCGGTTTGATGGACGGTTCCGGTATCTTCGGCTACGGGGGCATTTTCCCGCCAGAGCCAATGGCGTGGGAAAAGATCAGGCTTGGCTGGGTCAGCCCCATTGAGATCACGAAGGATGACACGCTCTCCATCTACACGCCTGTCTATGCCGCCCAGACGAATAAGTTAGAGCACTCGATCTACCGTATCCCCATTTCAGCCGATGAATACTATTTGCTGGAAGTGCGCAGGCGGGATGCAGACGCGGACGGCGCGAAGTTCTCAACCTATCAGGCTTCGGATGGCCTGTTGAAGCCCTTCAATTATCTGATCGATCCGCGACAGGATCCGAGTCCTGATTCGATCTGGGGTGTGCTCATGAGCGCTGACGAATATGATTGGGCTGCGTTCGGGGATAAGACCAAAGGTGGAATTGCCTTGTGGCATGTTGATGAATCGATCATTCGAGCAAAGGAGCCTGCCGATGCGATTAATGCTGATGTCGATCATCGCGGAATCAGGCTTGAAGAGGCTGATGCCATTCAAGATATTGGTGTTACGCTGCAAACGGTATTTGGACCGGTTACACCCACGGGATTTCAAGGCGATCTTTGGTATTTCGGCAATCCCGATCGAAAGGCAGGCGACCCCAATCATGTCGATGAGTTCTCGAAGAATTCACTTCCGCCTTCCAAGTCGAATACAGGCGCTCCAAGTTTTGTAAAACTTTCGAATTTCACGCCGCCGAACAATGTGATGTCCGTTGTCTTCACGCGCGACGTTCAACAGACTGCTGGGAATGTGAATCCCATCAGTGGATTTCCTGCCAGAATGATTGGCACTGAAGACAGCATCATCACGGGAATCGTAACGAGTGATGGTGCTGGCTGGTTGATCGCTAACGCGCGCGCAAGTAGTGATGGGGGAGCGGGGTCGCGATATTATGCATGGACGATAAATAATAATGCGTGGACACAGCTCATCGCAGACTCTGCAAGTCATGCCTTTTTTCAATCAGGCTATGTGCCGCGGGAAGTTGTTATTCGTGCAAGCGGAAGCGATCTGCTACTTTATGCCGCAGAGGATTCAGTGCAGAGTCATAGAATATCCGGCTGGAAGATCAATGCTTCCGGGGCTTCGCAGACCGCCAGTGTCAATCTCAGTGCTCCAGTCGAGGGCCTGATGCTGAAGAGTGATACAGTAGTAGCGGGAATTCGGACCGATGCACAGACGGCAGGACTCGCTACGTATTCTTCCGATCTCTCGACACGATATTCTTTTAACACATCAGCCGGTGCAATTCACTCGCTGGCGTTAGTTGCAAATACTGGTGATTTCGCTGCTACCGCGGAATCAGCTCTCATTGCCGGCAATCTTCATGCGATCAAGAGCGATGGCAAGCGGATCTATACCGGAAAGCTTGTCGGACCATCTGATAACGGGCTTATCCCTCAAGCGCTTATTACCGATGCATCGAGCGCTTCATGCGTTTTCGATCTGACAAATGGAAATTCAACATTTTGCGAACCTGCTCCGATTGAAGAAGCAGCGCTCGCAAATCTTGAAGGTGATGCAACGCTTGAAGTGGTTGGGATGGCGAACGATCGGGTGAGCGCATACAATTTTCTTGGTGCGCAGGTGAATAACATTTATTTTACGGGCAAGCCCGGCTCGTTCACTTCGAACCCTCTCATAATCGATCTCGAACAATCTGACGCAGGCTATGAGGTCATGTTTGTGCAGGATGGAGAGTTGAAGGCATCCAACGCTGCGACGGGAAATCAGGCAGCAGGTTTTCCGCTTGCGGCCGGTGCGGCTCGACGGGTGATCGCACTGGAGCGGGGATCGAATATCGATCTCTTTGCAGTCGCTGATCAAGGTATCGTTGTAGGTTGGACCGTCCCCGCGGGCCCGTTGGGACTTGCCTGGCCGATGTTTCGACATGATGCCGCGCAAACATCCACAGCGCCCGCTGCAATTGGCTTTGCGGGTCCTGGTGAGTTTTTCCCGCAACAGCGCGCGTATGTCTGGCCGAATCCAACGCTGGATGGAAGTATCGCCCACATTCGGCTTTATGTAAGTAAGAATGCGACCGCTGATTGCCTGATCGTCAATGATGCCGGAGAGGAAGTAGCCACCCTCACCGCTCAATGTACAGGTGGCGCTGACAATGAAATTCTTTGGGATACAAAAGCTCTGGGCAATGGCATCTACACGTGCCGATTGAAAGTTGCCTCGGAGAGCGGCGAGATTGCTCAAAAGCTTATCAAGATCGCTGTCATAAAATAGGAACCTGCTTGCCTACTCGTTTACCCCTCTTCTTTTTCCTTTCTCTAACATTGATGTGCTTGGCACATCAATCGGCGTTCGCCCAGTTCAATGAAGCGCACGTCGAACTGGAGTGGTACACCATCGAGACTCCGCACTTCTACGTGAACTTCCACGAAGGCACGGAGCGGACAGCACGCGTTGCTGCAAAAGTTGCCGAAGAAGTTTATGGACCTCTGACTTTATTTTATGGTCATGAGCCAGATACAAAAGTCTCGCTCATTATCAAGGATGTAGCCGACTACAGCAACGGCGCGGCGTATTACTATGACAATAAAATCGAGATCTGGGCGAGCCCGCTTGATTTTGATTTGCGTGGCACGCATAACTGGATGCGGAATGTGGTAAGTCATGAATTTACGCATATCGTGCAGTCGCAGGTGGCAATGAAGTTTTCGCGCAAGATTCCCGCGATTTATTTACAGGTGTTTGGATATGAAGCAGAACGCCGTCCGGATGTACTGTCCGGCTATCCGAATGTGCTGATCTCCTATCCGATCCTTGGTGCGATCGTCCCGGCATGGTTCTCCGAAGGAACCGCCCAATATAATCGCCCGCTCTTTGGCTACGAAACGTGGGACGCGCATCGTGATATGCTGCTGCGCATGCGGGCGTTGGATAACAAGCTTCTCACATTCCCCGAAATGGCAACTTTTGGCAAGACATCGCTAGGGAATGAATCAAGTTATAACCAGGGCTATGCGCTGACAAGCTACATCGCGGGTCAATACGGGGAAGAGAAACTGCGAGAGATCTCGCAGAACATGCAGAATGTATTCTCCGTCTCGATCGACGGAGCGATAAAGAAAGCGCTCAACGTCCCCACGGATCAACTGTTTCGCGAGTGGTCGACGAGATTGAAAGACCAATACAGCGAGCGTATCAAGCCGGTGTTGGATGATCGACGCGAAGGTGATACTGCGATTGCGCAGGTCGGATATATGAATCTCTATCCGCAGTGGTCGCCGGACGGCAAGAAATTCGTGTATGTATCCAACAAAACGAGCGATTATACTTCCGAACTCATTTTTCTTGTGGATGTCGAAACACACACAGAGGAATTGATCGAGACCAAGGGTACGGTATACTCCAGAGTGCTCTTTTCAAACGATAATAAGCACCTGCTGTATGCTCGCCGCGGACGACCCTCAATCTATGGAGATCGCTTCTTTGATATCTACGAGTATGACTTCGACACCAAGCAAGAACGCAATCTGACAACCCGCGCGCGTGCGGAAGGGCCCGTCTATTCGAGAGATGAACAATCGATCTATTGCGTGACCATTTCCGACGGCACTTCCAACCTCGCACGAATTCCGCGTGCCGGCGGCAAGCCACAAGCCATTACGCATTTTGCGAACGGTGAGCAGATCTACAATCCGATCGTCTCGCAGGATGGCAGTAAGATTTATTTCGATTATGCGATGAATGATCAGCGCCAGATCGCGGTCATCGATACATCCGGCAATAAATTCGAACTGCTGACGGAGAAAGCATTCGATGTTCGGTCGCCCCAGGTCCTGGACAATGAGCGATTGCTTGTTTCCAGCAATCGTACCGGTCTGTTCGATCTGTATGTACTCGATCTCAAAACTCGTCAACTCTCGCAGCAGACGAATGTCGTTGGCGGAGCATTCATGCCTTCCGTCTTCGATCGGCATGACTCGCTTGATCTTCTTTTTGCCGATTTCACCTCAGATGGATATAAGATCCATCGCGTCCTCGCGCCAAAAATTTTCAGCGACACGACATTTCAGAAGAACGAGTACCTTCCTATGGGACGCGATGAATTCGGAACGCAGCGTCCTCCATTCGCCGTCAAAGGCGGCGTTGAGCATCATGATACTTCGACTGCACAATGGAAGGCATATCGAAACTATGATGATGAAAATGCTCCGAAGCTTGCTGCCCATTCTTATCAGAATATCTATAACGGGATATCGCTCGTGCCAGTCTTACGCTACGACAATTACAATCCAAACGGGACTGGGCTCGATAACATCTGGGCAGGTCTCTATGCGTTCTCAAGCGATGTGACCGAACGTCTATCGTTATCGGCTGGCGCTGTCATTAATCATAATTTTGAGCGCGATCTGTTTGCTGGCGTCGCTTCGTCGTCTCGTTTGCTAGGTGGATTCGGCCTTTATCCGCGACTCGAATTGTCGATCGCCAATTCGACACGCAAGCCCGGGACGCTGCAGGAAGTTTTTGGCGCAGACACTGTCTATACTCCCTACTCGATCGGCTTTCTCACGTTCGACGGTGGAATGACATTCCCTGTTTTTGCCAGCGATCACTTTTTGAAACTCGGTTACACCTATTCGATTTACACAAGTCGCACCGAGCAGGTCGTTTTGCCTAGCAACAATATGCCTGTTGCGAGTTCGAGCGACGATTATTTCAAAGGAAGCGATCTCTCGTTCAGCTATTGGACGAATCAAATCCTTCCAACCCGTACCGAGTTAGTAAATCCGATCGGTTGGTATCTCAAAGTGAAGCTGGATGTCGAGAACAACAAGCTGCTTCGAGGACGCCACATACAGGATGGTCTGCCAGTGCCGGATTATCAGAACTATAGCTTCATTCGTTTCGAAGCTGAGTACGACCGCGCATGGAATCTCTTCTCGCGTTACGATGGATTGGGTGTTCATGCTCGTGTAGCAGGATTGGCGAATGCAGACTTCCCAGTCGACAGCTTCTTCCACTTCTATGGAGGAGGGATTGCTGGATTACGGGGTTATCCCTTCTATTCACTATCAGGTACGCATCTTGCGAGTTTGCAGCTTCGCTATGTGTTTCCGATCTCGAACAATCTTGATACGCGCATTCTTCAGCTCTATTTTGACAAACTCTATTTCGGTGTGTTCGCTGATGCAGCCGTGGTGTTTGCGCTGGACGGCAGCGAATCATTGTTCAGCAAGTTTAAGGACCAGCTTAAAAATCAACTACGAAGGGATATTGGGGCAGAGCTTCGGCTTGAAACATTCAGTTGGTACTCTGTCCCAACGGCGATCTTTTTCAGTGCTGCGTACGGACTTGATAAATTCACGTTCCGTGCGCGTCGTCCGGATGGTACGTTTGCGAACATAGACTACGGCCACGAAATGCGTTACTATGCTGGCGTATTGTTTACGTTCAGTTTCTCGCAGCCCGTACAGCCGCTCGAGCCAACGTATCTCGGTTCATCTATGAATTATTTGCGCTAATGAGAATGGGACTATTTCGCTCTATCGCATTCCTGATTCTGTTCGTTTGCTTTTCCGGCAACGCGCTGGCGCAATTCCGCGACACGCCGCTATTGTTGCCCGCGACAAACAACGAGCTTGTTTCGACGATGGCCTTTGGCAGCGCGCCTGTGCAATCGACGAACAAGGAAGCAGACCGCGCGAGGTGGACCGCAGGCGATGTTGAAAAGCCCGTTGGCACACAAAAGAATGGGTTCCTTGCGGCGAGTCTCTCGTTCGTTATTCCTGGGCTCGGAGAATATTATGTCGGTGATCAGATCTGGCGTGGGGCAATCTTTACAGTGCTTGAGGCAGGCCTTTGGTACGGAAGATATCATTGGACGAAACGCGGTGATGATTCACTCATCGCTTTTCATGCATGGGCAGATTCGCTGTGGTTGCCGACACGTTATGTCGGATACCTCGATTCGCTCATGAAGACTGCGGGGAGAAAAAGCGTGATCAATGATCCCAATAACTTCACACAGATCAATAAGGAAGAAGACACACTGAATGCACTTAACTTTCCTGACTTTACTCACCGACTTCCCGGACGTGGGGAGCAGCAATACTATGAACTGATCTCGAAGTACATCCAATTCAAATATGGATGGATTGACAATACCTCCAACGATCCGAACGTCTTTTCGCCAGCGTATGCACGTCACGCCGACATGCGCGGGACAATGAATTATCAATATGAAGTGGCGGATTATTTTCTATATGGCATCATCGTCAACCACATTCTCTCTGCGATCGACGCAGCGTTGTTAGCCAAAGATCACAATTCGAATATTCGACTTCACGGAGAATTGCAGCGAATAAGCTATCCGGATGGGTCGCTTGGTTACATGCCGACAGCGGCCATCGAGGTGAAATTTTAGAGCTGCTTTTGAGGCTTATTGTAAAAGACCTGTGCACCTTCACTTTTCAGCGCACCTGCTGCTCGCTTTGCGATCTCTCCGTCTGCAAACAGTGCATAGAATGCTGAACCCGATCCTGTCATTTGTGCGTGATCCGCACCAAGAGCATAGAGCCATTCTTTGAGCGCAGGAAGTTCGGTGTGTCTTACGAACAACGGCTCTTCGAAGTCGTTGTGAAAGAATTGCTTCGCTGCATCCAACTGAAGTGAAGTGCCGAGTACACTTGCAAACTCGGTCGATCTTCGATCCGGTCTTAATTGCAAGCTTTCATACGCCTCCTTCGTAGAAACCGAGATTGTAGGAGGCTTTACAATGAGAATATGAAACGCGATTCTGAGATCCAAAGGAGTAAGCACCTCCCCAATCCCCGTAGCTACGGCAGTTGAATAGGGCGATAGAAAAAAAGGGACATCGGCTCCAAGCGTTTTCCCAAGCTCGAAGAGGTCTTCATCTTTCAGCCTTGCCCCGAAGATTTCATGTGCGACGTTGAGCGCCACTGCCGCATCACTTGAACCTCCACCAAGACCAGCTCCTGTCGGTATCCGCTTTGCAAGATGAATGTTGCATCGGGGCATTTTTTCTTCAAGTACGTCCGCAACAGCCTTTACTGCACGCGTTACAAGATTTGTCGAACCAGTGTCGAGCGAGCGATCATTTGTTGTAAGCAGGTAGCTGGTAGAAGGTCCTACCGAAATAATATCGTGAGGTTCTTCGACTTTGTGAAAGATCGTGTTGATCTCGTGAAAGCCATCCGCGCGCTGGTGAAGAACTTCAAGCGAAAGATTGATTTTGGCTGGGGCAAGGTGGATCGTCTCTTTCACTTTGTTCGCTCCCAGACAAGATGGCGCAATTCAGGAAGAATCAGCCTCTCGAGAGCCAGCCTGACTGCGCTCGTAGAACCCGGCAAGACAAAGATGAAGGTACCGTTTCGTGTTTGACCTGCGACGGCTCTTGAAAGCATGGATGCAGAACCGATTTCGGTATAGGATAACGCTCGGAAGATTTCACCAAAGCCTGGGATCTCTCGGTTGAAGAACGTTGAAACGCTCTCGGGAGTCAGGTCCCGCTTTGAAACACCGCTCCCACCAGTGATCAGAATCGCGCTCACGTTGCTTTTCTTCAGAATGCCCTCAATCGCACGCTTGATCGCTAGACGCGAATCGGGTACGATTTTGTAGTAGTGGATCGAGTGTCCTGCCTTCGTAATGAGCTCGTGCATTAACTTTCCACTCTCGTCCGTCTCGAATGTGCGCGTATCGCTCACTGTCAGGACAGCAATTGGGGCTGAAAATACTTCCTCGTTCACAAGGCTCTTATGGTCTTGATGACCCATGATTCTGGATTGTTGGAAGATGCTGGTTAGATTAGACTTACAAGAGAAAACGATTCACGCTATCGAGGTTGTTCAAGAAGGATAGCATCAAAAACTCATGGATTTGACGAATTGCGGTCGATTTCGCCATATCCGCCTAGGCCTGCAATAATACGCGATGAAGAACAAGATGATCGTAAATGGGGTGAACGCCACACGACCCGCAAAAGAAACCTTTGCAGGTCATGGTAGCAATGGTCAATCCGCGGCAAAAAGCAGCGCTGTCACCCCGGCCAAAGTGCATCAGGTGCTCGGGGAGCACATGCTTGTTGATGGGTTCGATCTGGTCGTCGATCTTAAAAATTCAAGTGGTAGCTACATTCAGGATGCGAGAACGGGGAAGCGTTATCTCGATTTCTTTACGTTTTTTGCGTCTTCGCCAATTGGACTCAATCATCCGAAGCTGCTCCAGCCGGAGTTTACGGAGAAGCTCCTGCGCGCAGCGGTCAACAAGCCCTCGAGTTCGGACGCATACACAGTGGAAATGGCTGAATTCGTTCAAACGTTTTCACGCATTGCCATTCCCGATTATCTTCCTCATCTCTTCCTTATCGAGGGAGGGTCGCTGGCAGTGGAGAATGCTCTTAAGATTGCCTTCGACTGGAAGGTCCGTAAAAATTTCATGAAGGGCTACAAGGAAGAGCGTGGACACTGCGTCATGCATTTTAAGTACGCTTTTCATGGTCGATCGGGCTATACGATGTCGCTGACGAACACCGATCCGAACAAGACCCTTTATTTTCCCAAGTTCAAAGAGTGGCCGAGAATCGACGCACCGTATCTTCATTTTCCGCTCTCCGACAAGAATCAGGCACTCGCCCTAAAGGATGAAGCAAAGTCCATCGCTCAGATGGAAGCTGCGTTTATCGAGCATCGCGATGACATTGCCGCGATCATCATTGAGCCGATCCAGGGTGAAGGCGGCGATCATCATTTCACCAAACGCTTTTTTGAATCGCTTCGCCGGCTTGCCGACGAGAACGAGGCACTCCTCATATTTGATGAAGTCCAAACTGGGGTCGGTCTGACCGGGAAAATGTGGGCGCATGAGTATTTCGTGAAACCTGACGTGATGGCCTTTGGAAAGAAAACGCAGGTCTGCGGCGTGCTTGCAGGTAAACGTGTTGAAGAGGTCAAGGATCATGTGTTCCAGAAGTCAAGCAGACTGAACTCGACATGGGGCGGTAATCTAGTCGATATGGTCCGCTTCCAGCGTTATCTCGAAGTTATCGAAGAGGAACACTTGCTGGAGAATGTGAAGAAGCAGGGTACCTATCTTCTTTCGAAACTTACTGAATTGCAGGAGGAATTTCCAGAGATGATCGAAGGCGCTCGAGGTTTGGGATTATTCTGCGCCTTCAGTGTGTGCGAAGCACAGATGCGGGATCTTTTGAAGCAGAAGTGTTACGATGCGGGACTCATCGTGATCGGATGCGGTGACCGCTCAATCCGATTTCGCCCTGCGCTAAACATCACCAGTGAAGCACTGGATATTGGCGTCGGGATCATCCGCGACCAACTCAAAGCATTGAGTGTAAGGGAATATTAACCCGCCATCTAACTCTACGAGAACAAATTTTGGCTGAAAACAAGAATGGTTTACGACCCTCGCCAGCAGAAGAACGCTCGTTGGAAGAGGCTGTCCGCGAACTGGAAGAACGCTTTGGCAAACGCGCAGTAGAACAGGTCGATGCGGGCCTTGTCAGGAAAGAACTCACCTATGATGATTACATCGAAACGCGCACACTGCTCTCGCTGCAGACTACGTTGACCGATCATCACGATGAATTCATCTTTAAAGTCTATCATCAGCAGACTGAACTCTGGTTCAGGCTGGTGCTGCACGAGATCGAACGGGGAATTCGAACACTGATTGCAAAGCCGGCAAGGTTCGATGATGCGTTGGAAGCAATCATCAGGATCAATCGATATTTTACTGTTCTCACCTCAAGCTTTTCGGTCCTGCTCGATGGGCTTTCAAGCGATGAGTTTATGATCTATCGGAAGGCGTTCGGGACATCAAGCGGATTTCAGTCATCGCAATTTCGAGCGATCGAGATCCTGTGTGGCTTAGAGCGCGATGCCGCCAAGCGCCCGGATATTTCCAATGAATCTCGTCCTGCCCGTGAGCGCCAGGAAACCGCAGAGCAGGCAGACGAGCAAGCGACATTCTACTGGGAGCGTGCTGCGCGCCACTTAACGACGAACGAGCCGACACTCACTCTCACGAAATTCAAAGAGCAGCATCTTGCCTATCTAAACCGACTTTATTCAGAGCGCAAGCCCTACTCGCTGCGCCTTGCGTTCGATCTCCTGATTCGTTCGGACGCGGAGAAGCCCGGTTCTTCTGATGCGTATGCTGCCGTGTTCCACGATCAAGCCGATCAGAAACTGCGTGCCTTAGCCGACGAATTGCTTCAACTCGACGACGCGATCGTCACGTGGAAACAAATGCACTTGCGCGTAGCAGCGAAGCACCTCGCGCGAGCACCGAAAGGCACTGGCGAAACGAATTGGGCCGAGTATCTGGCTCGCTCGATCGCGGAGCAGCGATGCTTCCCCGAAATTCGCAATGCACGTACACGATCGCTCACAACTAAAGTATCCGAAGCATAACCCTGCCCGAGAATTCAGACGCATGGACGAATTAGCTGAAAAATACCGGGGTCGATTCCCGATCCTGGCGACGAGTTGTTACATGATCTCGAATTCGCTTGGTGCAATGCCTGCGGAAGTAGAGCAGGATCTGATGGAATACACGCGGCTCTGGAAAACCGAGGGTGTTGAAGCATGGCACGAGTGGTTTCCATTCGTCGATGAAGTGAGCGGCCTCTTTGCTTCTCTGATCGGCGCAGAAGCAAAGGATGTTACACTGGTTCATAATCTCACGGTTGCCTCGGCGCTTATTGCCAGCTCACTCGATTTTACCGGCAAGCGCAACAAGGTCGTTTATTCCGATCTCCATTTCCCGACGATCTCCTACGTATGGCAGGGATGGAAGAAATATGGCGCACGCCCAACGGTTGTTGCATCGCCTGATGGCATCACTGTTCCTGTTGAACTTTATTGCAACGCGATCGACGAAGAGACGAAGATCGTGGCGCTCTCGCACGTGTATTTCCGAAGTGGCGCACTGCAGGATGTTTGCTCGATCATCGAGTATGCACACAGCAAGGGAGCACTTGTAATGCTTGATTCCTATCAGGCTGCTGGCGTGGTCCCCATTGATGTCAAAGCACTCAATGTCGACATCATGGCCTCTGGCGTGTTGAAATGGCTGTGTGGAGGCCCTGGAGCGGCGTTTATGTACGTACGTCGCGATCTTCAGGAGCAATTTGCTCCTGCAATACGTGGCTGGCTGGCTGACAAAGAACCCTTTGAATTTCACATGCCCGATGTGAACTTTGAGCAGGGCATGCACCGCTTTCTCACAAGCAGCATTCAGGTGCCATGTTTACACACGGCGCGACCGGCCCTTCGCATGTTCAATGCAATCGGTATCAACAGGATACGCGAAAAGTCACTGCAACTGACCGACCGCATCATCGAGCGCGCCGACGAATTTGAGTTCACTGTGAACTCGCCTCGGCCACATGATCAGCGTGGAGGAGCGCTTACGATCGACCCTGTGGGTGTCGGCATGAGTCAGGCGGAGCATAATTTGAGTGCAAAACAGATTTGCGATGAACTCATCAGGCGAAGATTTATTGTGGACTATCGTCCACCGTTCGGCATCCGCATCGCGCCTCACTTTTACAATACCGTTTCAGAGGTTGATGACATCATGGAGGAAATGCAGCGTTTGCTGATCGGCGGTTAAGATCGGCCGGTTATGAGAAGATTTTCATTTGGATTTGCCTCGGATTTTTTGTATTTTTAGTTTCTGCATCCTGTGTTTTTCATAGGAGAAAGTTTTATGAAAGTCTGCGGCAGAAATGTTGTTCGAGTTTTCGCCTTCCTCACGGTAATCTGTGCAATTGTTAGCTCGTGCCTGGCTGGCGCAAACCAGAAACCGAAACGCCACATTCCGAATGTGGATGAACTTGTCCAGATCGATTCCATCCAACGTTGGGCTCATCATTTTTGCGATTCCGTCATTGCCGAGATTGGCGGCGGCGCGGGGCTAACCAACGGACTCGAGTATCTAAGGAGCGAAATTGAAAAGCAGAAGCGTCTGAGATTGGACACTCAGGCCGATTCAATTTTTAACGAACTTCGCGGGCAACTCGCGATTCCTCCTGGGCATCTCCATCTGATCCCAATAGAGCCACAGCAACAACGAAATGGCGGGTTCACTTTTGGCGACAGTGCACACCATTATTTTCTCAAAGTTGTGCCGGGCATGGGGGACACGAAGCCATTGTCGAAGAGTGTCGGAAAGAACCTCTGGCTGATCGAGGAAGACATCAGCCTACCGACCGAGTAAGGAAAAGTCTGTAGAATCGAAAAGCGCGGCTGAGTGGCCGCGCTTTTTTCATGCCTTGTTTGTCCCTTAGTTATTCGAGGCCTTTATACCGCCTCCGCCTGCATAACGAACCGTCCACCAGGCTGGATCGTAGCCAGGGCGATACGAATTCCAGCTCACGTTATCATAGCGATCCACCCATGAAGCAGGATTCATCGGCACCCACAGGAAGCATTCAGCTTGCTCGTCATAAAACACCTTCTGCAACTCTCTCTGGAGCAGGAGACGCTTCTGCGGATCGAGTTGGGCACGGATATCTTCCATCAATTTGTCGGCACGCAGACTTATATAGTTGTCATAATTCGACCCGCGGTTCGTCGCCTGACTTGAATGATACAACTGGAAATTATCCGTCTCGTAAGGATCGCTGACCCACTGACCAAAGTGTGCATCGAATTGATGATCGCGCATCCGATTCAAGTAGATCGACCAATCGATCGGCTGGACGTCAGTCTTAATACCAACCTTGCGCATTGATTCCGAAACGATAAGCAGGATCTGCTTACGCGTTTCATTACCGGCATTCACAAGAAAGTTAAATTCAAACTTTACCCGTTTGCCATTGATGACTTTATCAAGCACCCCGTCATTGTCGTGATCTTTCCAATCGAGTGAATCGAGAATCGCCTTGGCGCGCTGCGGATCATATGGAATGAGCGGCAGATCTCCGTTGTATTCCGGCCGCTGGAAGAAAGTCGGCGACTCCGTTGGTGTCGCTAGCCCATTCAACACCTTGTCGATGATCGTCTTGCGGTCAATGAGATAGGCCATTGCCTCGCGAACCTTGCGGTCAGCGAAGATCGGGTTCTTCTGATTAAATCCGATGAACGCATATTGTGGGAAGTAGAAGGTTGTCTTCTTTAGGTAAGGCGCCTTCAGCGTATCAATCTGCGCAAAGAATCCAGGCTGCATCGACCCCATGATGTCCAAGTCGCGCGACTTAAGCGCCGTCACAGCAGCATTCCAATCGTTGATCGTTTTATAGATGATGGTATCGAGATTCGCCTCGCCCATCTTGCCCCAGTAGTTGACGTAAAAGGGGTTGCGGACGAGTCGAACATACTCCTGAGTTTTCCACTCATCGAATTTGTATGGACCCGTCCCCTGTACATATTGACGCGAGCGGCCCGTCTCGATCTGAGTGAAATCTTCCGCAAATTGTTTCATCGCGGGATTTGCCTTGATGTTCTTGAGTTTGTTGCTATCGAGGTCAGCGGCCTTGCCAGTCTCCACGATCGATGCGATGTCGTCCCATGTGTACTTATCGGTGAGCCCCTTGGGATCGAAAATGTGTTTCGGAATAATGTAAAGCACATCACCAAAGACCGATTCGCGAACGAGAAAATAAGGCTTGCTCATAATGAAGCGGACGTGATACGGATCGCCATTGATTAGCTCACAGCTATGGATGTTATCGACATACGTTCGCTTCTGTCCCGAGAGCATATTGAGCGGATTCTTCAATGTCTTGAGGCTGAAGATCACATCTTCACCAGTCATCTCTTTGCCATCTGCGAACTTCACGCCTTTGCGCAAGCGAAAATCGAATGTCAAATGATCCTGCGATTCAACCGGCAACGTATCTGCAAGCCAGGGCACATCGTAGAGAAGCGTTGTTCTGTTGCAGGCAAGCAAGCGTCCAAAGATCTGATCCTGGATGTAGGTAGCATTCGCGTCGGACGAATTGAATGGGTTGATGTTCTCGACATCCGACAGAATGTGTTCGACAACGCGATTCGAAGTGGAGAGACATTTATTCTTATTTCCGCACGAAGTAAGTGAAACAGCTAAGGCGAGAAATACGATAAGCGAGGAATATGGACGCAGGGCTCGGATCATGATTGGATCGCGTAAGAATGCAAAGTGTAAGGCAGCATGGATGTAATACAAAGCATGGTGTTCGCTAAAGGTTCTATCAGGACAACCCTTGCGCGCTCCCTGATGTTAAAGGGCATTCCACATAATTGAACGATGAAAAACTACTTGATCATTCTGCGCTATAAAGTGCCGCTGGAAACCGTCGAACTGCACACACCGGCGCATCGGGCCTTTCTTAAGACCCAGTACGAGGCGAATACGCTGCTTTTGTCCGGACCATTCGTACCGCGAACCGCTGGGGTGCTCTGGGGGCAAGCCGAGGATCGAACCGTGATCGATCGGATGATCGAGAACGACCCGTTCCATGTTGAGGGTGTCGCAGATTATGAAGTGTTCGAATTCAGTCCTACCATGCACGCGCCATTGCTTGATGCTCTCTTCGCGTCGCAAAGCGACTGACGGATTCGCTGCCCATTAATAAAGAGACTTTGCCGAATGAAAATCCACGTTCCGAAGCACATCGAGTCGCTCATTCCGTACAAGCCTGGCAAGCCCATCGCCGATCTCATTAGTGAGCACGGAGTCGACGAAGTGGCGAAGCTTGCTTCAAACGAAAACCCTCTTGGCGCGTCACCGCTTGCTATTGCTGCGGCCATCGAGTCGATGAAGGATGCAGCATATTATCCCAATAGCGGCAGATCGATCCGAGAGGTGCTCGCGAAACGTTACGGTCTATCGGTTGATGAGGTCATTGCAGGCTCGGGAAGTGAAGGCGTGATGAATACTGTCATGCGCACATTTCTTGTCGAGGGGGATGAAGTACTTACGAGTGAAGGCACATTCGGTGGCTTCTATGTACTTGCCCATGCAATGGGACTGAACTTGCGGCTTGTCCCCATGAAGGATTACGCATACGATCTCGATCGAATTGCTGAATCACTCACTCCACAAACCAGACTCATCTATCTCGCCAATCCAAACAATCCAACCGGATCTTATTTTAACAAACAAAAGCTCGTTGAATTTCTAACTCGCGTCCCGAATTGCGTCCTCGTCATGTACGACGAAGCATACTACGACTTCGCGATCAATGATGTGCCAGACTTCCCCTCGCTGCTCACCTCGCACATCCCCAATGTGGTCACGCTTCGCACGTTCTCAAAATCGCACGGACTTGCCGGACTTCGTATCGGTTTCGGCGTTGCTTCTCAAGAAGTAATCCAATTAATGTTGAAGGTGAAACTGCCGTTTGAACCGAGCGGACCTGCTCAAGCGGCGGGCATCGCCGCGCTTGATGACGACAAATTTTTGCAGCAAACGATCGAAGTCAACCGCGAGGGAAAGTCGCAGTGGAGAGCCGCACTCAGCGAATTGGGGTTGAAATTCGTTGAGACAGCAGCCAACTTCTATTGTGTAATTCTTGATAGCGCAACCGAGGCCGACCGCATTCTCCATGGAATGGAGCGCGCCGGCATTATCGTCCGTCCACTTGCTGGATTCGGTCTGCCAAACGCAATCAGAATCTCGATAGGAACATCGCAACAGAACGCTCGTGCGATCGAAGTGTTAAATACAGTAATGGAAACCGCGAACTCCTGATGGCCGATACGCTTGAGACTACTGATTATCTACGACCCGAGATTGCCTCGGGTCTCGGCAATCTTGAACTCGTTGCGAAGCTTGTTGTCGAAGGCTTTATCACTGGTCTTCACAAATCTCCCTATCACGGATTCTCTGTAGAATTCGCGGAGCACCGGCCATATCTTCCGGGAGATGCGATCCGAAACATCGACTGGAAGCTCTTTGCCCGCACAGATCGCTATTACATCAAGCAGTACGAAGAAGAGACAAACTTAAAAGCGCACCTTGTACTCGATTGCTCAAAGTCGATGAATTTCTCGAGCGATCCGAAACGAATCATTACGAAATATCAGTACGCGACAATGCTCTCGGCGGCACTTGCGTATTTGCTTACACGTCAGCAGGATGCCGTTGGGCTTGCGTTGTTCGATGAATCGCTTCGTACCTTCATGCCTGCGCGACTCAAGTCCAGCTACCTTCGTGAAGTATTGCGCACATTGCAGACCGCCAAACCGTCCAATCAGACGCGGACACAAGAGGCGCTTCGACGCGTGGCTGATCGCATCACTCGCCGCGGACTTATCGTCGTCATGAGCGATTTTCTCGATGAACCGGAAGAAGTGATCAGTTCGCTCAAGCTCTTTCGTCATGCTGGTCACGAAGTGATCGCATTTCACATTCTCGACCCAATGGAGCGCTCGCTCGAGATCCACGCGAGCGACGCGACGATCGTTGATGTAGAAACAGGGGAGACGTTGCGTACACAGCCCTACCAAATGCAGGCGCAGTACCAAAAAGCCATTCAGGAATATATCACCACGCTTCGCACGTCTTTGTTGGCCGAGAACATCGACTATCTCTTGCTCGACACAACCACTCCGTACGATCATGCCTTAGCCGAATACTTGCACAAACGGCAGCGGCTGGGTTGAGGACTACTCGAAGAGCGTAAGATAAACCCTTCGTAGCTCGTCTTCGGTGTTGTAGAAATGTGGTGAGACTCGCAGCTTCCCGGTCCGTAATGATATTCTAATATTTTTTTCCAAAAGGCGTTGATGCATAGCTTCTGCGTCGTCAAACTCGAACGTCACAATTCCAGCGCGCTGCGTTTCATCTTTTGGCGTTATTACATTCACGCCACGAGACTCTAGCCTGTCAATTAAATAGCCAGTAAGATCAAGAATGTGCCGCATCGCTTCTTGCTGACCGAATTCCAGAAAGAATTCGAGCGAAGCCTTTAGTCCTGCAATGCTCGCATAGTTCAGCGTCCCATTCTCATAGCGCGCAGCGCCTCGGCGAAGATCTTCAGGACGGGGGTCGAAGTTGAAAGGATCTTCAACGCTAGTCCAGCCAAGTGAGGCCTGCTGTATGAGCGATCTTGCCAGCGGACTCGCATAGATAAATCCCATCCCTTCAGGTGCCATCAGCCACTTATGCGAACCTGCTGAAAGAAAATCGATGTGCGCCGCCTGCACGTCAAGTGGCATATGTGGCAGCCCCTGGATCGCATCGACCACAAACAGAATATTTCGTTTGTGAAGCTCTTCTCCTATTCTGACGAGGTCAGCTCGTTCACCTGTGAGATATTGCACGAAACTGATCGCAACAAGCCTGGTCCGCGGATCCAACCGATCGATAAGTGCTTCAGGCGCGATGCGCCAATTGGTCGTTTGCAGCGTGTCGATCGTTACGCCGCGACGCTTTAGATTCAGGAAAGGATAGACGTTCGAAGGAAACTCGATATCATTCAGCAGAATATGGTCGCCTGCCTGCCAGTCAATACCGTTCGCAATGATATTGAGGCCATCGCTGGTATTCATCACAAAGGCAATGTCCTCCGCACTTGCGTGAATGAGATCGGCGATGAGTGCTCGTGTTCGATGGCCCATCTCCATCGCCCATGGGAAAGGCTCGATCCCCAGCAGCGCGCGGCGCTCCATGTATTTGCCAACGGCTTCGCGAACCGGAAAGGATAGCGGAGAAACGGCGGCATGGTTGAGATAGGCCATGTCCGTCCAGGTATGCGGAAATTTTCTTCGGGCTTCGGCGATGGTCATGCTTCGCCCCGCTCCCGTAGCGCTTGTTCAACGAGCGCGACATCCTCAATCGTATCGACTGCGATCGACTCATACTCGACGAGCACACATCGGATTCTAATCCCGGCCTGCAGCAGGCGCAACTGCTCCAGTCGCTCGGCACGCTCGAGTGATGATTCCGGCAAAGAGACAAATGTTCTTAACACCTCAGGACGGTAGGCATAGAGTCCGATGTGCTTGTAGAATATTCCATCTTTGAGCCACGCTTCTGAGACTGCGGGTCCCCGATCGCGCACGTAAGGGATCGTACTTCGAGAGAAGTAGAGCGCATTCATTTCTTTATCCATCACGACCTTTACGATGTTTGGATTTTGCAGATCATCAAGACGTT
>Ga0207148_1034_pt2 | contig 19515 bp, 25 predicted proteins | sample Alteio_BWMinHeat_34_FD_153558 | JGI IMG/M metagenome (GOLD analysis project Ga0207148, IMG submission 153558) | Enriched cells from forest soil in Barre Woods Harvard Forest LTER site, Petersham, Massachusetts, United States -... | ecosystem: Environmental > Terrestrial > Soil > Temperate forest >... | reverse complement strand
AAGGTCAGCGCGCAACTACGGTTGATTACGTTGTTATTGTCGCTGCGATCCTCACCGGCATCTTCATGCTCGTGCAGGGAATCATGCATCAGGCAATCCTTGGGATCATTTTCGGTATTGGGATTGTCGCAGGACTCATTCCTGATCTCAAAAAGATGATCAAGCCTCCAGCAGATAAGAATGAATGGTTCTTTGAGCACATCGGAGGCATGACCGGAAGCTACATTGCATCGCTAACGGCATTCAGCGTAACGAATCTTCACTTTCTTCCAACGTTGGTTCAATGGTTGTGGCCGAGCGTCGTTATTATTCCGATCCTCTCGATGGTCATCCGCAAATACAAGATCAAGTTCGCTGGCGGTCGTAGGCCGGCAGATGTTGCAGAGGTACGACTAGCACTGATCCCCGATAACGCGTAACTTGTGTGAGTCTCCCGGGCGCCTCTTAGGTCTGAGCAAGATCGCTGTTAGCAAGAGTGCAAGTACTCCGGCTCCGAATACCCAGTAAGAGAGCTTCTCGATCGATGATGTTTGCAGTGCATACTTAAGACGGTAATGACCTGCTGGAAGCACGAGTGTTGCTCGGCCATTTGAATCTGGCAATTGCGTGAGCGTGTCCTTACCCTCGGAACTCGCAACCCATTCCGGCCAATACCAATGATGTAGCGTCACCTTTGTTGGGTGCGTTGCTGAGATACTATCCGTAATCATCAGACCGGATGGATGAAGATCAAGAGAGGTGAGAGTAGTATCACTCGTGACGAGAAACGGATCATTCGCATGCTCGGTCGCAAAGCGTATTACCTCGAGCCTATCGCCTGAAGCGCTAGCCGGAGCGTATTCCGCGGGATCATACGGCGTCCATGGCGTATTGAACGGATGAGCCCGTAATCCAAATATTTGAAGCAGCGCAAAGAAGATCGCTGCCGATGTCCAAAGAATAATTGATGGAGCTATTCGATGTTCCGCATCTCGGCGACTCAGTATCGCAAATGCGCTGGCTACGACCAGGCATCCCGCAATTAACCATCGATACGTAAACTGCACGGTCTGATTCAAACGAAGTAGCAGCCACAGCGGTCTTGAAATGGCGGCATTCTGAAAGAAGATAATCGTTACGCACATCGCAAGGATTGCGATCAATGTACTCCGTTGTTCTTTTGATCTTCTCAAATAGATGAAGAGAAAGATCGCACACAACACCATCCCGAAATATCCAATGAGGATCTGCGCATTCTCAGTGAAGTCTGCTCCGCTAGCAATGATCGCAATACCACGGAGGGCATCGAAGGGCCGCTCGGGGTCAAGCGATAACCTGCCTAGCTGCACATACTTTGCAAATGCAATTATGGGAAAGAGATAAGGAGCAGCAATCAAGCATCCAATGCAAAGGGCACCAATCGCCCATGCCAAATTTCGATTGCGCCATTCGATGACAAGCAATGGCAGTATCACTGCGATCGAAACGACCACAAAGCTTGGAAGGTGGGTCATCACAAGCAGCGCTACGGCAATGGAACAAAGCGCAATATCTTTTGCCCGTGGCTTCTCGGATCGAAGAATCCTGTAAAGTCCCAGCAGAATCAATGGTGGCCAGATAAATGCAAAGTGTTCACTTAAGCCGCCTCTGGAAATAAGAACGAATACGTGGTACGGTGCAAACCCATAAATGAGTGAGCTTGCCCAGCGAGTTTTCGCATCGGTAGTGAATTGAGAAGAGAGCGCGTAGAAAGAGGCTATGGAGGCGAGAGTTGCAATGTAGCCAGAGATTATATAGATGGTCAGAACCTGAGTGCTCGGGAGGAAGAGACGTACCATACCAGCAGCATAGTAGGCTACTGGAGGATAAAAGTAAAACGTTGGCGAACCCAATCCCGCGTAGGAATCAGGCAGCCATCTCGGCCAGAGAACCCCGGATCTCAACTGCTGAGCGAATGCGTCTATCCACTTTAGCGCCGCTGGACCATCAGAAGCAAGGGTTTTGACGAAAAGTGGAGCAATGAATTCGACTGCTGCGGCAAGAACAATCAGAACGAAAAGAGCTTTTCGAAGGAAAGCGTACCCACTTGGCAATGTCATGATGTAATAATATCGCGCTGTAAATATACGGATTCGATATGAAATGCGAAGGGAGTTGCGAAATGGTGATAATGTGGCAAAAGCGCTAATATTTCCGAAACTCTTCACCACTCAGTCCCGTTATTAGCGCGCTTGCAAAATCGGGATATGCCTCTTTCGAGGGAAATTTCCTGGGTTTCAGGTCCACCACGGTGGGGTTCATGGATACATTTCGCCTCTGCAAACACCAGAGCGAGCGTTAAGGAACAAACGACTCCAGAGTAATCTGGTCAACGTGTTCAAATGATCAAGAGTATTGCCGTTTGGCAATCACTGGCGATCCATTCCGAACGCTCCGCATGCGAAATGGGCTAGAACATAGCCTTCTCCGACTATGAAGTCGGACATTCGACCAACAATTTTTATAAGAACATCTTCGCCCCTGGAGCGCAAAGCGTCTCAATGGGCGACGAACTCTGTGATTTCCGTAGAGAGAACTAATTAGAATACACGACAATGGCAAAAGCAAAATTCGATCGTTCCAAGCCGCACGTCAACGTCGGTACGATCGGTCACGTTGATCACGGCAAGACCACGCTCACCGCCGCGATCACAATGGCGCTTGCAAAGAAGACGCCTGGTGCTGAGACGCGCACGTTCGACTCGATCGATAATGCGCCCGAAGAAAAGGCACGCGGTATAACGATCGCTACCTCGCACGTTGAGTACGAGACAGCAGCTCGCCATTATGCTCACGTCGATTGCCCAGGCCACGCTGACTATGTAAAGAACATGATCACCGGTGCTGCCCAGATGGACGGCGCGATCCTTGTCGTCGCTGCCACAGACGGCCCGATGCCGCAGACACGCGAGCACATTCTTCTTGCACGTCAGGTCGGTGTGCCCCGTATCGTGGTGTTTATGAATAAAGTTGATGCTGCTGATCCAGAACTTCTCGAGCTCGTCGAGCTTGAAGTTCGTGAGCTTCTCAGTAAGTACGAATTCCCTGGCGACGATATTCCGATCATCAAGGGTTCGGCGTTACTCGCGCTTAACGCAGGTGCCGATCCGGCAGCTACGCCGGATGATGCACGTCTCGCATGTATCTATGAGTTGATGGATGCGGTTGATACGTACATCCCGACTCCGCAGCGTGACGTCGACAAGCCGTTCCTGATGTCTGTTGAAGACGTCTTCTCGATCACAGGTCGTGGTACCGTTGGTACAGGCCGTATCGAGCGCGGCAAGGTTCGCGTTGGCGAAGAAGTAGAGATCATCGGTCTCGGTCAGCACAAAAAGACCGTCGTAACCGGTATCGAAATGTTCCGCAAAGAGCTTGACGAAGGCACCGCTGGTGACAACGTCGGTATCCTGATGCGTGGCGTTGAAAAGAACGATCTCGAGCGCGGCCAGGTCGTCGCGAAGCCGGGTTCGATCACCCCGCACACGAACTTCGAAGCGAAGGTATACGTCCTTTCGAAAGAAGAGGGCGGCCGCCACACACCATTCTTCAATGGTTATCGCCCGCAGTTCTACTTCCGTACTACTGACGTAACAGGTGTTGCCTCGTTGCCGGAAGGTGTCGAGATGGTTATGCCTGGCGATAACGTCCAAATGAAGATCGAGCTCATCAGCCCGATCGCCATGGAAGAAGGCCTCCGATTCGCTATTCGCGAAGGCGGACGTACAGTTGGCGCAGGCGTCGTCGATAAGATCACTAAGTAATAATTGAGAAGCGCGCAGTTTTTAGAACTGCGCGCTTTCTCTTTCTTATTGTTATACGATCGTTAACCGCCAGGCGGCTCTGACGATGTCGGAAGACTGAGGAAAGAATGCAGAAGATTAGAATTAAGCTGAAATCCTACGATCATAACCTGATCGATAAGTCTGCGGAGAAGATCATCCGGACGGTAAAGCCTACGGGCTGCGTCGTCTCTGGACCGATCCCTCTACCGACGAAGAAATCAATCTATACGGTGAACCGCTCTCCTCACGTCGACAAGAAGAGCCGTGAGCAGTTTGAGATCCGCGCCCACAAGCGTTTGATCGACATCCTGAACTCGAACAGCCGTACAGTTGACTCGCTGATGAAGCTCGAGCTTCCGGCGGGCGTCGAAGTCGAGATCAAGGTCTGACGAAGACCCTTCCCAGGTTGAAACCTGGTGACTCGCAAACAGAGTATGTGTAATGCATGCTCGAGCCTGAATGCCTAAAGAAGCATTCTGAGCAAGTAGAAGTAACAACGTAAAAAGTGTTGGGCCGCAACATGTATGTGGGGCGGTCCGGGAAAGCCTGACGAAGATGAGCGCACTTATTGGTAAGAAGATCGGCATGACCGGCATTTTTGATGAGCAGGGACAATACATCCCTGTAACCGTCATTCAAGTCGGACCCTGCTATGTCACTCAAGTCAAGACGAAAGACATTGACGGCTACGATGCCGTGCAGGTCGGCTTTGGTGAAAAGGCAGAGCGTAAGCTTAACAAGCCAGAAGCAGGACACCTTGCGAAGGCCGGCGTGAAAGCGATGCAGATCGTAAAGGAATTCCGTTCGTTTCCTGATGAGAAGTTGGCAGAATTCAAGCTCGGTACCGAGCTGAAAGCTGAAGATCTCTTCAACGAAGGGGATACGGTTCATGTCGTGAGCACATCAAAGGGCCGCGGCTTTCAGGGTGTAGTCAAGCGCCATCACTTTGGTGGTGTCGGACAGGCGACGCACGGTCAGTCAGATCGTCAGCGCCATCCAGGTTCGATCGGAGCATCGAGCTATCCTTCGCGCGTCTTCAAAGGCCAGCGCATGGGTGGCAGAATGGGTGGTACCAGAATCACCACGCGCAATCTCACGGTCATGCGTGTGCTTGCAGATCAGCATCTGATCCTGGTCAAGGGTTCATTCGCCGGCGCGAAGAACCAGTTCGTCGAAGTCGTTAAGGCATAAGTTTTAGCAATAGCAGAGCACGCAAGCTCGGGTACGTTTACGCATATGGAATTACAGGTATATAGCAAGAGTGGGTCGGTGTTGAAGAAGATCGTGTTGAACGACGAGATCTTCGGCATCGAACCGCACGAGCATGCAATGTGGCTTGCGATCAAAGCCTATCTCGCAAATCAGCGTCAGGGTACGGCTTCGACAAAAGGACGTAGCGATGTTGCTGGTTCGACGAAGAAGCTCTTCCGCCAAAAGGGGACTGGCCGTGCTCGTCAGGGTGACATCAAGAGCGGTCTCCATCCGGGTGGTGGCACGATGCACGGACCAAAGCCGCACAAGTATACCGAGAAGCTTTCGAAGAAAGTAAAGCAGCTCGCGCGTAAGTCCGCATTCTCGCAGAAGGTTAAAGAAAATGCGTTCATCGTCGTCGAGGATCTCAATCTTTCTGAGCCGAAGTCGAAAGACATGCAGGCAGTGCTGAACGCGCTGTCGCTCGACAAAAAGCAAGCGTTGTTCCTGACTTCAGGTCACAACGAGAACGTCTATCGCTCGGGTCGTAATATCCCGACGCTCACCGTTCTTTCCGCAGCGAACGTTTCGATGTACGACATTTGGAAGAGCCGCGCAGTGATCATCGAAGAGTCAGCGCTCAGCCTGATCGAAGACACCTTCAATGGTGGTGTCGAAGAGCCTGAGGTATCGCATATCTCAATTCCGGCATAATTGCCCACTAAGTGTAACTAGGAGTAGTGACGATGAATAGAGAAGTTCTAAAGCGGCCGTTCCTGACAGAGAAAGCGACGCTCATGGCAGAAAAAGGGATCTACACTTTCGAGGTAGTCTCTTCCGCCAATAAACTTGAGATTGCACAATCGGTTGCTTCGCGCTTCGGTGTTGAGGTAGCGAAAGTGCAGACGGGCTGGCTGCCGGCGAAGAAAAAGTCGCAGCAGACTCGCAAGGGGATGATGAAGGGCGAAAAGCCGGCGCGCAAGAAAGCGACCGTTCATTTGAAGAAGGGGTTTACGATCGATCTCTTCGCACCTGCTGAAGTCAAAGAAGCAGGAGCGCTGTAATAATTTCACTATGCTTGATTGAAGCGATAAGTCAATCGAACGAGAAAACGTAAATGGCAATCAGGAATTTAAAACCACGGACGGCTGCAACGAGATTCTACTCGATTTCGACGTTCGAGGAAATCACGAAGACGACGCCGGAGAAGGCGCTACTCGAGCCGAAGCATAAGACAGGCGGTCGTGGAAACACGGGGCGGATCAATTCGCGGCATCGTGGCGGCGGACACAAGCAGATGTACCGCGTTGTCGACTTCAAGAGAAATAAACTTGTGGTGCCAGGCAAAGTTGCGGCGATCGAATACGATCCGAACCGTAATGCCCGCCTCGCGCTCATTCATTATGTTGACGGAGACAAGCGTTATATCCTCGCGCCGGATGGAGTTGAGGTTGGTGCGATCATTACTGCGGGTCCCGATTCTGAGATCACGCCAGGAAATGCGCTTCCACTTCGCAATATGCCGCTTGGTACATTTGTGCACAACGTAGAACTTCGCGCAGGCCGCGGTGGTCAGCTTGCCCGCTCGGCAGGTAACTCCTGTCAGGTCATGGCTAAAGAAGGCGACTACTGCACGATCAAGCTTCCTTCCGGTGAAATGCGGAAGGTGCGCATGGAGTGTTATGCAACGATCGGACAGATCGGCAATTCAGATTATTTTAACATCAGTTGGGGTAAGGCAGGCCGCTCACGCTGGCGTGGTATCCGTCCGCAAACACGCGGTATGGCAATGAACCCGGTCGATCACCCGATGGGTGGTGGTGAAGGTAAGTCGAAGTCAGGTGGTGGGCGTAAACATCCGAAGTCACCGTGGGGTCAGCTTTCTAAGGGACTCCGGACACGTCGGAAAAAGAACGCATCGAATAAGTTCATTGTTAAGCGCCGCACTAAATAATTAGGGTATCGCGAGTTAGAGCACCCGTATAAAGAATTTACGTATGTCACGTTCGCTGAAAAAAGGACCATATATCGACGAGAAGCTCCTCAAAAAGGTAGAGGCGCTCAATGCGACACGCACAAAAAAGGTTGTCAAGACCTGGGCGCGCGCAACGACGATCTCGCCGGAGTTGATCGGCCACACGTTCACCGTGCATAACGGTAACAAGTTCATTCCGGTCTATGTATCGGAGAATATGGTCGGACACAAACTCGGAGAGTTCGCCCCGACGCGTACGTTCCGCGGCCACTCAGGCACGAAGACAGAAAAGGCAACGAAGTAACGATTTCAGATCATGGCAGAAGCCCGCGCTCAGAAAAAGAATATTCAGGGTTCACCACGTAAGATGCGTCTTATGCTGGACCTTATTCGCGGTAAGCGAGTGCCCGATGCATTGAGCATCCTGCATTTTGCGCCCAACCACGCATCGATCGTGGCAGAGCAAACGCTCCGTAGTGCGATCGCAAATTTTCAGTTGAAGCCGCAGAATGGCCGCATCGACGTTGAAGAGCTGTTTGTGAAAGAGTGCTTCGCCGATGGCGGACCGATGCTTAAGCGCATTCTTCCGGCACCGATGGGACGTGCATTCCGCGTTCGCAAGCGTTCGAACCATATCACGATCGTGATTGGCGACAAGCCTGCGCAAAAGAACGATCGCGCTGGTAAGAAGAGTGAAGCTTCTGAAAAGAAGACCGAGACTCCTGCCAAGAAGGCAGTTGCTCCCGAGGCAGAAACAGCAAAGAAGCCGCGCGCTCGCAAAGCTTCGACAAAGAAAGCTGACGTCGCTGAGAAAGAATCGAAGTAACGAGCGCAGAGTAAAAGTTTAACATTTGTTTGCATCAGCATTTATACTTCTTTATTTGAGGTAACGCTTGGGACAGAAGACTAACCCGAATGGCTTCAGGCTCGCCGTCACAAAGGCTTGGGACGCGCGCTGGTATGATGATAAGAATTTCGCGCAGAAGCTCGAAGAGGATAACCTTATTCGCGCATATGTCAAGAACCGTCTTAAGCGTGCCGGAATCTCGAAGCTGACGCTTGATCGTACGACGAAGCGTATCGTCCTGACGATCCACACGTCACGTCCCGGTGTCGTGATCGGAAAGAGCGGCAAGGAGATTGCACAGCTCGAAGAGGAGTTGAAGAATGTCACAGCCGGCAAGGAAGTAAAGATCCTGATCAACGAAGTGAAGCGTCCTGAAACGGATGCACAGCTTATCGCGGATCAGATCGCACAGCAGCTTGAGGGTCGAATCTCATTCCGCCGTGCGATGAAGGGTGCCATCTCCTCAGCGATGCGCTCCGGTGCAGAAGGTATTCGTGTTATGTGTGCAGGCCGACTGGGCGGTGCCGAAATCGCGCGCTCGGAGCAGTATAAAGAAGGACGCATTCCACTTCATACGCTTCGTGCCGACATCGACTTCGCAAAGGGTACAGCCCAAACCGTCTATGGTGCGATCGGTATCAAAGTGTGGGTTTGTCATGGTGACATCATCGGACAGACACCGATCCAGATCGCAGCAGAGCTAGCGGTCAACGGAACGGAAAAGAACGACAAGCGGCCGATCGTTTCGGCAGCAGGTGGCGAACGCCGCAGAAGCCGCGGTGGACGTGAAGATCGTGGTGAGCGCGGTGGTGCCGGTGGCGGGGAGCGTGGTGGTGATCGCGGCGGAGATCGCGGTGGAAGCCGTGGCGGTGCTCGTGGCGGTGCACGCGGTGGCCGAGGTGGGGGCGAGAGTAGCGGCGGCGGAAGTGCAGAGCTGAAGCTCAAGTCCGAAACAAAGTAATTAGAACAGGGAAGTGCCCATTTGTGGGCTCTTAAGAGCAAAAGGTAGTCATGCTTCTTCCGAAAAGAGTTAAATATCGTAAGACACAGCGCGGGAAAGTCTCGGGCGTCGAAAGTCGTGGTACGCTTGTATCCTTCGGCACGTTCGGCCTCAAATCGCTGGAATCGGGTTGGATTACCAGCCGTCAGATCGAAGCTGTTCGCGTCACGCTTTCTCGTACGATGAAGCGCGATGGAAAGATCTGGATCCGCATTTTCCCGGATAAGCCGATCACGAAAAAGCCTGCCGAAACTCGTATGGGTTCGGGTAAGGGTTCGCCGGAGTTCTGGGTCGCAGTAGTGCGTCCGGGCCGCGTGATGTTCGAGATCGGTGGTGTATCGAAAGAGGTCGCCGAGGAAGCAATGCGCCTTTCGTCGCACAAACTTCCGGTCAAGACCAAGATGGTGACTCGCCCCGATTATGTGGCGGAAGTAGTAACCAAGAAGTAACGCCAGGAGCATACGAGATGAAGGGTTTAAAGTATTCGGAATTGAAATCGCAGGACACCGCACATCTGAAGCGTCAGATCGCGGAGAACCAGTCGCGGATTACCACACTGGAATTCCAGAAGGTGATCGGTCAGCTCGATAATCACGCACAGATCAATACGCTCCGCCGTGATATCGCACGTATGAAGACAGCCTTGCGCGAGCAAGAGATGGCGTCAAAGAATTAAGAGTTCGAGATCAGTAATTGACAACAATGGCAGAGAATCAACCGGCACAGGAGACCAACGCTGCGGCAACCGCCGAACAGCTTGTACGTGGCCGTCGCAAAGAGCGCGTAGGAAAGGTCGTTAGCGACAAGATGGATAAGACAATTATCGTTACGCTGACACGCCAGGTGCCGCATCCGCTCTACAAAAAGTATTTTAAGAAGACGACAAAGTTCGTCGCGCATAACGAAAACAACGATGCAAAGATGGGTGATACCGTCCGCATCATGGAGACCCGTCCGCTTTCGAAGACGAAGCGCTGGCGTGTTGTCGAAGTCGTCGAGCGAGCGAAGTGATTGCGTGATCTTTTGCAGCGCAAACGTGTGATCGTTTCCAACAGATTGTATCAGTAAAGAGCCATGATCCAGGAAGAATCGAACTTAGTCGTAGCAGATAACTCGGGTGCCAAGCGCGTGCGCTGCATTCGTGTGCTCGGCGGCCATGAGCGCCGTTACGCTGGCGTCGGTGATCTTATCGTTGTTACAGTTAAGGCAGCGATCCCGAATGGCCAGGTGAAGAAGGGCGAAGTGTCGAAGGCGGTTATCGTCCGCACGAAAAAAGAGACACGCCGCAAGGATGGCAGTTATATCCGCTTTGACGAGAATGCTGTCGTACTATTAAATGCGCAAGGCGAGCCAAGGGGCACGCGCATTTTCGGACCAGTCGCACGCGAGCTTCGCGAGCGTCAATACATGAAGATCATTTCGCTTGCACCTGAAGTGATCTGAAAGCTGCCTCACATGAGGTGAGCGTTGAGATTTCGAGCTAACGAAGAATTTGAGATGAAGATCAAGAAGAACGACACAATCGAAGTCACCACAGGGAAGAACCGCGGAAAGCGCGGGAAGGTCCTGCGCGTTTACACTGAGACTGAGCGCGTGCTCGTTGAAGGCGTAAACATCCAGAAGAAGCACGAGCGCCCTTCTCAGAAGAATCAGCAGGGTGGCATCACGCAGAAGGAAGCGCCGATCCACATTTCGAATGTGATGCTGGTCGATCCGAAGACCGGCGAACGTACACGCGTCGGCAAGCGCGGCGTGCAGGCTGCGAGCGGCAAGCTTCGATTCGAGCGCTTTGCAAAGCGTTCTGGTGAAGCAATAGCTTAACATTTTTATCGACGGCAACTATCGTCGAGCATACGAAGAAAGAGAACACGATGGCGGACGAGAAAAAACAAAAGGGCGCAGCAGCAGCGGGAGCCAAGGGTGGCGACAAAGCTGGTAAGGGCGGCGGCGACAAAGCTGCCAAGGGCGGCGCACCGAAGGGCGAGAAAAAAGAGAAGCGAGCGAAGGGCGAAGAGACTCCGCGCGAATCTTCAAAGACATCCGATCGTCCGGCACCACCGGCACGAATGCATGTGAAGTATAAGACGGAAGTCGTACCGGCATTGATGAAGCGTTTCAATTATCAGAACGTCATGCAGGTACCGGTCCTTGAAAAGATCGCGATCAATATTGGTGTTGGCGATGCAACAAGCGACCAGAAATTGCTCGAAGCAGCCGTCCGTGATCTTGAAGCGATCGCGGGTCAGAAGCCAGCGATCACGCGCTCGAAGAAATCGATCTCGAACTTCAAGCTCCGCGAAAACCAGCCGATCGGCTGCCGTGTCACGCTTCGTCGTGCACGCATGTATGAGTTTTTGGATCGTTTGATGACGACCGCTATTCCGCGTATTCGTGATTTCCGTGGCATCCCGGACAAGTCGTTCGATGGCCGCGGTAACTACACGCTTGGCGTTCGCGAGCAGATCATTTTTCCTGAGATCGATGTCGACAAGGTGACACGTATCACAGGTATGGACATCACGTTCGCAACGAGTGCGAACACCGATGAAGAAGCGCTCGAATTATTGAAGGCCTTCGGACTTCCTTTCCGTAAAAAGGAAGGCGAAGTAGCCCAGGGTTAAGAAAAGAAGAACAAGTTTAGCTGACTAACGAGATACACACGTGGCAAGATTAGCCCTTAGAGTCAAGGCAAAGCGGATACCGAAATTTGCGACCCGCAAGCACAACCGTTGCAATCGCTGCGGACGCTCGCGTGCTTATTACCGCAAGTTTGGCGTATGTCGTCTTTGTTTCCGCGAACTCGCTTTGGATGGAAAGATCCCTGGCGTTCGCAAGTCAAGCTGGTAAACGGCTGCACGCCCTAGGGCGTAACGTCGAACGAGTCTTGACCTGTGGGCTTCGTCGCACGAGCGGCCCTGCCAAATGCACCGCAGTCATCATAGTGCACAATTGTTGAGCAAGCATTCCGGATTTCAGTAGCAGTTTTTGTGAATGGATACGATCGGAGATTTTCTTACACGTCTGCGTAACGCCTTAAGGGCGCGACATAAGTACGTCGATGTTCCTGCCTCGAACTTGAAACTCGCCATGAGCGAGATCCTGAAAGAGCAGGGTTATATCGAGACGGTCGAACGCTCGGAAGATGGCAAACAGGGTATGCTCAGGATCACGCTGAAGTATGCCAATGGCGCTCCGGCGATCATTGGAATCAAGCGTATCTCCACGCCCGGATTGCGACGCTATACCGCCGCGAAAGAAACGCCTCGCGTCCTTTCGGGTCTCGGGATCGCGATCATCTCCACACCCAAGGGTGTCATGACGGATAAGCAGGCGCGCCAGTTGAACGTTGGCGGCGAAGTGCTTTGCTACGTTTGGTAAGTACAGATTTTTTAAGATAGCTGCAGCGTCCACTTTTGGTGGATTAGCGTAAGCGCAACACGAAGAGACCATGTCAAGAATCGGGAAAAAATTGATCACGCTGCCGAGCGGCGTATCGATTGAAGAAAAAGAAGGGCGCGTCGTCGTAAAGGGACCGAAGGGTACGCTGTCAGAAGCGATTCCCCAGGGCATCACGATGACTATTGAGAACAACGAAGTGAAGTTTCAGCGCTCTTCGGATGTTGCCGAGCAGCGTGCTTTACACGGCCTCGCTCGTGCGCTCACCAACAACATGGTCGAAGGTGTGACGAAGGGCTTTACGAAGAAGCTTGAAATGGTGGGTGTCGGTTTCAAGGCTGAGAAGAAGGGCAAGTGGATCCAGTTCGCACTTGGTTTTTCACATCCGATCATTCTTCAGGTTCCGGCAGAGATCACCGTTGATGTACCGGCTCCGACTCAAGTGACGGTTACTGGTATCGACAAGCAGTTGGTTGGCGCCGTGGCAGCGAAGATCCGCTCGATGCGTCCGCCAGAGCCATACAAAGGCAAGGGCGTCAAGTACGTCGGTGAGAAGATTATCCGTAAGGCTGGCAAAACTGCTGGTAAGTAATAGCAGGTAAGTAATTGAATTTTTGTTGAGACGTCCGAGCTCATGCTCAGACATCCGGGAATAGAAAACTATGGCATCGAAACTCAAACTGAAGGATAAAGCAAAGCGCCTCGAGCGCCGTCGCTTGAAGACACGTCAGGCGATGAAGGGCTCACAGGAGCGTCCGCGTCTTGTTGTCTTCCGTTCAAATGGTGCGATCTACGCGCAGATTATCGACGACACGAAGGGCTTCACCATCGTAGCAGCCGATTCCCGCAAGATCGCTGAGAAGGGTGCAAAGTCGGAGCTTTCAAAGAAGACCGGCATGGCCATCGCTCAGGAAGCGCAGAAGAAGGGCATTTCAAGCGTGATCTTCGATCGTAATGGCTACCTCTATCATGGCCGCGTCAAGGCGTTGGCAGAAGGTGCTCGCGAAGGCGGACTGAAGTTTTAAGATTTATTCAAAATCAAGTGGCAAAGATCCGATCTGCAGAACTGAATCTCAAGGACAAGCTCGTCGCCGTTAACCGCGTCGCGAAGGTCGTAAAAGGCGGACGCCGTTTCAGCTTTAACGCGATCGTCTGCGTTGGCGATAGCAACGGACACGTCGGCATTGGTCTCGGAAAGTCGAATGAAGTTACCGACGCGGTAACGAAGGCGACCGAAGATGCCAAGCGCAACGTCAAAGAGATCAACTTGCGTCGCGGTACCATACCGCACGAAGTCTTCGGAAAGTTCGGCGCTGGTAAAGTACTCCTGAAGCCCGCTTCACCTGGTACCGGACTCATCGCTGGCGGTGGTGTTCGTGCTGTGCTTGAGCTTGCTGGTGTGCAGGATATCCTCACGAAGTCACGCGGTTCATCGAACCCGCACAATCTCGTGAAAGCCACAATGGCAGCACTTGAATCACTTGGCGACGCCAACAGCGTTGCAGAGCGTCGCGGTATTTCGCTTACTCGCGTATTTCACGGTTAAGAAATTTTTAGCTAACAGGGGACTACGATAATGGCGGTAAAGAAGCTTTACATCACGCAGACGCGCAGCATCAACGATACGCTCGAGAACCACAAGCGCACCATCAAAGCGCTCGGCCTCGGACGTCCCCACTACGTTGCGATCCACGACGACACTCCGGCCATCCGTGGCATGATCAATCGTGTCAAGCATTTGGTCAAAGTCTCTGAAGAGAAGCCGTAAGGCGATACTCAAATTTGAGAATAAAAAACGCGAGCTTTGTCTCGCGTTTTTTTGCACTTGATCTATAAAATAATCTGAGCGCGAAGGGCTGATCTTCACTCGATCCACCCATCGCGCCCAAATTGTTTTAAACTGTTTCTCTGACTAAGGGAGAATTCCGTTTACATCGTCTTCGTCACGACCGTACCGTCCGGATTGTAGATCACTTCGAACGGCTTCTTGCCCTTCTCCTTCATGAGGATTTCGTAGGTGATGACCGGTCCTTGTGTGTTCTTCTCGACGCTCTTGACCGTTGCATTCGGATGGCCGGATGTCACAGAGGCTTGCACCGCTGATGGCATTTGGGCAGCCGGGATGATCTCCTCGATCTCGGTTACGCCGCCATCGGCTGCATAAAGGATGTCGCGCTTTACCATACCGTCCTTGCTCTCGATCTCATAATAGACAGTCCCAGCTTTCACTTCCTGGTTCGTTCCTTTGATCTTGGCAGACGGATAGGTGGTCTTAAACGCAGTGATCACAGCGACCGGTACTTTTGATTGCGGGATCTTCTTCTCCTGTGCATTGGCACTGCTTGCAAAAGACCCGGCGATCAATAGTGCAGCAACTGACAGCTTAATGTGATTTCTCATAACGATGATTATTGTTTAATGCGTGTACGCTGACGTATGCTAAATAAGTGCAATTCGGGCGTGTACCTCATCAGTACAAGTGTCATGCCCGAAGCACCATTTGCCTTTCAACGGCATGTGTTTTGTGAATTCGAAAATAAAACATTTTCTGTGCTAAACTACTCAGCCGTGTATGAAACAGATCGCTTACTTTATGTTCATGTTATGCATCAGCCTGGTTCTGGGCTGCGCGACCTCTCAGCAGAGCACCAACGGAATGACCTATCAATGGAATGGCACCGGCGCGGATGTATATGTGACTGAAGACAATTTCCATATTCATATGCCCACCACATTCCCGGCAGGTAACGAGACGTTCCACATCACCAACTCAAGCAACTCCAAACACAACTTCAAGATCAACGGAAATGGAATAGAGCAATCTTTGGCATCGGATATTCCCGCCTTAGGATCAGACGTAATGCACGTCACCCTCGCTCCGGGCACCTATCACATCCTCTGTCCGATCCTCGGCCACGCAGATCTCGGAATGCGCCTGGATGTAACAGTGACGCAAGGGCACTAAGTAATTTCGCCTGCAATCTATGCCAGTGCCCCAAATATGGGGCACTAGGATTTGCCCTTTCTGCAACGAATGTAATCACCTCGATCCCCGTTAATCAAGTATCCGTGATACCCCGTTGAGGAGTATCACGGTTGGTAAGTCCTCGCTCAAGTCCAAGATTATGCGAAAGAATTTACTCTTCGTCGTTACGATCCTCTCGATAGTGTGCTCTGCTGCCCCTCGTGCGGAATGCCAGTGGGTTCAGACTAATGGACCTTTCGGCGGTCCCATCTGGTGCTTTGCTTCCAGTGGCGTGAATCTTTTTGCGGGCACCTTATACGGCGAAGTGTTTCTCTCGACGAACAATGGCTCAAGTTGGGCGGCAGCGAGTAAAGGGCTCCCGCTCGATCGGCCTGTGACTGCCTTGGCCGTGAGTGGCGCTTATCTTTTCGCTGGGACCAATGGCGGCGTTTTTTTATCGACCAATAGCGGCTCTAGCTGGACACAGGCCCATACAGGGCTAACGAATACTACCGTTAATGCGCTCGCGGTCGGTGGCACGAATCTTTTTGCTGGGACCTCTGACGGCGTTTTTCTCTCTACCAACAACGGCTCTACTTGGACCGTGGCCAGTGCCGGCTTGACCTACACTCATGTCAGCTCGCTTGTCTTGAGCGGCATGAATCTCTTTGCTGGCACTGACGGTGACGGCGTATTTCTCTCCACTAACAATGGCACAAGTTGGACTGCCGTAAATTCGGGTTTGAAAAGCCCTGTCAATGCACTTGCTGTGAGCGGCGCGAATCTCTTTGCTGGCACCGGTGATGGTGGCGTGTTCCTCTCTACAAACAGCGGCTCAAGCTGGAAGACCTCCAGTGTCGGCATGACGAACTCAGAAGTCTGGTCGCTCATGGTGAGTGGGGCATATCTCTTTGCAGGAACTCAACATGGCGCTTTCCTTTCGACTAATAGCGGGGCAACCTGGACTACTATCAATAGCGGCCTAATGAACACTACAGTCCTAAGTTTGGCAACTAAGGACACAAATCTATTTGCAGGAAGTTTCGACGGCGTATTCCTCTCGACTAACAACGGCGCTAATTGGAAATCGGTCAGTACCGGATTGACGGCGGGCAGTAGTGTCGTGTCCATTGTGGCGAGTGGTGCGAATCTCTTCGCAGGGACTTACAGCGGGGGCGTTCATCGCTCGACCGACAACGGGACAAGCTGGATCGCAATGAATATTGGTTTAACAAACTCTTACATTCGTGATCTTGCTGTCAGTGGAACAAATCTTTTTGCTGGGACCGGCGCAGGCGTTTATCTATCGACCCATAGCGGGGCAAGCTGGACGTCTGTAAATACTGGCTTGACAAACACTGACGTCCATGGCTTTGCGGTAATAGACACGAATCTCTTTGTGGGATCCTACTACGGTGGCGTTTTTCTCACGACCAACAACGGTACAAGTTGGACTGCTGTTAATACCGGCTTGACGGACCTTTATGTTACAGCCTTTGCTGCAAGCGGTGAGAATCTTTTTGCAGGAACGGGAGCAGGCGTTTACTTCTCCACAAACAGCGGCACAAATTGGAGGCCAGTCAATACAGGCTTGCCGCTCGATAGCCATGGTGTCCTCTCACTTGGGATGAGCGGTGCCAACCTCTTTGCAGCGATTCATTATTACTCAAACACAAGATCAGTTAGCGAAGTTTTTTTCAGCTCCAACGAAGGCACAAGCTGGTCTCTTGTTAGTAATGGCTTACCACCATATCCTGCTGTTTATGCTTTCGCCGCAAGCGGCACTAATATCTTCGCTGGTGTGATCGACCAGTCTAATGGAACGGGTAGCGGAGTTTATCTCTCAACCAATGACGGCGCAAGCTGGTCTATGGTAAATACCGGCCTGCCAGCAAATCCCACAGTCAGGGCCTTGGTTGTGAGCGGCACGAATCTTTACGCTGGACTCGACCCCGGCGGTGTCTGGCGACGACCTCTTTCTGAAATGATCAAATCTAGTGTCTCATCAAGCGATCTGCCAACAATATTCAAACTAAATCAAAATTATCCCAACCCATTCAACCCTTCAACAGAGATCAGTTTTGTTCTAACTGCGCGAGGCAATGTGACACTTGAAGTGTTTGATATGCTTGGCAGACACATCCAAACACTTGTGGATCAAGCGATGGATGCAGGTTCGCACAGCGTGAAGTTCGAGGCGGGGAATTTGTCGAGTGGGATCTATACAGCGCGCGTTACAACCGGCGGCACGCATCGGGAGATGAAGATGATACTCAGTAAATAGAATTTACATCTATGAGATTCATTTACCTCTCTATTATTTCAATTGCTGTACTTTTTTTCGCGCCAAAGTTTGCTAAAGCCCAGTGGACTCCTACTAATGGGCCTTATGGGGGCTCCGTCTTGAGCCTTGCCGTCAGCGGCACGAATCTATTCGAAGGAACTGACGGTAACGGTGTTTTTCGTTCAACCAACAACGGCACTGACTGGACACCAGTCAATAGTGGGTTTAAGTACTTTCATGACCATGTCGACGCCCTAGCGGTGCTCGGCACAAACATAATTGCGTCGGGGGTGGGAGGTGTTTTTCGCTCCACCAACAATGGCACAAATTGGGTATTAGTCAGTAACGTCTTGTCGCCTGTCTGCTTCTCAGTCAGCGGCTCGAATCTCTTTGCTGGGACCCACGGCGGCGGAGTTTATCTCTCGACCGACTTTGGCACAAGTTGGACAGCGGTCAATAACGGATTGACTTGGCTTGAGGTCAATGCGATTGCAGTGAGCGGTACGAATCTCTTCATTGGGATGGGCGACCATTTCTACGGTGGTGACAGCGTTTTTCTCTCGACGAACAACGGTACGAGCTGGACACTTGCCAATACAGGCTTACCGAAATCTCTTGTGACGGTCTTTACAGTAAGCGGCAATAATCTATTTGCAGGGACTCACGACAGCGGTGTTTTTCTCTCAACAAATAACGGCACAAGCTGGACGGGAGTCAATACTGGTATGATGAGCGCTCGGGTAAGATCTCTTGCAATGATCGGCACAAAGCTATTTGCGGGGACCCTTGATGGCGTCTATCTCTCTACTAACAACGGTACAAGCTGGACAGACGTCAGCGTCGGCTTAACCAACACGCGCGTTTCAGCCTTTGCAGTAAGTGGTGCGAATACGTTGTCACCGAAGCTCTTTGCTGGGACACACGGCGGCGGTGTTTTTCTTTCGACCAACAGCGCCGCAAGCTGGCTTGAGGTCAATTCCGGCGCGACGAACACGTGGATCCGTGCCTTTGCGAGGATTGGCACCAACATCTTTGCAGCTACGGGGACTGACGACGGCTATGCTGGGACTGATGGTGGCGGAGTTTTTCTCTCGACCAACAATGGTACAAGTTGGAAGGCAGTCAACAAGGGGCTGACAAATCATTGTGTCTATTCTTTTGCGCTGAGTGGCTCGAACCTCTTTGCGGGGACACTCTATGGAGGGGTGTTTCTCTCAACCGACAGCGGAACGAGCTGGACTTCGGTCTGCAAAGGTTTAAGCGATACTACTGTTTTTGCTCTTGCAGTGATCGGCACCAATCTCTTTGCAGGTACCTGGTTTGGTGGTGTTTGTCTCTCGACAAACAACGGTACAAGCTGGACGAAGACAAGTCTGACGGAGTATATCCGCGCCTTTGCTGTGATTGACACTAGTCTCCTCGCCGGGACTTATGGCGGTGGAGTTTATCGCTCGACGAACAATGGCACAAGCTGGAGGGATTTCAATTATGGATTAACTAATACTGCTGTTATTTCACTTGCGGTAAGCGGCACGAATGTCTTTGCGGGGACTTTTGCCGGCGTATTTCGCTCGAGCAATCGTGGCTTAAGCTGGACTGAGGCCAATGATGGCTTTAGGGCCACTGAAGCTTATGACTATGCCACGAGCGGCTCGAAGCTCTTTGCAGCCACCAACGGCGGCGTTTTTTTCACGACCAGCGACGGCGTAAGCTGGACCGCAGCCAATTCAGGTTTGACAAACGTTGGGGTTACTTCTCTTGCAGTAAGCGGTGCGGACATCTTCGTTGGAACCGCATATGATGGAGTCTGGAGAAGTCCTCTCGCACAAGTCGGTGTCTTATCAATCGAGTTGCCTACGACTTCCAAACTCAATCAAAATTATCCCAACCCATTCAACCCCTCAACGGAGATCAGTTTTAATCTGGCTGCGCGAGGCAATGTGACACTTGAAGTGTTTGATATGCTTGGCAGACACATCCAAACACTTGTGGATCAAGCGATGGATGCAGGTTCGCACAGCGTGAAGTTCGAGGCGGGGAATTTGTCGAGTGGG
>Ga0207148_1074_pt1 | contig 19660 bp, 20 predicted proteins | sample Alteio_BWMinHeat_34_FD_153558 | JGI IMG/M metagenome (GOLD analysis project Ga0207148, IMG submission 153558) | Enriched cells from forest soil in Barre Woods Harvard Forest LTER site, Petersham, Massachusetts, United States -... | ecosystem: Environmental > Terrestrial > Soil > Temperate forest >... | reverse complement strand
CCTGCCAATGGCACAAATGGAAAGACCGTCACATTCACGATCGGCCTGCGCGAACGAGCTGGTGCGTCGCTTAAGCTCTACGATCTCCTTGGACGTGAAGTGGCGACTGTTATGAACGATCTTTGGCATCCCGAAGGTATTTTCGATGTGCGCTTCAACACTGCGACGCTTAGCCCAGGCTCTTACATTTATCGCTTCGAGGCATTAGGAGAATCGAGGAGCGGGAGGCTGGTGATTAGCAAATAGTCTCGAGTCGGGTGTTAAAGTATGAAGGGGCGCTCTCCCATCATACTTCATAATTCATACTTCAAACTTGCCCAGCCTGCTTCCTTCGTCAGCGAAAGAGAATTTAGGAGAAGGGAGCCTTATATTCGCAGAGCAAGTGATTCTTCACTTGCTCTCATCTGGTTGAACGAGTATGAAGATCGCAGTTTTAGGCACCGGGGTTGTCGGCAAGGCGCTTGCAAGAGGTTTCGTGGGGATTGGATATGACGTGATGATGGGCACTCGCGACGCGAAGAGCGAGAAGGCGATCGCGCTGTTGAATGAAGTCCCGGGTGTAAAGATCGGCTCATTCAATGAGGCTGCTAAGTTTGGCGAGATGGCTGTGCTATGCACGTTGTGGTCTGGAACGGAATCAGCGCTCAAAATGGCGGACGCGAAGAACCTTGCAGGCAAGGTCGTTATCGATGCGACTAATCCACTCGTCTTTGCTCCGAATGCCCCACCCTCGCTCGCGCTCGGTCATACTGATTCCGGCGGGGAGCAGGTCCAACGGTGGCTGCATGAGTCGAAAGTTGTGAAGGCGTTTAATATCGTCGGCAATACCGAAATGGTTAAGCCCGAATTTCCTTGCGGTCCACCTGATATGTTTATCGCTGGCAACGATGTCGATGCAAAGGCCAAAGTAACCGAAATCCTCACAGCGTTTGGCTGGAACACGGTTGATATCGGCGGCATCGAAGGCGCACGAGTGCTGGAACCGCTCACCATCCTCTGGGTACTCTACGGAATGCACACCGGGGCCTGGCGGCATGCATACAAGATGCTGAAGAAATAGAATCAAATCGCCGGCTTCGGCACTGGCGGCGGCAATTCGCGTGCGTGAGGATCGTCCTGGAAGCCATGATGCTTGTGGCTTCCATCGCAGAAGGGTTTGTTCTCCGAGTGGCCGCAGCGACAGAGTGAGATTATCGTGCGTCCGGCAAGTCCGTATTCATTTCCTTCCGGATCGACGATCGTGAATTCGCCTTCAATACGGTTTGAACCATTACGATTCACTGTAATCTTGACTGACATGCTATAGGAAGAAATTCGTGGTGGGACTTCAGATCTCCTGCGAGACGAGAAGTTTCTTTAGCTGCGAAATGTGCCAGGTGATATTGATATCCTTCGGGCACGCTTCGACGCAATTAAAAATCGTGTGACAGCGCCAGATGCCGTCCTGCGAATCAACGGCGAGCAGATGTTCATCAGCCGAATCATCGCGAGTGTCGAATGCGAAGCGATAGGATTTCAGGATCGCAGCAGGTCCGATGTAATTTTCGTTCGACCAGAGCGATGGACATGAAGTCGTGCAGCATGCACACATAATGCATTTCGTCGATTCCATTAAACGCTCTGCATCCTCGTAGGACTGGTAGCGTTCGGTCTCGGGAGGCGAATCGTGCGCGATGAGATATGGCTTTACCATCTCATACTTCTTGAAGAAGTCAGCCATGTCAACGGTAAGGTCCTTGATGATCGGCAGATACGGGAGCGGCTCGATCACGATCGGCTTCTTCGTATTAACATCTTTGAGCAACACCGAGCAAGCCAGAGAATTCTTGCCGTTGATCCTGATGCCGTCCGAGCCGCACATTCCATGCGCGCAGGAGCGGCGAAACGTCAGGGTGCCATCAAGCTGCCATTTGATGTCGTGCAGCGCATCGAGAATACGGTACGTGCCATCGAGTCCATCCAGCGTATAGTCGGCGAAATAAGGCTTTTGATCCTTCTCGGGATTGTAACGCTGGATCTTGAAAGTGACCTTCATTGGAATTAGTTTGACGGCAAACGAGCGGCCGAGGTTATGACTCGAAATTCTTGCTCGAAGTTCTTGCTACAAATTTACACCCGAACGACGATCGGCACATGAACCTGCACAGGTTCGAGTCCGCCAACGCGCAACGAATGCACTCGATTGGGGCTCGACGGTACGTTGTTCGTCGAGACCTTCTTTTCAAATTCTTCGCGGAAACGCTGCACGGTGAACTTGACCGGCCATGCGGCCGCTTCACCGAGCGCGCAAATTGTGCGTCCTTCGATGTTCTGTGCGACGTCGTGCAGGAGATCAATGTCGGATGGCGCTCCCTGTCCTTGATCGATTCTCCGTAAAACTTTCAACAGCCAGCCAGTCCCTTCGCGGCAAGGTGTGCATTGTCCACACGACTCATGCCAGTAAAACTTCGCAATGCGAGTAAGCACGTGGATGATATCCGTGTCTTCGTCCATCACCATGATGCCACCTGTGCCGATGGAACTGCCGACCAACTTCAGGCTTTCGGCATCCATCTTGACTCCCTCAAGGCTATCACCACGAAGCGGCGGCATCGAAGATCCGCCTGGTATTACCATCTTGATCTTCTTATTGCCCGGAACACCGCCGCCGTATTTGTAAATCACATCCGTCAAGAGCGTACCACTCGGCAGTTCGTAAACACCCGGACGATTGACGTGCCCACTAAGACCCAGAAGCAGCGTGCCAGGATGCTTCGGCTCTCCAATCTTGGAGAATGCTTCGCCTCCCATTTCCATAATGATCGGCACGTTGGCGATCGTCTCAACATTATTGATCGTGGTGGGTTGACCCCAAAGTCCAACATTTGCAGGGAATGGCGGCTTGACACGCGGATAACCGCGGCCACCTTCGAGCGAATTCATGAGTGCAGATTCTTCACCAACGATATACGCACCAGCACCTTTGTGCAGCGTAATATCAACGCTATATGAAACGCCGTCGCCGGAAGCCGGAAACATTTCCTTCATCTTCTCGCCGATGAAGCCCTTGGCATACGCATCGGCGACCGCCTTCTCCATCAGTCGATACCAATAAGCGTATTCGCCGCGAATGTAGAGATACGCGTGATCAACCTGCATCGCATAGCTGGCGATGAGCATGCCTTCGATGATTTGATGTGGGTTGAATTCGAAGATCTGACGGTCCTTGAAAGAGCCAGGTTCGGATTCGTCGCCGTTGATGAGAAGGTAGCGTTTACGAGCATTGTCCTTCGGCATGAAGCTCCACTTGAGTCCCGTTGGGAACGCTGCGCCCCCGCGGCCTCGAAGATTAGACTTCTTTACTTCGTCGGTAACAGCAACGGGCGTCATCGAAAACACTTTTTTCAATCGATCGCCATACCCCCCATGCTTGAGGTAGGTCTCAATATTTTTGAAGCCTGGAATATCGGGGAGGATTAGCTTCGGTGTAGATGATTCAGTTTGAGAATGCTCCGTTGTTTCTGACATGAACTCAGCGTGTAATAGCTTCTTCTTTTAAGGCGACCGCCTATTTAACGAGATACATTTTGTGAGAGAGCTTCGCTACGTTCCCGTTCGCAGTGTATATGAGCGTGTACGTGTACTGCCCACTCGGAAGCCCATTTCCATCAAATCGAACATGATATTCTTGGCGCCCTTCATCTTCATCAACCAAAGTCCGAACTTCTTGTCCAAGCATATTATACACACGAAGGTTGACATGCCCAGGCGCAGGAATCGAATACGTCACCTCGGTCGTCCCATTGAAGGGATTAGGATAATTCTGATCGAGCCTGACGAATTCATCAACGACTAATGCACCAGAGTGAGACGTCAACGGAAAGAAGGCTAGTATTAATAGCACAAACGTGAGAATAGCGCGGATCAAGAAGGTCCTCGCAGCCATCGCAACGTTTCCTATTTCAATCTGCGCTTTTAACAACTCTTCATTCGTTCGCAGCAGGTGATAACTCTGGCATCTGAACTATATGCTTTGGCGCGGGGATCGTATTGCTCGATCGAATTGAATCGATGACATCCGAGGCTTCCGCGCTCGTCACACGCTCAAAAAATGTTTCGTTGACCGCGATCATCGGCGCACCGCCGCAGGCACCCATGCATTCAACTTCTTCGAGCGAGAATGTGCCGTCGACTGTCCGCTCTCTATGGCCAATGCCAAGCTTGCTCTTCATTTCCGCATAGAGCTTCTCACCGCCGTTGAGCATGCAGCTAACGTTGGTGCATACCTGCACATGATAGCGCCCCATTGGCTTATCGAAGAACATCGTATAGAAGCTGACAACGCCCCATACGTGAGATTTCGGTACATCACAGACCATGGCAACGGCTTCCATACCGGCATCGTCGATCCAGCCTTGTTTTTCTTGAACACGCCAGAGCATCGGCAATACCATCGCCTTTGCTTCGGGATATCGCTTGCGAAGTGTCTCGATCTCTTGAAGTTCTTCCTGATTGAACACGCTTGGTCTGGATCTGTGGAGCGCTAAAGCCCTGCAAAAATACGCACTCTCGGCTTACAGCGTTGGATCTGGCAGTTTAACGACAAAATGCGGGGAGTAATTTCAGATTTTCCGATGAGAGAAATGAGAAGAACCGCCTATCTCTGCACCATAATCTTGCGAACCAGCGTCCCAAAGTCGGTTTGAACGAGGACAATATAAGTGCCTGCCGCAAAGCGGCTGCAGTCAAGAACGAGCTCGTGGTCACCTGAGGCGAGTTGACCTTCGTGAACTGTTCTCATCTCCTGTCCCAGCAAGTCGAGAACTTCCAGATTTACCTGCGAAGATTTGCCTAGTTTGAGCGACAGAACAATAGTGGTACGCGACGGATTCGGGGCAAGCGGAAGAAGCGATGCCTCGAACAACCTCGAGTGATCCGCGACCGCCGCGGCGAAGGCGCTATCGAAAACAGGCAGATCAAGAAATGAGACCAGCATATTCGGCAATCCTGATGGGCCAGCTACACCATCATTGAGCGAAATATTCGTGACATCACCATAGATTGCATAGCTCAAGCGCCAGGTCGGATCGGGAGAGATCGAGTGAAACCTCAGGAAAATATCGATCTTGCTCGCATCATGCGGATCGATGATCGCGAAGACTTGCGATGTATCAAAGCGCGAGGCGTCATGCGTTAGTTGAAAGCCATAGACTGCACCCGATGACGAGAGCTTGCATGGCTTTCCACCCTTCAGACACTCGAGTTCGATCTTCCAACCTGTTTTCGGATCGTCCGCGACGCACTCGACAAGCTTTGCCATCGGCGCAGGCAACGGTGGAGGATAGAGCGACGAGTTCACTCCGTAGAGTCCACTCGCAACAGCACCCGCAAACCGCTCACCTACATCGCGCGCGGTGGCAGCTGAGTAATGGATATCATCTGCCAACGGCAAGCCGACCGAAGTTCCGACAAGCGTCGAATTTGGCAGAGTGCGAAGGGCTTCTCTGACGATACCCCATGCTACTTTCCCGGGATTGTTCGTCTGTCCGCCGATCTGCAAATGAAACATGCGAACCGGAAACCCAAGATCCTCTTCAAATTCCTTGTGCAACGTAGCATACGCACTCTGATAAAGATCAACGGTCGTTCCGAGCACATCAGATTCACCCTGTATCCAGAAGAGCGCTTCTACATCAGCCCCGGCTCCGCGGATGCGAGTGAGTGCTGCGCCGTAGATCGTATTCGTGTCATCATGAATTTCTCCGTTTCGAAGCCATTGACCTTCTGAAGTGCGGAGCGTAAGTCCTGAACCGCCAGCCGCGGTGTTGATGATGCCTATTGGAAGGCTGTCGTGTACCAATCGGGAGAATTGATTGACAAACGCGATCCACGGACTTCCCCACTTCCCACCAGTAGGGTCCTCCGCTGGATGCCAGGCATAGTCATTCCAAAGCATGCGAGCATCGCAGGAAAGGCCAACGTAAGGTTGGGGTGACCACCCCTGAGCATTCGATTGACCCGCGATTGCGAACAGATGGCCGATCTCTATATGTGTGAGGAGCCCTCCTTCAAGACGTCCATTGGTTCGCCACTGAAGCGTGAGATCCTGCACAAGTGGGAGCCAGAGAATTGTATCAATAGACTGTTGCTTGAAATTGATGTCGCTCCAATCGTAACCGGGAATCGCTTTGTCAAGGCGGTCCAGAATGCGAAATTCGAAAATGGTGGTTTTGGCGTCGGTTCGTAGAATAAGATGCAGCTCACCTTTGCCATTCCTTAACTGGATGATGGCTGAATCCTTCGGACTAATAAGGACTGTCTGGGCGAGCGAGGAAGATGAGCACAGACCGAACAACCCGACGAGCAAGAATTGCACAAGTCGATCAAAACCTGCTCGCCCGAGAGATCGACCTGATAATTTCACGCTTGGTAATGGTACTTAGGCTCCCAATCATTCACACCAAGCGGCAGAAGATCGAAAAGATGCCACACCGAACAATAGAGATCGCCGGGTCCGAAGATGTCTTTTGAAGTGCGATAGATTTTGCCATCCGAATCCTTTCTGAACACAGAGAAGCCAGGCCAATAAGTGCCGGGCTCTGGCTCGTACCCCATGTCATGCGTGAACGTTGTGCCTTTCGTGGAAAGCATTCTGAATTTCCAGCCGCGATCGTTCGCAAATGCCCGTTGAGTTTCAGGGTCATCTGGTGAAGTGAGTACGAAACCAGCTCGATTTTCAAGATGTGCTATGAAGCCATTCAGTCCATCAGCCCAAAGTGTGCAATACGTGCAACGCTTGCCCATGTTGTGTACCACGATGAGCTCGGACTTCTCACCGAACATATCCGAGAGCTTCATCTTGACACTCCAAGTACCTAGGAGTTCATAGTCTCTGACAAGCTCAGGCTTTTGCGAGCGCCTAGCCTCCAACAGCCTATTTTTCGCTGCTTCAAACTCTTCCTGGAGCCGCTTTAGCTCGGTTTCGGAGACTTCCGTGACTGCGGATTTGGGTTCAGTTGCGACGCTCATAGGGGTGAAAAAAGGCAATTTTTCGGTTTCAGACACGAATATAAGCTAATTTAAGCAACTTTCGAAAGAAGAATAGCTTTCATAAAGACAGAATGCTCAAAAACGCTTGCATTCGCCATCTGTTTGTTGCATGTTTGCACAAGCAAGTTTTGTATGATCTAGCCCGACCCGTCTCTTTTAACTAATCATAAGAGGTACCTAATGACCCGTTATCAGGAATTGCAGGAGCTTTTGGCGAGCTTCGAGAAGGATTTCGAGAAGTTCTACGACAAAAAGAACAAGTCTGCAGGCACTCGCCTTCGCAAAGCGATGAACGAACTCAAGCGTAAAGCTCAGGACATCCGAAAGGAAGTCCAGGAGATTAAGACAGCCGAGGAACCAGCCACCCAGACCCAGGCTGCTGCTTAAGATCACTTACTAATAAGTTTGTCTTACAGGCTCCGCTCATTTGAGCGGAGCTTTTTCTTTGTAGCGCAATATTGCAGAGATCGCTTTAGTAGTGGCGGGAGTTGTGCCGCAGCAACTGCCAACAAGTGTCGCACCGAGATCAATGTAATGCTGAGCTGCGGAAGCGATCTCCTCATCGCTATGCGATCTCAACTCCCACTCACCATTATACCGATGCTCAGAAGAATTAGGATAGAAACCGAACGGGACGCCGGCCGCCTTCGAGAGTCTGACAAATTCCTCTGGTGCAGCCGAAAGAATGCTCAGTTGAGTACAATTGATCGAAAGTAGATCCGCATCGCCGAGTGCATTCACCGCTCCGCTCAATAAAGTCCCATCGAGCATGTGTCTGCTATCCCGAATTACCAGAGAAACAATAATCGGCAAATCGCTCACCGATCGTGCAGCTCCGAGGGCAAGCTCTGCTTCCTGAAGCGAATTCATCGTCTCGATGAGGATGATGTTGGCACCAGCATCCGTAATCCACTTCGCCATCGCAGCATGTTCCCTAAAGAGCGCCTCAGAATCATCTGGTACAAGTTCAGGTGAGAAGCAATCTTCAGCGGGAGCGATTGATCCAGCAATTAGCACTGACCTGGCACATCTACTCCTCGCTTCGATGGCTAACTCGATCCCTCGCTTTGTCAGCTCTTCAGCGTTGAGTCCGGTCGTTCTGTGGGCTCGAGGGTTCGTTCGGAATGTATTCGCGGTAATAATGTCTGCACCCGAGCGGATGTACTCTTCGTGAATCTCACGAACGAGGTCGGGATGCGTGAGGTTAGCGCGGGAGGTCCAACCCGCTTGAGAAGTATCAATGCCTCGGCGTTCGAGCTCTGTGCCGAGTGCACCATCAAGCATGAATATTCTGCCGGTTCGAAAAAGATCACTCGGCATTCTTTTGCTCGTCTTTTGCTGAAGCCTTCATCCTCGATCGCAAGATTTTCTGTGCCGCAACTTCCCACAAAAAACTTTCGAAGATCGGATGCGCAAATTGCTCTTCGTAGTTCATTCGCTCAGGATGCCATTGAACTGCGAGCAAAAATGGCCCGCTGTTAGGCTCGGCGCGTTCGATTGCTTCTACGGTACCATCTGCAGCACGCGCTGTTGCAACAAGGCCAGCACCGAGGCGATCTATTGCCTGATGATGCGCGCTATTAATCTCGCCTTCACCAGTCTGTAAGATCTTGCGAATGAACGAACCTGGGTCGAGCTTTACCCAATGCCTGCGATCTGCGCCGTCGATCTTCTTATGCTGTGCACCTCCGAAATGCTCGATGTCGGTCACCAATGTTCCACCATGGACAACATTCAGCAATTGTGCGCCGCGACAGATACCAAGTTGTGGAAGCGAGAGTGCATCCGCATTCCGAACGAGCTCATATTCCTGCCGGTCACGGTCTTCGTCGATATCGTCGTTGCAGAAGGTTAGCTCTTCGGACTTGCCATAGCGCTCAGGCGCAATATCAGAACCGCCCGTGAAGAGGATGCCATCGATCTCGCTCATTCGGTTGGGTTCAGCATGCAGATCGACCACTTCGATCTCTTCATCCAAAAGTGCAGCCGCACGTTTCAACGCATCAGCGTAGCGCTGATATTTCTCGATTTCTTTTGGTGCGAAACTCAGACCAATACGAATGCTCATACGTTTCTCTTTTCGACGATCGAATCTATCAGTTCAAAGAACGGCTCTTCATTCTCGATCCATTCCAATGAGTGATGAAGAATGACGATCGGTACGCTCGATGGCTCATTGAGATAATACTCTCTCGCCTTCACGATGTCCTTTGTGGTTGTCACGATGAGGTCCGCTCTACTCCGCTCCGCCTGCTCGATGGCGCGTCGAACAATGTGCGGAGAATATTCGGCATGATCCGGCAGTACATGCGTCATCACAATCGCACCGCACTCAGCGATGAGGCGATGGAATCGAGCAGGTCTGGCAATTGAAGAAACAGCTAACACTCGCATTCCTTCGAGTACTTCCCGCGACGAATGCACGCCGGTGTGGAGCAACTCCAGGCTCGCTGGCACCGCGTGCAGCGCCGCGACCAGCGCATCCGGCCTGATGAATGGCGCTAGTTTTTTCGAGACTTTGTGTGCCTGCTCACCATTCTCTACATTCGTGAAGATCACGACATCCGCCTCGCCAGCAGCACTGATATCTTCGCGTCCCCTGCCAAAAGGAAGCACAGTCCCAACTCCCTCCTCTACGTCGACGAGCAGAATATTCAAATCGCGAAACAGACGGATATGCTGATAGCCGTCATCGAGTATTGCCACATCGACTCCTAGAGCCATTGCGCGCTCTGCGCCGCTAAATCGATCTTCATCCACGATTACAATTGCATTCGGAAGCGCGATCTTGTACGCGAGGGCCTCATCGCCAACTTCCTCCGCATTGTGATCGAGCACGACAATTTGCCCTTTTGTCGTTCTCGAATAGCCGCGAAGAATGATCGCAACCTTCAGTCCATGCATTCGCTGGATGTGCTCTGCGATAGCAGTGGTGAGTGGAGTCTTTCCTGTGCCACCCATGGTCAAGTTGCCGACAGAAATAATGGGGATCGTCACGCTTACTGAGGGTTTGTGCATTGCTCGGCGCGCGCGCATGATGTAACTGTATGGATTAAGGAAGTTGAGAAATCTCATCCGCGCATCACCTCCCTTGGGATCTGCCCCATCGTGATCTCGCGATCGATCCAGGCATATTGCTCAGCAGGCGAACCTGGGAAATCATCGAGCCTTACTTCGTAGACGGTCGCTGTGACTTTCGAGAATGGAAGAGGCACCTCGAATATGTCCCAACTTTTGAGTTGGCTTCTCGAAGAATACTTAATATCCACAAGGAACAACGGAAGTCCAAGTTCTCTAGCGGCAACGAAGGCTCCGCGCCGGAATCGATGGCGCGGCCCGCGCGGACCATCGGGCGTGATCACGATCGTCTCGGCTGAATTCGATTCCACAAGATTCATCGCCATCTCGAGTCCTTCTCTACCTCGCTTCGCCGTCGATCCACGCGCACATTGATAGCCCCATGCATCCAGCACACTTGCGAGTTGTTCACCATCTTTGCTCGCGCTCACGAGCGCTACCGGATTCAGCTTTCGCATGAGCCACCAACCGGCGAACATTTTCCCGTGCCAGAACATGACAACACTGCTGGCCGGTATCTCTTCACCCTCCCACCGAACACGGAGCGTTTTCGCTAGTAGAGTGGCAGCCAATGGCAGAAGCTTCGTGATCATGTTCAATAGTTAAGGATCGCTCGAGCAGCGCGCACAGACGTGGGTTCGCCGGGTGAACGGAGCGATAAGCCAAGCCCTTGGAGAGATGTCCGGAATTCGGCTTCACCGGACAACACTTCTTCTGCGACTGCTGATATCTTCTCCACAGAGCAATCGAGCTGCAGTAGTTCAGGATATAATTTCCTTCCAATGACAATGTTCGCGAGCCCAATATAGGGAAGCGTTACTACGCGCTTGCCGATCGCGAACGTCAGCGGGTGCGTCTTATAGCAGATGATGCCCGGAAGCCCAAGCAAGGCGGCTTCGAGCGTGGTCGTGCCGCTTTTCAGAATGCCGAGCCTGGCGTGGTGCATCAACTCGTGGTTGGCATCGTGATCGCGGAAGCGTTTTAATGGTGTCAGCAGATAGCGTTCATAATACGATGATTCGATCGATTGGGCTTCGACGACGATCGGCTGCATATTGTGCTTGGATCCAGTCTGATCTGCTGCAGACGCGAGTGTCGGAAGTAAACGGCGAACTTCTTCCGGTCGACTTCCAGAAAAAATGAGCAGCCAATCACGCGAAGCATCAAGATCATATTTCACAGCAAAGTCTTCCCTGGCAGAATATCGAGGCGCTTCATCGTCGATGATCTCCATCAACGGATGACCGATGAAATGCGCATTCGCCAGACCTGCATCGCGATAAAGTTTTTCCTCGAACGGAAAGATCACGAGCATCTCGTCTACAAGGGCTACCAGTTCTGGAAGTCGCGACTTATGCCATGCCCACACCTGCGGACTTACATACCACACAACTCGTATTCCTCGCTTCTTGGCCTCTCGAGCAATGCGAATGTTAAATCCGGGATAGTCTACAAGTACAACTGAATCGGGACGTGTGGCTTCTTCATCCATTAAAACCGTCACACGTTTCAATGCTTCCCGAAAAAAGCTGGCTCGACGCAGTACTTCTATCAGTCCAACCACCGACATATCACGCGCATGATACAGGCATTGCATGCCCTCTGCCTGGCATTCATCGCCACCAACACCGATGAAGCTGATAGATTGTTGGCGTTCAGCGGCCAGGATTTTCGCGGCTTTAATCGCGCGCGCGGCAATCCGATCACCGGAGGCTTCGCCGGCGATAAGCAGGATCGTTTGCGCACGAGAGTCTTGTATCAAAGGAGACTTTGGGAGCGGCGTCTGGTGAGCATGGGCGCAAGATACTTTCCAGTGTATGATGCAGGCTGTTTGATGATCTCTTCGGGTGTTCCTGCCGCAACGACATCGCCACCAAGATTTCCTGCTTCCGGCCCAATATCGATGACCCAATCAGCCGCCTTCACAACATCAAGATTGTGCTCGATCGCTATGACGGTATGCCCAGCATCAACTAACGCGTTCAGTGCTTTGAGCAATTTTGCGATGTCATCAAAGTGCAAACCGGTCGTTGGTTCGTCGAAAATAAAGAGCGTCGGTTCGTCCTGCGCTTCGGCCAAATGCGATGCAAGCTTGACGCGTTGAGCTTCGCCGCCAGAGAGCGTTGTTGCGGGCTGTCCAAGACGCATGTAGCCCAGACCTACGTCATCAAGTACCTGGAATCGCTGCGCAATGCGCTTTTCTTCTTTGAAGAACACGACTGCTTCGCTCACTGTCATGTTTAACACATCGACGATCGACTTTCCATGAAGCGTTGCGTCGAGCACCTCCTGTTTGTAACGCTTGCCATTGCACGAATCGCACTGAAGATACATATCAGCAAGGAATTGCATCTCAACCTTTACGAATCCTTCACCCTGGCACGCTTCGCAGCGTCCACCCGGGATATTAAACGAAAAGTATCCAGGACTCCAACCTCGCTGCTTTGCATAGACGGTGCGCGCAAAGGCGTCTCGGATCTGATCGAATGCTTTGATGTAGGTCGCAGGGTTCGAGCGTGGAGTGCGTCCGATGGGAGATTGATCGACGAGTTCAACATGCTTGACCTGATCGCCGCCAAGAATATCGCTATGCGAGCCCACCTGCCCGACATTCTCGTTTTTCTGCTTTTTGAGTCCCGCGTAAAGGATACTGTGAACGAGCGTTGATTTGCCTGAGCCAGACACACCGGTCACGCACGTAAAGACATTGAGTGGAAACTTGACGTCGATGAACTTCAGATTATTCTCGCTCGCTCCCATTACCTCGATCGACTTATTGAGCAAAACCTTGCGCCGCTTCTTTGGAATCGGAATTGCGAGCGATCCACGAAGATATTCTCCTGTTAGCGACTCCGCATTTTTCGCCGCCTCGAGCGCCGCAGGCGCGCCTTGAAACATGATTGTTCCTCCATGCTCTCCTGCATGAGGACCGAAATCGACGATCTCATCTCCGGAACGGATAATTTCTTCATCATGCTCAACGACGATCACGGTATTGCCAAGATCGCGAACGCGTTTGAGAATCGTGAGGAGCTTCGCCGTATCACGCTGATGCAAGCCAATGCTCGGTTCATCAAGCACATAAAGGGCTCCCACGAGCGAGCTTCCCAGAGATGTTGCAAGATTGATCCTCTGCGACTCACCGCCTGATAAGGTATTCGAAAGGCGATCAAGCGTAAGATACTCTAGCCCGACCTCATCCAAGTACCGGAGTCGCTTGCGCAGTTCATCAACAATGCGATCCGCGATGTCGTGTTCATGCTGAGTGAGTTCGAGTGTATCGAATGCCTGACGTGCATCGCGTATCGTCATCCGTACCATATCATGGATTGTGCGATCGGCAACGCGGACATTCAGCGCGGCTGGACGTAATCTGGATCCGTGACATTTCGGACAAGTAGTGTATCCACGATAGCGCGAGAGCAATACACGATAGTGCAGCTTGTACGTCTGCTCTTCGATCATCCGGAAGAATCCCTTGATCCCAATAAACTTTTGACCGTAGCCTTCCTCTACAATGCGGCGTTCGCGCTCTGAGAGTGCGCCAAACGGAATATCAACATTCAGCTTTGCTTCCTTCGCAATCGACATCAGTGCACGCCAATGCTCTGAAAATTTCTGCGAGGTCCAGCACATGACAGCGCCCGTACGCAAAGACTTGCTCTTGTCGGGAACAACCAGATCGGTATCGATGCCGATCGCTCTTCCAAATCCCTGACACTCCGGGCACGCACCAAATGGATTGTTAAAACTGAACAAGCGTGGTTCAGGCTCTTCATACGGAATGCCGCAATGTGCGCATTCAAAATTTTCACTGAAGATTTCCTCGCGAGTTGCGCCGCCTTCTTCAAGATAGGCAACGATCACTTTTCCGCCACCTTCGCGAAAGGCGGCCTCGACGCTATCTGCGATACGCGATTTCAGCGCTTCGTCGTCTGGGTGCCAGACAAGCCGATCGATCAGGATGCGAACTTCCGCAGGCTTGAGCGCTTTTGGCGCTTCTTCCGAAAGATCGAGCACGAGTGTGCGGTCCTCATGCCGATGCATCGGAAAGAGAATATAGAATTTCGCACCGTCTTTTGCCTGCGCTGCGATCGAATCGATGACGGTCTTCGGAGTATCTTTTACGATCAGCCGTCCGCAGCGTGCGCAATAGGTCTTGCCAATGCGCGCGTAGAGGAGTCGGAGATAGTCGTAGATCTCGGTAGTGGTGCCGACCGTCGATCTTGGATTGCGTGTCATCGTCTTCTGCTCGATGGCAACCGCAGGACTGATTCCGGAAATGCTATCCATATCCGGCTTCTGCATGCGCTCGAGGAACTGGCGAGCATAGACCGAGAGACTTTCGACGTAACGTCGTTGTCCTTCGGCATACAGCGTGTCGAAAGCCATCGAAGATTTCCCCGACCCGCTGACTCCGCTAAAGATGATCAGCTTATTGCGCTGGAGTTCAAGCGAGACATTCTTGAGATTGTTTACGCGAACACCTCGGACAACGATCGGGCGCTTTGCAGAAGGAAGTGCTCGCTTTGTAGTCGTAGCAATAACGGGCGGAGGCTCAATTACCGCGATTTCTTCCTTTTTTCGACGCTTTTCTTTTACCTCTGCCACCGCTCCCGTCATGCTGATTTACCCCTTTTCTAAGCATGCAAAAAGCTTAGAACAGGTATAAATCGTTTTTTCGTGGGAAGAATTCGAAATTTGAACAGCTAAAAGGACCGGCAGAAACCAATCATTCAAGCAGGGCGACACTACAGCACAATCTCTTCTTTGATCATCTCAGTCGAAGGAGCAACAAAGCGTTCGATGAATGGCCTGATTCCGGCCAGGTCAAAGAAATGCTTCCCGACGGCATTTCGAAGCTCGCGCGCGATGGTTTCCTGCGTTGATGCAACGATAACCCTCTTGCCATAACTGCGAAGAAGCTCTACGGCTCGTTCGAAGTCTCCATCGCCGGTCACTAACACTGCAGTGTCGTATTGCGCGATCGTCGTAAAGAGATCGATCGCAAGTTCGAGATCGAGATTTGCTTTTCGGGTCAGTTCACCTGAGGCTTCGTCACGGAAATACTTGATGCTCTTCATGCGCACGGTATAGCCAGCATGATTCAAGTACCCATAGAAGCGCTGTTCGCGCGGGTCGGGTGGCATTTTTTGCGAGGCGTACCAAAAGGCATCGCCAATTGTAGCGCCCTGTGTGAAGAAATCAAGAAGCTTGCGAGGATCGAAAAACCAGCCGAGGGAGCGCTGGGCATAATAGGCATTCTCGCCATCAACAAAAACGGAGGTGCGGTTGCTGAGATGAACCGAAAGCAGAGGATGATTTGGGGCTTCCATAATAGTATGAAATAATCGTATCAATAACCAGCACCGAACGAAGCATAGGCCATATGTCCGGCACCTCGAAAAAACCAAATCCTATCTGTTCGGGAAACACGGTGAGCGAGAGCGCTCCCGAACCAGTCCGTTACGACAACCTTTTTTCCGACTTGCGATCGAAGAGGTGAAGTTGCGTCGCAGGTACTTCCATAGTAACCGTTTCGCCGAGCGCATAAGTTGCCTCCCAACCCGGCAAACCATCGCGGTCGTGGACGCTGACAACGAAGGTCCCGCCTACCGATTCAGGCACCTCCACGTAGTAATGCGTTAAACTTCCCACTGGCTCAACAAGCAACAACTTTCCGCTGATGTGACCTTTCGCTGGTTCGCTACTTGCTGGGATGAGACGCATTCTCTCGGGCCGTACACCGAGGAAGACCTCTCGCGATTCCGAACTCTTTACGTCAATTGTGAGAGCACTTGAGCTGAACACGCCCTTGCCATCAATCCTACCTTCGATCAAATTCATTGGCGGCGAACCCAAGAATCTTGCGACGAACACACTTGCCGGTGCTTCATAGATCTCGGCAGGCGTACCAAATTGTTCGAGCAGCCCTTTGTTCATCACGGCAATCTTATCGCCCATGGTCATCGCTTCGACCTGATCGTGCGTGACATAGAGCATCGTCGCGCCAAGTCTGCGCTGCAGACGCTTTATCTCAGCTCGCATCTGCGTGCGAAGCGCCGCATCCAGATTCGAAAGAGGTTCATCGAAAAGAAATACTTTCGGACGGCGCACGATCGCGCGTCCTACAGCGACGCGTTGACGCTCACCACCGGAGAGTTCTTTCGGTTTGCGTTTGAGCAAATGCTCGATGCTAAGTAGTCGCGCAGCGTCAGTTACTTGCTGGGTGATCTGCGGCTTCACGATCTTCCGCATTTTGAGCGGGAAGGCCATATTCTCGAAGACGGTCATGTGCGGATACAGCGCATAATTCTGAAAGACCATCGCGACATCACGATCCTTTGGCTGGAGATCGTTGACGACGATTCCGCCGATCTGGATCTCACCAGCAGTAAGCTCCTCGAGTCCCGCGATCATTCGAAGCGTCGTCGATTTTCCGCATCCGCTCGGACCCACGAGCACCACAAACTCTCCATCAGCCGCACCAAAGCTCACGCCTTTAACCGCGAAGGCATCTTCGCTGTAGCGCTTCTCGACATTTGTTAATCGAACTTCTGCCATGTATTGGTGCTGCGTCAGTGCGAGATCATGATATATTCCCTGTCAAACTTACGTCTCAAGCGGAAAGTCGAAGCTTGATCCGAATTGTCGTCCCCTCGTTTGGTGCGCTCTCCTTGACGAAGAGTTTTCCGTGATGATATTCCTGGATGATTCGCTTCGAGAGACTTAATCCCAGTCCCCAACCTCGCGCTTTTGTGCTAAAACCCGGGCGAAAAATATCGCGACGCCGCCGCATGTCAAAGCCTTTGCCGGTATCCTTTACATCGATCACCACAGTTCCCGCAGACCAATTTGCCAGGATGTTCACGCTGATCAGCCCGACTTCAGACTCCACTGCTTCGAATGCGTTCTTGATAAGATTCTCCATCACCCACTCGAAGAGTTCGCGATTAAGCGGAAGGATGATCTCATCATCCGAAGTTCGGAGTTCGAGCTCGATGTTCTTTCGAAGATGCGGCATCCTGCCTTCGAAGTAAGCTAGTACATCAGAGACGATCGTTACGACATTCTGCGGTTTCAGATCAGGGACCGAACCTATCTTGGAAAAGCGGACGGCGATCCGGTTCAGTCGTTCAATATCACGATCGATCTCGCCAGCAATCTTCACAACTTCTTCCGGCCGATCGGATGACAACCTCAAGAACTCTGCCCAGCCAAGCAAACTTGAGAGCGGGGTACCGAGTTGATGGGCGGTTTCTTTCGCCATACCGACCCAGATGTTCGATTGTTCGCTTCGCTTCAAATAGGCAAAACTCAGATAGCCAATTACAACGATCACAGCACCAAGCAACAGCTGAATTAGTGGTAACGACTCCACTTTTCCAAGCACCAGACTATCACCGTAATGGATGTAGTTGGTGATCGTCTCGGTTTTGGTGACAGGATCTGTGTAGGTGATCGGAACTGGCGTGTAGGTCCTATCCATCGCTCGCATTTGCGCTCGCAGATATTGAACCTGACCTGCACTATCGAGCGTAGAATCAAATGGAACGTTGAAATTAAACTTCTCGAAGAGATGCACGGCCGGAGTATTGTTCCGGTCGGTCAGCATGATCGGGACGCCGCTCGTCGAGGCATATCCGACGATCATGAGATAGAGAGAATCGTCTGAGGCGTCTGAGTTAAACCGATACCGCAATGCTTCAGCGAAAAGTTTTGCAACGCGATATTCGCGATTCTTCAGTTCGTCTACAAGTCGATGGGAGTACACGAGTGTGCCGAGCACGACAATAACCGAACCAATAAGGAGGGCGATCTTGATGTTCGCTGATGCTGGGAGTTTGCCGCGCGCGCGCGGCTCGGCTGCACGTTTCCTGCCGCGCTGCCAACTATCGCTTTTTCGCTGATCTTGTTCGATCTCCGCTACAGCCATTCAAACCCACAGGTCACATATGTTTTTGGGGCAGTCCTGATTAGCCCCGCCGCTCTAAAGTTCAAGCGAAGCAGGTTCATGGACGTTCCTTTGAGGCCGAGAGCAAACGCTATTTCTTCTTGCCCGCCTTCTTCGCAGGCATGGGTTTCTTCACGGGCGGCTTGGGCTTATGCGCCGCAGCCTTCGCAGGTTTTGCCGGCTTGGCAGCAGGTTTGGGCGGGGCTTTTTTCGCGACTGCTGGCTTTGCGGCTCTCACCGATTTTTTCGGGATCGGCTTATTGTAATGAGCTTTGAAGGCAGGCTTCTGCTCGACAGCAGGCTTCTGGGCGTGTACTTTTGGTGGTGTCCTGGCTTCCTTAGCAGCCGCGGCCAATCTCTTCGCTTCTGCTGCTGCTTCCGCTTTCTCTTTCTCTTTTTCCTTCTTTGCTCGCGCAGATTCACTGCCGCCGAAAAGCTCACGCTCTTCGCGCGCATCGCGTTCTTCCGGAGTCTCGCTCTTGAGCGATTCGAGGATCGCGAGTTCTTCAGGCGTTGGTGGAGGTGGCTGGCGTTTCTGGATCGTCCTTGGAATGAGCGGTGGTGGCGGAGTTTTGCTGATCGTCGAGAAATTCTTACCGCCCCCAACTTGCGCCGAACGGTCGATCACAAGATCGATGAAGCGTTTGCGCGGCACGGGTGCGAGGATCTGGAACCCCTTTTTGCCAAGCTCGATCGAGAACATGTTCTCTGTGCCGTCGCTCTTGATCATGATCACTTCGTACACACCAAACGGCAAATGCGGGAGTTTGAGGACCGACTTAGCAGTGCCAAAGGCTGGCATCATTGTTCGCGTCGCAGTCATTCCGAGCACGCGAAATTCCAATCGAAACTCCGCGACGCGGTATCTGACCGCGATCTCATAGCGGAAGTTCGAGAATTCCTTTGCCGTTTCAAAGCTGAATGTGGTGAATTCTGCGCCGGCTAGCTCATCAAACAGCTTTCCGATGATGCAGCGATATTCAACTTCTTTTACTGGTGGAAGTGGCTCCATATGTGGGAAAAGTAATTAGAAATACAAATTTACGAACAGCTACTCCAGATCGGTGCGCTATTAACTTCTCATTCCTGTGCAGAAACCGCTCCAGCGGCAGTCACGAAGGAAACTCTCTGCTGAGTTCCGTCGACCATATTCTTCACCGTCACTTCACCTGCTAGCAGTTCTTCGTCCCCAAGGATGTAAACTTGCTCAACCTTGAGCCGATTTGCTTCGCGCATCTGAGCCTTAAAACTCCGCTGCTGAAGATCCATGGAGACTCGAATACCCTCGCCCCGCAACTTCTGTGCAAGCTGAAACGCATGGGCTCTCGCCTGCGGTGAAGGTGCAATGACATAAGCATTAACACGGCCGGGTTCCCCAACTTCTCCGCGCAGCTTATCGAGGACAATAAGAACACGCTCTACACCGGCTGCGAAACCGACTGCAGGCGTCGGTGGGCCATCTAATTGCCCAATCAGATAGTCGTACCGACCTCCGCCACAAAGCGAATCCTGAGCGCCCAAAGCATCCGAGGAGACCTCGAAGACGGTGCGACTGTAATAGTCAAGTCCACGCACGAGATAGGGATCGATCGAGAAGGC
>Ga0207148_1100_pt1 | contig 19899 bp, 14 predicted proteins | sample Alteio_BWMinHeat_34_FD_153558 | JGI IMG/M metagenome (GOLD analysis project Ga0207148, IMG submission 153558) | Enriched cells from forest soil in Barre Woods Harvard Forest LTER site, Petersham, Massachusetts, United States -... | ecosystem: Environmental > Terrestrial > Soil > Temperate forest >... | reverse complement strand
TCTGCAAATAGAGAAAGCCCCGAAGACGGGGCTTTCTCTCAGACTCTTGCCTGACTAATCGCAGCTCTTGACCACCTTAACTGCGATTCGGCGATTCTGCTTGCGAGCTGCCTCAACCTGCTCTGGTGTCGCACCGCCTTCCAGGACCGATTTTCCCTTGCGTTTCACTCGATGTGCAGGAGTCGGCTCGGGGACGATCGGGCGGGATGAGCCGTAGCCGACGGTGCCGACGATCTGGTTTGAATTCACACCCTGCTCGATCAACCATGCCTTGACGCGTACTGCTCGCATATCCGAAAGCTGCTGGTTTCGAGCCGCCGCTCCTTCACCGGAAGCATGACCCGAGATCTCGACCTGAAGGTTCGGGCACTGCTGGATGAGCGCCTTAATCTTCTGCAAGTTATCCATTGTCGTCGGCTGGGTCAGGTCGAAGTTATCTGTGTTGACCAGGAAGAGCACTCCGGGGAAGTTCGCGATCGTCCCAACCTTCGGTGCTGCAGGACAACCACAGGGCGCTACGCCTGGGACAAGCGGACAACAATCGATGCCGTCCTTGAAGCCATCGCCATCCGTATCCGGATTGAGCGGATCGGTATGAGTGCGATGAACTTCGTCGCCGTCGCTTAGCCCATCACCGTCAGTATCTGCTTTCAGCGGATCGGTGCGATAGGTATGCACTTCCTCGCCGTCGGTAAGTCCATCACCATCGGTATCTCGCTTTAGTGGATCCGTGTGATAGGTATGTACCTCTTCGCCGTCGGTAAGTCCATCACCATCGGTATCTGCTTTCAGCGGATCGGTGTGGTAGACGTTTATTTCTTCGCCGTCATTAAGGCCATCACCGTCGGTGTCGGCTTTTAAGGGATTCGTGCTGTACTTGTGAACTTCGTCGCCATCACTCAAACCATCACCATCGGTGTCGGCTTTCAACGGATCGGTGTGGAAGGTATTGACTTCTTCGCCGTCCTTCAAACCATCGCCATCGGTGTCCGGATTAAGTGGATCCGTGTGATAGACCTTCACTTCCTGACCATCATTTAATCCATCACCGTCAGTATCGGGATTCAACGGATCGGTATGATAGGTGTGAACTTCTTCTCCGTCCTTGAGACCATCACCGTCGGTATCGGCCTTCAGCGGATCGGTGTGATAGATCTTTACTTCTTCGCCGTCGGTGAGTCCATCGCCATCGGTATCGGGATTGTGCGGGTCGGTGTGATAGATGTTACGCTCGTCTGCATCGGTTAAGCCATCACCATCGGAATCCAGGTTCCCAAAAATGTAATAGCTGAAGCCTAATCCGAACGTAAGGAAGGCATCCTGCTTGGTGCTCGACGATTGCTGGTACGCCGCGGACGTCTTATAATCGGCTACCGAATAATCATCGAGATAATCTGTGCCGGTTAAGTGAATCAATCCTCGGCCGTTGAACGTCACATAGTCCGAAATGTACAATTCGAATCCTACGCCCGCCACTTCGCCGACGACATTCTTTGAATAGAGCGCTCGCGCGTTGTTCGGCAGTGCAACATTCTGATCTTTGTTATGAGGTTCGAAATTCAAGAGTTCAACACCACCAATAAGGTAAGGAGAGAATGACTGGCTAGGAAACGGCTGAATACTCAGCATGAAATCAAACCCGCCGTGGCGGATCGTATTTAGGGATTCGCGAGCAATGCTCGTCAGCGGACCATCTCCTGTCAATGGATCGACGTGCGCTGGATCTGGATAGAACCCCTGACCTACACCTAGATTGTTGGCTGGATCCCACTTTCCGAAGTATTCCGGATGATTTCTGATGTTTGTTTCATTGACCTTGTACCGCAGTTGACCGCCATTGTATGAAGCGACAAACGATAGAAAATCGAGGATATTCCACCGGATGAATACATCACCCGAGAACCAGAACTGGTTGTCCGTGAAATTGCTGTATAACTTATTGCCACCGGCATCGAATCCGAAGGATACGCGGCCAGCCTGGCTCTGCGCTCGCGCTTCGGGACTGCCTAGCGTTATCAGACTGATTGCAAGCGCTGCCCAAAGCAAGCTTCGTTTTAGTTGTGTTGACATAGATTGGATTTGGTGATTGGTTAAAAAAAGGGACGTTGGCTGCGGAGCAAGACACGGCTCGTGCAGCAGTGAGCAAATCTGGATCGGCGACTAGTGTTGTTTTCCTTACAATTGGCAAGTAAACGGCACTCCTTGGGGCCTCTGGGATACTCTCGTTGAAAAGTACTTTTGCGCATTGCGCTTTCCGGGTGAAGATGGAATAATCAGGCCAACGTTCGGTGAAACCGATCCGCACCTTGAGCGGTTAACGGCTTGCTTCATAAGCCGCTGGAATCAGGGGCTTTTGAGGGTATTTTCTATTTTTGATGCCGGCAGCATCGGGCAGATCTCGCCGGTATGTTTCAAAGCCACATTAGAGCAATCAAGGGTTCATGCCTACAATCAACCAGTTAGTTCGTCTCGGCCGCAAAGAGCTTACCTATAAGAGCAAGTCGCCGGCACTCAAAAATTCGCCGCAGCGCCGAGGCGTTTGCACGCGTGTCTATACCACCACACCGAAGAAGCCGAACTCGGCGCTTCGCAAAGTTGCGCGTGTCAAACTCACGACAGGCATGGAAGTCACCGCCTACATTCCGGGCGAAGGACACAACCTTCAGGAGCATTCGATCGTAATGATCCGCGGTGGCCGTGTAAAGGATCTTCCTGGTGTTCGTTATCACATCGTTCGCGGAACGCTTGATACGCAGGGCGTACAAAACCGCAAGCAGGCTCGCTCCAAGTACGGAGCCAAACGGCCTAAATAAAGTTGACTTTCCGCTCTTGCGAGCGGAGGGATAATCAGGACTTCCGCCGATACTTCTTAACGAAGCAGACGCAGGGAGGGTGGTTGACGGCAAGCGGTACTTATGTGCTGTATCCGATCAACTCGTTGTAAACCGCATTCAATATTGAGTTAGATGAGAAAACGTCGTTCCACACTCCGACCGCGCGTCGAAGACCCGAAGTACAAAGACACGCTCGTGTCGCAGTTCGTCAATTCGCTCATGCTCGACGGGAAGAAGTCTGTAGCACAGCGAATCATGTATGATGCATTCGACATCATTCAGGAAAAATCCGGCCAGAGCCCGCTCGAAGTATTCAAGAAAGCGATGAACAATGCTTCGCCGCTTATCGAAGTTCGCAGCCGCCGTGTTGGTGGTGCGACCTACCAGGTGCCGACCGAAGTTCGCCCGGAGCGCAAAACCGCTCTTGCAATCCGCTGGCTCATCACCTACAGCCGCGCTCGCGGCGAAAAGTCGATGGCAACTCGTCTCGCAAATGAATTCATGGCAGCCAGCAACAGCGAAGGCTCCACAGTGAAGAAGCGCGATGACGTCCACCGCATGGCCGAAGCAAACAAAGCCTTCGCCCACTTCCGCTTCTAAGCGTCATAGATATCAGAAGATGAAGCACCTGCTCGAAACGAGCAGGTGTTTTTTTTGCTGCTTGCCAAAGGGTGTGTTAAAACTTTTGTCATAGCTCGAGAACCCGACCCTTGATTCTGAGCAAAAATCGGCAATTCCACTTGTGTGTGTGAAAACTTTATTCATAATTCTCATTCATACAGAAAACTAATGGCATTATCCGTGGATGGATTTACGCACTGGCGGAAATCCATCGGATGCAATCTGCCGAAGAATGGCAGATTCAATGTAGTGTGAGCTTTGGCCAAGGACAATAAATTGAACATTGTGCAGGGACGGGGTTTCCCCGTCCGAAGGGATGCATGGAGACTCTTGAACGCAGCGGGCAACGCTGCCGGCGTAAAGCTAGCAGACTCAATGTAGTGAGTTTTAGCTCGCGTTAATAAATTCAACATTACACCACATGGACCGCAAAAGGATCATAGGACCAAACCCCAATGCGTGTATAAACGCATTACCATAGATTAAAGTTTCATAAATTATGACTTTAACTCACAGCCTCCCGATCTTTTCCTAAATTACACAAATCACATAATTCAGAGTTCAGACAATTAGGCGGGTAAGATCGATCTGCCAACCACCTTGCGTAACTCTTCACCATGTTGGGCGACGCGGAGGATGGTTAGAAATTAACGTCCTTCTCCCACGGAGTGGGAGAAGGATTTAGGATGATGGCGGTGGGGCTGGTAGCCTGCAATCGGACGTGGCCCGCTGACGTTCTCGACGGCTGCATGCTACCAGCCCCGCCGCCCTCATCCCCAACCCCTTCTCCCAAATTGATTTCACTTCCTTCGTCAGTGAAATCAATTTAGGAGAAGGGGCTTTTCTTGAACTCGAGCTAAAGAGTCTGCTTGCACGACTTAATGTGTAGGAGAATGCGTCTGGTCGATATCCCATATGTCGATCACGTTGGGGCTCGTCCAACTGATGCTAACTCGATTGCCGAGTGGCAGAACAATCGGTCCGGAATTAGGGCTCACAACAGTCTGACCGTTTATCGTTATTGACGTGATGCTGCATGAAGTACTTAGGTTGTACACTCCTGCTGATGGAATATTGACCGAGTCGGAACACGATGTGCCCTGAATGGACACCAACCCAAGATCATTAATCGAATGGCTTATTATGGAGTAACTTGTGGGACTGGCTCCAAGATTGGAGAATGAGAATGCAAGTACAGCCGTCAAGACGGCAAGAATCTTGAGCATAGAGCAAATGAAATAAGAGTTTTGCGACAGAACATTCACGGCGGACATCGCCGAGGCTGTGCAAACTTCTCACCTCTTCCTCCCAAAAAAAAGAACACTTTGCCCATGTTCGTAAGACAGGTTTGTATCTTCGCGCCGAATAATTTGATGCCCTGCCACTCTAGCTCTATAGATGCCCGTTAATATTTGGAATTCACTGAAGGAGATTGCTTCGATCGTTGAGCGAGCTGCGCCGAATAGAAGTCAGGTTCTCAACCGGAATGCTTCACCAAAGCTTGATTACGTTCAACTCTACAAACTGTTGCTTGATCCGTCGATCACCTCTGAAGCCGAAGCTGCAAGAAAGCTTGGCAGGTCGATCTCGGATCCAAGTTACAAGATGCTCAGGACATCGCTTAAAAAGATACTCCTGAACACGTTGTTTGTTTTGGACTATGACGAAACGGAGATCTCAAAATATGCAGCGGCCTCTCATCAATCGAACAAGGATGTCTTCCTTCTACAGACGCTCGTAGCCAGTGGTGCGCGTCATGCTGCGCGATCCATGGCACCGGGTATGCTTGCGACGGCACATTCGTATCAGCTCTTCTCCAATGAAATGGCGATCATCGCGTTTATGCGACGAGACGCCGCAATGATCGGTGACGAACGCACACAGCGCAGACTCAGCTTAGCGTATGAAAGAGCAGCAAGCTCACTTCTCATAGAGCAACGAGCGGCATCTTTTCTGGAAGAGATTCTATCTGCCTTCGCCGCATCGGGATCTGAAAAACCTGGTCTGAAGAAGAAGGCTGAGGACTATTCGAAGGAAGTTGAGAAGTCTGCATCCAGACTCAAAACCTTCCATCTCCGGCTCCATGCCTACAGGCTTCGAGCGGTGTCGCACCAGGTGGGTTTGGATTTTGAGGCGGCGCTTCGCGTTGCGACCGCAGCACAGAAATTTGCCGAATCTCAGACGCTGTTCAAATCGCCGCTACTCATCGCAGAATTTGCAGCGAAGCGTATCGTGTGTTTGCTTCATCTTGGACGGATCGATGAAGGACTCACTCTCATCAAAGGGCTCTTGCCGAAACTTCGTGAGACAACGAGCAATTGGTTGCTCCTTATGGATTTCAAGTTTTTATTTGAGATGCAAGGTCTCAGATTTGCGGAAGCAAAAGAGACGTACAACCGGGTCCAGGAGAGTGATGCATTCTCAACCCAGCCACCGTTTCAGAATCAGAAATGGGATGTATATGGTCTGTATCTGAACTATGCGTTGGGAAGTCTGACGAAGTCAGAGAACTTGCAGGATCTGCTTGAGTACATTCCGGCATATGCCAAGGACAAAGCTGGCTACAACGTGGCCGTCATCATCCTTCACATCATGCGATTGATCGTTGACGAAGAATACGAACAGGTCACCGCTAGAGTAGATGCTCTCAGAATGTATGCAAAGCGAAACCTGAACGATCGGGGAGCGGAGAGAGAGAGTTTGTTTCTGAAGCTGCTGATGGTTATGGAAGGATGTTCGTTCGATCGGGCGAAAATCGAAAAACGTGCAGCGAAGTACCTGGAACGGCTCAACAATCTTCCCGGCTCGAATGCAAGCGGGCCACAAATTCTCCCTTACCCATATTTGTGGAATAGAATTATTGAGTCGCTGAAGTAATAGAAGAGAAGGATGAATCGGTCCAGGGCTGTCTTATGAAAGAGGGCAAATCGTTCATTTTTTTCAGGGCAACTTCGCGTAAGTTCGTTTGCGGTCAACAAGAACTGGCTCTTACTTCGAAGCGCCCCAAAAAATTTTCTATAGGCATTAATGTGATTCGAGTTTCTCTCTCACCGTGTGGGAGAAGGGATTTGGGTGAGGACGGTGGGGCTTGTTGCATGTCTCCTCTTGCGTACAGAGCCTCCACTGGCCTCATCCAGGCCCTTCTTCGGGCAAGTATGAAGTATGAATTTTGAAGTATGATGGGCTGCGGTCCGCTTTCATACTTTATTAGTTGCCCAGCTAGTTGCTTCTTGTAGTGAAAGAGGCGGCTGGAGAAAGTCCAATGGTGGGTGGGCCAAGTCCTTCTCCCACTTGTGGGAGAAGGACTTAGGAGAAGGGTTTTTTTATAAATAAGGGTTCGGCTTCCTCAAATACGACTGCACGTAATCATCGACCGATTCTTCCAGCGAGGTAAACGGTTTGTCATAGCCTGCTTTGCGGAGTTTTGAGATGTCGGCTTCGGTGTAGTATTGGTAGGCATCGCGAATGGAGCTTGGCATGTCGATGTATTTGATGTTCTCTGGAGCGTGCATTGAGGAGAAGAGAGCTCGTGCCAGGTCATTCCAGGAGCGGGCTTTGCCAGTGCCGAGATTGAAGATGCCGGTCGCTTCCTTGTGTTCCAGTGCCCAGAGTAGGACATCGATAGAATCCTTCACATAAATGAAGTCGCGGACAAATTCGCCGTCCTTGTATTTGGGAGTGTACGATCGGAATAACCGCAGAGCACCGTCGTTCTGAATTTGATTGTAAGCCTTATAGACGAGACTCGCCATGTCGCCTTTGTGGTATTCGTTTGGTCCGAATACGTTGAAGAATTTGAATCCGGTCGCTTGGTTATCCAATCCACTGTCAATGAGCCAAAGGTCAAACATTTGCTTTGATGCTCCGTAGGGATTGAGCGGGTGAAATGCGTGTGCCTTCTTATTATCATCACTAAAGCCGAGCGAACCATCTCCAAATGTGGCAGCACTCGAAGCATAGAGAAACTGCTTTCCATGCTCGAAGCACCAGGTTGCGAGTGTCTTACTGTAGAGAAAGTTGTTTTGGTGCAGGTACTCAATATTCCGTTCAGTAGTTGACGTGCAAGCACCAAGATGAATGACGGATTCAACTTCAGCAGGTTTGATACGATCACTCAACAAGAGGAGGAAGCTCTCTTTGTCAATGTACTGTACAAACTTTTTGCCTCGAAGATTGAGTATTTTGTCGTCGCTTCCAAGCGAATCAACCACGACGACATCGTTAATGCCGAGTTCGTTGAGTCGCTTGAGGAGTGCACTTCCAATAAACCCTGCTCCGCCGGTAAGAATGACCATGTAATGCTCGTCACTGGTTTCAAGCGTTTCTGAAACAAGTGATTCCTTTGGAAGTTCGCTCCGAATGGAGTGGTTATTGCATCCATTCTAAGTCTTACATCTCTTGAAATCGCCAATGGAGCCGAACAATAAGGTTTTGTTTCTGCATCAAGTGACGAGCAATTCTGGCCGACGGACGTATTTTGAATCGGTTGCGCAGGATGCGTGGCAGCTGCCAAAACTCTTCGACGAATACACAGCGGCAGGGGAGCCACCCAAGTTTTCGAACTTCGTCTCGTGGATCGCTCTTCACTCCGAGCTCAAAAGTATCTCAATCTTTGATCGGAGGGTCGCGGTAATTACGGACGAGTTAGTGTGGCCGTATAAGGACGAATAAAAAAAGGGCTCGCACAGCAGACTGCCGGGCGAGCCCTTTTACATAACACGATTAATTCAGGGCTGCGTCGTCATTTCGATTATGCTGAACGTTCCACCCTGCGGGTCCTGACACGTAGCAAAACGTCCTGTTCCTGGAATGTCCTGGGGTCCGGCAAGCACTTTGCCGCCGAGTTTTCGAACGCGAGCTGCCGAGTCGTCTACATCCTCGACGGTGAAATACACCCCCCAATTCGGCGGCATCGGTCCCCATTCGGGACGGATCGCCATGAGACCTCCAGCCGGACGATCTCCATTTTTAAGAGTGGTGTAGTTCGAGCCATCGGGCATATCACCTGACTCAGCTTTCCAATCGAACAGCCCACCATAGAATTTCTGGGCCTTGTTTACATCGGTTGTGAGAAGTTCATTCCAGACGAAAGCGCCGGGATCGTTGACGATCTCAGCGCCGGCTGTCTTCTTGGGTTCCCAAACCGATATGTATGCGCCGGTTGGATCCTTCACGACCGCCATTCTTCCTTCGGTCATGACATCCATCGGCTCCATGACCACTGAACCGCCAAGCGACTTCGCCTTTTTTGCAGCCGCGTCAACGTTTTCGACGCTGACATATGAACTCCAGACGGTAGGAGTACCTTTTTCACGCTGTGGAGAAATAGCTGCCGCGCTCTTGCCATTTTTCTTCATCATTGAATAGGTAGTGTTCTCTGCGACCGGAATATCTTCGGCTTCCCATCCAAAGAGTTTGCTGTAAAAAGTTTTCGCGCCTTTTTGGTCCGAGGTGCTGAGGTCAACCCAGCAAAAAGTCCCGGGTTTGTATGCTGTCATCGTTGCCATAGCTTGAGTCTCCAAACAAAATGTCTGAAATGCCGGTGAAGTAAAGCCGAAATGAAAGAGGAGGCTGAGGCATCGAGCAGCGATGGAGAGCAGTCTTCTACGAATCCATTTCTGATGTGCAAAGATAAATCGCGCGAATGCAAATAACAATAGGGAAATAATAGCAAATTGTCTCGTGTAGCTCGCTAGGGGAAAAGCATCGGCAAAGTATCTTTGTACAATGAGAAAGTGGTTGTTGGTTGCATTCATCTTCGGCTACAGTGTTGTAGCTCAGCCATTGCTCGCACAGGATCTCACTGTTGCGGTAGCAGCAAATGCGCAGCAAGTATTCGAACGATTGCGCTCGGAATTCGAAAAGGAGAGTGGGATCAAGATCGCGGCAGTTATTGGATCATCAGGAAAACTCACGTCACAGATCGAGCATGGTGCGCCCTTCGATGTTTTTCTTTCTGCAGATTCCGAATATCCCGCACGATTGTTTCTAACGCAGTTCGCTACGAATGCACCCCGCATTTATGCGCGTGGAGTGCTGGCACTCTGGACTGCAACAGGCGCACCAATTTCACAACGTCTCTTGGATCTTACTAGCGCAAAGATCAAGCGCATCGCGATAGCCGACCCGACCAACGCCCCCTATGGCCGCGAGACAGTTGTGGCATTACGCCGACTTGGGCTCTATGATAAGCTTAAAGAGAAGATCGTCTTCGCTGAAAGCATCGCTCAGGTAAATCAATATGTGACAATCGGTAGCGTAGATGTTGGCTTCACGTCGCTTTCGAGCGTTACTGCTCTGGATCCGGTGAAGACAAAAGCGTGTGAGTTGAATCGTGATGACTACACGCCGATACCACAGGCTGCCGTCATTCTTCGTCATGGTTATGACTCTCATCGGGAGGCTTCAGAGAAATTCTTTGCATTCCTCTTCTCACCACTGGCCCGTGACATATTTAGAACGGCCGGATATCTTGACCCATGAACCATGTCGATTGATTGGGGTCCACTCATCTTATCGCTTAAGCTTGCGGCGACGGTCACGCTCGTTCTAATCGTGATTGGAGTTCCGCTGGCTTATTCTCTCTCGCGTATACAAGGTTGGAGCCGTGCGGTCATTGAAACGCTTATCACGATGTCGCTCGTGCTGCCACCAACCGTTCTCGGATTCTATATGCTTGTTCTGCTCAGTCCGAATAGTTGGCTTGGTGCCACGCTCGAGCGAATGTTTGGCATTCAACTCCTCTTCTCGTTTGCAGGATTGGTCGTCGGCTCTGTCATCTTTAGTTTGCCATTCATGGTGGGTCCGTTGCTCAATGGACTTGAGGGCATTCCTGAAAGTCTGGTCGAAGCTTCATACACACTGGGAAGGTCGAAGCTGTACACACTGTTTCGTGTGCAGCTTCCGACGATCCGTGCGAGTGTACTGACTGCATTGGTCCTCACGTTCGCGCATACGATCGGAGAGTTTGGTGTGGTTCTGATGATCGGAGGAAATATTCCGGGGAAGACACGCGTAGCTTCAATCGCAATCTACAGCGAGCTCGACGCGCTAAATTATCGTGGAGCGGAGGAGTATGCTCTCATTCTTCTGCTATTTAGTTTTGTCGTCATCCTCATTGTTCGCTTGGTCGGACGAGGTAGGAATGCACGCATGAACGCGATCTGATAGAAAATGCTCAAAGTTGAAATTGAGAAGCGACTTCGATCCGTTGCGAGAAGTCCAGATGCTTCGATAAAGCTTTGTGCGAAGTTCGCTGTCGAATCTTCGCAGATCACAACACTCTACGGTGCCTCGGGTGAAGGTAAGACGACAATCCTTCGCATGCTCGCCGGTCTCACAACACCGGACGCGGGCCGGATCGAAATGGAAGAAAGACTGTGGTTCGATTCCTCGAATGGGATCAACATCAAGCCGCAAGTTCGTGGTGTTGGCTTTGTTTTCCAGCAGTATGCGCTGTTCCCAGCAATGACGATCGAAAGGAATATCAAGTATGGTGGAGGGGATGAGAGACTCTTCATTCGATTGATCGAGCTGCTCGGATTGAAGTCGCTATTACAGCGCAGGCCTGACCAACTCAGCGGCGGCGAGCAGCAACGCGTGGCCCTTGCTCGAGCATTGATGCGCGAACCGACGTTACTATTGCTCGACGAACCGTTTGCGGCGATGGACCAGAGTCTGAAATTGAGGCTGCATGCAGAACTCATCCAACTGCACCTGGAAATTCCTGTCACGACGATTCTCGTAACACACGATTGGCGCGATGCACTTCGGTTGAGCGAGACAATGATTCGTCTCGAACATCACGCGACGACGCGTCAGGGACCTACCAAAGAGCTTCTCAAAAACGAGGTATCACGATTTCTTGAAGAGATCGCGCGCTCTTAATGATGCAGAGCATCGATATCAATAGCCATCTGTGTTGGATCCGTGTTACAGCCCTCCGGACCGTTGTAAACACTGCCGTAGAGTAGCGTCACAGTTGGGCGCTCTTTGCTGATCGCGACACTGTCAGGCGTCGATACGAAGAATGAATAGTAGATGATCTGCGCGTTCGGGAACACAGTATCGGGGATCGGCCCGGGTGTAACAAATTGTCCGATTTGACCGGGCAGCACGTACTGGCTAACGGTGAAGCCGAATCCATTTCGAATGAAACGCAGATAGAACGTGTCAGCTTCGGTCCCATTATTCTTGATGGCGAGCTTGTAGATGGGATAATAGCCGCTATCCGTTGAAATCACACCTGGAGCTGGCGGCGGATACCGATCTTTAATCGCGGTATCGAAATACGTATTCTCAAGCACTTGCGGGGAGGAGTTCTTCGTGCGAGGTTCGCAACACGATTCAATCAGGACTCCGGTAAGAAATAATAGAAACATCCACCCAAAGATCCGATGTGTCATGCGTTATGCGTAATTGTTATGTTACTCAACTCGCTACGGAGTCAAAAGTTTCTGTGAGAGCGATGAATGCATATTCATCGGACTTCCTATTCCTGCTTCTTCCTTCGAAACCCGATGCTCTTGAACAGGCTCGCAAATCCTACGCCGGGTCGCTCGGTGGCAACCCGCCAGGTTAGATAGATACCAAAAAGTGTGAGCAAAATATTTCCACCCCACATGCCGAGAAAGGGAGAGAGCTTGCCGCGATCTGCGAGCTTTTCCCCACCGATGAGGAAGATCCAGTACAAAACAAAGAACCCGATCGACATGCCGACGCCAACTCCAACACCCGAGCGCTTTGCGAGCGCCCCAAGTGGCACACCGAGCAATACGAAGACGAGACACGCGACAGGGATCGCGTATTTTTTGTGCACTTCTACCAAATAACTATCAGATTCATCGCGCGATTGCGTGATCAGCGCGACATCCGTCTCGATCGTCGAGAATTTCGGCTGAAAAACACCTCGAAGTGTTGCAGTTCGGGCAAGCTCTACATTGCCTGACGGGATGAACTGTGGAACTGCTGGAACAGGCCGTGTGAGATCGAGAGCTTGCGCGCGCAAATGCTCTGTGAATTGCTTTTGCATTCGCACGACCGTTGAATCTTTGTTACGTACAAATTTCATCAGATCAGGGGTTGAAAGTTCACGACCGCCTCGCTCCGATTCACCCTGCCTCATGAAATCGAATCCATTGGTAGGCACGTGAACGGTGTATTGCTGAAATGTGCCGCGTCGATAGTCACCCGAAAGCGAGTTGGAATATTGGTGGAATTCTCCGTCGTAAAGGGTCATGATGATGCTTCGGAAGTCATTCGTGAATGCGACCTTCCCTCGCTTGGCAGTCATGACTTTTGTCTCGTTTGCCTGTGATTGATCATAGATCGTGACCGTCTCCATCTCGTTCGTGATAGGATCGACTTTCCTTGCAAGAATCGAGTAACCAGGAATTGCGTCGTCATCGGAGAATTTACCCGGCTCAATAGAGAATGTTGGTTTCTTTCGCTGAATGTCCGACATCAGGTCTTTCGCCTTATGATTTGCGTCGGGAAGGACATCGTTGTTAAACTGAAGGTCGAACCAACCGATCGCAATACCGAGCACTATGATGGGAAGCAGCAATCGTCCCAAACTCACTCCCGCTGCCTTCATCGCAGTGAGTTCGTTGGAGGCACTTATGGCGCCAAAGCCCATCACGCATGCGACGAGTACCGCCATCGGTACTGCGAGTACGACCATCCACGCCAGATTAAAGACGATGAGCTGCACGATGGTCCAGAGATCGAGACCTTTGCCGACGATCTTGTCGATGAAGCGCATCAAGAACTGGAGGAGGAAAACGAACATGATAATCACAAGCGACATGATCATCGGGGTCGTGATCTCGCGAACCACGTAGTCCCATATGAGCCATGACTGGCGCCACCACTTCCTACTGAGCAAAGTGCGCTCTGATCTCGGTTCCTTTATTGTGCTCGATTCCTCTTGATTCTCGCTCATGGTTCACTCTAACGCGCCAGTTCGCCGCAAAGATTGCCGAATTCGCGGAACATTAGCCAATTTTGTGTCTGTTGAACCGCTACAGCAAGCGATTCTGGAATGCTTGCCGGGTGGGAAAGAAACATCCTCGCGGTGCTCGCGTAGCCAGAGCAGGCGAGGATTCGCATTGAGTGAGTTAGCGTCATTTCGGAGAAGATCTATCGATCGGTTGTGACAGTGTACTGATTCCGGTCTGTTCTGTTTCCAGACCGTAGTACTATTTGCGAGAGAGTTGCCGCGTCATGCCCAGGCCTGATTCGGCACGCACATATGTCACTTTATCACGGTCGATTGACTCAATCTTCGAGGCGCATTGCGTAAGAACCCAGGACCTGTGCCCAGGCCCGTCGCCGGTTGCCCATCCGCCGTTCGATTTCTGTACTCCCGGAATCGAAACGCACGGCTAGTCCGTGCGCAAAACATTCTTATAGCCCTCCTCTTCTGTTCAACTGTTGTTGGGTGCAAGGCAAGCAAGCAAGCTTCAAAAACTGGAGCAAAAACGCTGGGCGATACGACTCAGATCGCAGATACATCCAAGAGCGAAGTTTCGAAGCAATTCGATTCTCTATCCAACAAGGTCTCCGGATTTCTTCACTCGCTGCTGCCTCCAAAGCAGGATACTGCTCGCACCGGCGCAGATGTCCTGCCCCCGACGAGCGATGTGAAGAATCCGGTCGTGACACAAGAGGTACCGAACTCCGGCGGATTTCTTTCTACTCCAATCCGGCGCCGCGTTGAGTTCGATTCCACTGGGCAGGTCATCATTCACAATCAGTTTCTGAATTCGGATGTGGACGTCCCGATGGCGATGAGCTTTAATGACTACGTGAAGTATCGGGAGCAGCAGGAGTTGGACGATGCGTTCAAGAACAGTCTTCACAAAACGCAGGACACGACTAAGATCAAAGAGCAGGGACTCTTCGGCAATGATTTCAATCAGATCTCCATTCCCATCCCGCCGAGTATCGTACCCTCGATCTTTGGGAAGCCTTCAATCAATTTACGTGTCAACGGCGATGTCGCTGTACACATCGCGTATCGAGACAATCAATTCCTTCAAACGCAAGGCGCGAATTTCTCCGGCTCGGAAACAGGTCTTGATTTCAAACAAGAGATCAACGTCTCGACGAGTGGGACTGTCGGCGACAAAATGAAGATCGGTGCGGATTGGGGAAGCGAGCGCTCATTCCAGTACGAGAATCTTTTGAAGCTTGGTTACACAGGCTATCCGGATGAGATACTGCAGTCGATCGAAGCCGGCAATGTCTCGCTTGTGACGCCATCGCAATACATTGGAATTCAGCAGGCGCTTTTTGGTCTGAAAGCCGTGACACGATTCGGTCCACTTTATCTGACGGAACTCGTCGCGCAAAAGAAAGGTGATCGCCAGAGTAAGAGCTTTGGCGGCGGTGCAGGAAGCACAACAGCTACCGAACACATCATCCAGCCTGCAAACTATCGCAGAAATTCATTCTTTGTCGATACAAACTATATCAAATATTATGAACCCTTCTATGCCACTAAAGAAGGCGTTACGAATGTCAACACAGTAAACAGCATTCAGCCTCAGAATATCGATGTCTGGCGGCTTGCACCTGTTACGGTGAAACCTGAAAAGCATCGTCAGGCCGTTGCGTGGTATCAGCTTGGTCCGGGACCTTATTCTGCACAATTTAGAGTATTGCCTCAGAGATCCTCTTCGGATACCGTCCAAAGTGGTTTTTGGTTAAGGTTGGACTCGACCGAGTATTCAATCAATCAATATACCGGCGTACTCACGTTGAGCCAGGAGCCGTCGGATGATGATGTGATCGCTATGAGCTACCATACGTTTAATGGTCAGCAGTTTGGCGATCCAATTTCGTTTCAGGACACACTCGTTCTGAAACTCATAAAGCCGAAGAGAGTCTTCCAGGACCCTTCGAAAGCTGCATGGAAGAACATCCTCAAGAATTCGTATTACATCGGCGGCTCTGGGTTCAACCGTGGTGATTTCAGTTTCCGCGTAGTTTACACGCAGCCTACAGGTCAACAAACGGAACTAGTTCCTACCGCATCCGGGCATTGGGAAAAAGTGATCTCCGCGCTTGGACTTGATCGATACAGTAACTCTGACCCCATCAATCGTACGCCCGATGGTCTCTTCGATGTCGACAACACGTTGATTCTCGATGATCATCAGGGAACAGTCACATTCCCATATCTCCAGCCGTTCGGCAATAGGATCATCCAGTATTTCCAGATTGAGCATGCGAAGAACTCGTCAGTCAAGACCGACAGCACATTCTACTTTCCACAGCTTTATACAGTACAGCCCGAGATTCTTCGCACTCAGGTCGGTGGCAAGAATAATCAGATATCGCTCAACGCGAAGTTCTCAGGTGGTGTGTCTTCACTCATCAATCTTAATGCCTTCAATCTTGTCGAAGGCAGCGTTCGAGTAACGATCAACGGAAATCAATTGGTGGAGAATCAGGACTATCGTGTCGATTACAACAGCGGGACCGTACAGATCCTGAAGCCGGACCTTATCGCAACGGGCAACGTGAATGTTGATTACGAAACACACGACATCTTCACGAACTCCACGAAGTCGGTGCTTGGCCTTCGAGGTGACATCCCCATACTCGATCGCGGATTGCTGGGCTTCACATTCATGAACTACTCAATGCATCTGCCAAGCCTCAAGACTCGGCAGGGTGAAGAGCCGCTCTCGAATTGGGTAGCTGGCTTTGATGCGAGCTACACGATTCCCGCTCCGGTGATTACAGACATTTTGAATGCTCTGCCGATTTTTAATCTCAAGGAGAAATCCCAGCTTACGGCAAAAGTCGATATGGCAGTGTCGCTGCCGAATCCGAATACGCAGGTTTCGCCAATGCCGGTCGACAACAATGCTCCGATTGCATACCTCGACGATTTTGAAGGTGGCAAGAATGTGTTTCCACTCTCGATGAGTTATGGCAAATGGGTGCATGCCTCGCAACCGGTATACGACCATTATAAGTTTTTTAGTGACGCGGACAGCGTTACAGTTCGGAAGGCGAAAACATGGTGGTACGAGCGCTTTCCACAAGATGTGCAGGTAAGGGACATCCGCCCAAACCGCAGTACATCAAGACCGGGCGATGTTGCTCAAGTCATGGATATTGTCTACGATCCCAATCAGGAAGGTACTTATAATCATCACAGCCAGGCGGAATTCACTTCTGTCGATCCACTGGAGCGATGGGGTGGCACCATGCAATATGCGCCGGGGCTTAATGTGCCAGCCACGAACACGGATGCGATCGAGTTCTGGATGCAGGTCCCTGAGAATGGAGGAGATCCAACAGGAGTAATTCGATTCGATATCGGGAGGATTTCGGAAGACGTGATTCCTGATGGCATTCTTGAGACGGAAGATAAGAACCTGAACGGCAGATATGACCCGGGTGAAGACGTTGGTCTTGATACATTATCGGACGATCAGGAGCGATTCTACTTCAAAAATGCATGGCATCAGAACGATCCTAGTAACGACGACTATAGCTACAACGGCGGATCGGAAGTAACGGACTACCAGAATATTAACGGTACCGAGGGCAATCAGAATGATCGCGCATCGCTGCTGCATCCGGATACAGAAGATCTCGAAGGAAACTCGGCTATAAAACTTGATAACGCGTATTACGAATACCGGATCCCGATCAATCCACAGAACAATAAGTTTGTCGTCGGCTCCAGTAACGCGGGATGGTACCAGTATCGGATTCCGCTTTCATCGTTCGATTCGATCGTTGGGTTGCGGGACACTTCGTTCTCCGATATCTCCTATTTTAGGTTCTGGTTCACAGGCTATAAGCAGCGCGTTCGAATTCGCTTGAACGAGATCGCGCTTGTTGGAAGCCAGTGGACGCGCAGTCCGGTCGGCCTCAATCCTATCAATCCTGCAACGGACACATCGCTTCGAATCAGCTATGTCAACATTGAAGACAATGCAGCGCCACCAACTCAATACGTAGAACCACCCGGTGCTGCTCGCGATCGACTTCCTGGCCAAACGAATTTTATCCTTGGCAACGAGCAATCACTTGATATGTCGCTGTTGCACATACGGGATACCACGTCCCGTGAGGCCCTCCGCAATTTTCAAACTCCCAACGATCTCTTCAACTATAAGAGCATTGCTATCTGGGTGCATGGCGATCCATCAATGCCGACTCAGGATAAACTCGATCCCGTGCATGGCACATTCGTTTATGTCCGAATTGGGACGAATCCGTTCAACTATTACGAGTACCGTCGGCCGTTGGGCAGAGACTGGCAGAATATACATATCGATTTCGCGAGGCTGACTTCATTGAAGGCCTCAAAAACCACCTCGACCGGCACCATCTCGGAACCCGCGAATGACGGAGTGCCTGGCTCGACTTACACTGTCGTTGGAAGTCCAACATTCACCAACGCCCCGTTCTTCGTGCTGGGAGCGACGAATCATACTGGCGGTGAACTCACCACCGACATTTGGTGGGATGAGTTGCGATTGCTGACTCCAAATGTCAAACCTGATTACGCCTTCAATGCTCAGACGCAGCTAAAACTTGCTGAGTTCGGAAAGATCAGCGCCTCGATGGTCAACGAACGCCCTGATTTCGTGCGTGTCGACGAGCGCTTTAATCAGAATCGTGCGCTGAACTTCAATTGGAATTTGACAGGCGAGTTCGCGATGCAGAAGATGTTTCCGAAGTGGCTTGAGAATCAATCGGTGTTTCCGCTGACAATTTCGCACACTGAATCCATTCTTCGGCCGAAGTATATGGCGAATACGGATGTCGAGATTCAAGGTGCGCTTGACAAAATTACTCAACAGATTAACAACGGAAATCTTACTGCAGCAGCAGGCAAGCAACTGCAGGATTCGATCCAGTTGACAAGCGAATCGCTATCGATAAAAAATTCCATCGGTGCGAGTGGCGTGAAGTTCGTGTTTCCCGGTTCGTTCTTCCTGCTGCCTGCCTTCGTCAATCGCCTGGTGTACGGCTTTGGGTATGCGGAAGAATTTGCCAGAACGCCGCAGTACGAATTCAACCGGTCATGGTCTTGGACTGGGAGTATTGGCTACGATCTCCCGACCTTGCCGGATGCCCACATTTCTCCCTGGACATGGTGGGGAGCAAACACATTTTTCATTGGCAGGTACGCCGACTGGAAGATCAATCTGCTTCCCCAGAATATGCGATTTGCTGTTAGTGCAACGCGCGGAAGAATCCACTCCTTAAATAGAATATCTACGCTCGAATTTCCTCCATATGGCACTCTTCAGGATACACTCAACGTCCTCAATGGCCGGCAGGATTTTATCAATCGCAATTTCACCGCAACACGCGGAATGCAGTTTCAGTGGAAGCCGACAGAAGGAGGGCTCATTTCTCCGGCGTTTGATTACGGCCTAGATGTGACGTCGAACCTAACGCCGCTGGAGACTGACAATCGGTTCAAAGGTGTGCTCGATACTAATGGACAGGTAGTCTATTATTATGATTCAGTAACATCCACCCAGCGGGCTTTCCGTGATATCATGCGAGATATCTTCTTCAAGGATGGAGCACTTGTTCGTCCGGGCAACGACTTCCAGGCCTCGCAACGCGTGAACATGAACACGACTCCGCGCATGCCATGGTTCTTCGGACTCGAAAAATTGATTCGGCCAGTCTTCTCCTATCATGTTGATTATCGCTGGCAGGACGCGCAGACCGGTATTCAGATTGCGAAGACAGGCGCGTGGAATAACACGATCACAACAGGCATCGAGTTCAATGTGCGAGATCTCGGTGTGATGATCTTTGGTAAACCTGTTGGAGAAGAGCAGCAGCAGCGCGGACGTCCTCGCGATCGAATGCGGCATGATGAACCGGTCACGCCGGAAGAATTGCCACAGCCGGGGCGAGAAGACCGCAATTCTCCGCCGCCAAAGCAAAACGAAGCACCTCGCAATCAGGTTGATCGTGGTGAAGAATTCAGGCCGCAGTCAAGACGAAATCCGCTTGGGAATCATCCTCTTATTACCGACACGATCATCGCTGGGCAGCATCGATACGCGAATATCGATACCACGAAAAAACTGCACATACCTGGCGTAAGTACAGCAGGGGAGCGTGACGTTGATTATGTCAGTGATACTACGCTCACACCCACTGCACCCGTCAGTGAAGAGCCTGAGGTTGCTGAAACACCTCCAGTCACCCTCAAAGAGATACTACAAGATGTGATCCAAAAGCCGCTCTTTGACTGGAATGGCACGAGGTTTAATTTTGTGCAGAACAATACAAGCTTAAACCCTGCGTTGCAAGGCAGTGGCTCCGGCATTACCAATTTCTTTGCTCGCGGTGTGTTCGCTCCGGAGGACGATCAGAATGGCCCCTCGCGCGCGTACCAGCTCGGACTCATCACCGATCCGCATGGACGATTGCTGATTCACTT
>Ga0207148_1096_pt1 | contig 20841 bp, 23 predicted proteins | sample Alteio_BWMinHeat_34_FD_153558 | JGI IMG/M metagenome (GOLD analysis project Ga0207148, IMG submission 153558) | Enriched cells from forest soil in Barre Woods Harvard Forest LTER site, Petersham, Massachusetts, United States -... | ecosystem: Environmental > Terrestrial > Soil > Temperate forest >... | reverse complement strand
TGAAATCGTCGGCTTGATGTTTGAAGCGGATGCAGATCCGGCGTTGGCGTGGCCACGCGTGCAGACTTTCATCAGGCGCTTCGGCATACCGTATCCGATGCTGCTGGCCGGAACTCCGGATGATATCAATCAGAAAATTCCGCAACTGGTGAACTTTGGGGCGTACCCCACAAGCATTTTTCTCGGGCGTGACGGGCGCGTGAGAAGCGTGCATGCGGGATTTGCGAGCCAGGCCACCGGCCAGGAGTATGTGCGGCTGAAGGGCGAAGTGCGAGGCCTGGTGCAGCGGTTGCTGACGGAGAGTTCTCAGACAAGTGGATCGGCGTCTGGCGGATTGTAGCGTTACCGGAAGGATCATCGACATGCATTTGCATTCGCGGCGTTTTTCAATTTTCTTAGTCGCTCTGCTATTCGGCTTCGCTTTCGGGGGACTCTCCGCGGCCCAGTCGTTCACGGCGGCCCATGCGAAGGTGAGCCTCATTGCCGAGAATAACTCGCTGCAGCCGGGACAAACTGCCTGGGTGGGCGTCTTATTTGACCTCGAGAAGGGCTGGCACATTTATTGGGTGAATCCGGGCGATTCCGGAGAGCGGCCGAAAATTCAATGGCAACTTCCCGCTGGCTTTCAGGCCAAAGAGATTCGCTGGCCGACGCCAGTTCGGCTGGGGACCGGTACCGTGATCGATTACGGCTATGAGGGCCGTGTGCTGCTTCCCGTGCCGATGCAGGTTCCGGCCGACTACAAATCCGGCAAGCCGGTGATGCTATCCGCAGATATCCGTTATCTGATCTGCCGCGAAGTGTGCATACCGGCGAAAGCTCAGGCAAGCTTGGCGATTCCTCGGGCCAATGCGAGCAGTGTTGCTGCGGATCGCGAACTCTTCCGAAGTACCTTTGAGAATTCGCCGAAACCCTGGCCAGCCGGATGGAAGGCACAGGTGAGCGATAATGGCGGCTTCTTCCAGCTTTCGCTCGATACCGGAACGAGCGAGAGTAAGGCTGGCTTTTTCCCACTGGAAGAAGATCAGGTCGATAATGCCGCTCCTCAGAGCGTGATGCCAACGCCCCGAGGAGTGCAGATCAAACTAAAGAAATCAGATCAGCTCTTGAAGCCGATCGCCGTGCTAAAAGGGGTGGTAGTTCTCGGTCCCGGCCGCGCGTATGAAGTAACAGCGCCGGTAATGGGGCCGGTAACGGGAAAAAAGTAATCGAGCGTTTATCTACAGAGGTTCAAAATTGAGCCTCGAAGCTGTTTGGGGAGGAGCGAGGATGAAACGAGCGGCGACTTCGTGGACGATTGTGGCTGCGGCTGTGTTCTGCGCATCGCCCATGGCGGGCGCTGCTCGCGTGGGCGAACGCGCCCCAGATTTCTCTGTTGCCGACACAAATGGCAAAGTTGAGAAGCTTTCCGATTACGCAGGGAAGTTTGTGGTTCTGGAATGGAGCAACCGCGGTTGCCCTTACACGCAGAAACATTACAACAGCGGGAATATGCAGAGCCTTCAGCGGGAGTGGACCCAAAAGGGAATAATCTGGCTGACAGTGATTTCCTCCGCGCCCGGGAAGCAGGGATATGTAACGGCAGCGGATGAAAATTCCTGGCTCAAGCAGATCAATGCCGCGCCGACGGCGGTGCTTCTGGATCCAACGGGAACTTTGGGGCACCTCTATGATGCGAAAACAACGCCGCAAATGTTCATAATCAATCCGCAAGGGACCCTCGTTTATGATGGTGCGATCGACGATAAGCCCACCACCGATCGGGCGGATATCGGGCGTGCAAAGAATTATCTTTCCCAAGCGCTCGAGGAAGGTATGGCGGGCAAGGCGGTAAGCATGCCGACAAGCCGGCCATACGGCTGTTCGGTGAAGTATCCAGGGTCGTGGTTTTGATGAGTAGTGCGGAATTAGACGCGAGTTTTTAGGAGCCAATTTGCGAGTACTGGTGGTCGAGGACGAAAAACGACTGGCGGAGAACGTAGCGCGCGCGCTGCGAGAGAGTGCCGGCTACGCCGTGGATATAGCCAGCGACGGAGAAGAGGGTTTGTATCTGGCTGAATCCAGCGCCTACGACCTCATGGTACTGGATCTTATGCTACCCAAACTCGACGGCCAGAGTTTGCTCACGCAATATCGCAAAAAAGGCCATGCCACGCCTGTTTTGGTTTTGACCGCCCGGGACGAGAAAGATAATGTGGTGCGTCTGCTCAACGCTGGCGCTGACGACTATGTTTCCAAACCTTTTGATTTGGGCGAATTTCTGGCGCGAGCCAAAGCTTTGGTGCGACGGGGGAAGGGGCAAAGGTCACCCGTGCTTTCCGTGGCGGACCTTCAACTGAACACGATTGAGCGGACGGTACGGCGCGGACAGAAAGAGATTGCGCTCGTCCCGATGGAATATCGTGTTCTGGAGTATCTTGCGCACCGGCCGCGCGCGGTTATTTCCAAGAGCGAACTGCTGGAGCATCTCTACGATTACAATTGGGAGAAATTCAGCAACGTAATTGAAGTTTACATTTCGGGACTACGGCGCAAGATAGATCGTGGAAAGTCCGTGAGAAGTTCCAAATTCAACGATGGTTTTCGCACGGATGGAGCGGGCCAGCAGATACAAGAATGAGCCCTGTTCGCGGTGGATGGGGATCATCTTGTCCTTAAGGAAATCCGGCCCCCACTGAGTGTTCTTCAGATTGCCAGGTCGCGCGGCTAACTCCGCTTCCTCTTCCTGTCCGTCGGCAGCCGCATGCAAGCGCCCTAAGACAGCCTCGATCTTCGAATCCCGGATCGGCGTAGCGAAACCGTTCTTTTCGTTCATCCTCGCTCCTCAGCGTCTCCTGCTTGGAATGAGCATTAGTATGATCGATAGCTCCGCTTCGAACCACCCTGCTTAATCCTGCAGAAAGTCACGGAAGCCACCATGGCGAAAAGCCGAACCCTTCTAGGCAATTATTTGAGCCACTCGGCGTCTCGTTTTCGCTTTACTCAGTGAAGCGCCTGCCCACGCCGTGGGTGCTTCACCGGTTCAATCAAGAGGGGACAGATGATGACGAGACGGAATTCGCAAACGGACAGTGGTCACGAAATCAAACCTACGGAGGCTCGTGGCATGGTGGCCGTCGGAGAGATGCCGGGGAGAGATCAAGCATTCGAAGCTCTTCTGAGCCGCGCCGCGATTTTCCAGAAAATTGACAGCGGCTGCAAACTGAAGGGAGAAGCGAAATAGTCGATTGAGATCGGCTCGGCAGCGATCATTGACAAAGAACTGTGCTACCATCCTGCCTATTCGGGCCCATAACTCGCTTACTGGAGGGTCATATGAAGCGTTTCATTATGGCGGCCGCGGTTGTCTCGTGCGCGTTTGCCTTCCTGCTCGCCGTACAGGCTCAGCAGGCTCCCAAAGAGCACAGCATGACTGGATGTTTGAAGAAGGGCGACGAGGCCGGAACGTACATGGTCACCGATGTGGAAGGCAATGGACCGAAGTCCATCGGCATCGTGTCCTCATCGGCCAACCTCGCGCCGCACGTTGGCCATAAGATTGAGGTCACGGGCACAGCCGTCCCTAAGGCCGAAGCAGAGGCGGACCCCAAGGTGCCAAAGGCTCCGCACTACATGAAGCTGACGGCAATTAAGATGATCTCCCCCACTTGCCCCTAAGGGCGAGAATTCGGCGAATAACCGGCCCTGTTGTCTTCCATTTCCAACGTAGGGAGAAGCACGCCCTGCGGACGAAACTGCGTCCATCTCGGATTAGGGCTTCGGCGTGGCCATGGAGATCTGGGCGCCTTTGGCGCGGGCCAGCGCCTTGACGGAGGGCGTCCGATTGGGCGTGCGCAGCAACTGCTCTTCGTAAACCGCGGCGGCTTCTTTGGCGTGGCCTGTGGCGAGGAGCACGTCGCCGTAAACCTCGAGGCCAGGCTTGATGGGATCGGGCGGGCCTGAAGGCGAAGCCAAAGTTCGGTCGATATCTGCAGCCTGTTTGGCAGCCTGTAGGGCGTCATCTTTCTGGCCGCGAGCGAGGTCAGCTTCGGCGATGAGTTCCCTTTCCATTATGGAGAACGGCTTGGCGGCGTAGGAGTTTGCGCCCTCCTTTTCGGCCATGGCGTGAAGTTGTGCGATCGCCCGATCGGCCGTAGCGGGATCGCCTAACTTGATCGCGCTGTAACCGGCGATGAACGTCCACCACTCGTCGTCAGCCCCCATATACATCCCCGGCATTGACGCTCCCGAGCCAGAAGCAGGCTGCGTCGTGGCCTGCAGCCGAATCTTTTCCCATTCGCCCGTCTCAAGGATGTAGCGGGCATGCATGGCCTGAGAGCCTCGCTGTACGTTGGGGCTGTTGGGATTTCGCTCAGCAGCCGCCTTGGCAAGATTTAGATCCTTTTTGGCCTCGTCGAAATTACCCACCATGAGATTGGAGTATTGCAACCAGGAGAGCGTGTGGAAATCCTCTCGCCCTTCCGGAAGGTGCAGGCGCTGGATCAGCGCAATCGAAGATTGATACGCCGCGATGTTTGACTTGATTACGTCTTGCCACATGCCAAGCCGGAGGAAAATATGCGAGGGCATATGCAAGGCATGAGCCGCGGACGGAGCGATCTTAGCGTAGGCACGCGCTGCGGGAAGCGCCAGAATGGCGTGATCGGGGTCGTCGAAGGCATGAATGATAAAATGCGCGGCGGCTGGATGGTTCGGATTCTCTTGAAAGACCTTCAGGCAGATCGCCGCGGCGAGGGCCTGACGACGAAAACCTTCATCGCCTGGCCGCACGGTTCCAAGCAAGGAGAGGGCGTAGAGGACGTCCACTTCGTGATCCGTCGGCCAGCGATCGTACATTTTGGCCATGGCCTGAGAATAAGCACTGTCGCGAGCGAGCTTGTCTTCTGAACCATAGAAGAGCTGGTTCAAGGCATCAAGATAGGCCTTCTCTTTGTCGGTTTTGGCTTTGGCAACACGTCCTTCAGGAGTGGGCGCGAGCTTTTCCAGAGCTTTCTGGGCGGCAGGGACGTTCACTTCTGCCCAGAGCGGGTGGTTATGGCTCATCGCTTCGCCCCAGTAAGCCATCGCGAAGTTCGGATCAAGATGCTCGACCTTATGGAAAGCCACAGCGGCTTCATCGAATTGGAAATTGTGCAGATCCTTGACGCCTTCGAGAAATAGAGGCTGGGCATTGGAAGCGCCGGATGTGGGAAACGTGATCGTGCCGAGCTGTTGCGCAATGGCTAAAGTTACTAAGCCGGCGAAAGCCACACCGCAGATCGCGAAGATCGCGACCGCTAGTCGCGCGCGAGTCTTAAGGTTTGTCATCGTGTTCACTCCGAAAACGTCGCTTTGCAAACGGCCCCGTCGTGGCCCTATCAGGCCCGCCGCAAGCGCATTCATTACGCCACATTATATGCCGTTTCGACTTTGCTCAGGCTCTGCCAACTTAATAGTCGTTCAATCGCTAGGCGCCACGTGAGGATGCCGTAAAAGCTAAGTAAGTCAGATACATGCCGAGTACAAAGGGAATGCCAAGATACACATAAAAAAACTGCTCGAATTGCATGGCCGCCAAGATGTGCAAGGTTGTTTCGGGCGCCAGAAACAGAAAAAGCACACCGCGAATCACCGTAACCCATCCAATCAGTGTGACCAGGATGGGCAAGACCCCGCCCGACCAAATGTTGTGGGCTAAAACGATGGCTAGTCCGCCGCCGAGGGCTATGATGGCAAAGATCACCATGGCCGGACGATCGCCGAGAAGCGCGGGAATCGTCGAAACCGCCGTCTGCCGTTCTGTCAAAAGCCAAAAACTGGTGATCAGCGTGAAAAGGCCGAGCAGCTTGCCCAGGTATATAGTGAGCGGTCTCATGGCGAAGCGATTCTACAGCGGATCGAACCAAGAGAAATACTTTCCTGCAGCTGCGTCGTCAGCATAACCCCGCTATTTGTAGCTGTGGACACGGCGAAGACGATTCCCCACAGAGCGGCGGTATTCATCTAGAATTACATCGGTAAGGGAGCGAGATTTGGCCGAAGTAGTGGAAAACGCGAGTCAGGGAATACCAAAGGAACCAGCGACGGAATTGGAGCTCGAACTCGCCGCCCTCGCGCGAGCTGAGCACGGCGAACCGTTTCGTTTGCTGGGCCCGCACATCGTGGAGCGCGACCGCGCGCAACGCGTTCTGGTTCGCACGATTCAGCCCTACGCGGCGTCCGTAAGTGTGATCGTCGAGGGCCGCGCCTTCCCTGCTGAACTCGTGCAGCCCGGCGGAATCTTCGAAGCTCTTCTGCCAGTCGATTACAGGAATCTGGAGGCGCGCGATTATCGCCTGCGCATACGTTTGGACAATGGCGATATCACCGAAATGCCAGACGCGTATGCCTTCCCTCCTCTGCTGACCGAATTTGACCTCCATCTCTTAGGCGAGGGTTCACATTGGCAAAGCTATGACAAATTAGGCGCTCACGTGCTCGAGATCGCGGGCGTACAAGGCGTGCACTTCGCCGTTTGGGCCCCGAATGCGTTGCGGGTCAGCATAGTGGGTGATTTCAACCGCTGGGATGGCCGCGTGCATCCGATGCGCTCGCGAGGCAACTCCGGAGTGTGGGAATTGTTCATTCCCGAGCTGAAGGAAGGAATGGTTTACAAATACGAGATTCGCTCGCGCCGAGGCGAGCTTCCGTTTTTGAAAGCCGACCCCTATGCATTCGAAGCAGAGCTGCGGCCGAAGTCAGGTTCGGTCGTGTCAACGCTCGATGGTTACGGCTGGGAAGATGACGGATGGATGAAGGCGCGCGGAAAACGGGAATGGCTGGCTGAGCCCATTTCGATTTACGAAGTACATCTGGGCTCTTGGCGGCGAGTTGCCGACGAGGGCAATCGCTGGCTCACCTATCGCGAAATCGCCGATCAACTGATCCCTTACGTGAAACAGATGGGCTACACGCATATCGAGTTGATGCCGGTGATGGAACATCCCTTTGACGGCTCCTGGGGATATCAGACCATTGGGTATTTCGCGGCGACCAGCCGCTATGGCAAGCCGAAAGACTTCATGTATCTGGTGGACCGCTGCCATCAGGAAAATATCGGCGTGCTGCTGGACTGGACTCCGGCGCATTTCCCGGCCGACGCGCACGGCCTGGCGGAATTCGACGGCACACATCTTTACGAGCACGCCGATCCTCGGCAGGGCCGGCACCCCGATTGGGGAACGCTGGTATTCAACTATGGGCGGTCGGAGGTGCGCGGTTTCCTGCTGGCGAGCGCGCTCTTTTGGATGGACAAGTATCATATCGACGGGCTGCGCGTGGACGCTGTCGCTTCCATGCTTTATCTCGATTATTCGAGGCACTCGGGCGAGTGGATTCCCAACGAATTCGGAGGCCGCGAAAACCTGGCCGCCATCTCGCTTCTCAAACGCCTCAACGAGGTCACCAACGAACGCCATCCCGGCGTGCTCATGGTGGCCGAAGAATCCACGGCTTGGCCTGCGGTGTCCCGCCCGACCTATCTCGGCGGCCTGGGCTTCACGCTGAAGTGGAATATGGGCTGGATGAACGATACGCTCAGCTACTTCGCGCAAGACGCGATCTACCGCAAGTACCACCACAGCCGCATGACGTTTTCAATGCTCTACGCCTTCACGGAAAATTTTGTGCTGCCCCTGTCGCACGATGAAGTCGTACACGGAAAACGATCCCTGATCGACAAAATGCCCGGCGATCTCTGGCAGCAATTTGCGAACCTGCGTCTGCTCTACACATACATGTGCGCGCATCCGGGAAAAAAGCTGCTGTTTATGGGAGGAGAGTTCGCGCAGCGTTCTGAGTGGTACCACGGCGCGAGCCTGGAATGGAATCTGCTCGCTTTCCCCGAACATCAGGGAGTGCAGCGACTTGTTGCCGACCTGAACTCGATCTACCGTCGGGAAGCGTCCCTGCATGAAGTGGATTTCGAATGGCAGGGTTTTCAGTGGATCGACTGTAACGACGCGGACGCCAGCGTGCTTTCCTTTATTCGGCGCGCCCGAAATCCCCAGGATTATGTGGTAGTCGTGGCAAACTTCACGCCCATAGCCCGCGAAAACTACCGCGTCGGAGTACCCGAACCGGGTTATTACCGCGAACTCTTCAATAGCGACGCCCAGTATTACGCCGGGAGCAATTACGGCAACGGTGGCGGAGTGATGGCCGAGCCGGTGCCCTGGATGGGATTGGAATATTCGCTGCCTCTGCGCCTGCCCCCACTGGCGGCACTTTACTTCAAGCGCCAATAGAACGGATCTCTTCATTCGTCCGAAAGAATCTCCACCAAATCAAGACGGCAGATATTACGAAACTTGTTGGTGGTAAGATTTGCCCTCACCACGAGGAGCAATTCCATGCCTTCTGATGCGGAAATTAAAAGGCATAAAGATAAGACCCTCGCCAGTGAGTTCGGGACAACGGCTGGCGCTAGCGAAGCCGATCTCTCTCGAAGAGCGTTTCTCAAGGAGACGATCGCCGGCGGTGCCGCTTTATTCGCTCTGCAATCACGAGGCGCCGAGGCGGCTCAGCAGTTCGGCACAAACGCTGTGCCGCCGAGCCAAACTAACGGTCGCGAGCTTATCGATCTGAGCATCCGCGATGCGAGCGAGTTGGTGCGTCAGAGAAAAGTTTCACCGGTCGAGCTGACTAATGCCTGCCTGGCTCAAATCCAAAAACTAAACCCCACCCTCAATGCCTTTATCACGGTCACCGCAGAATTGGCAGCCACCGAAGCCCGCGCCGCCGAAGCCGAGATTCAGCGCGGGAAATGGCGCGGCCCGCTGCACGGAATTCCAATTGCGCTAAAGGATCTATTCGATACGGCCGGCATTCGGACGACCGCGGGCAGCGGTGTCTTCAAGGATCGTGTCCCAACCGAGGATGCCGAAGTTGTGCGCAGACTTAAAGCAGCGGGCGCGGTATTGCTGGGCAAGACTAACATGCACGAGTTCGCCTTCGGCGGCAGCTCCCTCGTCACATATTTTGGCGGCGTGCATAATCCTTGGGAGCGCGCGCATATCGCAGGCGGATCGTCGGGTGGCTCGGCTGCGGCGGTCGCGGGGCGTCTTTGTTATGCCGCGCTAGGATCGGATACGGCCGGCTCGATCCGGCAGCCAGCCGCGTATTGCGGCATCGTCGGTCTTAAGCCCACGTATGGTTTGGTGAGCGCCCGAGGTGTGATTCCGCTGTCCTGGTCGCTCGATCATGTCGGACCTCTGGCTCGGACCACCGGCGACATCGCACTCTTGCTCCAGGCGATCGCCGGCTACGATCCGGAGGACACGGCCAGTGTATCCATGAAGATTCCCGACTATACGGCCGCTTTGCGGATGTCGCCCACCCCTTTGCGACTGGGAATAGCACGCGAGTTCTTCTTCGATAGTCTGGATCCGGAGATTGAGCGTGCGATGAGTCAGGCGTTGCCCGTCCTGGAGAAATTAACCGCCGGTATCAAAGACGTGGCGATATCAGCCAGTACCCAGGAGCAGCTGCGATCGACCGTGCGGTTGGCTGAGGCATACGTCTATCACGCAAAAATGATGGCAACGAGTCCCGACCTCTATCAACCGGAGACACTGGCGCGATTACGCCCCGGAGCAAACGTCGATACAGTAACCTATATTCAAGCGCGGCGAGAGCTGGAGCATACTCGCCGTACCATCGGCCAAATATTTCAAACCGTCGATCTCCTGATCACGCCGACGAGTCCTATCCTGCCGCCGGCTATCGCTGAATTCCCGGGCGATAGAAACGGGTCGGTCGATTTCGTGAACCGTAATATCCGCAATACATCGCCGTTCGACGTCTACGGCTGGCCGACGATCTCTGTACCCTGTGGATTCAGCGCCTCGGGTCTCCCCATCGGACTGCAAATTAGCGGAGCGCTCGGACACGACGCAATCGTGCTACAGCTCGCCCACGCTTACGAGCAGGCAACCGATTGGCACACCCGCAAGCCACTCGGAATCGGGTAACCTGAGACGGATGGGTTCTCCCGCGGCATACTCCGATGCGAGCCAGGCCGAACTCGTTCGGCGGGCTTGCGAAGGCGACAAGGAAGCGTTCTATAGCCTCGTTCGTCCATGCGAGCGAGCCGTCTACGTTGCTGCGATGTCGATCATGAATAATGCCGCAGACGCGGAAGAGGTTGCGCAAGAGGCCGTGCTAAAGGCGCTTGCCCACTTGGCCGGATTTCGGGCCGAAGCCAAATTCAGCACCTGGCTCATTCAGATTACAATTAACGAAGCCCGCTCGCGGTTGAGAAAAGACCGTCGTCATCTATATGAGTCCATCGATGAACCGCGCACGGATGAGGAAGGCGACTATACTCCCAAGGATTTCGCCGACTGGCGCGAGATTCCCTCCGAAGCGCTCAAGCGAGACGAGTTAAGAAACGCCCTGAAGCGGGCCTTGGCTACCTTGTCCCTCAAGTACAGAGAAGTGCTCATCCTGCGTGATATTCAAAACCTGAGCATCGAAGAAACAGCGGAAATTCTTGGCATAAGCGAAGGGAACGTTAAGACCCGGCTCCTGCGCGCCCGTTTGCAGATGCGGGATGCCTTGGCGCCCGGTATCGACGGTAGCTGGAGCAGTGGTAAACCGGAGTACAAAAAGGTGCGGCCTTGGTAGCGACTGAGGCGCTAACTTTGAAACGAAACGCAGACGAGCGTGTCTAATGAGCGTGATTGAGATAAGTTGCCTGGAAGTTTGGCGGGAACTCTCCAATTATGTCGATGACGACGTCGCGCCGCAGCTGCGCGCGCGGATGGAGGCTCATTTCAAATCCTGCGCGCACTGCAAGGCTGTCCTGGATGGCACCAAAAATGTGGTCAAGCTGGTGGCGGACGGGGTTGAATATGAACTTCCGAGCGGCTTCAGCGACCGCCTTTACAGAAAAATCAAAGACAAATAGCGAACCCGCATTCCTCCGTGCCGTAATACCCCTTTTGCTACCTTGTCAGCGCGCCGCCGGCATCTCCCGCTTGCTCCTCGCTAAGAAACCAGTGGCTTGCGCGACCGCCAAGCTCCTCTCGGACGTCGGCATTATTGATGAACGACGAAATCCTCCACTGGCCGGATGAATTTTTCTTCCACACCTCAAAATATCGATGCCTCTTACGCAGCGTCTCTCCCGTTCCCTTTGGCCTTAAGATGAACTCATGCCAGCCGAAGTCGTAAGCCAAATTACCCACAACAACGATCTCAATGACAATCACCGTCAACTTCACGTCATATTGCGCGAATAACTTAGTCGCGCGTTCGCGAAGTCCTTCCCTGGCTGCCTCGTCGAAACGGCTGGGGCCGCCGTCGGACATATCGGTAAAACCCTCCTCGTCGAAAACCGAGAGCAGCTGTTCCACATCGCCGCGGTTGTATGCCTCTCGAAATTCCGTCTTCGCGGTGTTGATTAGGTAAGTATCATCCATCGTCGTGCCCCTTCTCCCGCCGTAGCTTTGGAAGAGAACTCCTCTGTACTTTTTGGCGTAACTTTTGTGACGCCGGCGACTCCTATTGCCCATGAGAGCTGAGCGCCCGCAGGTGCTCACCAAAATAAAGGATATAAGGAGAAATCGTCATGTTAAGCAAGGTTAAGGTGGTGTTGGCACTCGCCGCGCTGGCGTTCACGTTAGGAGCGCAACCGTCGGCTGGCGCCCAAGATACCATGAAGCACGAAGATGGAATGAAGCAGAACGACGGCATGAAGCACGAAGATGGCATGAAACAGGAAGATAACATGAAGCACGGCGACATGATGCCGCAGGCAAACAGTGGCAAGGCCCTGGAGACCGGTACGTTTCATGGCAAGGTGCACAGCACTTCGGGCCGCGCCACGATCTACCGGGGGGAAGATGGCAAACTGATCCTTCGCCTGACGAATTTCAAAACCTCCAACGGTCCCGATGTGCACGTGATTTTGGTAGCTGCCAAAGATGCGGATGACGACGCCAACTTCCTCAAGAGCAGCACCAAGCGGGTAGAGCTTGGCAAACTTAAGGGGAACGAAGGCGACCAGAACTATGAAGTCCCAACTGGCACAGACCTCACGAAGTTCCAGACGGTCTCGATTTACTGCGAGCGCTTCAATGCGAACTTCGGCGCCGCGCCTCTCGAGAAGTTCTAAATTCACAATAGTTTCGATCGGATCGGGCCGGTTCACCCTGCCCGATCCGCATCTCGAAGGAGTAAATCATGAGCGCACATATTAGTTCTCTGTTGTTCCATAGGAAATGGATTCTCGCCGTTAGCCTTCCCCTTCTCATCGCGGCCTGGTGGGCTTTTCGTCCCGAGAAATTATGGATCAATCAGAAGGTGAATGAGGACGCGCCTTTCGCCTCAAGCAGCGCCCCCCAGCCGCTCTATACCGGACGGCTCCAGGGCGAGGCGCACCAAACAAGTGGGCGCGCAACGGTCTTCAAGGCTGCGGATGGCACACAGTATCTGCGGCTCACCGATTTCTCGACCTCCAATGGCCCGGACGTGCATGTCCTGTTGGGTCGAAGTGGTGACGACAACCTTAAGCAGGAAATCGTGAAGGGCCAGCTCGACAGCATCGAACTCGGCTCACTGAAAGGAAACCAGGGAGATCAGAATTACAGCTTGCCTGTATCCGCCAATTTGCAGAAGTACGACGCCGTGGTCATCTACTGCGAGCGATTTCACGCCGTCTTCGGCGTCGCAAAGCTGGAGCAGTTCTGATTTAGTGCCTATCGTCCCTCAGGGAAAATGTGCCCTCGTTTCTGACCAAATGAGTGAGAACGAAACGACCGCTCTTCGAATGCGCCGTTGACTCAAACGGCCACCCTCACGTAACGTGCCCTCGGCCGAGGGCCGGGTAAATCAGTTACGTTCGGCATAATCTTTCGGCGCGCCGTCGAGCTTCTACAAGTGTGCACACTTAGCTGGTCGAACATCTGAAAGGAGAATCCTTCATGTCATTGGTAGATTTTGTCGCCACGCCAAAATTCGAGGAATACAAGGAGCGATTCAAGCAACACTACAAACTCGAGCGCCGCAAAGATGGGGTCATTCTTGTCGAAGCGCACACGAAAGGCGGACCCATCCAGCTCAGCGTCCAAAACCATCGCTCGGTCGGGCAGCTTTTCAAAACCATCGGCGCCGATCCTGAAAATGAAGCCATGATCTTCACCGGCACGGGCAAAGATTTCATGATGGACGCCGATCCGGACGGTTTCAAACTTGAACAGGAGGACCTGCAGCATTGGGCATACGAATATGCCTACAAGGACGGCAGGATCAACGTCAGCTCGTTAATAAACGATCTGGAAATTCCCACCATCGGCGTTTTGAATGGCCCCGGCTTCCACACTGAAATTTGCCTGATGTGCGACATCACCATCTGCAGCGAAGACGCCATCATTTTTGATTTGCACTACCCCATCGGCTCCGTTCCCGGCGACGGCATTCACAGCTGTTTTTTGGAGTTACTGGGCGTCAAGCGCGGAGCTTATGCCTTGCTTACTGGCCAGGCCATCGACGCGAAAAAAGCGCTGGAGTATGGCATGGTCAACGAAGTGGTGCCCCGCGATAAACTCCTCGATCGCGCCTGGAAGATCGCCGACTTCATCATGACCCAGCCTCGCATCACGCGCCGCCTCACCACGCAAATCATCCGGCGCCCGTGGAAAAAGAGGATTACGGACGACCTGGATGGCGGTTTCGGTATCCAGATGTTTGCCCATCTGGCTAAGAAAAAGTCCATCCACAGCAGAAATCACATTGCTGAATCGATCGCGTATGTAAAGGAAGGCAAAGAAAACAATATCAAATAGTGGGACCACGACATCAAATAGGAAGTCAAGAATGAGGTCGCGGATATGAATATCGCTTTCATTGGACTCGGAAGAATGGGCAGGGGCATGGCTCGCAATTTGCTTCGCGCGGGTCACACGTTGACGGTCTACAACCGCAGCCGCGAAAAGTCACAAGCGCTCGCGGGCGAAGGCGCCCGCGTTGCCGATTCGCCCGCGGATGCCTGTCGCGATGCGGAAATCGTCATGACTATGGTGGCGGACGATCATGCCGTTGAAGAGATCGTCTTCGGGCGTGACGGCATCGCTTCGGCCATGAAAAATGGCTGCATTCACGTCTCGCACAGCACGATCAGCCCAGCACTGGCTCGCAGGTTAGACTCCGAACATGCGCAGCGGAGCCAAGGCTATCTGAGCGCGCCTGTCTTCGGCCGCCCCGATGCAGCGGAAGCCGGGAAATTGCTGGTCGTAGCCGCCGGCCGCAGTGATCTAGTGGAGCGCTGCCGGCCCCTTTTCGACGTCATCGGCCGCCAGGCTTTCGTAGTCGGGGCAGAGCCCTGGCAGGCGAATGTCTCTAAGCTGTGCGGTAATTTCATGATCGGCAGCGTCATTGAGGCGCTCGGAGAAGCCTACGCAACGCTGCGTAAGTCAGGTGTTGCTCCGCTGGCGTTCCTCGAAATCATGAACGCCCTATTCGCGTCCCCGGTGATTGCCAACTATGGGAGCATCATCGCTAAGGAGCAGTTCGAGCCGGCTCAATTTGCTTTGCATTTGGGTTTGAAAGATCTCCGCCTGGTGCTGGCGACGGCCGATGAACGCGCGGCGCCGATGCCGATGGCCAGTCTGGTCCACGACCATATGGTCGCCGCCGTGGCACAAGGACAAGCAGAGATGGATTGGTCGAGTGTGGCCCGCGTCGCGGCCCGCGAGGCCGGGCTGTAATTAAGCCTTCGATGCCAGAACCCCGTTGGGGAGCCCCTGCCCCCGTGTAGACGACTGCGGTCGTGTGCTAATATCGCCGTGAGTTATGGCCGAGACCACGTACCTCCCAGGGCTCGCCATTCGAGGCTCCGACAGCCTCGGTTCCGATAGCCTCGATTCTCCACGGCATTCTGTCGTCGTCCGCATCACTCACTGGATCACTGCGGCCACTTTCGTTGCCTTAGTGGTCAGCGGTGTCGCCATTCTCATAGCCCACCCGCGCCTGTACTGGGGCGACACAGGTGGCGTAGGAACTCCCTCGCTGATCGATCTTCCGATTCCTTTCATGATTGGGCATTCGGGTTGGGGCCGATATCTGCATTTTCTCTCGGCCTGGATTTGCGTCTTCACCGGCCTGCTTTATACGATTTATGGGCTACTGACGTCGCATGTCGGCAAGAATTTGCTGCCAGCCAAGGCTGATCTCGCTTGGGGCCGCATCTGGCGCCTCGTCTGGAACGATTTGCGTCTGAAGCGTCCCGCGGAAAAAGAAGCGCTGGCGTATAACGTGGTGCAAAGGCTCACCTACCTCGCGGTTGTCTTCGTGCTGTTTCCCCTGATTATCCTCACCGGTCTGGCCATGTCTCCGGCGGTCGCATCGGTGGTCCCCTTACTCCGAGAAGGCTTCGGCGGTCAGCAATCCGCGCGCACGATTCATTTCTTCATCGCAGTTGCCCTGGTTTTGTTTGTATGCGTGCACGTCCTCATGGTTTGTCTGGCAGGCTTCACGAACCGCGTACGGGCGATGATTACAGGCCACACCCTAACCGGAAAGGAGCCGTCATGAGCGACCGACTCTCCCGGCGAAAGCTGCTCACTACGGGTTTGGCGGCTGCCGCAGGAGCCTCCGGCTTGGGAATTGCCGCCCGACTCGCTGACCGCTATGGCCTGATCCCGCCCGACGACGGCGGAATCTATGGTGTCGGCGAAACCATGACTTACGCCGCGCAAAGACTCTTGACCCATCACACACTCGCTCGGGAATACACCCGCAGCGATATATCAAAGATTGCCCCTGTAAAGGGTGAAGCTCCTCAGAACGAAACCTACCAGCGCTTATTGGCCGGCGGTTTCGTAGATTGGCGGCTCAAAATCGACGGTCTGGTCGCTCGCCCATCGTTTTTCTCTCTCGCGGAATTAAAAAGGTTTCCTGCCGAGAGCCACATCTACCATCAGGCCTGCGAAGAGGGCTGGTCCTTCATTGCCGAATGGGTCGGCTTCCCTCTTTCCTACATCTTGAGTCTGGTCGGCGTGCTTCCGCAGGCGAAGTACGTTGTGTTCTTTGGCTTCGACACTAATTTTGACGCCGTGGACAAACGAACCATCAAAGGCAAGTGGAACAGCATCGATATGGCCGACGCCTGGCATCCGCAAACCTTGCTGGCTTACGGCATGAACGGCCAGGAATCTCTCCCGCCCGGCCACGGAGCTCCGCTGCGAGTACGAATACCCCGCCAACTCGGGGGCAAAAGCACAAAATATCTTTCGTGGATCACGCTGACCGACACAGTCAAGGACATCGGCCAGGGATTCGGAGCCGGAGGCGTGGAGCGCGGCTTCTCCTGGTACGCCGGCATCTGACGGACGGCAAACTCCCTCGTATTTGTAGGGCAAATTCCCGGATCGAAAAGCGATTCGTTGCGAGCCGTTACGCCCAGGCTCGATTGTCGACCGTGTTCTCGTACGTTGCGCCCGCCGCAGTTAAACCCCACCCGAGCGTCCACTGGTAAGTGTGGTCAAACCGTTCGCGCGTGTAAGGCTGGGGCGGCGCGTTCAGTATCCGAGAGAGCTTCAGGTCGCGCGGCTCGAGCTCGCCGCCGGCTTCTTCGATCAGATAATGGGCATATTTCTGGGGATTCTTCTGAATCGCCGCGGCGGCTTCGGCCTCGGCATTGAACATCTTTCGCAGCGTCGGGCCATCCAGTTCGTCGCCGGCCGCCTCGCTCCGAGTTGAATGCGACTCGATCAAAACTGTGTGCCCGCGTTTCTCGGCCACGCTGATCCAGGGTTCCATCAGGCTGACAGCCTCCACTTGCCCGTTGCTCAAAGCCTCCAGCCGCTCCTCATGAGTTCCGGCGTTCGCCCACTTGATCTGCTCGCGCTTTAGAAAACCCTCGAGCATCTTCAACATCGTGAAATGCGAACCGTTGTAAGGGCTGACGGCGATGGGTTTGTTCTTCAATTGCTCTGGTTCGTAGATACCGAATTTAGGATTGGACACGATTGCAAAGGTCGACATCGCCGACCCCAACGCCACAATCTTCGCCGGACGGTGTCCGGGCGTCACATTGGATTCCACCGCGCGCTTCATCACGCCCCATTCGCACATCCGAAACTGGTCGCAGGCGCCCTTGTCGTAGAGAGACTCCATAGTGCGCTGGAACACATCGTCGCGCAGCGCCTGATGATCGGCTCTTCGCTGCGCCGTGCCGGGGGTCTTGAGAATCTCCACGTCCAGCCCCTCATCCTTGAAAAAACCTTCGTCCCGCGCCACGAGCAACGGCAAATCGTGAATCGCGTTCATCATCGAAACGCGGACTTTCTTGATGGTCTCCGTCGCGGTGCTCATTGGCTATTCCTCTTTCGTCTCGGGAAGTTGGCTAGCAGAATACTGATTTTTGCGTTGTGCGGCAAGAATACCGGAGTCTCCATTAGACCCGAAACCCGGCTACTTTGTGCTAGCCGCTCACGAAAGCACGATTTGAGACCGCGGCCGCGACATTGCCTCAAAGTGCTGAAGATACGCCGAAGGTCAATTTCCTGGAGTTGCCGCAGGCCGGGGTGACTCCGCTGCAACATTCTTGATGGCCGAAGCGACAGCATCTTTCACGACGACCTCATTCCGGCCGTGGTCCGTGATGGAATCGTATAGCAGCTGCGTCGGCCCCGGATTCAATTCCTTGTTGTATTCGTCCGTTATTTCGGTGGCGATTTGCTGGAGCGCCTTGCTCGACTCTGCTTCCAGATCCGTGCCGCTGATTTCGACTACCTGGCTCATATATTCGTCGGCAATTCGCCCCGCGAGTTGGTCGGCGGTCTGATAGTAGAATTCGGCAATCTGACGATGACCTTCTTCATGCTCGATGACGTGCGCAGTTTCATTGGCGGGCGCCCAGATGGTGACGTTGAGCTGCAGAGTTACATTGATCTGTTTGATGGTAACAAAAGCATGCGTGGCATCCGTTTTTTGAGTCTGACCCGCAACGTTGGCGGCGGACAAGAAATTGGAATCGCACTCCGCCTCTTCTCCCGTGCCAAGGGGCGGCATTTCGGATGGAGGGCTGTTGGGATCAAATGTCCGGCTGGCAAAGTTAACCGGCTGCTTCGTAACCGTCGCCCTCGGCGTTTTGCCGGATGCCCCGAGCGGTGATCGCCCGCGCCAGAAGAGCCATCCCGATAGCAGCCCTCCAAGCAGCACACAAAGGAGAATAAGCCTCCGCGCAGACAATACGGCCTCCAGTTCTCATTCTCCGGCAAGAAAGCGATTGGGCCATGAATTTGTGGACAACCGATGATGCGAAAGGCACTGTCGAACCCGAAACAACTCCTATCCCCAGAACGCGCAGAACTGAACTCAGCCGCGCTCAACTCCGCCGCGCATCCCACCGAATTACTTACTCCGAGGGAAAATAGCCATCGTCGGCATCCCCGCGATCGGTGGATATGGCGGCGTGCGGCTTGAATTCATAATCATCGCGAACCAACTGTAATAGCCGTTGACGCTAATCATGTCGACCACGCCCTGTTCGCCGAATTTGTCGAGCGCTTTGGCGTAAGTGGCATCGCTGACACTGTGATTGCGGTGGAGTTCGTCGCAAAAGTCATAGACGGCCTGCTCGCCCTCGTCCATCCCGGACGGGCGCTGACCCGCAGCAAGCGCCGTGGCGATTTCAGGACTGATTCCGGCTTTTTCGGCGATGGCGACGTGCGAGTTCCACTCCGTATCTTGCGTCCACTGCCGCGCCGTGATGAGAATCACGAATTCACGGAGTTTCGCCGGCAGCACGGTCTTGAACTGCAGATATTCCCCCAGGACTTCGGCGGGTGTCATGACATCAGGGCTGCGCAGAAGCGCCAAAAAAGGTCCGCGCACGAGCGGCCCACCTCGTTTTGAAATGAATTGGTCCAACGCTTTCTTTTGGGCCTCCGTCAATTTATCCGCCGGGATTTCCGGCATCCGATTCTGTGCAAATGCGGGGACGCAAAGGACTACGGCGAGGCATAGCAGAGCGAAAAATTTCATACGTGGCGCTCCTTTGTTGGGACACTGCAAGTGCGAGAGCACGCACACAAGGTGTAGGCTCTCTAGGTGAAGCGAATGTAGCCTTCGTAGGCTACTCTGTCAACGACGGGCGATTCGTCCGGGATCAAACCTTGATCTTGAGCAAACGAGCGAGGGTGCCGTTGAAAATCGCTAACCGATCCACGTCACTCAATCCCGGAATGGCAAGGATGCGATCGACAGGAGTGCGATTCCACAGCGCGGGATAATCGGTTCCCAGCACGACTTGGCTGATGCCAACCACAGCAATCAAATGCCGCATGTCCTCCGGCGTAAAGAGCACGGAATCGTAATAAAGCTGCTTCAGATACTCGCTGGGCAGCTTCTTCAATGGCCGGCAGTCCTTCGGAAATGCTTTCAGGCATTCATCGTTTCGGCCCGAATATGACGGCAGATACCCGCCGCCATGGGCAGCGCAAACCTTCAGCTTCGGGAAAAGATCGAGAGTCCCGTCCTGAATCAGGTGCGTAAGGGCGAGAGTCGTCTCCAGCGGATGCCCGATTACGTTATCCAGGTTGCCATTACCCTGCAGCCTGCGTTCGTCTATCGGCGTTCCCGATACCTGCGGATGTATAAAGATCAGCGCCTCGAGTTCCTCGGCCTTTGCCCAAATCGGGTTAAACTTGGCTGCGGAAAGATCGTCCCCATTTACGCTGCCGCCAATCGCAAACCCTCTCATCCCCAGCTTCTTCACACCTTCTTCGATTTGCGCAACCGCCAGCGAGGGGTGTTGCAAAGCCACGCTGCCCAAGCCCACGAAGCGGTCCGGGTGCGCCGCGCAAAACTCCGCAATCTTTTCGTTCTGAATCTGGATGATTTTGCGTGCCAGGTCCTCGTCCGCCCAATACCACCAGGGATTGACGGAGACAGCCTGTACATCAATTCCCATCACATCCAAATCCGCCAGCCGCTTATCGACGTTACGAATGTTGCCCAGGTTATCCGGGTTGGCCTGCGCCGCGTCGCCATAGTGGCCCTCGCGGCCAATCCGATCTTTGACGAGTTCCCACCCCTCCGGCACGCGAACGTGTGAGTGAACATCAACCACGACCACCCGACGGCCATTGATGATTACAGGTGCGTGCTTGGACCCGGTCGCCGGCCGCGCGACACCTTGCGGCGCGCCGTGCGCAAAACCGAAAGCGGAATCGGCGCAACAACAGCCCGTGAAAACAATTCCTGCGGTCGCGCCGGAAAGATTTCTCAAGAACTCTCTGCGTGTCGGCATGTTCATTTCCTATTGTCGTTGCGTGCGGTCCTGAAATTGCGTGGACGACATATACCACGGCCGCACGCTACAGCAAAGACGCCAGTGCGGCTCTTCCGCCATGCGCCGGAGCGAGCCGGTCTTTATGATCCGCACAAGGGGTGATAATGTCCGCACAACGCGCTGACTCTCAGTAGGGGGAAGCATGGTCAAACCGGATGAATCCAAACGGCGGGATCGTCGCAATTTTCTGAAAGCGGCTGGTGGGATGGCAATCGCGCTCGCTGCCGCGAAGAACGCCGCCGCGCAAACCGCAAACGCCAAAGCTGCGGCGCGCCCGAACAATCGTCGCAGCGGGCCGACCGACAGAGCTCTTTGGATTACCTGGTACGACCTGCCGGACTCCGGCCGCGATGATTATCTAGCCTGGTTGCACCAAACGTATCTCCCCAATCTGTTAAACCGGCCCGGCTATCTGTGGGCGGCGCACTACGCCACGCGCACGAGCGGCGGTTCTGCCCAGATTCATCACACTGACGATCCCAAGGTTCCAACCGGCTTTCACTACATCCTTCTGATCGGTGTCA
>Ga0207148_1095_pt1 | contig 20848 bp, 18 predicted proteins | sample Alteio_BWMinHeat_34_FD_153558 | JGI IMG/M metagenome (GOLD analysis project Ga0207148, IMG submission 153558) | Enriched cells from forest soil in Barre Woods Harvard Forest LTER site, Petersham, Massachusetts, United States -... | ecosystem: Environmental > Terrestrial > Soil > Temperate forest >... | reverse complement strand
GAGTCTGATCCATGTAGGTGTATTCCTTGATTGCACGAACCAGGTCGGATATTCGCGCGGTGCTGTTCTCGATTTCATTCAGCAGGGTTGCGATCTCCACCGAAGCGGGTCGGCGAAGGTACAGGGCTCGGACTCGATACGACTCTGCGAATCGTGAAGAAGCACAGGGGCAATATTCAGGTGAGCTCAAAACCGGGCGATACGCGCTTCCAAGTTTGGCTACCCTTGGCTGAAAAGCAGGCTGAGGAGCGCGAGTCTCCGGCAGTTCGAGCACAGCAGTGACGACTCTTCTTCCAATCAAGTCTTCCCATCAGGCCGCGGGGACGCGTTCGGGGTGAAACCGGCCGGTGGCGAAGACCGCGAGCGTAGCGAAAATCAGCAGTGCGAGTAGATCAATGCGGTGTTCGGTGAAACCTTCTAGCTCGTCCGAAAGGGTCACAGGAATTTGACGAGCGCGTCGGTCGTTTCTTTTGGATTTTCCTCCAACACCCAATGTCCAGTGTGTTTGAGGACGACAATGGTCACATTTGTCGCAACCAGCTTGGTCTGTTGGCCCAGAGGTTCTCCAAGCGACTTCTCGCCGCCGATGGTCAGCACCGGAAACGTCAGCTTGGTCTGAGAGAGTTGAGCGAAATCCTTGGCGGCTTGCTGGAACGAAACGAAGTAGGCCCATCCAGCGTGCATACGTCCCGGCCGTGAATAAGCTACCGTGTAAGCTTTGCGATCCGCATCCGGGATCGAATGCGTTTTGTCGGCGGCGAAGTCATTCCAAAAATAGTCGAAGTAGGTACGTTCGCGCCCTCGAACCAGAGCTTCGGGCGTCGGGCCGTTGAAGCGGAAATGCCAAATGCCGGGGTTGTTGTAAATTGGCTCCCAGCCATTCACGCCAGGGAGAAAAGCATCCATCAAGACGAGCTTCGTCACTTCCGCCGGAAACTGGGCAGCATAGGCGTAGGCAACCATCAGACCGATGTCGTGCCCAACGACTTCTGCTTTCTGAACGCCAAGAGATTTGGCCAGCCCGTGAATACGGATGGCAGCATTCTTCATGTCCAGACCGTTGGCGGGAATGTCTGAGTCTCCGATGCCCGGCAAGTCCGGCGCGATTACCGTGAAGCGCTTGGCCAGGACAGGAATGATCGGCCTCCACATCAGAGACGTCTCTGCGTAACCGTGCAACAGGATAAGCGGTGTACCGTGGCCAGCAGTCAAATAGTGCAGCTTGGCACCATCGACCGTGGCCGCGCGCGAGGCGATTGGCTCAGCTGTAGTTTGTGCGTAAATGCTCGAGCAGAAGGAGGTGAAGAGGAAGGGACAAAGCAGGGCCAAGGCTGGAAGCATGTGCAAAGATCGTTTCATTAAAGGCTCCTTAAAGAGAAGCACGCGAGGGGCAATGTTTCCGACCGTTGGTTATTGGCGACAAGGCATTCTAGGGCACCCTTGCAACTAAAAGATACGCCCCGCACAGACGATCAGCGCGGGGCGTACTCGGTATTTGCCGCCGATTTTAGCGATGTTTGATGAAGGCGCCCGTTTGCAGTTCGGCCATTGCCTGGCGTAGTTGTTCCTGCGTGTTCATGACAATAGGGCCGTACCACGCGACTGGCTCCTCGATGGGCTTGCCCGAAACCAGCAGGAAACGAATGCCTTCGCCGCCGGCTTGGACAACGATCTCATCTCCGAGGTCGAAGAGCACCAGCGAATGATTGCGAACGTCGTAGACGGGCGCGGCGTTTGGTTTTGCCACGTCGTCGGTGAGCACAGCTCGCGGTTCCGAGGCGTCCCGGAAAGAACCCGAGCCGGCAAACACGTAAGCAAAGGCGTTGCGTGTGGTCTCGACCTTGAGCCGCTTGCGAACTCCAGGTGGCACCGAAATGTCGAGGTAATTGGGATCGGCTGCGACGCCCTCCACCGGACCTCGCTGGCCCGCGAACTTACCGCAGACGACGCGCACTCTGGTCCCGTCATCCTCGGTGACCTCGGGAATCACGCTCGCTGGAATATCCTGGTAGCGCGGGTCGGTCATCTTCAGGGCTGCGGGCAAGTTGGCCCACAGCTGAAAACCGTGCATGCGCCCCTGGGTATCTCCCTTGGGCATTTCCTGGTGCAGGATGCCGCTGCCAGCTGTCATCCACTGCACGTCGCCGGCAGACATTTTGCCCTTGTTGCCGAGGCTATCGCCGTGCTCGACGGAACCTGCGAGCACGTAAGTGATCGTTTCGATTCCGCGGTGAGGATGCCAGGGGAATCCAGCGAGATAGTCTTCCGGGTTGTCGTTACGGAAGTCATCGAGCAGCAGAAAAGGATCGAAATCCCTGGTTTTGCCAAATCCGAAAGCACGCTGCAGCCTGACACCTGCGCCTTCGATAGTGGGCTGCGGTTCAATGATTCGTTTAACTGGCCGGAGCGACATAAGGTCTCCTTTTAGGGGTACTTGTGCGGCCGCGCGGCGGACAGATTCGATATGCGCCGCGCGGCCTGGATCGTTCAAGCCTTCACAAATTGAGCCTCGAGCGTGATGGTCACTTCGTCGCCGACGAGAATGCCACCGGTTTCGAGCGCAGTGTTCCACGTAAGGCCGAAGTCTTTACGGTTGAGCTTCGTGCTGGCCGACAAACCTATGCGCGTATTCCCCCAAGGATCTTTGGCCGAGGGCGTCGGTCCTTCCACGGCGAACACAACGTTGCGGGTTACCCCGTGAATCGTCAGGTCCCCATCGATGGCCAATTCTCCATCGCGAGTACGACTTACGCGCGTGGACTTGAATGACAGGGCAGGGAACTTCTCGACATCGAAAAAGTCGGCGCTCTTGAGGTGGGCGTCGCGCTGGGCGTCGCGGGTGGTAATCGAGGCCGCATCGATCGAGGCCTGCACGTGCGAGTTGGTTAGATTCGCTTCATCCAGCGTAAGGGCGCCCTGAAGGCCTGTGAATTGGCCCTTCACGTTGGAGATCATCATGTGCTTGACCTTGAACTCGGCCACAGAGTGAACGGGGTCGATATTCCAGGTGGTGGTTGCCGCTTGCGGTGTTGCCAGTGTGCTCATATCCGTATCCTTTCTGAAGTGATTTGATGCGCTACTCGGCGATTAGATGCGTTACACCGATAATCGTTACAACAGATATTAGACACAATAAATCAGCCTAATTGGCTGCGGGCTTCCCGCAAAAGGTCCGTCAACAGGCGAAGGCGCTCTCGACCCAGATGGCCCAACTGTTTGCGATGGGCCTCCTGTATGGGTTCATCGAGCCGGGCAAGCAGCTTTAGACCTGCGCCTGTGATGCGGGCCATTACGGTCCGGCGGTCCCTGGCCACGCGGGACCGCGATATGAGGCCGAACTTTTCCAGCCGATCGAGCAAGCGAGTGATATCCGGGTCCCGCGTGATCATTCGTTTGGCGATTTCGCCACAGGGGAGCCCTTCCGGCGCACCGCGGAGGATCCGCAGCACGTTGTATTGCGTAGACGAGAGATCCTCAGGCTTGAGAATTGTAACCAGCCCGCGCGAGAGCATGTCGGTCGTGCGTAGCAGATCCAGGAAGGCGGCTTCCTCCGAAGAGGGCTTGCCGGAGCGCCTGTTCTTGGGCTGGGTGGCTCGCTTCATCAGAACCTAATAATACTCGTTATAACGACTAGTGTAAAGACAGGCATGTACGATGCTAATTTCGGAGGCCAGCGGCGGATTACATGCAGTTTGTGAGGTTAAAGGGGGAAAGGCGGTCTAGTGTTCGTTGTCATCATATTCGGAAGGAACATCGTCTTCCGGAACTTCGTGAGTGACGACTTCCGACTCTTCGGCGTCCTCGGCTTCCTCGACACCGGCTACCACATCAGCCTCGAAAGACTGTCCTTCTTCCGCCAGTTCTTCCACACTTTCTGAATTGGCGCGCGCTACCTTCCGCAATCCTTCGATATCCCCCGACTGGCCAGCGGTTTCCGCGCCCGGCCCCTTTGGCCTGAACGGGATTGAACGAGCGCGGCCCGCGGCTGCACTGGTACCACGAATTGTCCTGCTCTTCTTAGGGGGTTTAGTGGCCGCAGGTTTGCGTTTGGGTGCGGCTTTTCGAGTACGCGTGGCGGCCTTTGCGCGTGGATGCTTGGTCGCTTTCTTGCTTTTCGTGACTTTTCGCCGGGCTGGTTTCTTCTTGGGCATACGCGCAGTCTACCATCGACTCACCAAGCGGACAACGGCGCCCTCGTCAGCCTATTGGGTGACCGCTCACGCGGAATATCGTTGCTCTTTGAATGGATCGCCGTAGATGTGGTAGCCGTTCTCTTCCCAGAACCCGGGAAGATCGCGGTCGATCAATTCGATACCGCGCACCCACTTCACGCTTTTCCACGCGTACAGGTGCGGTACAACGAGGCGCAACGGATAACCATGCTCGGGAGCGAGTGGTTGGCCGTCGTGGCGGAGGGCGAAAACTGTCGTCGGGCGCAAGAAATCTACGAGCGGCAGGTTCGAAGTATAGCCCTGCTCAGCGTGGACCATCACGTGGCGCGCCTCCGGCCGCAACTTCACTCCGCGCATGAGTTCTGTGGCGAGCACGCCTCCCCAGTGGTTGTCGAACCTACTCCAGCGCGTGACGCAGTGCATGTCCGCCAGCACCTCGCTCTGTGGGAGGCTGGAAAATTCCTGCCACGAGAGGCGCAGAGGCGTTTCCACCAGGCCAAACACGCGAAAATCCCATGCTTGCGGATTGAATTGAGGCACCGAGCCTTCGTGCAGAACGGGCCACTTGAGCGTGAGTGACTGCCCGGGCGGAAGCCGGCCTAGAGCGCGCATCTCGCGTTCTCGTTCGCGTCTTTCGCTCGATTGTTCAAACAGCGCCATCACGAAAGTATAACGTGCCAGAGTTGACGACGTCATGATCCGGGGTTTACGTGAGAAGCGTTGGTCGGCCCACGGTGATTCGATAAGATAAGCCGCTACGCGCAAGTGTGAGGCATATAGGCATGGAGATCGCAAAGCCGGAGTGGCTCGAGCAGATGGAAGCGGTTCTCGAGACGCTCAACGAGGGCATCTTGATTTCGGACGATTGCGACCATGTGCTTTTCGTCAACTCCGTTTTCGAAGAGATGACGGGAATAGCGCGCGCCGATATCCTCGGCCGAGACCCGGCGGAACTCTACAGCCCCGAAGATCGCCTGGTACTTCAGGAGCTACGGAAGAAGACCCGGGAAACAGGCCGGAGCACGAACGAATTCTATTTACCGACGCACGCGGGTGGACGCTTGCCGATTCTCGCCAGTGCCCGGTCCATCGAAGACCCCGATGGACGATCGTTCGATATTGTGTCGGTCATCGATATTTCCGAACAAAAGGCTGCCGAACACGACCTTCGCACGGCGAACACGCTGCTCGAGAAGCGCCAAAAAGAGCTCGAGGATGATTTGGCGCTCGCGGCGCGCGTGCAGCAGAGCCTTGCGCCGAGGTGCATGAAGTGGGGCGGCATTCGGGTGGAAACGTTTTATCAGCCGGCCCGCGCCATTGGAGGCGATTTCGGCCTGGTCACTCCGGTCGATGACGATCACATCGACCTCCTGGTTTGCGACGTCTCCGGGCACGGCATCAGTTCCGCGCTGATCGCCAACCGTATCTACTCGGAGACGATCGCACAATTGAACAAATGCGCTCCGTTGGGCGATATGCTGCGCCAACTGAACCAAATGGTGATTCAGAATATCGGAAGCTCGCTTTTCTTCTTTACGCTTTTCGTCGCTCGGGTGGATCGCAGCGGAAGGCGTATGGCTTTTGCCGGCGCCGGCCATCCTCCGGCAATGATCGTCAAGCCGGGAGAGGAGCCCCGGCTGTTGGAATCGCGCAGCACCGTGCTGGGCGTGCTGCCTGATGCCGTAGATCCGGAACCGGCGCTGGAAGTCCAATTAGAGGCGGGCGACCGGGTCTTTCTTTACACAGACGGGATCACCGACGTGTTCAATTCGCAAGGGAAAATGCTGGGTGTCGCAGGCGTTCGAAGATTTGTGCAGGAGACAGCGACGCTGCCGCTACATGAAATGAGGAATGCTATCTTGGAGCGGGTCGCGGAATGGCGCGAAGGCCCGCCGGCCGACGATATCTCACTCATACTGGTCGAAGTCTAGGCGAGTTCAGGGCAGGAGCGTTTCGGTTCGATCTACTGGCCTGACTGTGTGTTGGGCTCGGGATGCGCCGAAAAATACTGGTCAAGACTGGCTCTGAACTCCGCAATAGCCTGTTGGACGTCGTGGTCGAGCGCAGCGACGACAGACGCTACATCCTTGCCCGCCACGGGCTGATCATGGCTGTAGAAGTGCGTCCATACGGTTGCGCCTGTTCGGGCATCGTGCAATTCCAGTTCAAGCGTGACGCGACCCACCAGATTGCTCGCAGAGATCTCCCGGAAATCATAAAGGTGCCCACGAAGGATGTAGTCGCCCCGAACGTTGCTGCCCCAGGTGTAGACGCCCTGAAAGCGATCCGAGGCGCGGAGCTCTCGAAGTAATACATCGCGAATCATTTCCGTGGGCGGCTCTGCCCAACGCTGGTATTGGTAGACGCCCATGTATTGGGCGTTGTCCGTATACACAATATGATCCTCGCGATAAAGGTGCGAGGAGGTTATCGGCGCGAGCATGAGAGTTACGTGGTACGGATTCGAAGCATTGGCCGGTGTTGCGTCGCTGGGGACGGTCAGTTGATAGTACTTGCTGGGCCGCGCCGCGCCGCATCCACCGCCAAGACTGATACACAAAAGCGCGCAGAAAAGGGTCGCGGTCTTCATCGGTTCTCGCCGGGTTTGTGTTCCGGAGGGTTTGTCGAACGAATCAGGGAGGATGGCCGATTCTTGATGGTGGCCGTAAACTCATTCAGGTTTTCCGTGGCCTGACGAAGATTATCGAGAAGTTCGTCGATGCTTTCGGAATTGACATCCAGCGTTTGGTCGAGCCGGCCGGTGACATTCGTTACCGTCGTCAGTGAACGCCGCAGTTCTGCAATGGCCTGGCGGACGTCGGGGCGATTCTCTCCGATGAGTGCGTCCACATTATTTAAGGTTTTATTCGTCTCGGCGGAGGTCTTGCGCAAGTCGTCGAGCAAGGGGCCGAGCTTCTGGCTTCCTCCATTCAGGTTTTGCAAGGTGGACTTGATCTGGGACCGGTTTTCTTCGAGCAATCCACGAGTATTCGCAAGGGTCGCAGACAGGTTCGCTCGATTCGAAGGACCCAACAGATCATTTACGCGCGCGACGGTCTCTCTAAGCTCGCCGGCACGATCAGAGACTGTGACGAGCAGTTGCTGCACCTGGGGAGCAAGATCATTGAGCTGAGCCAGGAGTGAATTCAAGTCAATGTAGGCCTGCGAACGGAGAAGAGCGCCGTTGGGGGCTTCGGCGGCCTGCGGCGTTCCAGGCAAAATCTCCAAATGGTTGTCCCCAAGAGGCGTTGTGCTCATGATCTTCACAAGGCTGTCAGACTTGACGGGTAGATCCGATTGGACGCTGAATGTGATGTCCAGCCGCGCCACATTCCGCGGATCGATTCCGACCTTTTCGACCCGTCCTACTTTAGGGCCGCCCGAATAACGAACAGCCATACCCGGCTCGATCCAGCCAGCGAAAGGAAAGTAGGCGTGATACGTTTTCGTATTGCGCCCAAAAGCACCGCTCATGGCAAAGATCGTGCCAATCAACAACGCGGCACACGCGAGTACAAAGAGACCCACCCAGGTCTGTTCGGTTTTGGACTCCATCGTACTCCTTGCCCGGACGGCTAAGTCCGTCCTAACTTGCGTTCCTCAGTAAGCGCTCGGAGATAGTCCGATTCTTTCGCCATCTCTATTTCCGGGACGCGATCCAGAAACTGGCGGACTCGCGGTTGGGCGCTCGACTGCATTTCCGCAATAGTCCCGATCGCCAGGATACTGCCCCTGTCGATCAAAACGATGCGATCGGCGATCAGAAAGGCGCTCGCCAACTCATGGGTCACGACAAGGATGGTCATGTGAAATGCGCGTTTCAACTCCAAAATCAGCTGATCAATTCCCGCCGCAATAATGGGATCCAGTCCAGCCGAGGGTTCGTCAAAGAACAGTACCTCCGGATCCATCGCCAGGGCGCGCGCGACGGCTGCGCGTTTTCTCATACCGCCGCTGAGTTGGGAGGGCATGTAGTATTCAAAGCCTTCCAAGCCCACTTGTTCCAGCTTAAGCCGTACCATAATTTCGATCGTGGAGTCTTCCAGTTTCGTGTGCTCGCGAAGAGGCAGGCCGACGTTCTCTCCGACAGTCATCGAGCCGAACAGCGCTCCTCCCTGGAATGACATGCCAATCTTCTTGCGAACCTCGTCGAGTTCGGCTTCATCGATGGCTGCGACATCCTTGCCCTTGATCAAGACGTGCCCGGAACTGGGCTTCTCGAGCCCGATCAGCGTTCGGACCAGAGTACTCTTTCCGGAGCCCGAACCGCCCATGATCACCAGCGTCTCACCGCGTCTTACGTCGAAGCTGACGCCGTGAAGAATCTCGGTGGTCCCGTATTTCACGTGGAGATCCCGAACAGAGATCATAGGTTCAGCGCTGACGGATAGGGGATCGTCTCTTTCCATTCGGTGGAGCCCGTTTTACGGCGTCCCGACAAAGAAGAACAGCGCCGTGAATACAAGATCTTCCAGGACTACCAGAAAAATCGACTTCACCACGGCGGCTGTGGTCGAGCGTCCCACCTGCTCCGCGCCTACTCCCGTAGAGAGGCCCTCCAAACATCCCACCGCGGTAATTGTGGCGCCAAACATTACGCTTTTAATCAGTCCAGTTGTGATGTCGCGCAGGATGAGCGCATCCACAGAAACTTGCAAGTACCGGACAAACGTAAAGCCAGCTTGCCAGACACCGAACAACGATCCGCCCAGTATTCCCATAGCGTTGGCCCAGATGGTGAGACAAGGCAGCATCACGATCATGGCGATGAGTTTCGGCGCGACCAGAAAGTCCACGGGACTGATGGCCATGGTTTCCAGCGCGTCGATTTCCTCTGTGACCCTCATCGTGCCAATTTCCGCGGCGAAGGACGAACCTGAACGCCCGATGACCACAATCGCTGTAATCAGAGGTCCAAGCTCACGCGTCATGGAAATGGCGACGGTCGCAGCGATGTAATTCACCGCTCCGAATCGGCGCAGCTCATAAGCACCCTGAAGCGCCAGAATCAAGCCGATGAAAAACGTAATCAGAGAAAGGATGGGGAGCGCCCGAACGCCGACCTCCATCGCTTGCGACACGGCGCGTCCCAATCGCACCGGCTTACCATGAAACGGCCCTATGAAAATGTCGCGGGCCGCACGCCCCCCGAGCGACGCGAGAGAGCCGATGTACGCGAGTCCGTCCGTTACGCTACCGCCGATTTGAGAAGCGAGCTCCATGTTTCAGACGCGCGCCGCCAGTGCTTCCAGTTCTGTATCGTAGATTTCGAAGACCTTCAACAGGCGCGAGAGTTGAAGGACCTCTCGGGCGGGGCCGTTCAATCCAACGAGGATGAAGCGTGAGCCGATATCGCGAGAAGCTTTGAGACCTTCCACCAAAGACGCGACGCCCGAGCTGTCAATGTATCGAACCGCAGTCAGGTTCATGACCACCCGAGGCTTGCGGTTGTCACGGACCTCGTGCAAAAGGGCCTTTCGCACCTCGGGTGAGCTCGCGAGATCGATGTCTCCCGAAACGTCGACAATCGTGGCGTTATCCACACGCCGGATGGAAATCTGCATTGCGTTCGCTCCTCAAGCTCCGCCGTCAAGGCTTTTCCGACGGTAAGTACTTTACCAATCTCAAACGATTGGTATGGCCCACCCGTTTGTAACCAACCGAATCCATCGCTTCGCGAATGAATTGCAGCCCCAATCCGCCCGGCCGCAATTCGCTTGACGTTCGCGGATGCAGCTTGGATTTATCCACCGCCGGTCCACGGTCGCAAAGCAAAATCTCGAGCCCTTTGTTTCGCCCAGCTTTTGAGTGGCGGCCTAGCAGGCGAAAGGATAGCTCAATGGGTTGATCGATGCGGCCACAATAGCAGTGGCGCATGACGTTTGTTAGAGCTTCGTCCACCGCCCGAACAACCGACCGGCATTCCGCGGCCGCAAAGCCGACAGTCTCCGCCAGGCGTTCGACGGCTCCACGCACCACATAGAGCCACTTGGGATCGCTGAGCAACTCAATCTTTAGCAGTAGGTCGCGAGTCAATCCAGCACTCCGGGCCATAACTCGGGGTCTAGTATCGTGGTCTCGCATTGGAAGAGTCAACGAACGGAACTAAGAAGCGCCGTCGGCAGGTAGTGGCGCCAAGCTCCTCGTTGGTGTCTTCTTGTTTAGTCCTGCGACCAATACTCAATTGAGGAAATCGATCACAAATCCGTCGAGCCGTCGATCGAAACCGGCAAAACGGCCGAAGAACGGAGACACGACTTCGTTATAAACATCATGAGGATTCTGATGATTGGTCACATCCAGCGAGTAAAGCCCAAACCGAAGCTTACGATTTGCCGAGCGGCCCAGGAAAGGAACGCGCAACGAGAACTCCCGGTAGACTCTGACATCAAGCGAAAAGTAGGTCGGGAACCGCAAGCCGTTTGGCACACCCAGATAGTTTTGAAGGACGTCGACTTGGGAAAATGGCAACCCGCTGTGCACATCGACCACAGGGCTGAAACTCAGTTTCAAAGGCAATGGGGCAACTCCCCATATCACAACGCGGTGGGGAACGTCTGACGGTAGAATGCCCGAAACGTTCGGCCGGATTACCGGTTGTTGAAATGGCACAAAAACGTCCGAAAGCGTGTTGAGGTCGCCTCGAGTGCGGCTCCAGACGTAAGAGACGTTCAACTCGCTGCGCTCGACGGGCTTGGCGCTCACAGTGGCCTCTGCCTGCTCATAGTGCGCAGTGCCGTTATTCGCGAGGCCCAAGAATGAATTGGCGGCGGTGGAGCCGATCAACGGATCTATGGTGAAGAGATGTTGCGTCTGACTTTCCAGGTAGCCGAGGCGCACGATGAGATTTCGTCTGAGCTGTTGCTCAACCTGGAGATGTGCGTTGAATGTGCGGGGGCTGGTGCCCAGGTTATTCTGAACGAATTGAGCGGCGCCGCCAGGCGCTGAAGGCAAGTAAGCATTCCGCAGCAATATCGGCGCGCCCACGAGCGCACCAGCGGGGTCAAAGAAGCTGATCAGCCGCGCAGGATTGTCGCTAAAGTCCGCCGCAAGCAAGGGGACGTGACCGTAGAAGACGCCCGAGCCAGCACGAATCACCGTTTTTCGGTTTTGCCAGGGCGAATATGCTACGGCTACATGCGGCCCAAAGGCCGCTCCGCGGCCGATTGATTGGCTCACCAGCCGCCCGCCAAGGTCTACGGCCAGATGACTGTTGAGCCTCCAGTCGTCCTCGATAAACTCGGCCGCTTCAGTGGCTGCGCCGTGCAATATTCCCGCACCTTGAAAAGCTATTTGTTCGGAAATCGAGCCATCTTGTCTCAAGAGTTCAATTGGACGAGATAAGCTGCTTCCCGTGTAATTCCTGCGAGAGATATCCGTTCCGATTTTCAACTCGTGCTGACCGTGCCACGTTTTGGCAGGGAACTGAAATGAGGGCCGAAGCTCGATTTCGTTACCAGTCCTTGACCACGAATTGAAGAAATTCCCGCCCCAACCCTCGGGAGTGATCAACATATCCGCCACGCCCTGGCCCTCCGCGTCGCTGATGAACCGCGTGTAGCGGACAACCGTGTTGAGCAGCGCGCCTGAGGTCCATTGATAGGAATCGGAAATGCCAACAGAAACTCCGTTTTGGTTGTAATTGGAGGATGCGGTTTGCGGAACGAGGGCGTCGATATCGGCAAAGCGTCTTCGCAGCGGGAAAGCGTTGATGTTTACGTCCAAGACGTGATGCGGCGATAGAATCGCCTGAAATTGCGTAAATGACGTGGCAGCTCGGGTCCTCGTTTCGTTGTATGGCCAAGGCAGGCCACGAACCGGCTGGTTTCGTACTTCCCAGGTCAACTCCTCGGTGAAGTCCAGCTTGCCCTTGATTAATGGACCGCCCAAGACGACTCGCGGAGTAAAATCCGCGATTCCCCGGAGAACGCCATTCTTACCTCGGAATCCGGGTATAAAGTCATGCACTCTGTAATTCCACGTATCCGATGGAGGTCTGGTCTCGATCTGAGTCAAGCCGCCAGAAAAACCTCCGTATTCGGCGGTGTCGGGAGGGTCATGAACAACCATGGACTGGATCACATCGATGGGAACCGAGATGGAAAAGCTTCCTGTGACCGGATCAACGTACTCTGTCGAGTTGACCAGCAGGAGGCCTTCGCTTTCGGTTTGGCCATTAAAATTCAGCTTTCCTTCATTCGTTCGAATCACTCCGGGATCGAGAGACAAAGCGTCCGTGAATTTTTGCTGTGCCAGGGGCAGCGCATTGAGCAGCTCATCATTGAGAGCGGCGGTCGTCTCGGCGTTTTCCGCTGAGATTTCGGAGGCGTCGCCGTGTACTTCGAGACCCTGAACAGCGGAATTTATGTGTAAGACAACGTCTTGCTCTGCAACTTGTCCCCCTTCCAGTGTCATGGTTGCGACGAATGGCTGGAAGCCCTCGGGGCTGGCTTCCAGACGGTAAACGCCCGTGGGCAATTGCAGAAACTGAAACCGGCCATCATCATCCGTGACCGCAGAGCGGGACGTGGAATCAGGCCGGGTGCTGCTCAGCCTTACCTCGATCCCCGCAACCATGTCGGTTTGGCCCTGCCCGGTAATTGCTTTCACTTGGCCGCTGATGGAATTGTTCGCCAATTCCGAGGAGGCGGCACTCCGTTCCTGCGCAAATCCAGCAGTGGAGCAGAGTAGAAGCGCGATGAACGTTATCAACTTAACTAGAGTGGACGCAGCACCAGCCATATAGACCTCACGAGAGAATCGGTTTGGGCCGCCTATGGTCAAGTTATGCTCTCCGTGTCTCTTTTCCTTTGATTTCGAGACGTTTGAAAATGTTACAGCCGACATTTCTTAGGGAATTGCTCCGATCGCGCAGCAGCTGCACCGCAACAAAAAGTCTGCACCGCGTCACCCCCCGCATTCGTTGGGCACACGAAATGCCAAACGTGGCGATGCAACTTTTCTGTCAGAAGTCCTTGAAAGACTCGGAGATACGAAACTGTGTGCGCGGTTCCTGAGGAAGGATGGCAGGATCTCTTTGCCGAGAGAGTGGCGGCCGTGCCAATATTCCGGCACTGTCAGGCACTGTGTGCTGGCTACTGGTGTTTGTGGACTCCGCCTCATATTGCGATACGGAAATTAAGTTCGGGGTCGGTGTACAGAGTTTTGAGCGGCGAGCATCAAAGCTCGTTGCTTGTTGAGTTTTGACTTAGACAATATTTTGATTTAGACAATTTTAGACAATTAGGGATGAACCCGTGTCAAAACTACGGCATCAGTAGGTTTCGGGAGCCTGTTAGCTTGGGAACCAGAAGGACGAGCCGTAGGCGGAGCCGGCGGCCCTCTGAACCGCGCGAGCGGCGCTTGGAGATTTATTTCAGTCGAGGTGATAAGTGAAGGTGAATGCGGCTGCCGGAAAGCCGGCTGACCCCTCGATCCTGGTAAACGTTCCGAAGCTGGTGACAGCTTACTACGCGTTGCGTCCCGATCCGACCGACGCTAGGCAGCGCGTTGTCTTTGGTACGTCTGGTCATCGCGGGTCTGCTTTCGACTGCGCATTCAACGAATGGCACATTCTCTCAATCACGCAGGCGATCTGCGATTACCGGAAACTCAAGAAGATTGAGGGGCCCGTCTTCCTCGGAATGGACACTCATGCGCTGTCTGAGCCTGCATTTGCAAGCGCAATGGAGGTCCTTGCGGCGAACAATGTTGATGTAATGCTTTCGGAAGGGACTGCCTATACACCAACTCCTGCCGTCTCCCATGCGATTCTGCGTTACAACAGTGGACGGGAGTCGGGCCTTGCTGACGGCATCGTAATCACGCCATCTCACAATCCGCCGGACGATGGCGGCTTCAAGTACGATCCTCCCCACGGGGGACCTGCAGATTCGGGTGTAACCAAGTGGATCGAATCAAAAGCCAACGGCTTTCTGCGAAGTGGCCTGGAGGGTGTCAAGCGAACCCAGTTCGCGCAAGCGCTTCGGGCCTCGACCACGCATCGCTACGATTATCTGCACACTTATGTCGGCGATCTCGAAAGCGTTATCGATATGGGGGCGATCCGCGATTCCAAGATCGCTCTTGGTGTCGATCCGCTCGGAGGCGCGGGCATTGATTATTGGCCGCTGATGGGCGAGCGGTACGGGCTCAATCTGACAATTGTGAACGAATCGGTCGATCCAACATTTCGATTCATGACCGTGGATTGGGACGGCAAGATTCGCATGGATCCCTCGTCGCCGTATGCCATGCGAAGATTGATTGGACTGAAAGATAAGTTCGATATTGCGTTTGCCAGCGATACTGACCACGACCGACATGGCATCGTGACCAGGGGAAGCGGCCTGTTGCCTCCTAACCACTATTTATCCGCCTGCATCCATTATCTGTTTTCGAATCGGCGCGATTGGAAGCAAGACGTCGCCGTCGGGAAGACCGTAGTGAGCAGCAGCATGATCGATCGCGTCTGCAAACGACTGAAACGCCGGCTTTACGAAGTTCCCGTCGGTTTCAAATGGTTTGTCGAAGGACTTCTGGGGGGCTGGCTGGGCTTCGCGGGCGAAGAGAGCGCGGGTGCGTCATTTCTCCGCCGGGACGGTGGAGTCTGGACCACCGACAAAGATGGAATTGTCCCTTGCCTGCTGGCCGCGGAGATCACTGCGCGTGCAGGGAAGGATCCAGGCGAAATCTATCGAGGGCTCACCAGAGACTTGGGAGACCCCGTATACGAACGTATTGACGCTCCCGCTACGCCTGAACAAAAGGCAGTCCTCGAAAAATTGTCCCCATCCGATATCCACGTTAATGAGGTTGCGGGCGAGAAGGTCCAGCAGATTCTGACCGTAGCTCCCGGAGACGGCAACCCGATCGGCGGAATTAAGGTGATCGCTGAGAATGGCTGGTTCGCAGCGCGCCCCTCGGGTACAGAAGAGATCTACAAGATTTACGCTGAGAGCTTTCTCGGGCAAGACCATCTGCGACGGATCGAAGAGGAAGCCCAGACAATCGTTTCGGAGACGCTCGAACGGAGCGCCCGAGCAGCGGCTGGCAACTGAGCCGCAGTGAGGAGACAGCTATGAGCAGTTCTGCGCATCGTACTCCTTCTGCTCCAGCTATTTCGGACGCTCTCACCGACTTAGCTTTAGACCTTAGATGGTCTTTCAACCACTCGGCGGATCAGCTCTGGGAACGACTGGACCCGGAACTTTGGGAGCTGACCCACAACCCATGGGTCGTGTTGCAAACGATGTCACGGGAGAGACTGCAGGCGGTTACCACGGAGCCGGAGTTTCAAAACCTGCTGGCTGACCTTAATCGCGAACGACAAACGGCTCTGCGCTCCGAAGGCTGGTTTCAACGGGCACATCCTCGTTCCGGCCTTACGGGGGTTGCGTATTTCTCGATGGAGTTCATGCTCAGCGAAGCCTTGCCAATCTATTCGGGCGGACTGGGGAACGTTGCCGGCGACCAACTGAAGGCCGCCAGCAACCTCGCGGTGCCGGTCACCGGCATTGGTCTCCTCTATCAGCTCGGATATTTTCGTCAGGAAATCGACGCGACTGGGCACCAGCAGGCTTTGTATCCGTTCAATGACCCTGGTCAATTGCCGATCAAACCCTTGCGCGAGCCGAGCGGCGAATGGCTGCGGCTCTCCCTGGATTTTCCCGGCTCCAGACTCTGGCTACGCACTTGGCAGGTCCAGGTCGGCCGGACGAAATTGTATCTGTTGGACACCAACGATCCGGCGAACATCCCCGCGCACCGCGGCATTACGAGCGAACTCTACGGCGGCGGGCCGGAGTTGCGCTTGAAGCAGGAGTTGATCCTGGGGATTGGAGGCTGGCGGCTTCTGAATGCGCTGGGCTTGCAGCCGGAAGTCTGTCATTTAAATGAGGGTCACGCCGCGTTTGCGGTGCTTGAGCGTGCCCGGTCGTATATGGCCAGCAATAAAGTATCGTTCGACCCGGCACTGACGATAACTCGCGCCGGCAATCTTTTCACAACCCATACGCCAGTTGATGCAGGCTTCGACCGGTTTTCCGCTGACCTGATGGAAAAGTACTTCAAGACGTACGCGGAGAAAGAGCTTTCAATCCCTTTCCACGAACTGCTCGCTCTCGGACGGCGTGACCGCGGAGATCTGTCCGAGCCGTTTAATATGGCCTACCTCGCGGTCCACGGCAGCGGAGCCATTAACGGCGTAAGTCAGCTGCACGGGCAAGTCAGCCGGCGAATCTTTCAGCCGTTGTTTCCGAGATGGCCGGAGATAGAAGTGCCGGTGACTCACGTGACGAATGGCGTGCACACGCCTACCTGGGATTCGGCCGAAGCAGACTCTCTATGGGAGCGCGCTTGCGGAAAGGACCGCTGGCGCGAAAACATGGCAGGCATGGAGGAGTGTCTTCGGAAGGGTGGCGATTCCGATTTCTGGAAGCTGCGGGCAAGTGGACGCAAATCTCTCGTGCAGTATGTTCGCAAACGCTACGCCCGCCAACTGGCTGAGCAGGGATCTTCTACGGAGGATTTGGCGCAAGCCGCCCAAGTGCTGGACAACGATGCGCTGACTCTAGGCTTCGCGCGGCGTTTTGCGACGTACAAGCGTCCCAACCTTCTCTTACGCGATCCGCAGCGGCTCGTGCGGATCCTAACGAATCGAGATAGACCTGTTCAACTTGTGCTCGCGGGGAAGGCACATCCACAAGACCTGGCTGGGCAGGATATGATCCGGCAGTGGGTTGAGTTCTCGCGCCGCCCCGAAGTGCGGTCTCGCGTGATTTTCCTAAGTGACTATGACGTGCTCATGGCAGAGCAGCTTGTACAAGGCGTTGATCTCTGGGTGAACACGCCACGACGGCCTTGGGAAGCCAGTGGCACCAGCGGCATGAAGGTGCTCGTCAACGGCGGACTGAATCTTTCGGAGCTGGATGGCTGGTGGGCAGAAGCGTATTCGCCGGAAGTTGGCTGGGCCCTCGGAGACATGCGGGAACACGGGGATGATCCCGCGTGGGATGAAAAAGAAGCAGAAGCTCTGTACGGGCTGCTCGAGCGGGAAGTCGTACCCGAGTTCTATTTGCGCGATGAGCATGGAATTCCGCGCGGCTGGGTTGCTCGCATGCGGGAAAGCATGGCGCGATTGACCCCACGTTTCTCCACAAACCGTGTGGTTCGCCAGTACACCGAGGAACATTACCTGTCGGCTGCGTCTGCCTTTAAGGGTCGTGCCAAGAATCAAGGTGCGCTGGGATTGGACTTGGTCAAGTGGAAGGCGGAAGTCGCGAACCACTGGTCGATGGTGCGGTTCGGCTTCGCAACAGTTGAACAGAAGGACGGGCAATTTCTCTTCGAGGTTCAAGTCTACCTTGATGATGATCTAGATCCTGACGCGGTAAGTGTGGAGCTTTATGCACAAGGGCAGAACGGTAAGACACCAGTGCGCCATCCCATGAATCGCGGCGAGCATCTCGTCGGTTCTATAAACGGGTTCCTGTACACGGCGCGTATTCCGCCGAATCGTCCGGCGGCCGATTACACTCCGCGTGTGATTCCCCAGCACACCGGAGCATTCGTGCCCATGGAAGCTCCGTTCATTTTGTGGCACGACTCGCCTTCGTGGCGATAAGAGACGGCTTCTGTGGATTGCGAGGAATCTGAGACAAAGGTGAAAAGATGAAAGCGACCAAACTGCTCCATGACCTGGGCCAGAGCATCTGGCTCGACAACATCACGCGCAGCCTTCTGGATAGCGGTACTCTCAAACGCTACATCGAGGAGCTGTCCGTAACTGGCCTTACCTCTAACCCGACAATCTTTGACCACGCAATCAAGAATAGCGGTGCTTACGATGACTCGATCCGCGAGAAACTGAGCAGAGGAAAATCGGGCGAGACATTATTTTTCGAGCTGGCGTTGGATGACATTACTCGGGCGGCTGCGCTATTTCGAACTGTTTATGACCAAACGGATCGTGTCGACGGGTGGGTGTCTTTGGAAGTTTCGCCGTTGCTTGCACATGACACGAACAGTACTCTCGCCGCAGCCAAAGACCTACACACTCGTGCTGGGCAGCCGAACGTTTTCATCAAGATCCCCGGCACCAAAGAGGGTCTGCCGGCAATCGAAGAGGCGATCTTTGCGGGCATCCCAATCAACGTCACCCTCTTGTTTTCTCGCGAGCAGTACTTGGCGGCTGCCGACGCGTTTCTCCGTGGCATCGAGCGGCGCATCGACGCCGGACTGAAACCTGCAGTTGGTTCTGTGGCTTCGCTGTTCATCAGCCGCTGGGACGTTGCAGTTGCAGATAAAGTGCCGGATTCTCTTCGGGATCAGCTCGGCATAGCTATCGCCGAACGTGCCTACAAGGCATATCGGACACTGCTTGATTCTCCGCGCTGGCAGCGCGCCTTCAACGCCGGAGCGCGTCCCCAGCGGCTCCTTTGGGCTAGCACTGGAACGAAGGATCCTAAGGCGTCCGATGTTCTCTATGTTAAGTCGCTCGCTGCGCCCTTGACAGTAAACACCATGCCGGAAGGCACATTGAAGGCCCTCGCCGATCACGGCGAAATCGGCGCCATCCTGCCCCCAGACGGTGGCGACTGTGAGGAAGTGTTGGCGCAATTCGGCAAGGCGGGAATCGACGTCGATGCCTTGGCGGCCCAGCTTCAGGATGAAGGCGCAAAGTCGTTCGTCCAGTCTTGGAATGACTTGATGACGGTCATCACTGCGAAGAGTGCTGCGCTCAAGCGGGCCGCTGCCCAGTAAGAGGGGAAAGGAAGGGCGAAGGAGTGATGAGCACGGTTCCTCGCGAAAGCTCGCTTGTCGCAAAAAGAACGGTTTTTGTCACAGAACGTGATGTGAGCCGCGGAACGAGCGCGCCGCTCGGCGCCACGGTTGTTCGTGGGGGCGTCAACTTCAGTATCTTTTCGCGAAGCGCTTCGGGCGTCGAGTTGTTGCTCTTTGACAGCGAAGATGACCCGCGCCCGGCACGCGTGATTACAATCGATGGGGCGACCAATCGCACCTACAATTACTGGCATGTATTTGTGCCGGATCTGAAACCAGGCCAGCTTTACGGGTATCGGGTCCAAGGCCGCTTTGATCCCGGCACCGGCATGCGCTTTGATCCCACCAAGATCCTGCTGGACCCATATGGAAGGGGTGTCGTAGTTCCCAAGAACTATAGCCGCGAGGCCGCGCGACGTGAGGGTGACAACGGCGGGACCGCGATGAAGAACGTCGTGGTGGACCCCAGTCTGTACGATTGGGAGGGTGATGCTCCGCTCCAGAGGCCCGCGTCTCGAACCATCATTTACGAGATGCACGTCCGTGGTTTCACCCGGAATCCTAATTCCGGAGTTTCGGAAATTAAGCGCGGCACCTACGCGGGTTTAATTGAGAAAATTCCTTATCTTAAGCAACTCGGCATTACAGCCGTTGAACTCCTGCCGGTCTTTCAGTTCGACTCGCAGGATGCCCCGCAATGGCTCGTTAATTACTGGGGATATGCGCCGATATCGTTCTTTGCCCCTCATCAGGGCTACAGCTCACGCCGTGATCCCCTCGGGCCAGTGAATGAATTTCGCGATATGGTGAAGGCAGTGCACCGCGCGGGAATCGAGGTAATTCTCGACGTCGTTTTCAATCATACGGCTGAAGGGAACCAGGACGGCCCAACCTTGAGTTTCCGCGGACTGGAGAACACCGCTTACTACATCCTCGAACAGGACCGTTCACGTTACGCGAACTACAGCGGCACGGGGAACACGCTTAATTCGAATCACCCGGTTGTGCGCCGTATGATCGTGGACAGTCTCCGCTATTGGGTTAAGCAAATGCACATCGATGGTTTTCGATTCGACCTCGCCTCAATCCTGGAGCGAGACGAATCGGGCAATTTGCTGCCAAATCCGCCCGTGCTTAGGGATATCGACTCAGATCCGGCGCTCGCAGGTACGAAGCTCATCGCCGAAGCGTGGGACGCTGCCGGACTCTATCAGGTCGGTAGCTTCGTTGGCGACAACTGGAGAGAGTGGAATGGGCGGTTCCGCGATGATGTCCGCAGCTTTTTTCGGGGTGACGATGGCACCGTCGGGCTCCTTGCCGATCGCTTGCTCGGCAGCCCTCAAATTTATGGCCACAAAGAACGCGAAGCGGAGGCGAGTGTGAATTTTGTGACCTGCCACGACGGCTTCACGCTCAACGATCTCGTCTCCTATGACCACAAGCATAACCAAGCGAACGGTGAAGATAACCGCGATGGCGTTGAGGACAATAAAAGCCATAACTGGGGCGTTGAGGGTCCAAGTGATGATCCTGTGGTGGAGAAGCTGCGAAATCGCCAAGTGAAGAACCTCCTGGCAGTGACGATGGGTTCGCTGGGTCTGCCGATGATTTTGATGGGCGACGAGGTGCGGCGCACTCAGGGGGGAAACAATAACGCGTGGGATCAGGACAACGAAACCAGCTGGTTCGATTGGTCATTAGTTACAAAGCACGCAGACGTGTATCGGTTCGTAGCGTTCCTTAACCGGCATCGCCTGATGCAAGAGTTCGAGCCGGAATTCGAGGGACTCAGTTTGAACCAGCTCCTGCGAGAGGGAGAGGCAAGCAGGGCCTGGCACGGCGTGAAGCTTGGGCAACCCGATTGGAGCGTTCATTCCCACAGCCTGGCGACC
>Ga0207148_1094_pt1 | contig 21191 bp, 17 predicted proteins | sample Alteio_BWMinHeat_34_FD_153558 | JGI IMG/M metagenome (GOLD analysis project Ga0207148, IMG submission 153558) | Enriched cells from forest soil in Barre Woods Harvard Forest LTER site, Petersham, Massachusetts, United States -... | ecosystem: Environmental > Terrestrial > Soil > Temperate forest >... | reverse complement strand
CAGGCCGCCTACGTGTTGGTCGCGCGCGAAGTTGGCCTTCGCCCGGATCGAGGCCGGATCGTCGAAGGTCCAGAAGGTATCCCCGTCGAAGAGCCATGGAGCCTTGGATCGGGGATCGCGGTAGACGGTCGAGGCAGCGGAAAGGGTGCGGATGTAGCTGTAAGGGCGATCGCCGTGGATGGCGGTGCCCTCCTGTTTCAGGCCGTTCGCGATCTCCGGCACCTGATGCCAGCCGTAGCCATAGAACGGAATCCCGATCAGCAGCTTCGCGGGTGGGACGCCGGCGTCGACGAAGGCCGCGACGCTATGCTCCACCGATCCCCCCTCGCCGGGGATCTCGCTCAAGAGAGGAGCCACAAAGCCGGTGGTGCCGCTCCAGGGACCGTTGAAGTCGTAGGTCATCAGACCCACCTGGTCGACCAGCCTCCCCACCGCCTCCATATCCGTGCCCTCATACATGTGCGGACTGGGACCTGTAGCGGCGCTGAGGATTAACCCGGGACGCACCGCGTCCATCGCCCGCCGCAGGCCGCGCAACAGCGCGACGAAGTTGTCAGCGTCCGGCCCGTGCGGGTACTCCCAATCGACGTCGATGCCATCGAACAGCCGCGGCGCGTTGATGCCCGGCGCCAGATGCCCCTTGAGAAACAGATCAACACAGGAGTCAATGAAAGCCTGCCGCTGCTCCGGCTGCGCGTCCTGGCTGAAGTCCGCCGCCTTACCCTCGAGCGAGATCAGAATCTTGATCTTGGGATGCGCGCGCTTCAACTCCGCGAGTTGGTGCAGGTTGCCACGAAAGGGATGCGAGGGATTATCCGCCTTGCCATTCACGCTGTCTGCCGCGCTGAAGGTGTAGTTCAGATCCGCGTTGGGGTCGGCGATCGAGCACCGCCCATGCGTCACGAAGCCCTGCGCATAGTTGATCTGGTCCAGCATGGCGGCGCCGCCGCTCGCGACCAAATCCTTCACCGTGTACTTGGGATCGTTGTACAGCCCCCACTGCGGGAAGTATCCGACCAGCCGCTGCCGTGCGACCGGGGGGGCGACCGCTTTCGAGCCAGCCGCGGACGCCGTTCTCGGCACTCTTGCGGCAGGCAGAAGAGCAACCAACAGAAATGCGCAGGCCCTGGCGAAACCAGTGCGGAACAAGGCAGACACATAAGAGCAGACGCGCCAAAACGCAAGAAGGATGCAGGGTACCTGTTGCGCAATGGTGAGTTACCGGCCACTGCAACTCCCAGCGCGAACAAGGCGCGAACACAACGCGAAGATCGCGCGAACAGACCGCGCACGACGCGTCAACCGTCCGCACCCTGATCCTCATGTCCGTGCGAGAGGAGATCCTGGCGGCGTTTCACAGCACAGTGGGCAGAATCGCGTATGCCTGCTCACGATACGGCCCACCGTGCGTACGACCATCAGGGGTGATACCGGCGGCTATGCCTAGACCGTGGGGGACGAGGCGTCCCGCGCGTACTGCGGCTCCGGCAGCGGCCGCACGGAACTGGGCGAGAGCAGGCGCCACTGCAACTCCGGCCGCATCAGCGTCTCGGCCAGGAAGCTGTTCCTGCCCAACCCAAGCCGACGGTCTGCCAGCAACGGCGCCGCCAGCTTCACCATCGCCAGCGAGCGGAGCGAGCGCCGGCGCAGGATCAGGTCCACCGCCATCTCGGGAACAAACGAATGATTCATCGCGTGGTTGGTACCGCCGTCCAGCCGCACGATCTGCGTGCCGCGCGCGATCTCGTGCTCCAGCCAGAAGGACCGTGCCACCGTCACCACCGAATACTCTTCGTAGCCCATCACGTTGATCTGCCACTGCAGCACCGAGGTCCCCCCGTGGCGCCAGCCACCCATCAGGGAGAACCACCTCCCGTCGGCCGCACGCAGGCCGCAGAGAAAGCCATCCGGATGCTGCCCGAAGCTCTCAAAGCGGCGCCGGACGATCTCCTCAGTGACCGGATCGAGCGAGCTCCGATTGATCGCCTGCATCTCCTCCAGGCTCAGCACAGCCGCCGCGTTGGGCACAAACTCCAGCGGGAAGGCCTCCTCCAGCCGGCGCCGGTAGTACCGGAAGTTCCGCCGTGTCTTCTTGTTGAAGAGGTCGATCGTCGCCTCCAGGTTGCCGCGCAGCTGCAGATAGCCGGGGGCCACACGGGTGGCCATCGCCCAATGAAACGAACGGTGCAACGGCTCCGCCGGCACAACGCACCCCGGGTCCGCCGGTTCGATGTACGAGGTCACCAGAAGCTGCGCCCGCCTCTCGAGAAGCGCCGTCGAGACCACCCCGGCCACCATCCCGCGCAGCGCCTCCGGCGCAATCACCGAACGGAACCCGTCCTTCCCCTCGGTCACAAAGACCCCGGTCCCCATACCCAGCACGCGAAACTCATAGAAGAGCGCCGCACCGAGGATATTGTCCGCGAAGAGAGGCCCGGCCTCATCTGCCAGCACAAACAGGAGATAGGGGGTCATGCGCTGACCGGCCGCACGGAGGAAATACTCCACCCCATGCATCACCGCAGCCTGGCCAAAGCGCTGCGCAAGCTCCTGAAGCAGCTGCTGATGTTGAAGGACAGCGGTAGAGCCAACAGCCATACGGACACGCACAGGCATGGCCCTTAAAGGGAGCGGGATCGATCCCGTCATATTTGACCTTCCAAAGCAGATTTCCGTCCAGTCGTGCAAAGGGGGCCCAGGAGAGGCAACACTCCGGTGGATGGCAATCGCCCGAGGCGGGTTGCACTTCACTGCGCCATTTTTCGCGCACTCCGATCCATATCTGAGCGCAATAGAATCATATTTCATGCAAGCTATTGACGCAGATTTACGTCTACGCTACCGTAAATCCAGCAAGCCCGCCTCGCAAACGTCGAGCGCGTCGTATGATGCCGGTGTCGTCAAGAAGGCCGAGGGCAAGCCCGTTTTCGCAGTGCAAGGGGGAGAGACGATGGCGATTCGTTGGGAGAAGTTGACGGTCAAGGCACAGGAGGCGGTGCAGGGTGCCAGCACCATGGCCGGCGAGCACGGCAATCCGGAGATCCTGCCGCTACACCTGCTGGCTACGCTGCTCGAGGATCGCGAGGGCATCTGCGTCCCCGTGCTCGAAAAGGTCGGCGTGCCGGTCGAACAGCTGCTGCACGGCGTCCACCAGGCCATCGGAAAACTCCCCAAGGTCTCCGGCGGAAGCGCGCAGCCCAGCCTCTCGAGCGCGCTGCAGAAGGTCCTCGACCAGGCCTTCAAGGAGGCCGAGAACTTCAAGGACGAGTACTGCTCCACCGAGCACCTGCTGCTCGCCCTCGCCAACGCGAAGAACGATCCGGTGCAGAGCGCGCTGGCGGCCTTCGGCGCCACCCACGCCGCCATCCTCAAGGCGCTCAGCAGCGTCCGCGGCTCCCAGCGGGTCACCGACCAGAACCCCGAGGGCAAGTTCCAGGCCCTCGAAAAGTACGCAAAGGACCTCACCGAGCTCGCCCGCCGCGGCAAGCTCGACCCCGTCATCGGCCGTGACGAGGAGATTCGCCGCGTCGTCCAGGTGCTCTCCCGCCGCACCAAGAACAACCCCGTCCTCATCGGCGAGCCCGGTGTCGGCAAAACCGCCATCGTCGAGGGCCTCGCCCGCCGCATCTTCCTCGGCGACGTCCCCGAGATCCTCAAAAACAAGCGCGTCGTCTCGCTCGACCTCGGCTCGATGATCGCCGGCGCCAAGTACCGCGGCGAGTTCGAAGACCGCCTCAAGGCCGTCCTCAAAGAAATCGAGGACTCCAACGGCGAGATCATCTTGTTCATCGATGAGTTACATACTCTGGTCGGCGCCGGAGCCAGCGAGGGCTCGCTCGACGCCAGCAACATGCTCAAACCCGCGCTCGCCCGCGGCGACCTCCGCGCCATCGGCGCCACCACGCTGAACGAGTACCGCAAGTACATCGAGAAGGACGCCGCGCTCGAGCGTCGCTTCCAGATCGTCTATGTCGGTGAGCCAAACGTCGAGGACACCGTCGCCATCCTGCGCGGCCTCAAGGAGAAGTACGAGGCGCACCACAAGATCCGCATCAAGGACTCCGCCATCGTCGCGGCCGCGACGCTCAGCCACCGCTACATCTCCGACCGCTTCCTGCCCGACAAGGCAATCGACCTGGTCGACGAGGCCGCCGCCTCGCTCGCCATCCAGATCGGCAGCGTTCCGGTGGAGATCGACGACCTCGAACGCCGCGCCACCTCGCTCGAGATCGAGCGCCAGGCGCTCAAGCGCGAGACCGACCCCGCCTCCAAAGAACGCCTCGATATCGTCGAGCGCGAGCTCGCCGAGGCGCAGGAGAAGGCCAGCGCCCTGCGCGCCCGCTGGCAGACCGAGCGCGGCGCCATCGGCAAGATCGCCGAGCTCAAGGAGCGCCTCGAGGCCCTGCGCTTCCAGGCCAGCGAAGAGACCCGCAAGGGCAACCTGCAGCGCGCCGCCGAGCTGCAGTACGGCGAGATTCCCCGCCTCGAAAACGAGCTGAAGCAGCTCACCGCCACCCAGGACTCCGCCGCTGGCTCCAGCTCCCGCCTACTCAAGGAGGAGGTCGACGAGGAGGACATCGCCCGCGTCGTCTCCAAGTGGACCGGCATCCCGATCTCGAAGATGCTCGAGGGCGAGATGCAGAAGCTTGTCCAGATGGAGACACGCCTCGCCGAGCGCGTCGTCGGCCAGGATGAAGCGCTGGCGGTAGTGGCCAACGCCATCCGCCGCTCGCGCGCCGGCCTCTCCGACCCCAAGCGCCCCATCGGCAGCTTCATCTTCCTCGGCCCCACCGGCGTCGGTAAGACCGAGACCGCCCGCGCGCTCGCCGAGTTCCTCTTCGACGACGAGGCCGCCATGGTCCGCATCGACATGAGCGAGTACATGGAGAAGCACGCCGTCGCCCGCCTCATCGGCGCGCCTCCCGGATACGTCGGCTACGACGAGGGCGGTCAGCTCACCGAAGCGGTCCGCCGCCGGCCCTACTCCGTCGTCCTCTTCGACGAGATCGAAAAGGCGCATCCCGACGTCTTCAACGTGCTGCTGCAGGTGCTCGACGACGGCCGTCTCACCGACTCCAAGGGCCGTACCGTCGACTTCAAAAACACCGTGCTCATCATGACCTCGAACATCGGCGCGACGGCGCTCACCACCGCCTGGGCCGAGGGCCCGGAGGGCTTTGAGGACGCCAAGCTGCGCGTCATGGACGAGCTGCGCAAGCACTTCCGGCCCGAGTTCCTCAACCGCGTCGACGACATCGTCGTCTTCCACTCGCTCGGCCAGGAGCAGTTGACCCACATCATCGACCTGCGCCTGAAGGACCTCGAAAACCTGCTCGCCGACCGCAAGATCACCCTCGAGCTCACCCCCGAGGCGCGCAAGGCGATCTTCGCCGCCGGCTACGACCGCGTCTACGGCGCTCGTCCGCTCAAGCGCGCCATCCAGCGCATGGTGCAGGACCCCCTCGCCGTCAAGATCCTCGACGGCAGTGTGCTCCACGGCGATCACGTCGTGGTCACGGTCGGCGCCAAGGGCCTCAACTTCGAGGTCGTCCGCCCCCGCGAGCTGGCGAGCGTCTGATCCTCTCGCAGCAGAAACATCCTCTCGACCGAAGCAGCGGACAGGCCCCCCATCGTCCGCTGTTTCGTCGAGAGCCCCTCGTAATTTGCTCGCGCTGGAGGCGTGTGCCCTGCGAAAGCGCCTGCCCGCGGCTCGATATAATAAGGCTGCCTGCGCGACAGCGCAGCGCTGCACTGAATCCACGGTTCGACAGGATGGAATGGCGAAGACAGCGGTACTGATTGGAGCGGGGCCTGCTGGTCTTACGGCGGCGCTGGAACTGTTACGCCGGACCGATATCCACCCCATCGTTCTCGAGGCGAGCGACGAGATCGGCGGCATCTCGCGCACCATCCGCTACAAGGGCAACCGCATGGACATCGGTGGCCACCGCTTCTTCTCCAAGAGCGACCGCGTCATGCAGTGGTGGATGGACCTCATGCCTCCGGCGCTCGACGAAGCGCAGGAGATCTCCTACCAGGGCAAGCAGCGCCTGGTCACCGTGCCCGCTCATCCGCCCGAGGAACCGCCGCTGCGCGGCCTCGGCCCCCTGCAGCATGAGCCCGAGGCCGAAGATCTCGACCTCGCAGAAGAACTCAAAGAACAGATCGCGCACGAGGACGAGAACCTCGTCGCTGCGCCGCCCGTCGATCCCGACCTGGTCATGCTCATCCGGCCGCGCAAGAGCCGCATCTACTACCTGCGCAAGTTCTTCGACTACCCGATCACGCTGACGCGACAGACGCTCGAGAACCTCGGCCTGCTGCGCACCATGCGTGTCGGTGTCAGTTACATGAAGTCCCGCGTCAGCCAGATCACGCCGGAGAAGAGCCTCGAGGACTTCCTCATCAATCGCTTCGGCCGCGAGCTCTACCTCACCTTCTTCAAGAGCTATACCGAGAAGGTCTGGGGCACGCCCTGCGACCAGATCTCGGCCGAGTGGGGAGCGCAGCGCATCAAGGGCCTCAGCCTCACCACCGCCATCAAGCACTTCCTCAAGAAGACCTTCAGCCGCAAGACCACCGGCGACGTCGCGCAGAAGGGCACCGACACCAGCCTCATCGAGCGCTTCATGTACCCCAAGTTCGGCCCCGGCCAACTCTGGGAGCACGCCGCCGACCAGATCATCGCCAAGGGCGGCGAGATTCGCATGGGCTGGAAGGTCGATCGCGTCCACTGCGAAGGCTCCCGCATCGTCTCCATCGAAGCCGTCAACGAGGCCGGCCAGCGCGAGACCATCACCGGCGACTACTTCTTCTCCACCATGCCTATGAAGGATCTGGTGCGCGCGCTCGACGCCGACGTCCCCGCGCCCGTGCGCGAGATCAGCGAGGGCCTCGAGTACCGCGACTTCATCACCGTCGGCCTGCTCGCCGAACGCCTCAAGGTGCGCGAGACCGACGGCGGTCTGCTCAAGGACACCTGGATCTATGTGCAGGAGCCCGATGTGCTCCTCGGACGGTTACAAATATTCAACAACTGGAGCCCGCACCTCGTCGCCGACCCCTCCAAGGTCTGGATCGGCCTCGAGTACTTCTGCTACGAGACCGACGATCTCTGGAAGATGGCCGACGAGGACCTCAAGCGCTTCGCCATCGCCGAGGTCGCCAAGATCGGCATCCTCGACGCCGCCGACGTCAGCGACAGCCACGTCGTGCGCGTGCCCAAGACCTACCCTGCCTACTTCGGCACCTACAACCGCTTCGACGAGTTGAAGGCCTACACCGACAGCTTCGAGAACCTCTTCCTCGTCGGCCGCAACGGCATGCACAAGTACAACAACCAGGACCACAGCATGCTCACCGCCATGACCGTCGTCGACGGCCTCGTCGCCGGCCACGTCGACAAAGCCTCGCTCTGGAGCATCAACACCGAGCAGGAATACCACGAAGAAAAAGCCGAGAAATAGCTGCTCGGCAACACCAGCCAGCCTCAGAAGCTGCGATCGAGATGCAGCGCCTCGGCGGCGCGATCGATCTCCTGCTGCGAGTGGAAGAAGCGGTGTGTCGGGTTCGATCCGGGAAAGTAACGAATTACGATCTCTTTCTCCTCCACCGCATCGTTCTTGCCATCGTGGAACGGATACCCCAGCGCCTGCAGCAGCGCCAGCGATCCCTCGCCCCCGGAGGCATTGCCGGAGTCGCCGGCCACCGCGTACACCGTCCTGTGCGTGCGCTCGCTGTGCACCACAACAAGATCGCCCAACTGCACATGATGCCGCCGCGCGAAGCTTCCCAGCACGATATACGAGATGCGCGTCGCGTCGAGATATTTCCGCGGATCGGCATCGTCATCGATCGTGTCATCGCGAAAGTCGGTCGTCGAAACGTAGTATCCCGGACACGGATCATGCGGCCCCTGCACAATTGGCGTGCGATGATCCTCCCGCGTCAGATACCCCACAATGGGAGACCGAAAAGTCCCGTCGCTATGCGCGTTGCGTAAGAAGTCGAGCGTCGGCAAACCCTTGGGACCGTACGCATTGGGCGCACCGTCGACGTCCACCGTCATCTTCGTCCGCAGATCGAAGTGCGGCCGTGCCGCCCCAGCACCATTCGTCCCGTTAGTGGTCGCCCCTACGGCAGCAACCCCCACTGCCATCCACACCGGCACCGCCCACGCGCACCCACGCAACCGCCGCCGCACCGACGCTGCCCTGCCCCGCTCTGTCGCCCGATCTCGCATTCTCTCTGGTTAGACGGAGAGCCGCCGCGGGAAGCTCCGTGAAAACTCGGGCATCACTTTTCCTCCACGCAACGCAGGAGAAGAAGGACCTTGCGCAGCCCTGCACAAAAGCGCAAAGTGAGAGGCGAGTTCGGGATGCGCGTCCGAATGAAGGAGGGCACGATGTCCGCCTTGCCGTCCAACCCAGACCCGTCCAGCCGAGATCCCGCCACCTCCGACAAAGACGCCGTCTGCCCACCCGCGAACGTCGTCGATGCCCCCCCCGAACCCACACTCCACCCGACACCCGAAGCCCCAACCCCACGCGCGACGATTCGTCTCGAAAAGAAACACCCGCTCGCCATCCGCTGGATGCACTGGATCAACTTCCCAGTGCTATTCACCATGATCTGGAGCGGCCTGCTGATCTACTGGGGCGACTCTGACAACGCCTACCAGCACCCGCACCGCGTCTACCGCATCGGCCTCGGCGCCTGGACGCTCTTCCGCTTCTTCCCCGAGTGGGTCTACCGCTGGCTCAACGCGCCCTACCAAATCACCACCGGGCTCGGCTGGCACTTCGTCTTCATGTGGATCTTCGCCATCAATGGCCTGCTCTACGTCACCTACCTCGCGCTCTCCGGACACTGGCGGCTGATGGTGCCACACCCCGGCACCTGGCTCGCCACCGCGAAGGAGGCCCTGCAGGTCACGCTCTACGATCTCCACCTCACCCGCGTGCATCCGCCAGCGAAAAAGTACAACGGCGCGCAGAAGATCGCCTACACCGCGGTCCTCCTGATGGGCGCCGGCTCGCTGGCCACCGGCCTCGCCATCTACAAACCCACCCAGGCGCACCTTCTCACCTCGCTGCTTGGGGGCTACGAAATGGCGCGTTGGGAACACTTCTGGCTTACGATGGGCTTCTGTGCCTTCTTCATCGTGCATGTAGGCCAGGTCATCAAAACCGGTTGGAACAACTTCCGTGGGATGGTGAGCGGCTACGAGATTCGCCCCGCCGACTCCCGTCCCTACAGCGAAGAAATCACAACCGCCATCGACAAACATCACACACAGTTACAGAAAGGAAAGGAAGCAGTATGAGCGACGGACGCGAAGAACGCGAGGAACAGGAGAAGCGTCGCGAGTGGGAGCGCGAAAAGCGCCGCCCCGACGACGATCGCATCCCCGATGACGACGATTGGGTCCCGGAACGCTACGACTCCAACGCACCGTTGACCCCCATCGCAACCGACAACACCCAGGCCCCAGAGCAGGCCCCAGACGAGGCCGCTGCCGCCGCACGAGCGGAGGCAGCGGCCAGGGCAGATGCCGCGGTTCTGGCCGCATCACGGCAGCGGACGCGGCGAAGCTTCCTGCTCGCCGCGGCCGCCGCTGCGGCGGGCTACGGCCTCTACCGCTGGATCGACCGCAGCACTCCGATAGGCCGCCAGCAGATGCCGCTCCGCAAAGGCTTCGAGACCAACGCGGCGGTCGCACGGACGGTCTTCCAGGAGCGCGGCCTCGCCCCCACCTATCCCGTCGCCAAGGCCGTCGATCTCCGCTTCAACGGCCCCTACGGCCTGCGCCAGGAGCTGATGCTCGACAGTTGGCGCCTCAAGCTCGTCGGTGTCGACACCCCGCAGCGCTTCCCCCAGTTCGTTCCCGATGTGACCACATGGCAATACCTCGAAAAACCCAATATGGCGATGTCCTCGGGTAAATCAGGACAGGCAAATACCGACGACGCAAAAGGTCCGCCGAAGCCGCCGACCGTTTGGAACCGCGCCCGCAATCCCGACGGCTCACCCATGCGCGGCCAGGAGGAGGCCGGCGAAAGCGAGACCGCTTACACCCAGCCCACACCCGGCCTGCTGCTGACGCTCGACGACGTGAAGCGCCTGCCCCATCACGAGCTCGTGACCGAATTCAAGTGCATCGAAGGATGGAGCCAGATCGTGCGCTGGGGCGGCGTGCGCTTCGCCGACCTCATCGCCGCCTACCCACCCGCCCGCAACCAGCGCGGCGACCTGCCCCGCTACGTCTACATGGAGACGCCCTTCGGCGACTACTACTGCGGTTACAACCTCAACGCCTGCACCCATCCCCAAAGCCTGCTCGCGACCGAGATGTCCGGCGCCCCACTCACTCAGGCCCACGGCGCACCGCTGCGGTCACATATGCCGATCAAGTACGGTTACAAACAGATCAAGCGCATCGCCCTGATCGCCTACACCGACCAGCGTCCCGACGACTACTGGACCAAGCTCGGCTACGACTGGTACGCCGGCCTCTAAAGCTCCTGCCTTCTTTTCCCTACTCCCCGTTCCCCGCCTTGAGAGCCAGAGCGACCCGCGGAATCCCCTGCAGATCCTCGAGAAACGCCACATCCTTCCATCCGTGCAGCAGCTCCGTCAGCCCCTCCCGCTGCCCATAGCCGAACTCCAGCGCCAGCAGCCCACTGGGTTTGAGCGCCGCCCGCGCCTGCGGAATCAACCGCCGATAGATATCCATCCCCTCAGGCCCTGCAAACAGCGCCGTCTCCGGCTCATGCTCACGCACCTGCGCATGCAGCGTGTCGCGATCCCCCTCCGGTACATATGGCGGATTCGAGACAACCGCATCGAACGCAGGCTCCCAGGCAACGGCACCCAACAGGTCCGACTCCAGGAAGCGTATGCGATCGGCGACCTTATGCCGCACCGCATTCTCGCGTGCGACCGCCAGCGCCATCGGCGAGATGTCGAGCGTCGTTACATGTAGATCCGCCCGGTGCACCGCAAGCGCAATCGAAATTGCTCCCGAACCGGTTCCAATATCGGCGACCCGCAACGGCGCCGCGCTCGCAACCGGCAGACGCTCCAGCACCGCCTCCACCAGCAGCTCCGTCTCCGGCCTTGGGATCAGCACCGCCGGGGTTACATGCAACGCCAGCCCGTAGAACTCCTGTTCGCCGGTGATGTACTGGATCGGCTCGCCCTCGACTCTTCGCGCAACAGCCGCATCAAATCGCCGCTGCTCCGCATCGCTCAGCACACGATCCGGATCGGTAAAGAGCACAGTCCGCGCCGCACCGAGAATGTGTAACAGCAGCAGTTCGGCGTCGCGCTGCGCATCGGCCTGCAGTTCAGGATGGGCAGCGATGCGGGCAGTAGCAGCGGTGATGGTCTGGCGCAGGTTCATCCGAACGTTCCTTCTCTACAAAGAAAGCCGCCTCGCCAGATCGCGCGAGACGGCTTAGTTACATTTTCCAGACGCGGAGCCCCAGCTTAGGCAGTGGCCTCAGCCTTCAGACGCTCCGCCGTGTAGTGCGCGATCAGCGCATCGATGGTGGGCTGCAGCTGGCCCTCCATCACCATCGCCAGCTGATGGTTGGTCAAACCGATGCGGTGGTCGGTAAGCCGGTTCTGCGGGAAGTTATACGTACGAATCTTCTCCGAGCGGTCGCCCGAGCCAATCTGCTGCTTGCGGTCCTTCGCCTGCTCCTGGTGAATGCGCTCGGCCTCCACCTCGTAGAGCCGTGCCCGCAGCACGCGCATCGCCTTCTCGCGGTTCTTGATCTGCGACTTCTCGTCCTGGCAGCTCACCACCGTGTTCGTCGGCAGGTGCGTGATGCGCACGGCGGAGTAGGTCGTGTTCACCGACTGTCCACCCGGTCCCGACGAGCAGAAGGTGTCGATGCGCAGATCCTTCGCCTCGACCTTGATATCGACCTCCTCGGCCTCCGGCAGCACGGCCACCGTGATCGCCGACGTGTGCACGCGGCCCTGCGTCTCAGTCGCCGGCACGCGCTGCACGCGGTGCACACCGGACTCGTACTTCAGCAGCGAATACACACGGTCGCCTTCGATGATCGCGGTCACGTCCTTCAGCCCATGCCCGATGCCCGACTCGGTCTGCGACAGAATCTCCACGCGCCACCGGTGCTGTTCGGCAAAGCGCATATACATGCGGAAGACCTCGGCCACAAACAGTGCCGCCTCGTCGCCGCCGGTGCCCGCGCGCAGCTCCAGCACCACGTTCTTCTCGTCGTTCGGGTCCTTGGGCAGCAGCAGCACCTTCAGCTGCTCCTCCAGCGGCTCCATCTGCGGCTCCAGCGAGGACAACTCCTCCTGCGCCATCGCGCGCAGATCCGGGTCGGACTCCGCAAGCATCGCCTTCGCATCGGCGATGGCATTGCGCACCGCGCGGTACTCGCGGAACTTTTCGACCACCGGCTCCAGATCGCGATGCTGCTTGGCGATCGTCTGGAACTTCTTCTGGTCGCTCAGCAGCGCGGGGTCGGAGAGCTGCTGGCCAAGGTCTTCATAACGGACTTCGATCTGATCGAGACGGTCAAACATAGGGCTCCTAAGGGCGGGCGGAACTTGAGAGTGCAAAGCGGGAAAATCGGAAACAGATTCGCGAGCGGCTGCGGTGGGGCGCAGCTAGGCGAAGTCGTGGCGGTCGGGAGTCGACACAGCCACGCATCCAAAGACGGGGGAACACACCGAGTTGGGCGCCAAGCTCATGCTATTTAGATGGTATCGCGAGCGCCGCCGATGCGAAAGCCGGGATCAGGGATCAGCTTGGAGAGAATCGCCCGCCGACCCCTGTCCGCGCATCTCTCCAACAGAGTAGATTCTCGCTGGAGGTCGATATGGCGAAGTTTTACGCCGTTGCGGAGCTGGCCGAGGCGCTCTCCCACCAGAGCAGCCGCCTGACGAAGCGCGCTGCCATCGCTGCCGCCATCACCGCCGCGCACCGCGAGTCTCCCTCCACCGCTGACGCCGGCCTCTTCGCCCTCTACCTCGCCGGCACTCCCTTCGCCGAGGCCGATCCCCGCAAGCTCAACGCAGGTGGCGCCCTGCTCTCTCGCGCCCTGCTGCAGGTCGCCGACGCCACCGATCTCGCCCTCACCGTCGCCTATCGCCGCCACGGCGACATGGGCGCCGCCGCCTTCGACCTCCTCACCGAACTCACCGAGCGTCCTCAGCCCACCCCAACGCTCACCCTCGCCGAGCTCCACGACGCCTTCGCCGCCCTGGCCGCCGCCCGCACCACTGCCCTCCGCGCCACTTTGGTCGAAGGCCTGCTCTCCCGCGCCTCCGCGCTCGAGGCCAAGTACCTCATCAAGCTGATGTTGGGCGACATGCGCATCGGCGTGAAACAGAGCCTCGTCGAAGAGGCCATCGCCGCCGCCACCAACTCCGAGCTCACCGCCGTGCGCCACGCCGTCATGCTCGAGGCCGACCTCGTCGCAACCGTCGCCCGCGCCTTCGCCGGAACCCTTGCCGAGGCCCGCATGCGCCTCTTCCATCCGCTCGGCTTCATGCTCGCCAGCCCGGTCGAGACCCCCGAGGAAGCCGTCGAGCGCTTCGCCGGCGCGCCCGCCACCGACGGCGACACACCCCACATCGCCGCCTTTCTGGAGGACAAGTACGACGGCATGCGCGCCCAGCTCCACTTCGGCGATCCCGTCCAGCCCGCCCGCGTCGCCCTCTACTCCCGCAACCGCGAGGACGTCACCGAGAGCTTCCCCGAGCTCGCAGAGGCTTTCGCCCTGGCCGCCGCAACCGGCATCGGCCCGCTGATTCTCGACGGCGAGATCCTCGGCTGGGACCCCGCTACCCAGCGCGCGCTCCCCTTCGCCGTGCTCTCCCAGCGCATCGGCCGCAAGCGCGTCGACAACTCGCTACGCACGCAGATTCCGGTGATCTTCATGGCCTTCGACCTGCTCTACGCCGACGGCGAGCTCCTCCTCCACCATCCCCTGCGCGACCGCCGCAACCGCCTCGAAGCCATCGTCGAGCGTCTGACCGAGACCGTCCGCTCCCCGCTCACGATTGCCGAACCCGACAAGCGCGGCCGCGCCGGCCAGACCCTGCTCTTCCCCGCGCCCGCCAGTCCGCCCCTCCCGCGCCTGCTGCTCTCCCCCGCAAGCCTGGTCCAGACCGCCGACGACATCGACCGCGCCTACACCGCCGCCCGTGCCCGCGCCAACGAAGGCATCATGCTCAAGGCCGCCGGCTCCACCTACCAGCCCGGCCGCCGCGGCCTCTCCTGGCTCAAGCTGAAACGCCAGCTGGCCACCCTCGACGTCGTCATCACCGGCGCCGAGTTCGGCCACGGCAAGCGCGCCGGCATCCTCAGCGACTACACCTTCGCCGTGCGCGGCCCGCGCTTCCACCAGACCGGCGAGCTGCTCAACGTGGGCAAGGCCTACTCCGGCCTCACCGACGCGGAGATCGCCGACCTCAGCGCCTGGATCAAGGCCCACACCCTCGAGGACCGCGGCCACGTCCGCACCGTCGAGCCGCTCCGCATCCTCGAGGTCGCCTTCAACAACATCATGCGCAGCGACCGCCACTCCAGCGGCTTCGCCCTGCGCTTCCCCCGCATCCTGCGGCTCCGCGATGACAAGCCGCTCGACGAGATCGACACCGTCGCCCGCGTCGAGGAGATCTACCAGAGCCAGGTCGACAAACCGGCGGATAGACCTGACCACGCGCGCATCGACAAACGCACTGCCTGATTCGTAACTGAAAAAGCGCGATCGCTGAGCGCAACGAAGCCGTCACAACCGGGTGCCCCATCCTCGACGCGCAGTCTCATCGCGCGGCAGGGTGGGGTCGGCCACTCACTGCAGCTAGACGGTCCCCGCTACCCCAGCCGTTTCGCTCGAATGATGTCCTCGCAGTTGAAGCACTGCCGCATGGCAACGCCCGGCTTGCCGCTCACCCGCTTGTTGCGCTGAATCGCCTTCAGCCGGGAGCACTTTTCGGTGATGTGATAGACCTCGCTGCCCTCGCACCATGTGGGCGGGATCTCAGGGGTCAACTCAGGCTCGGTCGGAAACAGGGTCGCGGTCAGCACGTCGCTTCCAGAATATGCGTTCGCGCCCCTCCTCTCATCGGATCTCGCGCGATGTCTATCTTCTTGCACCCCCATCGCTTCGCTGGCATCCTATGCCCATGGAATATCGTCAGCTTGGCAAGTCAGGTTTGAAGGTTCCGGAGCTCTGCTTCGGATGCGGAACATTCGGCGGACAGAACAATGAGTTCTTCAAGGCCTGGGGCGCCTCCGACGTCGCCGAGGCACGCAAGATGATCGACCTCTGCATGGACGCCGGTCTCAACTTCTTCGACACCGCCGACGTCTACTCCGACGGCGCCAGCGAAGAGGTCCTCGGACAGGCCATCAAGCACCTCAAGCGTGAGGATGTGCTGCTCTCCACCAAGGCCACCTTCCGCCGCGGCAAGGGGCCGAACGACGTGGGCTCCTCGCGCTACCACCTCATCCAGGCGCTCGAGGGCTCCCTGAAGCGTCTCGGCACCGACTACATCGACGTCTACCACCTGCATGCCTTCGACGCGACCACCCCAGTCGAGGAGACCCTCAACACCCTCGACAAGATGGTCACCGAGGGCAAGGTCCGCTACATCGCCTGCTCCAACTTCTCCGGCTGGCATCTGATGAAGTCGCTCTCCGTCAGCGAGCGCTACGGCTGGGCCAAGTACGTCGGCCACCAGGTCTACTACTCGCTCGTCGGCCGCGACTACGAGTGGGAGCTGATGCCGCTCGCCGCCGATCAGGGCGTCGGCGCGCTCGTCTGGTCGCCGCTCGGCTGGGGCCGTCTCACCGGCAAGATCCGCCGTGGGCAGCCGCTCCCCGCGACCAGCCGCCTGCACTCCAAGATGAACACCGACGCCGGCCCGCAGGTCCCCGAGGAGTACCTTTACCAGGTCGTCGACGCGCTCGACGAGGTCGCTGCCGAGACTGGCAAGACCGTCCCGCAGATCGCGTTGAACTGGCTGCTGCGCAAGCCCACCGTCTCCACACTGGTCATCGGCGCCCGCACCGAGGAGCAGCTCAAGCAGAACCTCGGCGCCATCGGCTGGGAGCTCACCCCCGCGCAGGTCGCCAAGCTGGACGCCGCCAGCGCCCAACCGCTCGCCTACCCCTACTGGCACCAGGTCCAGTTCGTCGAGCGCAACCCCTTCCCCGTCCCCCAAAAGCACACCTAAACCAGGGCAGCAAATCAAACCCGATCCCCATGTCTCTCTCCTGAGGCATGGGGATTTTCTTCTGCGAATATGACCTCAAGAAACAACAGCACGTCATCTCGACCGAAGCTGCGGACAGCCTCACCGTCCGCAGCGAAGTGGAGAGACCCCGTATTTGTTCCTTCGTTCTCTCGAGCCAGCACCGATCAAACCGGGTGCCCCATCCTCGCGACTGTCTCACGGTCGCAGGGTGGGGTATCGAGCGAAGCGAGACCGTAAAATAAAACCAGCATGCCCACGCGCGTCCGTTCGCACTCCAAGATCAATCTCGGCCTCGCCATCGGTCCTCCGCGTCCGGACGGCTTTCATCACCTCACCACCCTCTACCAGACGCTCGCGCTCTATGACGTCGTGACCGTCTCGGCCACCCCGGCAGCGGCGACCTCGATCACCCTGACCTCGAACCACCCCGCCGTACCCACCGACCAGCGCAACACCGCCTGGCGCATGATCGAGCGCGCCCTCGAACGCCTGCACCGCCACGCCGCGGTCACCATCCACATCGAGAAGAACCTGCCCATCCAGGGCGGCATGGGAGCCGGTTCGGCCAACGCCGCCGCCGCGCTCTTCGGCCTCGAGCGCGAGCTGGGCGTCGCTCTGCCCGGTCTCGACCGCCTCGAGCTGGCGGCCTCCGTCGGCTCCGACGTCCCGCTCTTCCTGCTCGGCGGCTCAGTCCTTGGCCTCGGCCGGGGCGAGCAGGTCTCGCCGCTGCCCGATCTACCCCAGACCCCCTGCGTCATCGCCCTGCCCGCCGTCGGTGTCTCCACCCCGCAGGCCTTCCGCGACTGGGACGCGCTTCTGCTCGCCGGCGAATCCACGACCGCGGCCGGAAAATCCTTGACCAACACCGCCGAACCCGATAGATTAGAAAAGTTGAGTCTCGCTCTGGCCGCAACCTACGCCGAGCCTGGCACCTCCGGTATCTTCTGTGAACAACTCCCTGAGACAAAACAGGGCTGCTCCGATGCAAATCGAAGCACACCGCAGAACGATCTCGCCGAGAGCTCCCTTCTCGCGCTTGTCCGCACCGGGATAGAAAACGACTTTGAACGAGTCGTCTTTCCGATTCATCCCCCCTTGCGTGAGATCAAGCGTCATTTGATGGGAGACCCCTCGGGTGTCGATGGGGACGGTTCCGCGCTGTACGCAGCGCTCTCCGGCTCCGGTTCGGCTCTGTTTGGACTCTATCGGTCCATGGCGGACGCCCAGGCAGCTCAACAACGCGTTCAGGCCGCAGGCGTTAAAGCTGTGATCACTCACACCTTGCCTCGCACCGCGTACTGGCGCACAATGTTCGCAGGGTAACCCTCGCGCGGCACCAAGCCGCGGAGACCTACTGGGCGATCGACTAATGGTAGGTCAAGTGCCTTTGGAGCACTTTGTCTAGGTTCGAATCCTAGTCGCCCAGCCACACAGCGTCGACGCCTCATACCCTGCCGAACATGCAACTTAGGGATTCTTTCGCGACAACAACCTGTCGCTGAGGGTTGTACGGTTTTTCGCCGGCGAGAACACCGCCCGCAAGAAGCAGCAGTAGAAGGGCCGAAGTCTAATTTCGTAACCGAAGTGCGGGATGCCGCAACAAGGCGTTCCAAGACAATGCAGCAGGAGCTTACCAAGGTCAACCAACCTGGAGGGTTTCACGTGAATCACCAAGACACGACTGCGGTTCTTACCCCTATTTCAGAGCAGGCTGACGCGCAAGGAACAAGCCGTCAGTCTGCTTCCGTGCTTGACCCGGCCCCGGCCGACGGCAGCATCACCCTTCCCGCGGGTTCCAATAGCGGCTCCCACGCCAAAACCTCGCCCGACCGCAAGCGCGTCGGCCGCCTCAGCGAAGACAAGCGCGTCAAGGTCTTCAGCGGCTCCTCCAATCGCGCCCTGGCCGAAGAGGTCTGCAAGTTCATCGGCGTCCCGCTCGGCGAGGCCCGCCTGCAGCGCTTCTCCGACGGTGAGGTTCACTTCCAACTGCTCGAGAACGTCCGCGGCGTCGACGTCTTCCTCGTCCAGCCCACCAGCTTTCCCGTCGATCAGCACCTGGTCGAGCTGCTCATCATGATCGACGCGCTCAAGCGCGCCTCCGCTGGCCGCATCACCGTCGTCATCCCCTACTACGGATACGCCCGCCAGGACCGCAAGGATCGCCCCCGCGTCGCCATCACCTCCAAGCTGGTCGCCGATCTGCTCACCACCGCCGGCGCCAACCGCGCCTTGCTGGTCGACCTCCACGCCGCCCAGATCCAGGGCTTCTTCAACATCCCCGTCGACCACCTCTTCGCCAGCCCGGTCCTCGTCAGCTACTTCCGCGAGATGAGCCTGCCCAACCTCACCGTCGTCTCCCCAGACGCCGGTGGTGTGGAGCGGGCCCGCTTCTTCGCCCAGAAGCTCGAGGTTCCCCTGGCCATCGTCGACAAGCGCCGCACCGACATCAACGTCACCGAGGTGATGAACGTCATCGGCGACGTCAAGGGCCGCACCTGCCTCATCCTCGACGACATCATCGACACCGCCGGCACCCTGGTGAAGACGGTCGATGCCCTGCTCGCCCAGGGTGCGCAGAAGGTCTACGCCTGCGCCACCCACGCCGTGCTCTCCGGCCCGGCAGTCGAGCGCATCGCCGCCTCGCGCCTCGAGCAACTGATCGTCACCAACACCATCCCGCTGCGCGAAGAGGCCCAGCAGGTCGCCAAGATTAAAGTCCTCTCCATCGCCGGTCTCCTGGGCCGCGCCATCGAGAGCATCCACATGGAGACCAGCGTCAGTTCGCTGTTCAACTAGGTTTTAGCCATTAGCTTTTAGCTCCTGGCCTTTAGCTGGGAGCTACCACCAAACGCAGTATCAACCACCCTCGGCGGCACCAACCGCAAAGGGAGCGAAGCAAAGCAATACGCTCCACGCCATTAGCTAAGAGCTAACGGCTAACAGCTAAAAGCTGCTCTTCGTGCCCGAAAGGACAACTCGACATCATGGCAGAGACCCTCGTAGCAACCCCCCGCACCGGTAAGTTCAACAAGAATCACGCCCGCCGCGTCCGCGTCGAAGGCAAGATTCCCGCCGTCGTTTATGGAGCTGGACAGGAGCCCGTCGCCGTCACCGTCGACCCCAAGGCTGTCACCCGCATCCTGTACTCCGAGACCGGCCACAACACCATCTTCGACCTCAACGTCGAAAACTCCCCGGTCATCAAGGCCATGATCGTCGACTGGCAGAACGAGCCCATCAAGGGCAAGCTGCTCCACATCGACATCAAGCGCATCGCCATGGACAAGCCCATGCGCGTCTCGGTGCCGATCCAGCTCATCGGTATCCCCACCGGCGTCAAGAACCAGGGCGGTATCCTCGATCACGTCCTGCGTGAGGTCGAGGTCGAGTGCCTCCCGGCCAACATCCCGAGCCACCTCGATGTCGACGTCACCGGTCTCTCCATCCACGGCGCCATCCACGTCTCCGACCTGCCGCACTCCGGCAACCTGAAGTTCCTCGCCGACGAGAACGCCACCGTGGCTCACGTCACCGCAGTCAAGGCCGACTCCACCACCGAGCCGGCTCCTGCGGCCACCGAGCCCGAGGTTGCCAAGAAGGGCAAGCCTGAAGAGAAGAAGTAGTCGAGAAACAGCTGTTAGCTTTTAGCCATTAGCTCCTAGCTAAAGGCTAAAAGCTAACGGCTAACAGCCGGTCTTGGAGGGGAAGTCGAACGTGAAGCTGATTGTCGGTCTCGGAAACCCCGGCCCCGAGTATCAATTCACCCCCCACAACGCCGGGTTCCTGGCAGTGGATCGCATCGCAGACGACTGCGGTGTCACCCTCGCCAACCGTCGCGGCCGAGCACTTACGGCCCGGGCCACCTTCGCCGGACACGACGTCCTGCTGGTCAAGCCCGAGACCTTCATGAATCTGAGCGGGCTTTCCGTCGCCGCTCTGCTTCGTGAGCTCAACCTCGAAGTCGAAGACCTTGTGGTCCTCTACGACGAGCTGGCCTTCCCCCTCGGCACCTTCAAGGTTGCTGCGGAGGGCTCGGCCAACGGGCACAACGGAGTGAAGTCGGTCTCCGGCTCGCTCGGCACGGAACGCTGGAATCGCATCCGCATCGGGGTCGGCAAGCCGGCGCTCGCGGATGGCAGAGAGATTAAAGCAGGCGGAGCGGATTACCTTCTCGCTCCGATGCGCAAGCAGGAGTTGGCTATTCTGGATGAGGTGCTCGATCGCGTCCAGACCGCCGCCGAGGTGGTTCTGACCAAAGGGGTCGCCGCCGCGATGAACGAGTTCAACCGTCGCCCCAACGGCGACGGGGAAAAGAAGTAACCGCAGCACCCGGAAGTCATTTTCCAAACCGTGTCGGCAGAGCACACGCCGCCACGGTGCGAAGCAGAACTTCGCAGAAAGAAGCAAACGAATGAATCGCAGCTACGAAGTCATGTTCATCGTCCGTCCGGACGTCGAAGAAGCCGATCTGGACAAGCTCATCGAGGGCTTCTCCGGAAACATCACCAATGGTGGTGGTGAGATCAAGAGCGTCGAGAAGATGGGCCGCCGCCGTCTCGCCTACACCGTCCGCAAGTTCAACGACGGCTTCTACGTCCTGATGACCATCGCCGCCGAGGGCAAGCTGATCACCGAGATCGAGCGTCGCCTCCGCGTCTCCGAGCAGGTCATCAAGTTCATCACCGTCCGTATGGACGAAGAAGAGAAGCGTCTCGCCAAGGTCAAGGCCATCCGCGACACCAAGGTGAAGCGCAGCGCCCTGCCGCAGGCTCCGGTTGCCGCCCCCGTGGCCGCTCCCGTCGCTGAGGCTGCTCCGGTTGCCGAGGTCGCCGCTCCGGCTGCGCCCGAGACGCCCGCCGCCCTCTAAGCTTCGCCCCAAGTTCTGGGGCGGCGCGCAATCGCCGCCCTCTGTGTACCTGTACCCGCAACCGCTTCCGCGCTCG
>Ga0207148_1093_pt1 | contig 21281 bp, 12 predicted proteins | sample Alteio_BWMinHeat_34_FD_153558 | JGI IMG/M metagenome (GOLD analysis project Ga0207148, IMG submission 153558) | Enriched cells from forest soil in Barre Woods Harvard Forest LTER site, Petersham, Massachusetts, United States -... | ecosystem: Environmental > Terrestrial > Soil > Temperate forest >... | reverse complement strand
TTTTCTTTGCCGCTTCCGCTCCGGCGGCGACAGCGGCAAACGATGGCAGACGAAGAAAACGAACAGGAAGCGCCAGAACCTAGGCTATTTACGCTCACCGAGGCCGAGAGTACCCGGCGGGAGATCGAGCCTGTCCTCGTCGAGGCCATCGATTTGCGCAAAAAGCTCGCCCCGCTGGTCGAAGAACTCGGAGCCATTTCTGCCCACATTCAGTGGGTGGGCGGCTCCGTGATTCCTTACGAGAAAACAGCTCGGCTGCGTTTCGAGCACGATAAACTCGCCGAATCTCTCAAAGCCGCCCTTGAGCGGATTCAGTCTACCGGCTGCCTGATAAAGGACCTTGATACCGGCCTGCTCGATTTTCCTGCCATCATTAACAACGAAGAGGTTTATCTCTGCTGGCGTTTGGGGGAAGAGCGCATTCGCTTCTGGCATCGTCAGAACGAAGGCTTCGCCGGCCGCAAGCCCCTTAACCCGGGCGATGCAGGCCCGAATAATCCCGTGCAATGAGGCTTATTTAGGAAGAAACTTGACCGCCGACCAAACCAATCGCCTTGCACATTCCGTCAGCCCTTACCTGCGCTCGGCCGCCCACCAACCCGTGGAATGGTACGAATGGGGCGAAGAAGCCTTTGCCCGCGCCCGCGCCGAAGATAAACCCATCCTGCTCGATATCGGCGCCGTGTGGTGCCACTGGTGTCACGTCATCGACCGCGAAAGCTACGAAGATCCCGCGCTCGCCGCCCTCATCAATAAGAAGTTCGTTCCTGTAAAAGTTGATCGCGACGAACGGCCCGATGTCGACGCCCGCTATCAAACCGCGATCAGCGCGGTCTCCGGCCAGGGCGGTTGGCCGCTCACCGGTTTTCTGCTGGCCGATGGCCGGCCCTTTTACGGCGGCACTTACTTCCCCCCGCAGGACTCCATGGGCCGCCCCAGCTTTCGCCGCGTGCTCGAAAGTATCGCCGAGGCTTTTGCCACGCGCCGTGATGAAATCGAAAAAGCCGCTGGCGCTCTGGTCGGAGCCGTACAGCAGGCAGAGCTTTTTGCAGGAGCCCGCGGCGGATGGACTCCTGCGCTGGTTGACGAGCTGACGGATTCCATCCGCCAGCATTTTGATCCGCACCACGGAGGATTCGGCAACGGCCCCAAATTCCCTCATTCCGCCGCCATTGACCTGCTCCTCGAACGCCACCAGGCCGCCCACGATCCGCAGTTGCTGCTCATGGCGCAGACCACGCTCGACAAAATGGCTCGTGGCGGCGTCTACGATCAGCTCGGAGGCGGATTCCATCGCTATTCCGTTGACGAGCGCTGGCTCGTGCCCCATTTTGAGAAAATGTCTTACGATAATTCGGAGCTCCTGAAAAATTATCTTCACGGCTACGCAGTCACGCGCAACCCTGTTTTCCGCGAAACCGCCATCGGCATCATTCGTTGGGTCGATACCGTGCTTTCCGACCGCGAGCATGGCGGCTTTTACGCCAGCCAGGACGCCGATATCTCGCTGGACGATGATGGCGATTACTTCACCTGGACGCTCGACGAAGTCCGCGCCGTCCTCAGCCCTGAGCTCTCGCATGTCATCGAACTCTATTACGACGTCGGACCTCGCGGCGAAATGCATCACAATCCCGCGAAGAATGTTCTTTGGGTCGCCCGCGAACCCCAAGCCATTGCCGAAGCGCTCGGCACATCTGTCGACGACGTCACGCAAAAGCTCGAAACCGCGCGCCGCGAATTGTTTGCCGCGCGCCAAAAGCGTACCGCGCCATACGTCGACACCACGATCTATACCAGTTGGAACGCCATGTTCATCTCCGCTTACCTCGAGGCAGCTCAGGTGCTCGGCGGCACCGAGGGCTATGGCTGTCGCATTTTCGCTCTCGGCACTCTCGACCGCCTCATCGAGGAAGGATGGGACGACCGCCGCGGCTTTTCTCACCGCCTCGGCTCAGGGGGCCGTTTGGAAGGCAGTCTCGACGATCAGGTTTTCGCCGCCGCCGCTCTGCTCGATGGCTTCGAAGCCACGCTCGATATGCGCTACTTCGAACTGGCCGAGCGCGCCATGCGGCTGGTTCTTGAGAAGTACGCCGATAATGAAAATGGAGGATTTTTCGACCGCGCGTCCGACGCCCCGCCGCTCGGCGGCTTCGATGTGCGCCGCAAGCCGATTCAGGATGCGCCGACGCCCGCCGGTGATCCCGTTGCGATCATAGTCCTCGACCGTCTGTACGAATTCACCGGTAAGAACGAATATCGCGAGCAGGCCCAAATCGCACTCGAAGCGTTTTCGGATATCGCCTCGCGCTACGGAATGTTCGCGTCGACCTACGGCTTGGCCTCAGTGCTCCACGCCCGCCACCCCTTGCAAATCGTGATCACCGGCACCCACGACGACGAAGCGGCTTCACAACTCGAGCGCGCCACCTCGCTCTTTTATCGTTTTGGCAAAGCTGTCCTGCGGGTCACTCCAAAGCCGAATTTCGAAGCTTTACCCGCCGCCTTGCGTGAAACCCTGCCGGAGCTTCATGCCGAAAAAACGCAAGCGCTTGTCTGCACCGGCGGCACGTGCTTTCCGCCAGTCACCGATCCCCAAAAACTCACCGATCTTCTTGCCCACATCGGCGTTGGCACCGGCGCCGCCGCTGTTTAGAGAATCTCGCATGAAAATGTCATCCCGAGCGAGCAATATGCTATCGCGCGCTCCTGCACGTGATAGGGTGCGAGCGAAGGATCTGCTTTTTGCCTTTCTGTAGCGCCGGCTTGCCCTGCGCCCTCGAAGGGGCTTTAAGTCCGGCATCCTTCCGTCGCGCTGCAATTCAGGCGGAATAACAACCCTTGGTTGCTTTACCCGCTACATCCCAAATGGGCAGTTGGATCATCGAAAGACCGGTACCAAAGGGATAGCACGTACAGCGGCATTACGGCCTAGATTTGGGCCCGTGAAACTGCAGACACATGCTCACCCTTCAGCCCCCGGCTTTGCGCACGCCAAATGATAAAATGAAAGCGTCAAGGTACCCCATTTGAACGTATTCAGCGTCTTGCGGCTCGCCGTTGCTGTTCCTCTCCTGCTGCTCTTCCTGTGGGCGCAGGTGTATTGGTTTCGGCTTCTATGGCGATTCAGCGGCCGCATTCAATTCCAAAGCCTGCGCCGCGCTCTCCGTACGCTTATGGCCATGGGTCTTGCCTTTGTGGCTACCGTGCTCCTGGCCACATTCTTTGTGGGACGCCGGGATCTGGTCTGGGGTCTCCCCGGAACTGTAGGCGTCGTCGGCCTGTGGATTACCACCGCATTTATGTCTTGGGTTCTCATCAGCCTCGTCTCCGGCATAAGTTGGATCGGGCGGCGCGCTCGCCGTGTTCCTGTCCGAACTCCTGACCGTGCTGGCCCGGCAGTCCATTCGCCCAGCGATCCGCCGTTACGCGCTCAGCCCGATGAAGTCCGCCTCGACCGCCGCCGATTCGTACAAGCCGCCACCGCGCTCGCCGGAGCGATTCCCTTCGGAGTAGGCGCCTATGGATTTCTCATCGGCCGGCACGATTATCGCGTGCATCAGGTCGATTTGCCGGTCAGCGGATTGCCGCAGGAACTCGATGGCTTGCGCATCGCCCAGCTTAGCGACATCCACATTGGCAGTTACATGTCTGCTGCCGAAGTGCGCCGCGCCGTCGGCCTCGCCAATGAACTCAAGCCTGATCTTGCAATCGTAACTGGAGATTTCGTCACCGGTCCGAATGATCCTCTCGAGAGCTGCGTTTCTGAGCTCGCGCGCCTGCAGGCATCGCTAGGCGTCTGGGGTTGCAACGGAAATCACGAGATTTACGCGAAGGCTCAAGAAAGGTCCGCCGAGCTCTTCGCGGATCATGGGATGAAACTTCTTCGTCAGGAGAATGCGGAGATCGGCTGGCGCGGTGGAAAATTCAATCTGATCGGCGTCGATTACCAGCTTGCCCGAAGCCTCCACGGCCGGCGCCTGATCATGCTGGCGCGCACCGGCGCGTTGGTGCGCCGCGATATCCCCAATATCCTTCTTTCCCACAATCCCAATTCGTTTCCGCGCGCGGCGGAACTTGGCATCGAGCTGATGCTCACTGGCCACACACACGGCGGCCAGGTGCGCGTGGAAATTCTGGATCGCGAATTCAGCCCGGCGCATTTCATGACCCCTTACGTTGCCGGCTTGTATAAGCGGCCCCTCGGCTGCGACAGCACACTAGGCGATCAAGAGGTATCAACCGCCACCTCCGCCGCGCCGGCGGCGCTCGTCTACGTCAATCGCGGCCTGGGCACCATCGGCGCCCCAGTCCGCCTCGGCGTCCCCCCGGAAATCTCCCTGCTCACTCTCCGCTGCGCATGACTCGGTTGAGAACCCGGATTCCAGAATTGTTTTCACAGTAACATCGTTCGAAACGTTGAGCGTACGCACGCACTCCTGTCACCCGGAGGGCGCTTTTCGCCCGAAAGATCTCTCCGACTCTCCTAACCTGCAGTCCGCGCGCACAGCACTGGCGATTGTCTTTCCGGATATCTCCGTCCGCAGAAAACCCCCCATCCTCGCTCTGTGACCCTAAAATAAAAAAAGGCAAAATATGTTGACGTACATTCTTGGGCCCCTCCTCTCTATTTTCCCCAAGCGCTGGCGTGAAGCCTTGCCGTTCTCGGGCCATGTGCGCTGGGCACGCGCAACCGCCATCAGCGGGATTGCTGAGTCGGTAGCTGCGCTCGTGGTGCTTTCGCATTGGTATTTGTACGCGATGAACACTTGGGTCGGACGCGGAGTGGACGCGGCCCTGAGCGGACCGCTTAGCGGGAAATCTGCAGCCGAGTTGCGGCCTCAAGATATCGGCGGTGTAGCGCTTATCGTCTGGGCCAGCCATCCTTTGACATGGCTTATCGGATACTTCGGTCTTGAGGGCGCTTTGCGGCTGGGCGCGGCGTTCACCGGCACCGGTCTTGGCACGCTTCCATTCTTTCTGGTCGACAGGATCTTTCTCTTTGTATTCGGAGGTGGCAAGCCCGGCCTCATGAGCGAAGCTGCTTCAGCCGGCAACTTTTCTTCGGAGACTGGCAGCATCCGCGGACGGATCGCCGGAGCTGGACTTCGATCGGTTTCGGACGAGCTCTGCTTCAGGCGCGATGGTGGCGTGGAATTTCTGGAGATTTGTGCTTCGCAGAAAAAAGATGGCTGGGATCCGCCGCGCACCGTGCGCTACCAGGGTACTTATTACCGTTTGGAGGCCGCATCGTTGGGAGTCAGGCCTCGCCCTTTCCGCTATGTCCTGCGGCGCCTGTCCGCAGGCGTGCCCGGGCGCACTGTTCTCTTATATGCACCCGGGGACGCCGTAATCAGAGAAACCCGCTGACGCCGTTCATTTCTGCTCCCGATCCAGCGACGTGCGGAAAAGCGCCGGCGCTACGCTTTGCTCAGCGACTGGCTCAGCGCCGCCTTCACGCGTTGTGGGGTAAAGGGAACTTGCCGGATCCGCGCACCCGTAGCATCGAAGATGGCATTTGCAATCGCCGCGGCTACGATGGTGATGGAGGTCTCGCCCGCGCCCGTTGCACTTTCGTCCGTCCGGTTGATCAGCTTCACCTTGAACTCCGGCATCTCGAAGCCCAAAGGCAGGCTGTGGTAGCTTGCCCAGTCGACCGAGGTCACCTTCTGATCGTCCCAGGTCACCTCTTCACCCATGGCGCGGCTCATGCCTTGCAACGCGCCGCCTTCAATCTGGTTCCGTAAACCATCGGGATTCGAGATCGGGCCGGAGTCATTGCTGAAAAATATTCGCTTCACCGTGACTTTTCCGGTGTCCTGATTCACTTCGACGTCCGCCGCCATGGCGGCCCACCCGTTTTCTCCTTCGTAGGCAACGCACGAAAATCCGCGCCCCGTCACCACGCCCGTCCTGCTGCTCTGCGGCTTCGGCGAAGGCCGTGCTTCCCAGTTCGCCAGCGCTGCCGCTTCTTTCACCACGTCGATCAATCGCGGATCGCTCAGGTGTCGCAGCCGGAAAGCCACAGGATCGGCCTTGGCTCGCGCCGCCAGTTCGTCCATGAAGCTCTCATGCGCAAACGTATTCTGCAGCCGCGCGGGCGAGCGCAATGGCGCCGTAAATAATGGCGACGCAATATTGTGCGTAAGCGAACGCTCGGACTTCACCTTTCCGCTGCCCTCGGCTTTGCCGCCAACGTTGCCGGCCACGTAAGAAGGCACGCCATTGCTGTTGTTCTGATAGGTGCGCGGTTCCGGTGCGGGAGTTCTAGGCGCAAATGGTTCCGGCGAAAAGCCGGCCAGCGTTCCGGTGATCACGTTTCCCGGAGTGGTGTAGCCCGGCCGGTTCCCCAAATTGGCCGACCAGGATTCGTGATCCCACGCCACGATGTTGCCCTGTGCGTCCAAACCCGCGCGTTCATCCATCGCAAACGCAAATCCGTAATTTTCGCCCCAGGCCATTTCGTCTTTGCGGCTCAGTTGCACGCGCACCGGCTTGCCCACGGCCTGCGAGAGCAGCGCCGCGTCGTAAGTAACCGTATCGGCGCCGTTCAGTCCGTAGCAGCCGGAACCTCGTCGGAAAATTACGCGAACATTTTCAGGTTTCAGGCCCAGAAGGATGGAGGTGCTGTTTCGCACCGGCCACACGCCCTGAGTCGGCGAGTAGATCGTAGCCTTTTCGCCTTGAACGTCTGCCACAGCGCATGAAGTCCCCAGCGAGCCGTGCATCTGGTTCGGATAGTAGTACGTCGCCTTAACCACCGTCGCGGCTTGCCCCAACTTCTCGTCTACATCCTTCGAATTGACGAGCAGCGTGTCCCGCGTCGGCTGCTGCGTTCGCAAATAGTTGTAGAAATCCGCATGGCTCGGCATCCCGGTGCCCGCGCTCCAGTTGACCTTCAATTTATTCGCCGCCTGAATCGCCTGCCAGGGCTTCTCCGCAACCACACCCACGAAATTTTTCTTGACCACGACTTTCACTAGCCCGGGCATGCCTTGCACCGAGCTTTCGTCCACACTCACGACCGTCGCGCCGACAGCGGGTGGTCTCACCACGCGGCCGTGCAGCATTCCCGGCACTCGCACGTTATGCACAAACTCAAACTGCCCGGTGACCAGCGCCGGCAAATCCGGACGCCGCGCCGGCGTCCCCAGCACCGTCCACTCACTGGCGGGCTTGCGCTTGGCGTTCGGGTCTAGCTTGATTTCGAGTTTCTTCCCGCCGACCAGTTCACCGTAACCTACTTTCTTCGAAGCGTCGCTCTTCGCGCTGATTACGCCATCCGCAGCCATAAGCTGATCCGCCGGCACGCCCAGCCGCATCGAAGCCAGCTCCAAGAGCGCCTCGCGCGCCGTCGCCGCAGCCTGCGCCAGATTCTTCTGATTGAAGTTTGTCGGATGCGACTGGCTGCCCGACGTAATTCCCTGATCGGGAGTAAGCGCCGTGTCGCTGTAAATCAGCTTCACGCGATTGAACGGCACGCACAGTTCTTCCGCCACCAATTGGATCTGCGCGGTCGAAATCCCTTGGCCCAATTCTGATTTGCCCGTGTACGCAGTCACGCCGCCGTCCGCCGCAATAGCAATCCACGAATCGAGTTGGTTGAGAGGTGGCGAACCGGCCGTCCCTCCTTCGAAAGCGCCCTGAGCTAATGCGGTCTGCACCGCGCCTTTCATGCTGAAGCTCACGACCAGCGCTCCCGCGCCTGCCAGAAAAGATCTGCGTGAAAATCCGGCCCGGTCTAATGCCGCCACGCCATCTTCGGTGAGCGTGCGTTTGCGCGCGACCTCTGAGTTTTTGCTCATTTCGCCGCCACCTCTTTGATGTGCCCTTCCCTCACACGATTTATCGCGCGCAGCATTCGCACGTGCGTAAAGCAGCGGCAAAGCACGCCAGACATGGCCTGGTGGATTTCTTGCTCGGTTGCTTTCGGATTCTTGTCTAGAAAAGCCTTGGCGGTCATGATCACGCCGTTGATGCAAAAGCCGCACTGCGCAGCCTGCTCTTCGATGAACGCTACCTGCAGTGGATGTGGCTTGTCGATCGTGCCGATGCCTTCGAGCGTGGTGATCTCGGCGCCCTCGACGGACTTCACGGGCGTGATGCACGAACGGATCGCCTGTCCCTTCACGATCACCGTGCAGGCTCCGCATTGCCCGAGCCCGCAGCCAAACTTCGGCCCGTTCAGCGCCAAGTCGTCGCTCAACACATACAAAAGCGGCGTCGTCGGATCGACGTCCACAGCGTGAACCTTGCCATTAACCTTCAAATTGATCGCGCTCATATCTTGAAGGTATTGCCGCGACCTGCTCGTCGTCAAGTCCTCTATTCGAACTACGGTTTTACGGGTGCCGTCGTTTTTACGTGTGGGTGCCTCGACATGCCTCGACGCCGAGACCCGAGTTGTGGGTCGCGGCTTTAGATTACGTCGTAGAGTCTGTGATATGGGCGAAACTAGGGGGTCGCGGTTTTAGCCGCGACATTGACATGCAGAGTGGAGAGCGGCTTTAGCCGCTGAAGTCTCAAATCGTGAGTTCTTTGTAGCCCAGGGCGCCCGCCGCTGTCTGTGGGGCCCTGGGGATTTTCTTTTTTAAGCCTTCAGCACCGCGCCGCCCACCGCCATTACCGGCCGTCCAAACGTTGCGTTCGTCACTTCCGCGAACGAAAGATACAGCGCATCGAGCCCTGTAATCATGCCCATCCAACCGCCCGCTGTGCGCCAACCCGATCCCATCCCCAGATCGGCCCCGGCAAGCAGAAAAAACGTGATCCACAACAGCAGGAAAATCGACCACAGTGTGAAGTTCGTTCGAAACGTCGGTATCCACATGTAAAGCGTGAACACTCCCCACATCAGCAGTGCCACTCCCACGCCCCTCGGATCTGGCGCCTTGATCCAACCTGCTCCCACGGTCCAGTTCAGGAACGCGTACCACCACCAAAACGCCCCATACGAAGTGAAAGCCACCATCCCGAATGTATTGCCGTTCCCGTATTCCAGAAGGCCGGCGATTATTTGCGCTAGGCCGCCAAAGGAAAACGCTAGCGGCACGACCGCCGGCACGGCCTCGGGCGGCAGTAACCCGGCGTTGATTGTGCTCAGTACAACCGTGGTCAGCCCGAATGCAGCAAGGCCCAATGGCGCGGGATTCGAAACCTTACCAGTCGCGGATATTGCATCTTTGGCAGTCGTTAGCTGGGCCATAAAGGTCTCCGTTCGTGATGTTTTTCGGTGGAATAGGCCGCGCGATCTGGCAAACTCGCGCGTGCGGGCTGGTGTATACCCCATTTCGCTGCGCCGTACCAGCCCCTGGTACTGCCCCTCGGGCAATGCTCCAGTGCCCGCCTAACCGGTTTCTTTGTGCGCAACTTACAGGTAATTTATTGCGCAAGGGTCATACGATCTGGCGCCCCGCCCACGTAGGCTGGTTGTTAACCTATGGTCAAGCAAAGCCACTAGAACGGCCCCAAGCGCAAGCGCAGGACGATTTCGGCGCTTGCCATAAACCCAAATTCGAATGAGTAGGAGTCAACTGTGAAAATCGGCAACTTGATTCTCAAACCGGCGGCAATCTTGGTGATTTGCTTAGGCTCGGCCCTTACTGGCGCCGTGGCCCAAACCCCCTCTCCCGCAGCGGGCGCACCCCGCAGCACCACGGACGCAAACGCCATTTCCCATACCACTAAGGCCATGAACTATCGCCGCGCCGGCGGCTCGGCCAAGGTCAGCTACGCGGGCACCAAGCTAATGCCCACCGCCTCAGGCGAGGCCGAGGTTAAGGCCAAAAACAATCGCATGGAAATCGAAGCGAAATTCGACGGCATGGAAGACGCCACCAAATTCGGCCTGGAATATCTGACTTACGTCTTTTGGGCCGTCTCGCCTCAGGGCCGCGCCGAAAATCTCGGCGAAATCACCGTGAAAAATGGCATGGCCGAAATCAAAGCCGATACGGACATGCAGACCTTCGGCATGATCGTCACCGCGGAGCCCTATTTTGCGGTTACGCAGCCCGGCAACATGGTCGTTCTGGAAAATAGCTTCTCTAGTCTTCCTTCGGGGAAGGTCGAAAACATCGATGCTACTTACCAATTGCTGGGCCCCGGCGCCTATTCCTCTTCCAACACAAAGATTGACAACGCCATTTTCGGCATCGACCGCAAGACGCCGCTCGAGCTCTTCGAAGCGCGCAACGCTATTCGCGTCGCGCACAACGCCAACGCCGACAAATATGCCCCTGCCGCATGGGCCAAGGCACAGCAGCAATTAGCCGCAGCCGAAGACACCTACCGCCAGAAGCGCGATCGCAAGCTGGTCGACTCCGCTGCGAAAGACGCCACGGAAACGGCCGAGGAAGCCCGCGTGATGGCCGTCAAGCAGAAGGGTGAGGAGGACGCGCAGGCGAAGATAGCCGCCGAAAAACAAGCTGCCGAGCAGCGCGAAGCCCAGGCTCGTGCTGACGCAGCCGCCCAAGCGCAGCGCCGCCAGCAAGCCGAGCAGGAACGCCTTCAGGCCGAGCAGGCCAAGGCCGAAGCCGAGCGCATGAAGCAGGAGGCCCAGCAAGCCGCGCAGGAGGCCGCCAGGCAGCAACAGCAGGCCGAAGCCGCTCGCCAGGCCGCTCTCGCTCAGCAGCAAGTCGCCGAAACCCAGGCCCAGCAGGCCGCACAGGCTCGGGCAGCCGCGGAAGCGGAAACCGAAAAGGCCCGCCAGGCAGCCGCCAAAGCCGAAGCCGAAAAAGCGCAGTTGCGAGCGCAGCTTCTACAGCAGTTGAACGCCGTCTTGCAGACGCGTGACTCCGCTCGCGGCCTGATCGTCAATATGTCCGACGTCCTCTTCGATACCGGCAGCGCCGATCTAAAGCCCGGCGCCCGCGAAAAACTCGCCAAAATTTCCGGCATCGTGCTGGCGCATCCCGGGCTCTCGCTTCAAATCGAAGGGCACACCGATAGTGTGGGCTCCGACGAGTTCAATCAGGAACTCTCCGGCCGCCGCGCGGATGGAGTGCGGGATTATCTGGCCCAGGAAGGCGTTCCCGCATCTTCAATGAGCGCAAAGGGATTCGGCAAGACGCAGCCGGTCGCTTCCAATGACACCGCCGACGGCCGCCAGCGCAACCGCCGCGTCGAGTTGGTCGTCAACGGCGCCGCCATCGGCAACTCTACGAGCAGTGCCGCGCCCGCAAGCGCGGCCCCTAGCGCCAACCCATCTGGAGGCAGCCTCCGCGGCGTCTCCGCCACCCAACCCAACTAAGCGGGCGTCGTGTCTCAGGTTCTAGCCCGGGGCGCCGGCGCGAGTTCTGCGCGGGGCCCCGGGGCTCTTTCCTGCCATCGCGGGTGCCCCACCCTTCGTTTTTAAGGGTGGGTTCGTGCGCATTTTTACCCCGCATCCTTACGCACTGTCGTCCTGAGCCGGTTTACGCCCGAAGGATCTCTCTTGTGCAGAGGCGATCGCATCGCCTCCGCCTAATCTCCGCCCTAATTAGCCAAACTAGAGTTGAGCGAAGCGAAGCACTGTTAGCTCAGGTCGCCCGACGATTTTGGTCGGGAGACCTGAGGCCTTTGCGGCTCGCGGCCTCTTTATCGTGAGCGCGGCGAAATCCACAGCCGCGACACTTATGCCGTTCAGATCAGAGCGCCCTTAAGCTGCTGGAGTCTCAATCCACTCCGCTGACTATAACTTGGACACAACCGTGCAACGCGCATTTGGCCCCAGGCGTCTATCTCTCCACGGGTCTAGCCATGCATTCAACGACAAGAGCCCTTCATCTTGCCGCTCGCATAGTCTTAATTTTCGCTGCATGTGTCTTGCTGCGCTCCTTTGCGTGCGCTGAAGCCGCACCGCAGCCGCCGAATCCCCAGCAGGCCCCGGCGCAAACCGCCAAGCAGGTTCTTGGCGCTATCCAAGCCATTCAGGGCAGCACGATTACGCTCAAGCCCGATACGGGACCCGCCGTTAACGTCGTGGTTCAAGGCTCAGTTCGTATTCTTCGCGTTGCTCCCGGACAAACCGATCTGAAAAACGCGGCGGCCATCCAGTTCGCCGATCTCCAGGTCGGCGACCGCATCCTGGTTCGCGGCATTCCCTCCGCCGATGGCCAATCCTTGACGGCTTCCTCCGTCATCGCCATGAAGCGCTCTGACGTCGAAGCCAAGCAGCAGCAGGAGCGCGAGGATTGGCAAAAGCGCGGTACCGGCGGCCTCGTAAGCGCCGTCGACCCGGCGTCCGGCACGATAACAATTTCCGTCCCGGCCCCAGGGGGAACCAGAACCGTTGCCGTTCACACGACCAAGGACACCATCATCCGCCGCTACGCTCCCGATTCCGTGCAATTCGACGATGCCAAGCCTAGCTCCCTGAGCGAGGTCAAGCCGGGAGACCAGCTCCGCGCGCGTGGTGCGCGCAGTGCCGACGGAAGTCAGTTTGCCGCCGAGGAGATCGTGTCAGGCGCGTTCCGCAACATCTCCGGTACGGTTAGTAATCTCGATGCCGCCGCGAACACCCTTACCGTGGCGGATTTGGCCACCAAGAAGCCGGTCGTGGTGAAAATCAGCGCGCAATCGCAAGTTCTCAAGCTGCCGCCGCAAATCGCGCAGGGCCTTGCCTTCCAGATGAAAGGCGGCGCGAGAGGCGCAGCCTCGGGCGCTCCGGGCGGCGCCGCAGGCGAAGGCGGCAACGCCCGCCCCGGCCGAGGAGCCGCCGATTTGCAGCAAGTCCTCAATCGTCTTCCAAAAGCTTCGCTTGCCGATTTGCAAAAGGGCGACGCCGTCATGATCGTCTCCACCGAAGGCACAGCCTCCGGCGGCGTTACCGCGATTACGCTTTTGGCGGGAGTCGAACCCATCCTGCAGGCTTCGCCGGGCGGCGCGCAAGCAATGACTCTTTCGCCTTGGAATATTGGCGGGGCTGGCGGAGAGGCGGGCGACGCCAATCCCTAGCGGCATAAAGCCGCGGCACTGCCACGAACTGGCGCCACGAACTAGGGTATGATCGCGTCCACTTGGAGTAAGCTCTGAGACCCAAAATGAAAAGTCGTCTGGCCACTCTTCACATTCGTCTCGCCCTCACCCTGGCGTCCGTCTTGAGCCTCGCCGGCGCGCAGGTTCTGCTGGCTCAAAACGCCACAGGCTCGCTCCATGGTCAGGTCATCGACCCTTCCGGCGGCGCTGTGCCCAACGCCCCACTCCAGCTTACCACTCCCGCCGGGCAAACTTTGCCGGCTAAAACGAATGCTGCCGGCGCATATGAAATAAACAATTTGACGCCTGGAAAGTACACCGTCGAAGTCACGGTGAAAGGTTTCGCGCCTTACAATAAAGAAGCAGTCGAGATCGTCGCGGGCCAGGCCGCACAACTTAATGTCACGCTTTCCATCGCCACCGAAAAACAAGAAGTAACGGTTTCCGATGAAGTCCAGTCCGTTGACACCGCGCCTTCAGCCAACGCCAGCGCCGTGGTGCTCACGGAAAAAGAGCTGGAAGCCCTCCCCGACGACCCTGACGAATTGCAACAGGACCTACAAGCGCTCGCGGGCCCGTCCGCCGGCCCCAACGGCGGCCAGATGTACATCGACGGCTTCACCGCCGGCCAGCTTCCGCCGAAATCCTCGATTCGCGAAATTCGCATCAATCAGAATCCGTTTGCCGCGGAATTCGACAAAGTCGGCTACGGGCGCATTGAAATTTTCACCAAGCCCGGCACCAACCAATGGCACGGCCAGATTTCCGTCAATGAAAACGATGCCGCCCTGAACGCGCGAGATCCTTTCGCTACCACGAACGCCGGTTTCAAGTCCACGCAAGTCGAAGGGAATATCGGCGGGCCGCTGGGCAAAAACGCTTCCCTTTTCTTCAATATCGAGAACCGCGACATTCACGATCAGGCTTTGGTCAACGCTTTTACTTTGGGCGCGAATTGCAACCAGGGCGTCTCGCTTCTGCAGGTTCCCTGCAGTCAATCGCTCTCCAGCCCTCGCGCGCGCCTGAATGGCGGCCCGCGGATCGACTATCAGCTGACCAAAAACAACACATTCTCCGGGCGGTACCAATTCTTTCGCAATCGCGCCACCGACAACGGCATCGGCGGCCTCACGCTGCCTTCCGATGCTTACAACGTCCTTACCACCGAGCAGACCCTGCAACTCACCGATACGCAAGTGATCGGCTCGAAAGTCATCAACGAGACGCATTTTCAGTATCGCCGCGAAGGCGGCACCGAAAATCCCTTCAGCACGCTGCCCGAGCTTGACGTAATCGGCGCCTTCAACGCCGGCGGAAATTCGCTCGGAACGAATAACGATCACGAAAATCTTTACGAGCTGCAGAACTATACGTCCATCGTCCACGGCAAACACTTCGTGAAATTTGGCGCGCGAGTTCGTGCCATGACCGACTCCAACACCTCCACCGGAAACCAGGCCACCGGTTTCAACGGCGCTTTCACATTTTCTTCTTTGAACGCCTACGCCATCACCGAACAGGGCCTCGCCAACGGCTTATCCATCCCCGCGATTCGCGCTTTGGGAGGCGGCCCCAGCCAATTCTCGATTATCACCGGCACTCCCTCTGCCAGCATCACCATGTACGACCTCTCGCCCTACGTGCAAGATGATTGGCGCCTGCGCCCCAATCTGACGGTCAGCGGTGGCCTGCGCTTGGAAACTCAGAACCACATCGCCGATCACGCCGATTGGGCGCCCCGTCTGGGCGTTGCCTGGGGCGTCGGCGGAGCCAAGCCCAAATTCGTCCTCCGCGCCGGATGGGGAATTTTCTACGACCGCTTCCCTCCGAATCTCGTCCTCCAGTCGGAACGCCAGAACGGCTCCACCGAACAGGAATTCGTGATCGCGCAGCCGGATTTCTTCTGCCCCAATTCCCTAGCGGCTTGCCCTTCGATCGGCACATTGCAAAGCACGTCCGTTCCCACGATCTATCGGATCTCGCCGAACCTCCGCGCGCCGATGCTCATGCAATCGGCTGTCAGCGTAGAGAAGCAACTAACGAAAAGCGCCAACGTTTCCATCTCTTACCTCAACTCGCGCGGCTGGGACCAGTTGGTCACCAACAACGTCAATTCCCCGGTGCTTCCGGGAACTCTCATCCCGGCGAGCCCCGCGCGTGGAGGCGTCTACCCCAACGGAATCGCCGAAAATATCTATCAGTACCAATCGGCTGGTGTTTTCCGGCAGAACCAGTTGATGTTCAACACCAGCATCCGCGCCGGAGCGAGACTCTCGCTGAATGCTTTTTACTCCCTGAACTTCGCCCATAGCGATACCGCGGGCGCCAATAGTTTTTCCTCCGATCCCTACAACCTGATGGCCGACTATGGTCGCGCCGCTTTCGATATCCGCAGCAGGGTCTTCTTCGGCGGCACAGTCGGATTGCCCTACGGCCTGCGCCTCAGCCCGTTTCTTGTGGCCAGTTCCGGAGCGCCTTACAACGTCACCCTGGGCCAGGATTTGATCGGCTCGTCGATTTTCAATCAGCGCCCCACGTTCGCCGGCGCGCTATCGAATCCGGCAAACGTGGTCGTTACGCCGCTCGGCGCCTTCGATACCGTCCCTCAGCCCGGCGAAACGCTCGTCCCCGTCAATTTTCTCACCGGGCCAAGCCAGTTCTCCTTGAACTTGCGGCTCGCCAAAACCTTCAGCTTCGGGCGGCTTCCGGAAGGTTCGGCGGGACAGGTGGGCGCTCGTCAGAATGGCGGTGGTGGCGGAGGGCGTCGCGGCCCCGGAGGTGGAGCTCCCCCGGTGGCCGGCGGCGGCTTCGGCGGAGGCGGCGGCGCGCCAACCGCGGGCCGTTACAGCATCGTGCTCAGCATCAACGTTCGCAACATCTTCAACAACGTGAATTTGTCGACGCCCATCGGAAATCTCGGCTCGCCGCTGTTCGGTGAATCCACCGGCTTATCCAACGGCGGATTCGGTTTTGGTGGCGGAGCCCAGACCAGCGGCGCCGGCGCCACTGCCGGTCTCCCCGCCGCAGCTGCCGGTGCCCCCGCCGCCAATCGCCAAATCTTTTTGCAAGCCACCTTCGGCTTCTAACACTGGCACCGCTACGATCCGGTGCGCCGCAGGTTATTGGAGCACGAGCCCAAACTAGTGCACCTCAACCTGCTGTCCTCCGTATTCGTGAGGCGCGACAAGATGTCCTGCTCACTCAGTTCGATCCGTGACAGAGACCCAGCTACATTGACGGCAATGGGAAATGGCTTTGTGCCCATCCTTTCCTCCCCGCAAATTCTACATCGAACCATCCGAAGATAGCCTTAGGCCAGCCTAGACCAACCGCTCTGATGATCCGCGCAATAAAGCCTTCAACTCAATTTGGGTTGGCAGGAGAATTCGATGTTCCACGTGACACATCGTTCGAACGACGTCCACGCTTCCGCCGTTCGAACGAACCCCGCACTCGCGCACAGATGGTTTGGAATTTGGGTGCCGCACCCTTCGGTTGTAAGGGTGCGGTTTTTGCCGAATACCAGCTATGTAATGGTAATATGTTGATAACTACATGATAATATGCTACACTCGCCTATGTTCTTCGGTGGTTCCTTCCAATGTTCTCCCATGAGCGCCGATTCCTGTCCTCTTGACGTTTCGGCCTGCGCGGGGATGGTAGCCTCGCGCGGCCTCTCGCCAAGACTGTCGCCGCTTTTCCACTCCGAGGATCACGCCAAGCAACTCTCGCCAGCGCGACGTGTGCGCTCGTCTTTTGTAGTGGCGGCCTTCAGGCCGGCGTCTTTGGTTTTTCAGGTGCCCCAGTCTTTGTGCCTTATGCAACCAAGTGGGGATTTGGTCTTCGTGCTGCAAGATCAGCAAAATGAACACTTGCGCAAAAACAGTAGGGGGTGGTGTGAGGATCTGTGACGCTCACGAGTCGGACGCCAAGCCTCGCATGGCGAGCAGCGCGCTCCGTGCGCGTCTGTGTAGCGGCGGCTTGTCCCGACTTGTCCCAAGTTTCGAGGGAGTTTCGAGGGGGCTCCGAGGGCCCATCAGGCGGCGCCCTTGGTTTTTCGGGTGCCCCATTTGTTGCGCTTTGTGCAACAAGTGGGTTTGCGGTCCGCAAAAAAGATCAGTGGCTGCGCCGGAGCTTCTTTGAGAAGCCAGACTACTTTCGGCGGCTCCTCGATTCAATCCTCGGCTATCGCGCCATCGTGCTGCAAGGTCAGCAGAATGAACACTTGCGCAAAAACAGTAGGGGGTACCCCGGTCCAGGAAACCCGGATCACGGGACAGATTCAGTTAGAAAGCGGTGGTTGCCCGAGACGCAACCGCCCGAAACGCCAAAGCGTCGTATGATTCACGGAAGCCTATGCGGACTCTGACTTTGACAGCAAGCGCGGTGTTTTATTCGCTCCTGATTCTGGGCGCAATCGGTGGGATGGGTGCAGCCGTCCTCTCACCCGGTGCAAGCGCACTCGCGAAAGACAAGCCCCTCGTTTTTAAGTCGATCGAGAACGCGCTTTTGCGCGTCAACGACGCTCCGCCGAAAGATTGGGAAGTTTATCGCACCGGCAAGAAGAATGAACCGCTTCTGCTCCAGATTGGGAATCGCTTCCTGCTACTGGAGATTAACCAGCATCAGGTTTTTGAACTTGATCCCGCGAAGATCGAGCACAAGACGGGGGAGCTTCTCTGGAGCCCTTCGGATCGCCCCGATAAGCCGCTGGTCACTTCCGAGTGGACCGTGGACGATATCGGCGCCGCGTTCGTCGTCAAGGTGAAGCTGCAAAGCGAAAACGCGCTCGTCGATTTGCAGCTTCCGCATCCCCCGAACGTCGGCGACCTGCCTAATCGGCCGCCTGCGCAGCAACAGCAGCAACGCCGCCGCAATTACTTCAACGGCGAAAAATGACGAGTCGCAGGTTGCAGGACGCGAGAGGTCGTGGAGCGGTTGCTGTCATCACGAGGGCCGCTTCTCGGTACCATCACGCCGCTCTTGCTCGTGATGGGGTAGAAGGCCCGAGGGATCTGCAGTTTCCGAACTGAGATGACGCGCTACTTCACGTTCTTGTTGATCCAGCCGTCGATGAACTTGATGACCTCGTCGCTGTTCCGGTCGAGGAACATCTCGTGCATGTTCCCGTGGATTCCTACGTCTTCCAGGCGCACGAAATCGTCTTTCGCCCCGGCTTGATTGAGCCACTTGGGAATGCACACATCGAAGACGCGGTGATACGTGCCCTCGGCGGAGATGGAGAGAATGCGCATATTCTCGAAGCTCACGAGCTTGTGAACCGGCTGGTCCTGCATGTAGCAGCCGACTTCGTCGCCCGGCCGCTCCGAAGGCTCGAGGTGAACCTTGAGCTCTGACGGGCTGTTGATCGGCGGATCGAACTTGAACGGCATCGTCGTCAAGCCCCAGGACTTGGGATTCACGCGCGTGTAGTCCACCTTAGCGGTATCCGCAACGCCGATTTGCGGGCCGCCCGGCTCTATCGCCACCATTCCGGCAATCAGCTTCGGCCGCTCGTTTGCCACGTCGAATCCGATTCCGCCGCCCTGCGAGTGCGAGACCAGGATTACCGGCGTGCCAATCTGATCGAGCAGCGCCACGCCCGCGGGCGCAGCGAGTTCCTCTTGGTCGTCCACGAACTGCATCTGGCCCTTGATGAAGTTATCGAACACCGGATCGCCTCGCATGCCCTTCTTCGGGGAATCGCTCGGCCATTGCGTGTACTTCTTCATGCGCGGGAAGTCCCCGCCGGACGTGGCAGGAGCCGTCCAGATCTGCTCGAGCTCCAACGCGGTGCGGATTCCCAGCTTGCCGTCAACGCCGGGCACATACGGCGAGCGCCCGCGCGCCGGGTAGTCCACCATGTAAACGGTATAGCCCTGCCCAACGAGGTAATACGCCCAGCCCGGCCGCCCGTCCGGCGTCTGCCGCCAGACCGCGCCGCTTTGCCCGTTGCCGTGGAAGAAGACGATCGGGTACGGATGCCGGACCTGCTTCGGCACCCACACTTCCGCATACATCGCGTCGCCCATAACCTTTTTGCCGTCATAGTCTTCATATCTGCCGCCGGCGTAGAGGAATCCCTGGCGCGCGATGTTGTCGGTCGAAAACGTGGGAATGGCCGAAGGCGGTGTCGCCATCGAAGGCTTGTCTTTCTGGGGCACGTTCTTATCGATCCAGTTGCCGATGTACTTTGCGATGTCGTCGCTATTCTTTTCCAGCATCAACTCGTGGCCGTTGCCGTGAATGCCCACGTCTTCGAGGCGCACGAATTGCGTATGCACGCCGGCCTGATTCAGCCACTTCGCGAGGCACGGATCGTATTCGCGGTGATAACCGCCTTCAGAGGAAAGATAGACGACGGGAATCTTTACGAGATTGATGAGTTTGTGCGCGGGCTCCTTCTGCACGTAACAGGGAACCACGTCGCCGGGCGCATCGGATTTCGCTTCCAACACCGGCTGCAGCTCCGCTGGATCTTTCACCGGAGGATCGTAAGTGATCGGCCCGGCCGCAACTCCCCACGTCAATCCACCGGGACCGTCGGTATAGGCAAGAGTCGCGGTGTTCACGCCTTTGATTGGCGGCGCGGCGGGCTCAATGGTGACAATCGCCTTCACTTGGTCTGGACGCGAATCGGCCGTCAGCCACCCGGGCGTTCCGCCCTGCGAGTGCGTCAGCAGAATAACCGGCGAATTGATCGCGTCCAGAAGCGCGACGAGAGCGCGATGGGTCATCTCATCCTGTCCCACGGGCCCTCCGCCGCCGAGAAACTGCACTTGAGTCTTTGCGAAATTATCGAAGATGGGATCGCCCATCAGTCCGGTGCCGGGAAACTGGCTGTGCAGATGAGCGCGCGGGAAATTGCCCTTCTTTGCGGAAGCGGTGAAGATCTCCTCAAGATTCGGCACGTTGCGGATGGTCAGATTGCCGTCGACTCCGGGCACATACGGCGAACGTCCCCGGGCGGGCGAATCCACCATGTACTGCACGTAGCCTTGCTTGGCGAAGTAATAAGCCCAGCCGGGGCGTCCGTCGGGCGTTTGCTCCCAATCGGTGGCGGTCTGCCCCGCACCGTGAACATAAACAATTGGATAGGGATGCTTGATCTGCTTCGGCACCCAAACCTCGACGTAGGCGTCTCCGCCCATCGTCTCTTTACCCGGCTCGCCCTCGTACTGGCCTCCGGCGTAGAAGATTCCAGTGCGCGCCAAATCTTCAGTAGAGAAGGTGGGAATCGAGGCCGACGTGCCCTCATGGGCGGCTTTTGCAGTTTTCCTAGCGCTGTCCGCGCGCGGCCCGCTTGTCACCAGGGCAAGCGATCCCGCAATCAGCAGGACCGGAATAATGTACGAGATCCTCAATTTCACGACGACCTCCCTTATTTCAAAAATGACGTGTCAAGAATGGCCAGTTCGGCTCATCGGACACAAGAATGGCGTTCTCTCTTCGGCAAAACGCCCGGTTTTCCCTAATCGATTCGGTCACACAGCCGGTCCGACGGCTCGGGACGAGTTTACTACAGCGGCCAGCAAAGTTGCATTGCGCACTCCCTGGGGGCCGCTTGAAATCATGCTCTGAAGAGCAGCAAAGCAGGTTGTTCGAGCGCCTCCGCAACCCAGCGCAGGAAACGGGCTGCGTCGGCGCCATCGATCAAACGATGGTCGTAGGAGAGAGAAAGAGGAAGAATTTTGCGTGGCTGGAAGGAGCCTTCGAGGTGGCGCGGTTCCACACTTAGACGCGAGATGCCTAATATGGCGACTTCGGGATAGTTCACGATGGGCGCAAATCCTGTCCCGCCGATTCCTCCCAGATTCGTAATGGTGAAAACTCCGCCGGCCATCTCTTCGAGAGAGAGTTTTTTCTCGCGGGCGCGGTCAGAAAGCGCGCTCAACTCCCTGGCAAGCTCAGGAATGTTCTTCTGGTCTGCGTCGCGCACAACAGGAACAATAAGGCCATAGCTCGTGTCGACGGCGATGCCGATATTGCAATAGTGTTTGTAAATGATCTCGCGCCCAGCCATATCAATGCTGGCAGCGAATTGCGGGAATTTTTGCAGCGCCGCCGCGACGACTTTCAGCGCAATGGCGGTCACCGTGATTTTGGGCGCGCCTGAATTTTGCGGCTCCGAAAAGCGGCCGCGCAAATTCTCCAATTCGGTGACGTCGGCGCTATCGAATTGCGTGACCTGCGGAACATTGTGCCAGGCCTGCGCCAGGTGCTCGGCCGTGGCGCGCCGCACACTGCTCATCGGTTTGCGTTCGATCTGGCCCCATTTCGCGAAGTCGGGCAGCGGAGCCAAAGTTTCGCCCGCCGACCGCGCA
>Ga0207148_1091_pt1 | contig 21314 bp, 24 predicted proteins | sample Alteio_BWMinHeat_34_FD_153558 | JGI IMG/M metagenome (GOLD analysis project Ga0207148, IMG submission 153558) | Enriched cells from forest soil in Barre Woods Harvard Forest LTER site, Petersham, Massachusetts, United States -... | ecosystem: Environmental > Terrestrial > Soil > Temperate forest >... | reverse complement strand
GACCCTCCCTCACTGTCTTTCTAAAAGCCGGTGAGAGCCGCCCTTCTCATCCCCCATGGTGTTCAGATATGGCAATATCAAAAATATTTATTCTCCCGATACGTGCCATACTCTCTCTTATTCTTTGCATTTCGGCATCTCCTTCCTGCCGAATCCTTTCCGCTTCAATCCGCCCTCTATCAGCTATTTCTTGGAGATTTCGCCTTAATTGCCTTCCGGCAGCCATTTGAGCCTGGAAAGCCGCGGTTTCTCTGCCACCTGCTTCCTGAAGATCCTGGGTAGATTCTGAGGATCCACACGTTGAGAGAGGAGTTGTTTCCTCTGCTGGTGCAGCTATAAAGATCCTTTAAACTCTTACAACTCACCAACTGCTGTCATCTCCGCGTAGGCACAGTGGCGGCCTGGGGGGAAAAGATGCTTGCAAATGAGCGTCCCTGGTTGCCCCAATTTGTCACCCCTGCGAAAGCAGGGGCCCAGACAAAACCTTGTCCCCGCGCAAGCAGGGATCTAAAGAATAGTATTCAACAAAAAAGTCTTTAAAAACAGCCAAAAAAGAGTTTAAGTCTGTGTCCCTGCTTTCGCAGGGACACACGAGAGGACCTCTTTTCCCCTCACACAGCAGGGCTGGCCCCTCCCGGAAAGCCTTCCAGATGCGCGACTTCTTTCTGGGTCTTGAAGGACGCCAAAACAGCAACACCCGCAATGGCCGCGCCAAAGATCATCCAAGCGGCTGGCCACATGAGCCATTGGGTTTGGTTAATGACATAGGTCAACAAGACAGGTGTGATGCCTCCAAAGACAGAGATGCCTAAGCTCAAGCTAAAGGAAACCCCGCGACACCGTCCCTTGACATCAAAGAGGCTTGCAGTCAAACCATTGGCAGGTCCCACAAACATTCCTGCAAGCGCTGCAAGGATGATCTCTCCTTGAAGGATGAGTGACCATTCCCCGGACCCAATCAGCGCAAAGGCAGGGTAAGCTAAGACAACCGTTCCCAAGATAGCCGTTAGCTGGACTTTTTGGGGACCATGTTTGTCGGCGAGAAACCCTGCTAAACAAATGCCCATCATATAGACGACCAGTCCTAAGGTGATCACGAACAGGGTTGCGGATTTTGTCAAAGAGGACACCAACGTGTGGTAGTGCCCCATAAAGACGAAGGGGACGTAATAAACGAATCCGATAAAGCTGCCGATGCCAAAGGTAATGAGGAGAGACCTGTAATTATTTTTAAAAAGAGAGCGCAGGGTTTGAGGGTCGTGATCTTCTTTTTTCTGTGCCTTGTCAAACACTTGTGTTTCATCTGTATGACGTCTTATATAGAAACCAATGAGTCCAATCGGAATGCTCAAGAGGAACGGGACGCGCCAGATCCAGGTGGGCATCATCTCTAAAGCACATAATGAGGCCATACTTGAGGCCAAAAGCATCCCAATCACTGAAGACGCTGTGACAAGGCAGCCTGAAAAGTATTTCCGATCTTTGTTTGCGTGCTCGATCACAAAAATGGCCGCGTTACTAAATTCTCCCCCCGCACACAATCCTTGAACCAAGCGACAGAGCGCAAGTGCCAAGGGAGCCAAAAGTCCCACCTGCTGGTAGGTGGGTAAAAACCCGATCAAGCTTGTGGGCAGCATCATGGCAATGATCGAAACCACCATCGCTTGCTTTCGGCCAAAGCGATCTCCGATATAGCCAAAAGCAATACCCCCCAGAGGGCGAATGATGTACCCTGCAGCAAAGATCGTGTAGCTTGCAATCAGGGCCGCCATCGCATCCTCTTTGGGGAAAAAGAGGGTTGCAAAGATAGGGGCAAAAAGCCCAAAAAGGGTAAAATCGTAAAATTCTAAGGCTGTGCCCATAAAGGCTGCTGCAAAGTTTCGTGTTTGTTTGTTCATCGTTTTCCTCCTCGTTGTTGTTTGTATTATGCGGCGTTACTCTTCTCCAGAAGAGAAGAATGTGCCGTCGCCAGCCCCGCTTTTGACTCAAAAGGAGGACTCACATATTTCCGGTGATGTTCTTTAACATAAGATTGAAGGTAATCCTCTAAGACTTGAATTTTCTTAATCCCTTTCAGTTGTACTGGATACGTAAAATAAATATCAAAGTTAGGCCCCGCGATTTCAGGCAAAACCTCGATAAGGTTAGAATCCTTCAATAAAATAGATTCTTGTGAGAACGAGATAATCCCAAAGCCTTGATTTCCTAAGTGAAACAAGGAACGAATGGAGTTGACACAGAGATAGGGTTTCTGGATCGTTTTGTTATTGCTACTCAGCTTGAGATGCCAATCAATGTTATCAAAAAGGTGAATGGGTTCAGACCCAAAGGCAATCAGGCGATGATGGGCAAGATCCTCAACGGTCTTTGGCAGTCCGTACTGTTCTAAGTACTCTCTGCTCGCATAAAGCCGCCGGCTCCACCTGGTGAGTAAGTTTTGGACAAGATCTGTTTGATCATGCCGAAAGGGCTGGAGAGCGACATGAATGCCTAAGGATTCGACATCTAAATGGCCATCTTTTGAGAGAATGGAGAGGTTAATTGTAGGATAACGCTTCAGGAAGTCTGGAATGACCGTGTAAAGCCATGTATCCACATGGCCAACATTCGCTCCAATGCGCAAATCCCCATGAGGCTCTATCTGGTCATTTTCAATTTGTGTGAGGGCAAGCTCCGAAAGAGCACACATTTTTTCTGCACTTTGAAACAAGAGCTGGCCTTGTTCCGTAAGCACCAATCCTTTGGGAAGTCTCTTAAACAAAGGATGACCGATCCGATGTTCAAGGTCGCTCACCTGACGACTAATTGCAGGCTGAGCAACACAAAGGTGCTGGGCAGCTTTTGTAAAGCTCCCAAATTTGGCGACGTAGTAGAAGGTTCTCAGTTTATCCCAGCGCATGATCGCTTGTCCTCCCTTGAAGAGACTACTTCAATGCTAACGTTATATCTGGATAAGGTAAAGCAAAAAACACAACAAAGAACGATCGTTTTGTTTTTACTGAAATTTTTGTCTTATGAGCCTCCTTTTTTCTTGACTGCCTATGTGAAGGGAGTGTGCACTAAGTCCAAAATGATTTTCGCAAGGGCAAAAGGCGATTGGGTCGTTGTATCTACCATGATGTCATAGGTGCGTCCTTGAGGATGAACTCGGTTTGCTTGATCATTCGAGAGTCCAATGGCCCGATCTCGCCGCAAGATCTCCCGTTCCTGTAGGGTAGGAAGGTCGCAAAATACACCCACAAAATACACCGTGTGGGCAGCGAGCGCCTTAAGATAGCCTTGCAAGGTTTCCTCACTGAGGAGAACCTCGTCAATGATCACATTGTTTCCCTGATCAGCCAGAAGCCCAGCCACAAGAGGCAAACCATCAAACACTTGTCGTCCCCACGTCCCCGTTTCGATGGCCATCGTAGGCCCCTGGGCATTCTCGCCTGGGATAAAGCGAAAGCCTTCGTTGGCCTTAGCGCCAAAGGGGAGATACGGATCGGGCATCATGTCCACGAAGGTATCAACGCCGAGGCGGAGCCAGGGCTCTGCACTCTTATGCTGAATCGCCCGCGCAAGGGATGTTTTGCCGCTCGAACTTGCGCCGTTTAAGAGAATGATTTTGCTCATCGCTTATCCTTAAATATTTTCAACATCATAATAGGTTTCCACGCTAATCGCCTCTAAAAAAGCATCCTCATGGGAGATCACAATAAGGGCTCCCGGATAGGTTTTTAGAATTTGGATAATATGGTCTTTTGTTTCAAGATCCAGGTTGTTCTCACCTTTTAACATGGCGCAAAATAGCGGTAGAAAGTTCCGGAAAGGTGGGTTTGAAATAGTCGCCTCCAAAATGTCCTTGATCCTTATATTCATGATACTCACAATTGAGCTTCTCATGGAGATAACGAGGTTGGTCGATGGGAATCCAGGGGTCATCTTGAGACGCAAAGAGAATCGTCCATTGCTGATTTTTTTTGATATTGTCCCACTGCCACGGGCGGTTGAAGTAGCCGGACAACTTTTCGGTTTCCATTCCAAGATCGGTATGATAAGCGCCCACCAAAACAGATCCTAAAAGGGGATGCTGTTCAGCCAGTCGCATGGCCGCAATCGCGCCTGAGGAATGACCAACAAGAATGGTCTTCTCATCCACTTTTAAGGTGTCGATGAGGAAGGGCATCCAGAAAGATTCCCGGGCCAATTCGGGATCGGGAAACGCTGTAGCGATCACCTCAATCCCTTCTCTTTCTAAATCTGAGGCAATGCTGGGGAACCAGTTGTCGGAAGTTGTTGAGCCGCCGTTACCGGGCACGAATATGACTTTTGTCATGGGAATATCCTCCGTTCTAAGATAAAAATGAGCTTATGAGATATGTCGCTTCTCATGATCAATCAACCATTGTTTGCGGGCGATCCCGCCTCCATAGCCGCCAAGGTCACCGTTTGTATTAATGATGCGGTGGCAGGGAATCACGATGGCAATCTGATTCGCCCCATTGGCATTCGCAACTGCCCGGTAAGCCGTGGCTTTCTGAATGGCTTTTGCTTGCTCCCCATAGCTTCGGGTGTGACCATAGGGAATCCGCATCAACTCTTCCCAGACCAACCGTTGAAAGGGACTTCCCATAAGGTGGAGCGGTGTCTTGAAGGCGGTAAGAGTGCCGTCAAAATAGGCTTTGAGTTCTGCGTCAATCTGCGTCAGGGGAGGAGTCAGTCCTGGAATAATGGCAGCTTTTACCCGCAGGCGCAGTCGTTCGATTTCCCGCTCTAAGCCGCGCCTTTGAACAAACTCAAGAAGGTAGAGGTGTGTCTCATCCGCAATCGCCACCATCGGGCCCAGCGGGGTGTCGAGCCACGCAGCCTTGAGGAGAGAGGGATGTTTCTCAAAATGTGTGGGAGCCGCCCCCATAATTTTGGAAAAAGCATCGCGAAAGCCGCTGCTAGATTCAAACCCCGTCTCGAGTTGGGCATCGATGACGGACTCCCCACCCCGAATCTGCTTAAAAGCGATGCCCATGCGCCTTGCCCGCGCGTATTCCACAAAGGTCATGCCAAAGCGTTTCTGAAACTGACGTCGTGCCGTTGAGGGATCGACAGAGAGTGCATCAAAGTCACTGTCTTTCCACCGCTTTGCAGGGTCTGCTTCTACAGCTTCCACAAGCGTCCGAACCAACTCTGAGACCTGGTTTGGATGAGACAGAGGACGGCATCGCAAACAAGGCCTAAAGGAGGCTAAAAGGGCTTCCTGGGCTGTGCCATAAAATTCACAGTTCTCAAAATTTGGCTTGCGGGCAGGACATGTCGGGCGGCAAAAGACGCCTGTCGTCTTAACGCCCACAAAAAACACGCCTTCATAATTGGTATTTTTCTCAAGGAGCGCTTTGTAAAAATCTTGGTGTTGCCTTTCGGTAAACATATTTTATTCCTATGGAGGAGGGATCACCTAACAGGCCCAGTATAACGAACCTGAAAAACACTGCGACCGAAATTCAGGCATTGATTTAAAAAAATTCACACAGGGAAGGATGGCAGGAGAGCTCCGTGGACTTTTTTTAAGAAGGCTATACAATTGAGCCAAAAGGAAAACGTCATGCAGCATCTTAAACAGAGCCTGATTTCCTCCTACCGCCAAGCAGAAGATTATTTCTGGAGGACCCTTTCCTCTCGGTATCTTTCTCTCGGGGACGAGGGAACGGCTTATATGACGGGCGTGCCGATGAGCGGTCTTAATTGTGTTTATGTCCGTAAAAATATCTGCGCTGTGGAACAGATGCTGACAACCGTCAGAGCATTTTATAGTGAGGAAAAGCTTCCTTTCACGATTCTCATTCCGGAAGCCTATTGTTCACAAACACGGGAGGATGAGCTGCAAGCGCTCGGATGTCCTCAGATTGGGCAATCTGTTGCGATGGCGATAGAGCTGGCGAATGATGAGACAGTAGATTTTAAGGAGGCGGTGCTCATTCAACCCGTTGACGGGAATCTGAAGGAATGGATACGGCCTCTTACCACAGCCTTTAACGCAACGTTTGAAAATGCGACACACTACGTAGCCGTCCACGAAAAGGCACACGCTCAATTTTATCATTTCCTCTATAAAGACGAGCAACCTGTGACGTCTCTCACCCTCTCTGTCCATGAGAATCTGGCCGGAATTAACGATGTGGGAACGTTGCCCGAACACCAAGGCAAAGGATATGCGACACGCCTTATGCACCATGCGCTTAGGCAAGCAAAGCAGAAGGGGGCGCAGTATTGCTTCCTGGAAGCCTCTTCTCAAGGCTTGGCCTTCTATGAAAAAATAGGATTTCGGCCCTTGTACACAAACAAGATTTTTGAGCTCAGGCGCGAGCATAGGCAGCAATAAGCCCCTATAGGGTCAAGGACTTTTTTTATCAAAAATATTATCTTGGAGGAGAGAGGCCTGCGTGAGAACCTTTTATCTTCATCATGTGGGATCTGGTCATTTTCATTTTTCCTTTCCTTTTTTAAATCAATCCTTATGCCTTCAAGTCGTACGCCTCAAAGGAGCTCTCAAATGTGTGCACGCATTGGAGTGCAAGGACAAACCCTGCAGAAAAAAAAGGGGCCCCTTTTTTTTCTTGTGGCTTGTACGTAAAGAATATCATAGGATTTTGAGGAAGTAAAAAATGATGAATGGCCATATATGGACCTTAACCGCAAGAGAACTCCATGTCTCACCCCATCGAAGTCGTTTCCTATAATCCCAGTTGGCCTCAGATGATCGAAGAAGAAGCTGTTCTGGTCAAGAAGACACCCCTGATGACACTTGCCTTGGGTCTCATGAGCGGCACATCCATGGATGGCATTGACGGGGCTCTGATTGAAACCGATGGTTTGTTCCACGTGAAACAAATGGGACATGTGTCGATCCCCTATGCTCCTCATGTCCGCACCCTATTGAAGGCCGCAGAATCCTTTGTGCGGCAGGGGCAGAAACCGGCAGACTTCGAGACAATTTTTCAAACATTTCTCCAAAAGTCGGTGGGTCTCTCCCCAGAAGAATCAGAAAAGCGTGTGCAACAAACAAAAACGATGCTGGGTACATCAACCCTCACCCTTAAAGATGTCGAGCGCCTCTCAACGGATCTGCATCGAGAAGCCGTGGAGGCGCTGCTGAGGACCTATCAAGCGACCCCCGATGTTATCGGCTACCATGGCCAAACCCTTTATCATAATCCCCTCAAACGGATAAGCTTGCAAATGGGGGATGGTCAATATCTAGCGATGGCGACAGGGATGAAGGTGGTCAATAACTTTAGAGCCAAGGACATGGCAGCAGGCGGGCAGGGAGCACCTTTTGCACCGCTCTATCATCAAGCGCTGGCCATGCGGGACGGTAAACTGCCGCTCGCTGTTGTGAATTGTGGCGGTATCAGCAACATCACTCTCATCAAGGATGACGATCCTACTTCCCTCATTAGCTTCGACCCCGGTCCGGGGAATAGTTTGATCGATCAATTCGTGACCTTACGGACAAGCGGACAATGGGCGATGGATATGGACGGTCAATTTGGAGCCAAGGGGCAGGTAAACGAAAGCGTTCTCGAGGAGCTGCGCCAACAGGCCGTCAGGCAAAACGGCGAGAATTATTTAGGAATGCCCCCTCCCAAATCTTTGGATATTGGGGATTTACATTTGCTTCCCTCCCTTGAGAATCTTTCCTTGGAGGACGGATGCGCCACCCTTGAAGCCTTTACGGCGGAGGCGATTGTGCGGTCTTTGGATCTAACCACGCCCCCTTATCCAAAGCATTGGATTTTGGCAGGTGGGGGGTGGTACAATCCTGTGATTAAATCTGCCCTCATCACCCTGCTGCAGCAACGCCTAGGAGACGATATCGTGATTGAAACCGCTGATGAAGCCGGGTGGAACAACCGTGCCCTCGAGGCGCAAATCTTCGCCTATTTGGCTGTCCGCCACTTAAAAGGATTGCCCACAAGTTATCCTACAATGACGGGCGTTTCGACACCAACCGTTGGGGGAGATGTCTATGGTTGATTCCATGCTCGTTGACCTCTCTGATGTGGCGACGGAGCAAAAAGACCCGCGTGCCGCGGACATTGAGAATCTCCCGCTTTCAGATCAATGCGCTGCTGTTTTAAACGGTATGGTGCAGGCCACTCACAGGGTAAAGGCGAATAAGGCAAGCATCCTGAACGCTGTTGAACAAATGCGTAAACATTGGAAAGAGATCCCGGTTCCGAAGCGGCAGCTTTATATCGCAGGGGCCGGAACATCCGGAAGGCTGGCGGCCATCACCGCCTTTAATTTCAAGGAATCTCACTCTTTTCACATCGACTTTGACCTCGCAGGAGGGAGGGACGCTTTTTACACAGCCGTTGAAGGGGCTGAAGATAAGGCCGAGGCCACCCGTACCTTCGAGAGCACAGACGGGGTGATCGCTCTGTCTGCGAGCGGCCGCACGCCTTATGCCCTTGCCTCTCTCGAAGCTGCTAAAAAAGCAGGTGCCCTGACCATCGCAATTCATAATAATCCAGGAAGTCCCCTCTCACAAATTGCAGACATTGATATATGCAACGCCACAGGGCCCGAATGTCCGCGAGGATCCACTCGCATGAAAGCCGGTACGTCTCAGTACACGACCCTGCAAGTTTTAATGCACCTCTTGTCAGAAGGGGGCGGAGGCTTTGATGCGTGGTTTCAGAACCTGGAGGAGGCCATTGAAGCCATTGACAGGAACGCTTTAACACAAAGGGCGCAAGAGCTTTGCACCCATTTCAAAAACCCCGCCCATCAGGAAGGCCGTCTGGTCTATGCAGGTGACGGCGTGTGTGGCTTGCTCGGGGTTGTGGATGGCGCCGAGCTACAGCCCACCTATTCTTGGGGGCGGGTGGCCTACCAGGTGCCTGCTCTCGCGATTCTTTTAGAGAAGGAGCGCCCGCCCATCATCGTGTCCCCCCGTGATTTTGTGATAAATCTTGAGCGTCAAAGTGATCATGCGGTCGTTCTCAATATGCTCTTAAAAACCCTCACCACCGTTTTTGCCTTTCAATCTGGGTGGATTGTAGAAGGGGAAATGATCAACCTCGATCCGAACAATATGACGAAGAAGTTGGTCGCACGCCGGGTGCAGATTCTGAAAAACCTTCACATTGCCGAAACGGATGCGCAAGCGTTGGAGATATTGAAGAGGACGGGGAATGATTTGTCAGAAATTGTGGCATCTGCAACTTAGTACATAAAAGGGCCCCTTAAAATTCAAGAGAGAAATTACGCATCATTTGCCTTATGCACCCTTCTGTTTCTGAGGAGAGTCCGTTATAAAATCTCTTATTATCATTAAGCCTAACGTTTCTGTCACAGTACAACTTATGAAATGAAGGCGATTTCGACGATGCATGAGATAATTGAAAAGACAAATCATATTCTTCCATTTCCCAGTCGCCCCTGTTGAAGTAAATCATGATCGATGCATCTTCCCAGTGACGCGAGTACCTTAAAGGTCCTTCAAGATAAAGAACAGGAAGATACTGACACATCGCAGAAACTACTAATGGAGTATCTATTTCCTTTTTGAGGGTATGTTGAATGCCGATCCACATCTCGAATATTTTATCACCCGCTTTATGGATTCTATACCCTGTTCCTATGCGCACATACTGTCCCGCATCCCCACAGCCTGATAGATTAAAGGTTCCCATGAATGGAGAGGCAAGATCTGCGATGGGAAGTTCTACTTTTCCTTCATCAGGGTTTTCTCTGTTGGGACGATAAACCAACTTGCTGCCCCGAAATTTTTGGTGAAAAGCTTCATACGCAGCCTTTCTGTCAGCTTCATGCGCATCCTGGGCTGCATACGCATTCCAGGGGGTAGGAGCTCCTGCTGATGCCTGCATATCGATCGCTGGAGGCATGGAGCTAGAAGCCGCCGCCGCTGATGCCTGAATTCCTAAAGGGGACGCTTCTGCTCCTTCCCTGAGACCCTGTTGTTTGTGAGGAGAATGGGGCGTTCTTTCATCTGCCGGATCTGCTGCCTTAACGGGCATCATCATCAAAAGAGAGAGGAAAGCAAAGAACATGCTGCTCTGAGTGAAGGGGCGTCTTAACATAACAATCCTCTCTAATGTAAAAATATGTTTAACTGCGCATTTATAGATGTATAGCTTATATGTGACGTTATCAAGCAGAAAAATGTTGATCACTCTAAAGGCGCCCTCCACCCGGTGAGATAAACCACCTCAAAAGTCGCGGGAATTTTGCCCTGACCATCGCCAAATGCTGTTGTGTAAACGTCCGCCATTCTCTGAAAAAGCCCGCGAGACGAAAAGGTTTTGCGACGTTCTTGGAGCGCATTCGTTTCGCCCATGCGGCGTAAATCCTGCATCAACTCCCAGACGGATCCATACATAACCGTCAGGGTTTCCGTATCAGTCACGGGGTTTTCAAATCCTGCCCTGCTCAAGAGGAGAGGAGCATGGACGGGCTGGAGCATCGGCGCCACACGGGGGGAGGCTCCGCCGCTCAAGGAAAGTTCTGACCTCAAAAAGCTTTCCCGTAACTCATGAAGGGTTTGTCCGCCCCAGAGGGCCCCGAGGAACACGCCTCCAGGGCGCAGGCAACGGAGGATGTGACCCAAGAGCCTCGGCAGATCATTAACCCAGTGGGCCTGAAGGCAGCTCAAGACAAGATCAAAAGAGTCATCAGGAAAGGGAAGAGAGTCGGTCGGGTAGGGAGACTCCTCGCTCGAGAAGCGCAGAGGAAAGGAAGACAAATTTAATATGGCCTGTGGCGCAAGAGAAGTGTCTGATAATCGAGACAGTAACTCTTCCTCCACATGGGTAAAGAGAAAATGAGGGTCCCGGCGCATGCGCTGATGATGGCACTGATAGGCATGGGAGCTAAAAAGAGTCATTGATTGTCTTTACCTTCCGCTCTCTCACTCTGGAAGAACAAAATGGCAAAGAGAAAACCGCTTTGCAACAACAAAATAGACGCCAAGAATACGAAAGCAAAGAAAAAGCGTACAATTTATCTTATATTAAGATTTGCATGATAATGTGTCATCAAATGGGGATGAGTAGAAGAAAAAAGGCAGAGAAAACCTTTTGAATCTTCCCAAAACTCATTTGTAACAGAATAAAAAGGAGAGAAACAATGGATGTAAAGAAATATGTAGGACTTGCTATTTTGGTAGCCGTCCTCGCGACAACTGAAGGCGCTGTTTTCAACCAAGCTGCACAAGCAGAAGCATGTGTGACTGAGACCACCTTACAGCACAAGATCGTTTATGAGAACGTTTTTGCCGCCTTCACACAAAGAGTTGGAAATGTTTTCCGTGCCGTCATCGAAGGTGATCGGTCCAAACGCTGCTACTAATACCAGAAGTCAGATAACAGGAGTCAGGAGACAGGAAAAAAAGTCCTGTCTCCCGTTTTCTATTGTCGGATCCCTGGCTAATCACTTAATGGCATGATATAAAAGGACACTCCTTTCTCTGAGATAAATGTCCTGCCCCATGCCCCCACATTCTGTCGATAAAATCATCTCCCCAGAAGAGGGAGGAGTGCGTCTTGATCGATGCTTACGGTTATGGATTCCCAATCTCCCACAAAGTATCATTGAACGGGCGGCCCGCAAGGGCGCCCTCAAAGTTGAAGGCCGTAAGGCCAAACCTTCTTTGCGCGTTGAAACAGGGCAGAGTGTGTCGTTCCCCTCGACCTTTTTAGGTCTTGCTGAAGAGATCCCTCCCCAAATTCCCCATCCTCTCACTCATGCTGAAAGAAAATGGCTTAAAGGTCTTATCCTTTTTCAAAATGAGGATCTGGTGGTGTTGAATAAACCTGCAGGGATCAGTGTTCAAAAAGGAACAAAACAAACCAAAGCCCTCGATGACATGATGAAAGTCTATGATGAGGATGCCCAACCGCGTCTTGTGCATCGGCTGGACCAGGAGACCTCCGGGGTGCTTGTCCTTGCCCGTACACTTCCCATGGCTCGGTGGCTCACCAAAGCCTTTAAAGACAGAAAAGTCCAAAAAACCTATTGGGCGCTTGTCTGTGGGGTGCCTGCTCAAAAGACGGGAACAATCAACCTGTCTCTTTCAAAAAAAGCCGATGCCATTTGGGAAAAAGTGCAAGTGGACCCTGAGGAAGGGGTGAGTGCCGTAACCCATTACCGGATCCTCGAAAGTTTCAAGGATCAATATGCCTGGCTTGAGCTCAATCCTCAAACCGGCCGCACTCACCAACTTCGCGTTCATTGTGCTAGCGGGCTTAAGACACCCATCTTAGGCGATGGGAAGTACGGGGGGAAAGAGGTGCGGCATGCAGCTGGCCTTTGCCTCCATGCTCGTTCTCTCACGATTCCTCTGCCAGACGGAGTATCTCTTACCTTTGAAGCGCCCCTGTCAGAAGGCTTTGAAGAGGTGTTGGATGGATTGAGGGAGGAGAAGTCTGACGATTGAATGAAGTTTGTCATCCCCGACTTAGAGCCTCTTAGTTTGCATCGCAAATTTTTAGAGGCTCTTGATCGGGGATTTTGTGCCAACAGATATGCTGTTGCGATAAGATCCTCGGTCAAGAAGGGCCTAAAGCCCTCGACTCGCTACGGCGTCCCGGCTACGCCAAAGGCTACGCCGTGGCGAGAGCCGAGCTTCGTTGAAGGCAAGGCCTGTCTGCCAAGGATGACAGCAGAAGTCAGATACCTAGTTGTTTAGGGGTCTGATCACCGATTACTGATCACTTTCTTCTCTAAACTCTAAAATATCCCCGGGCTGACACGCCAAGTGCGCGCAGATGCTCTCGAGTGTTGAAAAACGGATGGCTTTCGCCCGCCCTGTTTTGAGGACGGAGAGATTCTGAACCGTAATGCCCACCCGTTCTGCAAGGTCCTGCAACTTCATTTTCCGCTTCGCGAGCATGACGTCCAAATTCACAAGAATCGGCATCTTCAGATCACCAATTTTTGATCTTCTTGGAGTTTGCTGGCTTCCAGCATCGCCCAAGAAATAACGAGAATCACAAATCCATAGAAGAGATTTTCTAAGTTGGGTGTGCCAAACATAATGCGAAGGCAACGCTGACCGGGAGGATTGGACAAGGTAACGGCAAGCACGTCCAGCATCTGCGTGAGGGGCTTAATCGCAAGCGCATTCACAAAAAATAATACCCCGATGGTGCGATAATGACGCGCATTCTCCGTCGTAAAAATCTCTCCAAGTCGGTAGTTGCGAAAGATAGCTTTCAGAACAACCAATCCGTAAAGGATGGGAATAATAGCGAGGACCGCACTTCCAAAAAAAATGGATTTTGACAAAGGTGTCCAAACAACTTCGTTAAGATATACCCAGCCTCCCGGTGTTTCGATAGGATTGGTGTGTGTCAGAAAATGTTGCGCAATCTTCGTGTCAGTAAACCCCCATATGATAAAGGGGGGAACAATAAACCATGCGATGAGAATATTAAGAAAAGTCATTAGATAAGAACTTACGATTTGAATTTTAGCCATTGAATGTCTCCAAAAACGGTGTTGACGTGGGGACACCTTAGGGAAACATTTTTTGTAAGTCAATCATTTTTTATCGTTTATCATGAAAAACATCCGAGGGTCTCAGTGAAGAAGTGTGTTCACAAATTCTCTTTTTTGTGGGAATGTATCACGACGATATGACCGATTTTTTTAAAAGGACCTCATGATTGCTCATTTCATTTATGGATTACACCCCATCCTGCTGGGAGCTTTTGTTCTCTCAGGTTGCGTTGCAACTGCCATATTGCTTGTCTTGGTGCACAGGCGCTTCGTAAAAATTATGAATCCAGATGCTGTCGATTTTAGGATAAACATAGAAACCTATAGTGACGCTTTTGGGGTGGCAACGTCTATTTTGTTAAGCCTCATCATTGTCAGTGAGTGGGGGTCTTATAATCATGTGAGTCACGCCATGAATAACGAGCTCTATGCCCTGGATGATCTCTATAAATTTTCGACATACTATGATGAGGAAACAAAAATAGAAATAAGAAATAACCTAACGAAATATGTAGACGCTGTTATAGAAGAAGAATGGCCTCTCCTGGCCTATGGAGAGAAAGGCGAAAAAGCAGAAAACTATCTCTTTAACAATTATAACTTCATTCATAAAAATAAAATTGAAAATAAAAATCAAGAACAGCTCCATATTACAATTAAAAAAACACTTGAGCAGATCATCGAAAATCGACGCATACGCCTTTTTAACTCAGAAGCAATTTTATCCCCTATTATGTGGATTGTGACCCTTTCATGTATTTTTATCTCATTTATGATTCTTTCATTCACAACGCGAGGGGCGACCCAATTCTCTCTCTTCTTTCAGAGTCTGTTTAGTTTTGGAATAGGACTTCTTCTTTTGCTTATCATTGTTCTTAATAAACCTTTTTACTATGGTGTTTATTATGATGGAGACATGTCTGTGAAATCATTTAAAAATCTTTTGAAGACATGGCGTGAACGTGAGCAATGACCCCAACAGACGAAATTCTCACGTTCTGGTTTGGCGCCCCCGAGTCCCCAGAGTACGGAACCTATCGTGTTCTTTGGTTCCAAAGTTCTCCGCAACTGGATGCTGAAATTCGAGAGAAATTTGGGGACATGTACGAACAAGCGGTGAAAGGAGAGCTCCAAGCTTTCTCTCAAACACCGCAAGGAACCCTCGCCCTCATCATCCTGCTCGACCAGTTTTCACGTAATATGTATCGGGGAACGGTGCGCGCTTTTGCTTCAGACGCCCAAGCTCTTGCTCTCGCAAAACACGCAGTGGAAAAAGGATTTGATCGCCAATTGCTCCCTGTACAACGGATGTTTTGTTACCTGCCTTTTGAACATAGTGAAAACCTGGAAGATCAAGACAAGTCGATTGAACTTTTTCAATCCTTAGGCAATGAAGAAGTCCTTGTCTATGCCCAGCAGCATCGCGATCTCATTGCCCAGTTCGGTCGCTTTCCTCACCGCAATGGGATCTTAGGTCGTAAAAATACACCTGCCGAAGAAGCATTTCTAGCAAATCCAGACGCTCCCAACTTTGGCCAAGTCACGCCCGCGTAAATTCCGTGAGAATCTCATAGTCTTTCCGAGGACCCTTTACCCGATAGGTGAGGGTGAAGTTATTCTGTCCCAGAAAGGAATAGTGAGCTTGATAATGATCCTCTCCACAGAGATGCGCTCCTGTTGCTTCGGCATTGCTTACCTCTAAGCGGTAAAAGAGCCGATTATCTTTGAATTTTTTATACACACATCCTTCCTCAAAGACATAGAGATACTCTTGATAAACCGCTTCAGAAAATCCAGGAATATGCACTTCAAGATCTTCTCTGTAGGCCAGTAAGGAGGGGGTCAGAAGGGTAAAGGCGGCCTGTCCCACAGCAAGCCCCTGAGCGCCAAAATGTCTGAAAATCGACCACGAACCCATAAAATAAGTGAAGAGATTGACTGGCATATTCGTTTCCTTTGCCGAAAAAAAAGAGCACACTCCTTATTCCTTGTTTGCTAAAAATATACAAGAAGATGGAGGAAAAATGATAAGACTCTCTCGCGATTTTTTTAACCGCTCAACCGTACAGGTTGCCCAGGAACTCCTGGGGAAGAGATTGACATTCAAGGGAATAAGCGGCGTTGTCACGGAGACAGAAGCCTATACAGGCCTCGATGACCCCGCATCCCATGCCCATCGCGGGCCCACCCCGCGAGCAGAGATTATGTTTGGGGAGCCAGGCTACACTTACGTGTATTTTATCTATGGGATGTATCACTGCCTCAACATTGTGACAGAACCCGAAGGCAGCCCTGGTGCTGTCCTCATCCGCGGACTTCGCCTTCCCAATCAACACCTCAATGGGCCTGGTAAAATCTGTAAAGCCTTAGGGATTACCAAAGAACACCATGGCCTTGATCTCGTGTCGCATCCGGATTTTTATATGTCTGAAGGCGATAGCCCTGTCGTCTATCAAGCGACCCCCCGCATCGGAATCAAACGCGCCACAGATAAACTATGGCGCTTTGTGATGCGGGGATGAAGAAAGAGAAGATGGTTGGGGCAGTATAGATCAGAAAAGCGATCTTTGACGCGACCGCCTTTCCTAGTCTATTCTGTTCGTTCCGTCATGGTTAGTAGGCCGGCATACAAAACAGACCATTGTGACCAGCCGACACGCACGTGCCCGGATATCCCTTCGAGGTTGCTGCTTCCGGCCCGTTGGTGACCGTACAGCTCCGCCCTGGGCTTGTACAGCCATCAAAATGCTGATCAGCACATAAAGCTTGAGGTAAACTAAGAAAGCCGCACACCGCGACTGCTTGTAATATGGATTTATACATAACGTTTCACCTTGTTAAGTTCCTTATTTAATATGAATTTGATTTTCAGTTGTAAAAGAATAACATGTGCTCGCTAAGAATTGGTTAATAGTGGGAGGAATGAAGGGACATTAGGTAATATTCGATCATTTTCCGCCTGACAGCGCCCGTCTCATAATGAGCCGCCGCGTGGGTGTGGATCTTTTGAGAAAGATCCACACCCGCAAAAGGATTGTTAAGAAACCGCTTTATGACATGTTTTAAATCTTTTTAGTATTCGTTGTTACCACAATAACAGTAGTAATCACCAGGAGAGTAATGAGTGCCTGGCCCGCCATCATTAAATTGACATCTGCCCATATCGCCACCATCACACTTACACACATCATGTGCTTTTGTACAGCCGTTATAATTTTTAGCGAAGGCACTTTGAGATAGACAGAGCAATCCGCACAACACGAGTGTGCTAAATAGTGTTTTCGACATGATATGTCTCCTTGTTAAGTGAAGTTAATTTTTTAATACGGAGATGATAGCACATAATGGTTAACAGCGAGTTTATGGCGCTTTGTGATACAGGGGTGAAGGGACATCTCGATAATAGGCAATCATTTTTCGCCCGATAGCACCCATCTCATAAGTAGATATCACGTGTGCATGGATTGCGTCAGCAAAGGTTGTAACCTCATGAGGATTCTCGATCAGTCTCTCCATGGCCTGCTCTAATGCGGTCGCATCTTTAGGCGGCACGAGAAGTCCATTTACCTCATGGGTAATGAGGTCCCGTCCCCCTGGCGCATCGGTCGTAACAATAGCGCGCCCACACGCAGCCGCCTCCAAGAGACTTCGACTCAAACCTTCTCGGTAGGAAGGCAAGACAGAAACATGAATCTGTTGCAAGAGAGCGGGCATATCTTTGTGATATCCCAGATATTTCACATGGCCCTCCGCATCCCATTGTTTTAAGACCTCTTCAGGGATGCTCGTCCGATTTCCGGGATCAGGCGATCCCACAAGCCAAAATTCAGCCCCGTATCCACGCTGCTTGAGGCGCTTGGCGGCTTCGACAAATTCATACACCCCCTTGTCCTGCAACATCCGTGAAATCAACGCAAACACCAGAGGACCCTGAGGAAGAGGGGATTGCTTGTAACAGTCTAAATCAACACCCACGCTGCATTGAGTAAAAATGCGATTAGGAGGCGCCACTTTCAAAGCGCGCAAAAGATGCGTATCATCCGCATTTTGCGTCATGAAAAGCATTTTTTTATGGGAAGAAAGCTTTCTGAAAAGTGTATTGATCAGACCTCTTAAAATCTTAAAGAGAGGGCGATCGTTTGTATAAAGCGTCCCCATCCCCACATAGGTATTAATGACGATGGGGGTACGAAGCACAGCGCCAACGAGAGACCCATACAGAATCGGTTTCGGGGTAAAGAGATGGAGAATATCAGGACGATGGGTTTTCACAATCTGCGACAATCGATACACATAGAGAGCGTCTTGCAGAGGGTTCAAGCTTTTACGATTGAGGGGGAGGGAGATTGTTTTAATCCCCAAGGTTTCAATTTTCTCGCGATGGTGTGAGAAGGCCGTCACCACGCTCACCTGATATCCTTCTGCTAAGGCAGCTAAGGCAATGGGAAGAAGATGAGCATAAAAATGCGTCTCTTCATTGGTGATGATCATGACCGTCTTCGTCATGAGTTATCCCTGTTCTTTGCGAGACTTTTTTTCAAACCACGCAACGGTTTGGTGAATACCTTCCTCAACGGAGCAGGCGGGAGAATAACCTAAGGTGGTGTGAGCGAGCGTCGTATCAGCGTAGGAATGTTGAATATCGCCCTCTCTGAAGTCTCTAAAAATCACTTCACTGGAAGGGGAAACGGTCATGGTTTGGGAAATCATATCAAATAATTCAAGGAGCGTAGTGCGCTGCTTTGCACCCGCATTGTAAACCGTATGCCCAGGGGTCGCGAGGGCGTGTTGGGCTGCCAATATGTTCATCTCAACCACGTTGGTGATATAGGTGAAATCTCGTGATGTGGACCCATCTCCGTTAATGTAAACAGGCTCATTATTCAGGAGAGCTGAGATCCAGGCGGGGATAACAGCTGCATACGGTCCATCCTTATTCTGTCGAGGCCCAAAGACATTAAAATACCGAATGCCAACACTATGAAGGCCATAGCATCGTGCAAAAACATCCGCGTACACCTCCTTCATATGCTTTGAAGCCGCATAAGGAGAAAGGAGATTGCCTTGATGGCTTTCCACTTTAGGCAGGGTAGGGGAGTCCCCATAGACAGAGCTTGAAGACGCATATACAAAGGCTTTCACTTTTGCTTCCTTAGCAGCGAGCAACAAATTCATCATGCCGTTGACGTTGTGCTCATGGGTAAGCTCAGGTGTTTCTAAAGAATGGGGCACACTGGCCATGGCCGCTTGATGCAACACAATATCGATACCGTCCATGGCTTTTGCACATAGATCTGCATCACGCACGTCTCCGGGATAGAATGTAAAATGCGATCGTTGTTCTGGCGTACAGCCAGCCAGGACATCATCGATGTTATGCTGAAATCCCGTTAAAAAATTATCAATACCCACAACGGTTTGACCGTTTTTTAAAAGGTATTCGAGAAGGTGGCTGCCGATAAATCCTGCAACCCCTGTGATGAGCCAGCGATGTTGTGTCGTAAGGAATGTGTTTTGGGCCATAATACAATTTGTCTAGCATGTATGACCCTATTTTGTCTTGATAATTCGCATGTGTCTTTCCTCTTAAATTTCCTTATTCCTTCAGTCGTACGCCCCTATCAGGAGTCAGGAATCAGAAATACAGGGGGCAGGAAAATGGATACGGCATCCTGTGTTTAGGGCCCCCCTTCTTTTTCCTTCACCAATTTACCCGCCTCCGCAGCCTTGGTCCGGGGGTGACACAGACAAATTCACACGTAATAAATTTTCATAATATTTTGTTTAATTTTGACCTTTGTCACCTCCAGACCGCCTAATTCCTTGAGGCTTTTGACATGGGTGCCCCCACAAGGGGAAAAGGGGAAGTCTCCGATGCGCATCAGTCGAATCGGCTTATCACGCGGGACATTATAGGGAAGATTTGGGCACAAGGTTTGCAGTTTATCGCCAGGAGCCTGTTCCGTATGGGTGAGGTAGTCTTTTGCGATGACTTTTTGAATCTCTTGGTTCAGAAAGTCGATAGAAAGATCATCAGAAGCGTCATGTTTGGAAATGAATTCAACATAACACTCCCCTGGAAAATGATGTCCCTTGACCCCAACCCACTGGGGAAAAAGGCTTTCCATCATATTGGCGATTAAATGTCCGGAGGTATGGAGGCGAGCATGCAAAAGACGGGTTTTTTCGTCCACCAAGCACATGACTGTCTGTCCAATCAAGAAGTTGTAATTTTGGTCCGTATAATGCCGGATTTCGCCACTGATGGACTTCACCTTATGGATGGGAACTGTAAGATTTCCCATCTCGATTTTACCGTGATCTGAGGGCTGTCCTCCTCCTTGGGGGTAAAAAATTGTTTGATCCAAGATAAGGAAGGGACCGTTTTCGTCCTTGCTGCTTGCCATAAGGATCGCCTGATCCTTAAACTTGTAAGTGTCTTCAAAATAGGCAAGATGGGTCATCATTGTTAGCGCTCCATATCCATATAAGGTTGCATTGTGCAACTAATTTTATTATAAAGATGCCAAATCGGAATTGCAAGGAATTCATCCATGAAAAAAGAGACGATCAACACACTCAGAGAGTTCTCCCGAAAATTGGTGCGGGAACTGGGCATTCTGCAGCTAAGCCAACCGCATTTAAAAAAGGCGCCTCAGCATTGGCATGCCTTGACTGAGATTGCGAAGGAGCCCAACATAACACCCTCTCAGCTCGGAATCCTGCTTCTGCTCTCTGTGTCTTCAACCTCTCGCATTGTGAATGCTTTAATTGATCAAGGTCTTGTTGATTTTAAGGAAGGCGTAGATAAACGCGAAAAGCAGCTGCATCTCACAAAAGAGGGGCAGCTTGAGGTCGCCCGTATGGATGAATTTTCGAATACAAAAATAAAGGGAGCTTTTGAATTCTTAACGGACGAGGATCAAGATCAAATTGTCCGTGCCATCCAAAAATACGGAGCAGCCCTAGAAAAAAGCAGACTGATTCGGGAGCACGTTAAAATTCATACTCTCTCCACCTCTCGGACCATTCGAAAACAAATTATGGCCATGATTAAAAATATTCAAACAAGCGAATTTTTGTTGGCCGTGACAGATGAAATGAATGCCTGCATCTTAAGAGCTGAAGAAGATTTTTATTATAATAATTCCTACAATTTTTGGTATGCCGTGGATGAAAACGGCGCTATCATTGGGAGCATTGGCCTCAAAAAAATTGATGATACGACAGGAGAGATAAAAAAATTCTTTGTGGCTCAAAACTATCGGGGCAAGGGAGTTGCGCAGAAGTTAATGAATGCGCTGGTGAAAACAGCGTCTAAGCATGGCTTTAAGAGTCTTTATTTGGGGAGCGTGGATGTCTTACACGCCGCCCATGCCTTTTATCGAAAACAAGGGTTTTCGCAAATCACGGAGAAACAACTCCCCGCTGGATTTCAAAAATTTCTGCTAGATTCGGTATTTTTTAAAGGCAGTGTTGAAGAATGGCAGCATACGCGTGATGATATTAAACTTGACGAATAGAGGTTTAATAGCGCATGTACGCTAGTGATTCTATAACCCCAAACGAAAGGAACGATTCCGATGACACAAAAATCACTCAATAAAGAAGAACTCATTGCTGCAATGGCTGACCTTGCAGGCCTCTCAAAAACAGATGCTGGGAAGGCTCTTAATGCTTTTACGGATGCTGTGAGCAAGGCTCTTAAAGCAGGGAACGAGGTTAGGTTGGTTGGGTTTGGCACATTCAGTGTCACTCACCGGGCAGCACGGACAGGGCGCAACCCGCGCACAGGCGAACCCCTGAAGATCGCC
>Ga0207148_1088_pt1 | contig 21531 bp, 16 predicted proteins | sample Alteio_BWMinHeat_34_FD_153558 | JGI IMG/M metagenome (GOLD analysis project Ga0207148, IMG submission 153558) | Enriched cells from forest soil in Barre Woods Harvard Forest LTER site, Petersham, Massachusetts, United States -... | ecosystem: Environmental > Terrestrial > Soil > Temperate forest >... | reverse complement strand
TCGGGGATGAGGCTGTGTTCCCGGACGAGTCATTGTCCGAAGGCGCGTTCCTCGGGCCGTGGTCGGCCGAGGAAGTGGTCGAATACCTATGGCGCTCCAGAAAGGTGCCCGAGTGGATCGATTCGGCAGTGGAGTCGGAGGACGGACAGCGGTCATTACTCGGTTTGCAGTGCTGTGGTCGGTTCACAGCGTTCGAGGAGTTGTTTTACCACCGCTCAGGGGGCCTCGCCCCGTTCTCGATCAAGAGTCCGGTGCTGCCGCCGGGCTGGGAGAGCGTCGAGACGTCGGGCAGATTCGACTTGCACTGGCGGCAGCCAAGGTTGGATAGGCGCCCGTGGTGGCGGTTCTGGTAGAAAAGGTACGCCGAAAAGTGTTGCACTTGAGCGGGCCGGCATTACGATTTTTCGAGACATCGCGTGCCTTGCAGCCGCCCAGGCTAGTGAACGTAGTCGTTCAGCCGATGGAGGGTTCATGAACCTGACGTGCGGTCCATTCGCGCTGACGTTGCTAGACGATCCAACGTACACCGCTGGCTCAGTCAATAATGTGCAGCAATATGACCGTCGTCTTCGGTCGCTCGTAATAAGGTGACTGGTCGGTCAGCATGTTCACCAGGTTCGCAAGCGCCAGCAACCAACCCACCGAAAGTACACATGATCGATAAGCATGTTGTTGATGTCATTCATGCAGTGGGCACTGAAACCGACGCGCCTCAGGAGATCATGGCGGCTGTTGTGCAGCGCGCGCTGCCTTCGATCCGTCTCATTGCGCAGTTCCCGAGCGATGGCCAAACACTGCGAGTGGGTGGCTGTCGCATTGGCGGGCTGCCTGATCTGCCAGAGGGTGTCAAATGGCCCCGCCTCTCGGCGGCGCTGAAGAGTGAACCCACGGGACTTCAATGCGAAGATGAACCGTTGTGGTTCTTGATGCAGGTCGACCTCAGCGAGGTCGCCTCAGCTGATGGCGCAAATCTCTTGCCTAAATCCGGGATGCTCTACTTTTTCTTCCATTGGCATGAGGCGGAAAGGCCGGAGGTCCCGGACGCTGGCCTCGTTCTCTTTTGCAATGACAGTAAGCAGCGACTTCATCGGACTGAGGCCCCGGCGGACCTGCACTCCGCTGGCCATTTCCAGGGGTTCGAACTCGCCCCTCGCTTGGAGTGGACAGTCCCCTGCTGTGACGACACGAATTACCAGCTTGGGTTCTGGGACAACCTCAATTCCCGCGTAGCTGAGGTGCAAGGACTGGAGGACGGCTGGGGGCCCGCGCCTGTCCATCGGATGCTCGGTTTTGGTGAATACCTCCAGGCACCGGGGATCGCCGAGGGGTACCAGCTCCTCCTCCAGGTAGATTCGGACTCTCCCGGCGGAATCAGCGGTGTGGGCCCTTATCCGGAAACCGGAATGCTGTGGGGCGACTGTGGGCGGATTTATTACATCATCAGTGAAACCGATCTCAAGGCCCAGTATTTCGGGAATGTGTGGGCGGTGCTGGAAGATCAGTGAATTCCCGCGAACCAACAGGGCAGTTGACGGGGGCCGCCAGCACTCTTTTGACCGAAAAGCTCAGCGACTTGGGAATTATAGCCGACTGGCTCGTCGGTTAAGGACGATCTGTGGGAGCTTCATAGCGCGCGGGCCGCCTATTAGCGCCCCACGCGCGAACACTGCTGGATGGCCCGGTCGATGCTCCGGCGGAAGTCGTACGCCGCCTTCTGTTTCCCCTCGTTCGATAACCGTGGGCAATCCGGGTTGGTAGTCCCGCCTTCAGGCGGTCTTAGCCGATGTGCCATTTGGCGTGAAACACTACACATTGTTTTGCGTTTGGAACGAGTATCGTCTGGCCGAACCATGACCGGAAGGACAGAAACTTGTTCGACTTAAACCTCAAGGAATAACAGAGCTTCCACATGCTAGTCCGATGCGACCAGAACATTATTTCGAAGATTCCCAGATTTGCCGAACTCCGAACCGAGCTGGATTCATGGTTCAGTTCCGTCGAAGACCGACTCTTCTTGACTATCGGTAAAATGTACCTCGTTTATGCGCTGACTTTTCGAGGGTCGATCCCGTGGTACTTCATTGCCGACGACACGTACGACGGGAAGCATTACCCTTTTGCCTATCCTGCGCGGTTGTTTTCGTTAGTCGATAATCGCGTTTCTCGCCATTGGGTTTTTGGGTTCGCTTTCAGTCGTGGCGACGAATCGCGCCGAGCTACGATGACATCGTTGTTTGCGGTGGAACCCTGGGCCAAAGATGAAACGTTTTTTGAAAGGCTAGTCGATGGAGAGGATGATTGCGTAAAACGGTTCGATAAGTACAAGGGGTCGCTTGATTGCGAGTTTCCAAACCCTGCTATCACACTCATCGCCGGCACGATTGACGCGAATTGGCTTAATTGCCCCAAATGTGGCGAAGCTTGGGAGGCTTCGCCGCATGAACGCCTTGTCAAGAGTCCCCAGTGCGCTACTGTAATGGTGAATCCGCCGTTCTCGAATACAATTCGCGATGGAGCTGGCGGCACTCTAAAGCGCGGGCGTGCATTCTGTGCCTATTGTCAGGGGATTCAAGGGACCATTGAGGCGGCGACCCGAACGTATCCTGTGTCTGGTTAATGTTGCCATGAGCAAGGCGTTTCGGGAGATTAGCAGGCAGATGAACCGGGCCCTAAGCTGTGATTGGGTTTTTGCAGCCTGCGCCCGGTACGGTGAATTGCTCGCAGGCGGTGAACTCGAACCCAGACCGGACATCGGTTGGGCAGAGATTAAAAGCCGGGTAGTGAAACTAATCAACGCAAAGCGAGAGGAACTCGCATGCTCATGGCAAGAAGAATGCAAGCACGTTACGCAGATGGTCGGATCGGGATTAGGTTTGAACTATGAGGAGCTGGTCGCATTACTGACGAGCCTATCCGAGTTAGCGTTCGTTAAGACTTGTTTGGACTCGCTGGGATCAACCGACCTGTCCCTCAGGGATATTCCTTCAGCACCAGAACTGAGAGAGTACCTCATCGGCCAAAGCAGTGTTTACCCTCCAGCGTGGTCGCTACCTCACAGCATAGTGCTGGAGGGCAAGGAACATTGGTGGTGGAAGAAACCCTGAATTGTGTTAAAGCCGCCCACGGCGCCGTTGCTCCTCGTAGTATTGCCGGTGGATCTTCTTCCATTTCTCCTTCACTTGGCACTCGTCCTCTGGATCTTCCCGCCTCTCGTAGTACGCCAGCTCGCCTTCCGCCTTGAAATAACTCTCGAGTCGCTCGCCGGCGAGCGTACCTTCCTCCACGCCGTTCCTTACGGCGCAGCCGGGCTCGTGCTGATGCGAACAGTTGGCGTAGCGGCAGCGCCCGGCCAGGAGTGCAATGTCGGCAAACGAAGTGTCGAGATCGGCTTCCTCGTCCCACGGTTGCAACTCGCGCATGCCCGGGTTGTCGATGAGCAGACCGCCCTGGGGCAGCAGGATCATCTCGCGGTGAGACGTGGTGTGCCGGCCACGATCATCGCTCGCGCGCGTCTCCTGCACCACCTGCCGCGTCTCCCCGAGCAAGCGGTTCAGCAGCGTCGATTTTCCCACCCCGGAGGATCCCGCCATGGCCACGGTCCGCCCCGCGCCCAGGTAGGGAGCGAGGGCCCGCATCGAGAAGAAAAGGGGACGCAGCTCGTTCCTGCGGATCGGCCGCTCCGCAAATGAAAATGAGCTGCGTCCCCCTATTCTTTTCCCTATTCTTTTTAGTGTTCGGCATGGCCAGTTATCTGATGCTGAAATTGAAGAACTAATTCCCAGCTTATTTCAATCGGTCAAGGAAGTCACCCGGTTCTTCCTGGCCATCATTCTGCTTGCCGGTTAAGGCTATGCCCCCTTCCCGGGCCCCTTGCTTGACGCGCCTTCTGAAGGAGCCGGACAATAGGGAAACTGGCGCCGTGTTAGGGTGCGCAGGCGGTGTCCATCGGGAAACTGGCGTTGTGATTAGATTCGCGCCGGTTGGGTTAGGCGCACTCGAATCCCTGTTAGCTGTCCTTCTCGAACACCGGCTGCCGGCTCTCGGGCAGCTTGAGCGCCTCGGGCAGGAGCCTCGGCAAGAGCGTCTTGATTTTCGCCGGGTCGCCGCTGAAGAAGGTCCAGTTCTTGCCCTGGTCGCCGGAGATTCCGATGACGAACGCCTCCTGCGTCACCATGCCGCCCATTCCTTTCAGCTGGACGATATAGGGAACCACGGCGAACCGTTTCGTCCCGTCGGCCAGAACCTCCTTGGGTTCCTCGACCTTGAGCGCCTGGAAGGCGAATCCTTTTGCCTTCAAGTCATCCGCGACCGCTTTGAGGGTGGCGATCATCTTCTCCCGGCCGCCCTCCTTTTTCACCCACTCCGGGTGGGCGTGATCGACGAACTTGGCAACATCGCCTTTGAGGAGTGCCAGGTGGATTTCTTCGGCGTTCGCCTTGAGCTGGCGCTTGAGATTCGCCTCCACAGCTTGCGGTTCGACAATCTCCAGCGTTCCCTTGAAGTCGATGGCCTTCAGTTGTGGCCAGCGCATCTCGATGGACAAGTTCTTTTGCTTCTCCGCCGAGACGGCATGCGACTCTTTGTAGATGTACCACCACTGGCCATTTCGTTTTGCCCAAGCTCCGGTTCCTTGGCGTGACTCGTTGCCGAGCACGTCCTTGCTCCCGCTGCGACGATATTTGTAGTGGACCTCGTATATCACTATCGCGCTGCTGTCATTGAGCAGTACGACCCTGGCTTCCTTGATGTCGTGGTCGAATTCGCACCACCGGGACAGGTAAAGAAGCTCGTCCCCCTTGTCAAAGGGACCGCCGTTCTTGTCGAGCCCGGCAAAATCATCGGCCAGCAGGTTCTTCATCGCGGTGACGTCTTGCTTGGCGTTGGCTTCCCAGATGCGTTTCTGAAGCGCCAGCACGGTCTCTTTGAGGTTGCCCTCGTCCTGCCTGGGGAGGTTGGCTTTGGGCGATTCGGGCGGCGGCGCTTGCGCTTCGGTTCTCTGGAGCAGCCCGCTAACGCCCATCCCCACAGCTGCCATGACCACCAACACGGCCATAACGCCCTTGATTTTGTGAAGGAACATTGCTTTCAGCACTCCTTCCGTTAGGGCGGCGACCTTGACCGAGATCACGCTTGTAGCCGCCGCTTGCCCCGCCGCAAACCGACCAGCGGCTTTGATGGTGGATGACACGACTGAGGTCGGCACGCCCGCCGATGCTCCTTTTTGTGACAGCACCGCCGCCAACATCCCGCCCGAGAACGCGACACCCCGTTGAGCGAGCCGCTTCGCCAGCCTCACCCTCGCCCTCGCCAGCCGCCCTGCCACCGTACCTTCGGGACAGCCAAGTTGCTGAGCCACTTCCTTGCGGGTCTTGCCTTCCAGATCGCACAGGACGATGACGACACGATACTTGCCGGGCAGGCGGCTCAACTCTTCGTCCAGCAGAGGTTGCAGGTCACGCCAGACCTCTTCTTCCGTCACGGCTGGTTCGGGCATCTCCGTCACCTGCCTTTCCCTCGCCCTCCTTTTGGCGGCGGTCGCCCTCGCCTTCAACGCCGTTTGGTGTGCCACGCCATACAGCCAGCTGGCGAGCAACTCCCTTGAGGTAATCGACGCCGCCTTGCGGACGAGGACGAGGAAGGTGGCTTGGAAAGCGTCTTCGGCGTCGTGATAGTTGCAGAGGACACGGCGGCACACCCCCCACACCATCGGCCCATGCCGCTGCACAAGGGCGGCAAGAGCCGCCTCGTTATCGCGGCTAAGGTAGTCCTCCAGCAGTTGCCCATCGGTCAGCCCTGCCTCGTCCCGCAGAAGCACCATCCTGCGGAGGTGCCGGATGACCTCAGTCATCTGCCTGGTCGCCATGTCCTTTCCTTTGTGCGGGCGACGGTTGCCCTCTATCTTACTACTACCCGCACACAACGATTTGATACACTGTTTTTGGCAGAGGGTCGCGGGTGGCCGGCTAACCAGCAGTTACAGCAGACGGGGCCGGCATGACGGCTTTCCGAGGTTTGCTGTCCACTCAGTCGGCCCCGCTGCTGGACGTGATCGTTCGGCGTTTTCCAGGTATTTCCGGTTTTTGTTGTTAATAGGGCACGATAAGGCCGGTTATTGTTCGGCGCGGCGTAAAGGCCCTTCGGAGACTCCGCAATGGCGGCAATCCCCGGCAGCAGCGACAAGTGGACGGCCTTCCTGCTCTCGCTGGCGGTGCCCGGCGCGGGGCAGCTGTGGGTGCGGCGTTGGAGCTGCCTCGCCTGGTTCGTGGCCGCCGCCACTCTGAGCGTGTTGCCACTTCCGCTGGCGGGACGGGTCGTCGCGCTGACGGTGCTCGGCATGTGCAGTGCCGAGCACGCCAAGCGCAGTCTTGAGCCTGGGCGGCAGAGAGGTTCCGGGACCATCTCCCGGGTATCGTGCGGAGGCATGCGAGGGACCGCCGTCGATTTGTGCATCGAGTTGGACGTACCGCGGCCGTGCAACGAAGTGTGGGAGATCGTGGCCGACTTGCCGAGCTTCTTGTGCATCGATCCGTTCCACGCGCGCGTCCGCGTCCTCGGGCCGCGCCTCGACGCCGGGGCGTCGCTGGTGCTGGAGCACCGGGTGTTCGGCCTCACTTTCCTGCGCTTCGGTCGGCTGTTGCAGTGGGACGAAGGACGCGGCTACGCATTCAGCGACCTCTCGGCGCGGGGTCCCGGGCGTGGGTTCCCGCACGCTTTTTTCGTTACTGTGGGGCCGGGTGAAGGCGGGCGGACGAGGCTGCGAGTGCGCGTGCGCGGGCGGTGGACGGCGCACTGGCTTCCCCTGGGACTCGGGCAATGGTGGCTCCGGTACGTGTGTGCCGAACACGCCCGATTGTTGCGGGCGGCGCTGTAAGAGCGTTCGGAAAAAATAGGTACAGGCACGGCGTCCTGCCGAGCCAGTCCCCATTTTTTCCGAACGCTGTAAAGAACGTCACCTGTGGCTAAGGGTTCAGCCGCGGGTGGGAATGGTGTGTCGAGCCAAAGGAGTACGTCTGATGTCCGATACTCCAGTCCCGGATCAGTCCGGCGCTGGCGAGACGCACCTCCCGCCAGACAAGCTCGCGCCTGCGGAACCCGCGACCAGGGTCGAGCCGACCGACGCCCGCTACTGCTTGCGCTGCCGCGCACCACTCGTGCTGTACCCGTCTGATGAATCACAACATCCGCACTGCCCGCGCTGCGGGCTGCCGTACAGTCCGTTCGACCGTCTCACCTACGCAACCAGTCCGGCATTGTCTCGCTGGAAATGGACGTTGCTTGGCTTCGCCTTGGCCGTCGTTACCGGCGTGACCACCTACTCTCTCGTCGTGCTGGCAGCGGACCAGGGCATGACCGTCATCGGCTATGGCGCCTTCTTCGTCGTTCCCTTTGCTGTTGGCGCCCTGCTCGGGTACCTCACGCGGCCCTCGGTGTGGATCGCTCTGCTGCTGAGTCTGTTCGCAATTCTGTGCATCACGTTTCTGCTCTGCTCGATGAATCTGTCGGGGCTGTTCTGCGGCGCGATGCTAGGCGTCATTTTCCTCGGCCCGGCGTTCGTCGGCGTGTTGGTGGGGGCAGTTCTGCGCACGCTCTTCCCTAGGAGCGCTTGGAACCACCGCCGCTGGTACGTCTCGATTCTGTTGGCCGGGTTGCCCCTGCTGGCCGCCGCGGTCGAGGGCCGGGTGCCGCGCAAAACGGAACTCGGTGAGGTGAGTACTGCCCTGACCTTCCACGCCGCGCCGCAACAGGCATGGGACAGCATCCTCTTTTACGAGCAGGTCGAACACGCGCCGCCGTGGCTGCTGACGCTGGCCCTGCCGCGGCCGGTACGGGCCCAGGGGAGCAAGGCGGAGGTCGGTGACGTGCAACGCTGCATCTACGAGAACGGCCACGTGGTCAAGCGGGTTACGCGCCGCGTGGACCGACGCGAGTTGGCATTTGAAGTCCTCGACCAACACTTGCACTTCGAGCGTGACGTCACTCTGCGCGACGGGTCCTTTTGTTTGGAAGCGCTCGACGCCGGCGGCACGCGCGTGGTGCTGACAACGCGCTACATCCGCCACCTGAGCCCGGCGTGGCTGTGGGAGCCGATGGAGCGCAAGGTCCTCCACACGCTTCACGGCCATATCCTGGAAGGGATGCGTCGCCGCTTGGGGACCGGGTTCTACGAGGAGAGGCCGGCACCGCTGGACGAGAGCCCGGCGGCCGTGACCGCAGCCAGAGAGTAACAGGCTGAACCAAAGTCATCCAAAAGCGGCAGAAACCGGCCCTGATGGATCGGATGTACGGCGGCGGTGAGTGAGAGTCGATGCGGGCTGCCGCGCTATTAAGGAAGGCTGTTGCAGGGTGGCGCCTGTGATCGCTCCAACGGTCCATTGCCGTCCCAAGATGAGGTACACAGGAATGGATCCGAAACCGTATCACATTCGGTCGCACGCGCAGAGGATCTCGCCTTCGGCCAGAACTTCGGAACGTTGACGCTCCTCTTGCAGGTCTCTTTGCCGAAACGCCTCAGGCGTCACCATTTCTTGGCTGGTGCGGCTGGGCTATCCGCCGGCGCGCTGGCTACAGTGACGCTTTGTTCGCGACTCACAGGCGGCCATGCAGCGAGCGGTTGCGGCCGGGAAGCAGGTGTGAGTGTGTCTGGCAAGTCTCATGTCCTTGTCTCCGCCCTGATCGTGGTCGCCGTTTGTTTGACTTAAGGAGAAGAAAAGTGAAAACGAGCGGCGTCCGCTGCGTCCCCTTATTATTTCTACACGGGGCCGTAGTGCCGGTTGATCGCGTCGGCGATCTGCTCGCGGGACGACCGTACCGGGCGCAGGTCCTTGTTCAAAATGAATTGCAGCTTTAGTATCGTGTCGAAGTCGGTCGGATCGGCCGTGACGATCTCGATCGCGCCGTCCTCGTAGGCCAGCGGGAGGATAGTGTTTTCGCGGGCAACCGATTCGGGCACGAGATCGATGACCGATGCAGGGATCGTCACGTCGGTAAGGTCGACGTAGGGGATACCGCCCCACCAGTTCATAGCAACTCCCTAACATCCACGTTCATCGCCTTCGCCAACCGGCGCAACATCGACACTCGCGGGTCACGAGGCCGGCATCGAGCAGACGCGGAGGTGCTGCGAGACGGCCGGCCGGCTCATCTGGAAATGTCCCGCAAGCGCGTTGACGAAGCGGGCGGCCTCGATGAGGAGGTCGAGCATCCGGCGCCGTGCAGGATGGCTAATTGCTGCAAAGACATCGGGCTTGCAATTGGGACCATACAGCCAATATACGTAAGCGATTGCGTACGTATCAAGCTGAATTGAGCTTGGCGAAGGGCATCGGCCTGTTCATGGCACAAACCTCAAGTTGGCATGTGCTTTCCGTCACCCATGCGCCGCCCTAAAGCCGCACGCCAGCCAGCACTGCCTCCCAGAAGAAGTTCAATAGCCGTCTTATCGCCCCGACTATTTTCTGAGCTGAGCTCTTCGGCGAGAACCGCGCAAGAACGGATAAGCGAACAGGGTACGTTTACGCTCTGAAGGACCGTAAACGTACCCTGTCTCCTTTTACTTCCAAGATGCTTGACGCGTACAGGCGCGGGCAGTGTAATGGTTGCCATAAGAGGGCGCGCCAGCGCCACATATCCGGACAGGTCGCGCATGCGCGCCATACAAACAAGTTAGGCGGGAGGAAGTTACATGGGAAGTCGGCGCGACCTCCTGTCAGTCATGGGGGTTCTGATCTCCTTCGCTGTCTCTGGCTGCGGCGCGGGCGCGCGTAAGCAGGCGGCAGAGGCGACCGCCGGCAAGTACTTCCAGGCGCTCTCCCAGAAAGACTGGGACATGGCCGTTTCCATGTACGCTCCTGACTTCTTCCAGAAAATGCCGAAGGAGAAGTGGCGAGAGTCGCTGGCGTCCCTCGCGGAGAAGTTGGGCGAATACCAAGGGCACCGGCTCCAGGGCTGGAGTTCCCAGAGCCACGTCGGGACCGGTGGGAGTCGTCAGGTCACTGTCCTGACCTACCAGGTGCAGTATGCCAAGGGAGAGGCGACGGAGGTGCTCACCTTCTTCGGCACCGGCGATGGCGAAGAACTGAAGATAGTCGGCCACCAGATCAACTCCCCACTGTTACTGGCACCGAGCAAGTAGGCGAGCCGAACAAACGAATGCAGTTGACCGGGCCGGCATACTTTCTTTCCGTGGCATGAAGTCATTGCAGCCGGCCCGGCAACTGATTCGTGTCGTTCGGCGACGGAGGTTCGCGTGAAGCCGTTGCCCAAGACCGAGGACTCGTTGGTACTGCGTTCGGACTTCTCCGACGATGCCGCATGGAAAGCGGTCTGCGCCGCAATCCAGGAGCCGAACGGGGAAGGGTTCAAGGCGTACGTTGAGTGCATCAGCGATCCGGCCTACTCGGGGCTGACGGTCGAGCAACTGGTTGCCTTAGCCCCGAAAGGCGGTGACCATACGTTCGCGTTCCTCGTCGATCGGGTCACGCTCACCAGTGCCGAACGGCCTGTCCTTGTCGTAGACTTGTACGAGGAGCCTGGCCGGACATTTCGGGTCATCCCGGCCGAGATGTGGGGCGTTGAGAACAACCTGTCGCTTGCGAACATGGACTTCGCGGAGTTCGCCGGCGCCGTTGACCACGACGAGGTGTTCCGTGGGTTCCCAGCGGTGTGAGGCAGTCACGCCGAACAAGGCACTGAAGCAGACGGCGGGGGCATGACGGCTTTCCCAGGTTTATGGCTCCAGCAGCCCCCGCCGCTGCTGAGGTTTGTCGTTATGCGGCGGAGGCGCGGATGCTCGGGTGGTTCAAGAAAATGCCGCGGCTTCCTCTCGCGACCACCGAGGAGCGGGAGGTGATTCTGGCCAAGCAGCATCCTCTCTTCCGCGAGGTGGACGCCGGGTTCCATGTGTATCTTGAGATTATCGTCGCCAACCCGCAGTGGGATGACGGCCGGATCGGGCAGGAACTGATTCGCCGGGGCGTCGCGGCCTGGCTTGCTGAGGAATGCGTCACGTTCGGCCCGATGGCATGGGGCCGCAAGGTGGCCGAGCAACTCGGTGTAGTGTGCAGTCCGCTATTCCGGTTGCATAGCATGATTGACGGCACGGAGCAGGACATGCCATTGGCCAACGAGTTCGCTTATTCTTGGGCGCGGGCCATGATCGGGCTGTACCGCACGCCGGAGCGGAACGAAGTGTTTAAGTTGGTGTCCACACGCAGCGCCGAGGTCAACGCGGTCAGCAACGCCTTGCATGGGGGGGCGTCAGAGGCGGACCTTCGGGGCAGCAACTTGCAGCCGTCAATCGTCCATTTAAGGCGTGCGGTCTCTGCGGGAGTGGCACCAGACGCCGAACCAGGTGCTGCACCAGACGGCGGGGCATGAATCGTTTCTGCGACCCATAGCTCACCGGTGCCCGGCCGCTGCTGAGCTTCATCGTTAGCCGGCAGAGCAAAGGGCCGGATCCTCACATGAACGACATACTGCGTTTGTGCTCCTTGAGCTTGTTCGCCATCGGCCCTGTGGTCGCGTTGCTGGCGCTGCTGCGCCGGAGGTTCAAGCCGTCCGCCAGGCTGCACCGGGTTCAGGATTGGCGCGGGTACATCCCGAGGTTGTTACTCCCCGTCGAGTGGTTGCTGCCCCCGGCTCTGATCGCCTGGCGGGTTGGCGAGGTCTCGACGGGTGGGCTCTGGGTGCGCTTCGTAGGGTTGGCGGTCGGCCTGGGTGGCGCGGGGTTGCTCGTTTGGGCCTCGGTTGTGCTGGGGCGGTTCTTTGTTCACGAGGCAGCCATCCTCAAGGAACACGCCCTCGTCACGAGCGGCCCTTACCGGTTCGTTCGTCATCCCGTTTATTCCGGGTATCTCGCGTTGTTGCTCGGAAGTGGAGTGGCCACACTGAACGTCTGGCTGTTGCTGCTCTGGCCGCTCGCGTTTCTCGGGATACTCGTGCAAGCGGGATCGGAGGAGCAGCTCTTAAGGACCAAGTTCGGCCATAACTACGAACAGTACGTGGACCGCAGTGGTCAGCTTGTTCCCCGCTTCTGGAGGTCGGCCGCCTAATCGCCAGGATATCTGGAATTCCTGGCCGGCGTTTCGAGTGGCTGATCTTGCATTCCAACGGAGGCAGTTGTGAGACAGTTGTGGTTCATCGCCTGGGTCGCTCTGGTTTCGCCGGCCTTCGGGGCCGAACGGCCCGTCGTCAAGTCGGCCGCCCCTGCCCCCGAGCTCGATGCGCTCTTTGCGCGGGCCGACGGCTGGATCGGGGCCGACGGGGCGTACTCCGTCGCCGTCTCGCCCAAGAGAACGCTCTGGCTTTTCAGCGACACCTGGGTCGGGAAGGTCCGGGATGGCCGGCGGACTGACGCGACCATCGTCAACAACACGGTTGGAGTGCAGGAGGGAAGCGGCGTGCGCGTGACCTACAGCGTCGCCCGGGGCCCGGACGGCAAGCCGGCGGCCCTGATCGTCCCGGCCGACGGGCGCGGCTGGTTCTGGCTGCAGGCCGGCGCGGCCGACCGCGGCCGGCTGTCGCTGTTCCTCAACCAGGTGGAGAAAACCGACGACAAGAGCGTGTTCGGCTTCCGCTCCGTTGGGCTGTGGCTCGGGACCGTGGCCGACGCCAACAGGCCGCCGGAGTCGTGGCGCGTCGAGCAAGTGAAAATGCCCAACGCGGTGTTCTCCACGGACCGCACGTTGGCCTGGGGAGCGGCGGTGCTGCGCGTCGGCGATGAACTGTACGTTTACGGCACCGACGAGCGGCGCGGCAAGGGCCCGCCGGATCGGCGGATGGTGGTCGCCCGGGTGCGGGCGGCGTCGGTCGGCACCTTTGCCGACTGGCGGTATTTTCGCGACGGGGCCTGGGGTGAGGACTTCCAGAGCGCCACCCCCCTCGCGGGGGACATCGCCACCGAGTATTCCGTGACCCCCTTCGGCAAGCGCTACCTTGCCGTTTACACCGAGCGGGGCCTGTCGCCGAGGATCGTCGGTCGGACGGCCGACCGCCCCTGGGGGCCGTGGTCTGTACCGTTCCTCCTGTACGAGTGCCCCGAGATGAGCCACGACAAGAAGCTCTTTTGCTACGCCGCGAAGGCCCACCCGGCCCTGTCGTCGGGCCAGGGCGTGGTCGTGAGCTACGTTGTCAATTCGTTCGATTTCTGGCAGGTGGCCCGTGAGGCGAGGCTGTACTGGCCGCGATTCGTACGCGTGACGTTCGCCTCTTCGGAGTGACTTCGAGATCGCTATACATGGATAACTCCGCAAGTGAAAACGAGCTGCGTCCCCCTTATTCTTTCGACAGCCCCAATTATATCGACCCGCCGCCCCCGAAGGAGGTGGAACTCTCCTGGAAGGATTATAAGGGACCGGAGGCCCTGGAGTGGCTGCGCACCGCACCAAACGGTGACGAGAATGCCTTTGCTTCGAACCGCTTTCAGGGCACCACAAACGCCACCCGCTTCGTCGAGAGCCTTTATGCGGCAGGTGCGGTGTGCGTTATCATCAACGAAGAGAACATTGTCGATGAGGGCGGTGGTGATCTGTATGCGGATGCGCTCGTGGTATTGCTACCGGAAGCCCCCGAAGCACGCTCCCCGGTCGTGAAAATCTGCAAACAAGAATCGGATCGGGAGGCAGGAGAGGTAAGTAGCGATGCCGAATGGGAGACCGGGGATTGCGTCTTCCTTTGGTGGGACTGACTCCCCGCACTGTTCGGCGAAGAAAAGCGGCCCGGTTACTGGGGCGTGCCTATCGGCGCTTCGAGGAGCTTCAGCCGACCTTGACGCCGGAGTGGCTCAACACCGTGTACACGCTGCGCGGGGCCGGCATTTCGAAGTGGTGACGATGGCGGTGAACTTTCAGCTTTCGGAGACTCTTGCCTGGGTGAGCGTTGGTCAGCCGGCCCGGCGCTGCAAGCCAACACCGCGTTCCGTCCACCGGTGTTGCTACGAATCCTTCCCTATCTGCCGATCTTTCGCGACATGCCTGCCCGCATGGTCGCCTTCGGCATCCGCCGTGTCCGGGTGCGAGACTGATGGCCTGGTTCAACTTAAGGTAACACTCCAGGAACATGAGCCCGAAGCGCCAGCGAGGATTAGTCGTTCCCTCGCTGGCGCTTCGGGCTCATGTTCTGGGAGGTGCGACTCCGCAAAGCGTTACCCTGCACACTGCCGAGTCGAACCATGCCAGACTGATCGACGCGCCGGCCGCTCTCGTCCGATCCATGTCCGACAAATTACACGCCCGCCGACACCACCACGGCGCACGAGCGGGCCTTCGGCTCGGTTTCTTCGGCCAGTCGCCGGCGAAAGCAAACGTGGCGACGACGGGTCCACTCCACGAGACTCCACCAGACGGTGGCGGTCAGGCGCTGGCGGATAAGCAAGTACCAGAAGCGGTTCGATTTCTTGTAGAGGTAGGACATCGCCAGGTATGGCAGGACCGCCCGCAAATCGTGCGGCCGGCGCCGCCAGATCGAACCGTGCGAAAAGAGTCGCCGGTAACACCAGGCGTAGCCCTGGGCGAGCTGCTCTGGTGTCATGTGCCTGGGCCGAAAGACAACGTGTCCGGTGTCGTAGAGCGCCCAGTTCTTATGCAGCAGGCGGCCCTCGGCTTCCATTTTGGCGAAGAGCGGTGTGCCGGGGTACGGCGTGAGAATGTGGAAAGTCGCGCACTCCAGCCGGTTGACCTCGATCCAGCGCGCCGTCTGTTCGAACACGTCCGGCCGATCATGATCGAACCCCAACACGAAGCTGCCGTTGACCTGGATGCCATGGCGGTGGAACAGCTCAACACGCTCTGCGTAATCCTCGGTGCGGGGGCTCTTCTTGCGCGATTCGACGATATTGTCGTTTTGCAGAGACTCGAAGCCGACAAAAACGCCCGTGCAGCCGGCCAACGCCATTTCCCGAACCAGGGAAGGATCATCGGTGACATCGAGACTGACGGCCGCGCTCCAGATCTTTTCCAACGGCCGCAGCGCCCGGCAGAGGCGGCGGAGATACTCCGGCCGCGAGCCCAGGTTGTTGTCAATGAAGACGGCATAGGGCTGGCCGTCGGCGCGGAATTCGTCCACGATTTGTTCGACATCCCGCAGCAAGTACGGCATGTGAAGCCCCTCGGTGGCTAGATAACAAAAGCCGCAGCGGTTGTGGCAGCCGCGGGTAGCGATCAAGCTCGTCGTGGTAAGGAAGCTGTCGCGCGGCAAGAGATCGCGGCGCGGCGGCGGATCGTCCCGGTAAGGCCGGCGATAGTCGCCGTGGTACAGTGGCTCAAGCGCACCGGCCTCCACATCGCGCAAGATCCGCTCCCAGACCTGCACGCCTTCGCCGATGACGATGGCGTCCGCGTGAGGTCGTACTTCGTCGGGGCAGGAAAGCACATGCAGTCCACCGAAAATCACGCGTGCCCCGCGTTGTCGATACCAGCGTGCCAGGGCGTAGGCACGCTCGGCAAACGTCAAGTGCACGGTGATGCCGACGACTTGCGGGAACGGCTTCCAGGGGGGCGGCCCTTGAAGCAGATTCTCATCCCAGTAGCGCACCTGCCACTCTGCCGGCGTGCTGGCGGCGATGCTCGTCAGCGCCAGACTTGGCGTCAATACATGTTTGCCGAAACTGGCATGCGGGTCCTTCGGATAAAACGGATTGATCAACAGCGCGTAGCGTGGCCGCACCGCGCCGGGCCGCACAGACTCGTCAAGTCGCGGAGCGCTGCGCATGGCACGGGGGGACCAATAATCGGACATCGATAGGCACTCCCAGGAACAACAGCCAAGGCTCGGCATGACAACGGCCTGAAAAAACACGGCAATCACGCAGCCGGGCGGATGGTTGTCAGTGCAATATGCTTTGTGTTGTAAAGTACTTTGTCATGTGCGTCAAGTGCAAGTGTCCTTCGGGAGGGGAATTAGGAAGCTAAAGCGTAACTTCTCAATAAGCATGGGTTGGTAGTCCCGCCTTCAGGCGGTTTTCGGCCCAAGACCGCCTGAGGGCGGGACTACCAACCCGGATTGCCCAGGGTCATTGAGAGGTTACGCTAAAGCGAGTTTTTATCAGTTCTGCTTTCTGGGACTCCCCGATGAGCTGGTGGAAAACTCCTGCCGAAACCGGTCGGGTTTTTCTGCCCGTTCGGTATGTAGAGACAGGGCAGAGGGTTGGAATGCTTTTTCCTTGACAGAACGCACTCTGGCCCTCAATGATGCGTCCTTGCCAGCTGTGTGCCGCAATTCGGCAACCCGTTCCAAAGCGCCGGATTTGGGTGGATATGTCCCTGTTTCCATATCTGGGAGAGTTGCACCATGGTTTTCACATTCTGGAAATTGGCCACGAAGCGCAGTGGGGTTCGCACTCTCCAAAATTCGAGAGCTCCGCGCCGGGGCGGGCGGCTCTTGACACTTGAGCAACTGGAAGATCGCACGCTCTTGACAGCGCCGCCGGCGCAGCTGGTACTCGACATCAATGTGAGCACTGGCAACGCCTTGACCGACAACTTTGCATCCGAACAGCAATTTGCCAACGTCAACGGCACGCTCTTCTTCGCCGCGGGTGATGGCGTGCACGGCAACGAGTTGTGGAAGAGCGATGGTACGGCGGCGGGCACGGTCATAGTCAAAGACCTCAATCCCGGAAGCGGGGACTCCAATCCCACATTCCTGACCAACGTCAACGGCACGCTCTTCTTCGTGGCTTCCGACAGCAACGTTGGCAACGCTTCCGAAATCTGGAAGAGCGACGGCACGGCCGCGGGCACCGTGCCGCTGCGGTTTTTTATGAACAGCCCTCCCATTACGGGCCTTACGAACGTGAACGGCACGCTCTTCTTCGCCGCCAACGACGGCTCCGGGGAAGATCTTTTCAAGAGCGACGGCACCACGGGTGGCACGGTACTGGTCAAGCATATTAATACCTCTCCCTTCCTGGGGTCTTTTCCCAGCAACCTGACCAACTTCAACAACGTGCTCTTCTTCACGGCGACTGACGGCGTCAGCAGCAATGAGCTCTGGAAGAGCGATGGTACATCGGCTGGCACCCAGCTCGTCGCCGATATTCACCCCGGCGATTTAGGTCCTGTCCCTGCCAACCTGACGATTGTCAACGGCAACCTCTTTTTCTCGGCGGACGACGGCACGAACGGCCGGGAATTGTGGAAAAGCGACGGCACCACGCTCGGAACCCAACTCGTCAAGAACATCAACCCCGGCAGCGCGAGTTCGAATCCGACCGAATTAACGAACCTCAACGGCACGCTCTGCTTCAGCGCCAACGATGGCACGAGCGGGCGGGAGCTGTGGAAAAGCGACGGCACGACCGCCGGTACCGTTCTGGTCGCCGACATCAATCCCGGCAGCGCGTCTTCCCAGCCCAGCGGATTGACGAACGTGAATGGTACCCTCTTCTTTACTGCTACCGACGGCGTCAATGGTTTCCAGGCCTGGAAGAGCGACGGCACGACCGCCGGCACGGTTCTCGTCAAAATAATCAATCCGTCCGGCAACGCCTTTACCGGCTTTACGGGAGTGGCACAAGTAGGCGGTACGCTGTTCTTCAGCGCCACGGACGGTACCCACGGCAGGGAACTGTGGAAGAGCGATGGTACCGCGAACGGGACGGTACTTGTGAACGATATAAACCCCGGCAGCCCGAATTCAAATCCGACATTTCTGATCAATGTGAATGGAACGGTTTTCTTCGAGGCCAACGACGCGACCCACGGCAAGGAACTGTGGAAGAGCGACGGTACGGCCGCCGGCACCGGTCTCGTCAAGGACATCAACACGAACCCCGGCGATTCCAACCCCTTCACCTTGACCAATCTTAACGGGACGTTGTTGTTCGGGGCTCTGGATGGGGTTAATGGCATAGGATTGTACAAGAGCGACGGCACAGCGAGCGGCACCAGCCGGCTCGCCAATGTGGCCCCGCAGTTGAGTATGCAGACTAACCCCACGACGGCAGTCGTGAGCGGAGCGGTCCTTTTCGCGGCCAACATAACGCAGCTTTGGAAGACCGACGCCACAGTCGCAGGCACTGTTTTGGTCAAGGACTTCCAACAGGGTTCAGGTCCCCAGGATTTCGTTGCCGTCGGCAGCACCCTCTTCTTCAGCGCCCCGGATAGCACGTTCTCGCGCTTCAGCTTGTGGAAGAGCGACGGTACGCCTGGGGGCACCGTGCAAGTAGACCCCGCGGGAACTGAAAATGGCGTCCTTGAAATGACCAACGTCAATGGCACGCTTTTCTTCGCGTCTTTCGATGCCACCCACGGTAATGAACTCTGGAAGAGCGACGGCACGCCGGCCGGAACGATGCTCGTCAAGGACATCAATCCCGGAATGAATAGCGCAAATCCAAGCCACCTTATCAATGTGAACGGCACCCTGTTCTTCGCGGCAGACGACGGGACTGACGGCAGGGAATTGTGGAAGAGCGACGGGACGGTGGCCGGCACCGTCATCGTCAAGGACATCTTCCCCGGTCTAAACGGCTCCAATCCGGATAATTTTGCAAGTATCGGCAGCACGTTGTTCTTCACGGCGGATGATGGCACGAACGGCCGAGAGCTGTGGAAAAGCGACGGCACGGCGGCCGGAACGGTGCTCGTCAAGGACATTAACCCCGGGTCGTCAGGCTCGTCTCCCAACGAGCTCACGAACGACAATGGCTTACTTCTGTTTGCGGCGGATGACGGGACGAATGGCCGAGAGCTGTGGAAAAGCGATGGCACGGCTGCCGGGACCGTTCTGGTCAAAGATATCAATCCCGGCGCTTCCGGCTCTATCCCTCAGTTCCTGACGAATGCCAACGGCACGGTTTTCTTTTCGGCCAACGACGGCACGCACGGCGCGGAATTGTGGAAGAGCGATGGCACCACTGCCGGCACGGTGCTTGTTATGGACATTAACGCATCACCCGGGGCCAGTTCAAATCCGCTGTTCTTGACAAACGTCAGCGGTACACTGTTCTTCGCCGCCAACGACGGCGTGCACGGGACTGAGCTGTGGCGTTCCCCCGGACTGGACACCAGCCCAGCCTACTCTCTCAAAAGCAACGGCGACCTTTTCTACCTGCCGACTAACCAGCTGATCGACAGCTTCGTACAAAGCATCGCCTTCGGCGTGAACACGCCACTCATCGTCTACGTCCAGGAACGCAACGGCAAACTCTTTACCTTCGACCCACAGAACAGCTTCCACCAGATCGACAGCTTCGTGCAGACAATAAACCTCGGCAGCGATGGGACACTCTACGATCTGGAAGCTAACGGCAAGCTCTTCACCTTCACGCCGGCCACCAGCTTCAAACAGATTGACAGCATCGTGCAGTCCATCAACCTGGGCAGCGACGGCACACTCTATGACCTGGAACGCAACGGCAATCTCTTTACCTTCACACCTGCCGCCAGCTTCAAACAGATCGACAGCACGGTGCGGAGCATCAACCTGGGCAGCGACGGCACCCTCTATGACCTGGAACGCAACGGCAATCTCTTTACCTACACTGCCGCCGCCAGCTTCAAACAGATTGACAGCACCGTGCAGACGGTCAACCAAGGCCTCGACGGAACCGTCTACGATCTGGAAAGCAACGGCAACCTCTTTACTTACACGCCGGCCACCAGCTTCAAACAGATTGACAGCATCGTGCAGTCCATCAACCTGGGCAGCGACGGCACACTCTATGACCTGGAGAAGAACGGCAACCTGTTTAACTACACCCCTGCGGCGAGCTTCAAACAGATCGACAGTTCCGTGCTAAGCATCAGCATGGGCGGAGACGGCACTCTCTACGACCTGGAGACCTACGGCACCCTCTATTCCTACCGGCCGGAAACCAGCTACAAACTGATCGACACCGGGGTCAAAACCGAAGTCATGCGTAATGAGGGTACCCTCTTCGACCTTGAAACGAACGGCAAGCTGTTCACGCTTCGACCCGGAACTACTTTCCAGCTAATTGATCAGCTTGTGCTGTCGCTCTTCCTCAGCGCCGACGGCAACACGGCATTTGCCAAGGAGAGCAACGGCACGGTTCAGTCCTTCAGTGCCTGAGAGGTTCGATTTCACGATTTTGCCAGGAACTCCTGCGAGCCGACAAGGCTGGCGATGATGTCTTCGTCTCGACTTCCGTGGCTCAAGGCGTTGACTGCGGCATTCAAACCGGCAGGGTCCGGGACGCGGGCCAGGTATTGCTGGTAGAGATTGCCAACGAGAACCAACTGATACTCCGGGCTGCCGAGCACAATGGCTGCGACCTGGGCGGGCGTGGTCCCGCTGGTGAGCTCCTGATCAAATGCCATCCTGCCGTTACTGTCGACAGTGCGGTTCAGCGCATCGTGGAAGAGCGCATCGAGGAAGCCGTCGTTGCTGCCGCCGCCACGTTTCTGGAAATATTCCGATGAGCCGATCATCATGGCTGCCGCCTGCTCGTCCGTGCCGCCGCTGGCCAGGAAATTGACGAACATACTTAGCCCCGCTGGATCTGCCTGTCGATTCAAGTATTGGCCATAGAGGCGCTGAACCACCAGCGTGCGATACTCGTTGCTCGCTTCCAAACCCTGCACAATTTGGAACAACGGTAAACCCTGGTTGAGCTGGCCAACGAACATCGCCAGTCCGGTTGGATCGGATTGCCGCCCAAGGACGAACTGATAAGCTCGATTCACAAATCGCTCGAAATTGCTGCCGATCACCGCCGGGGCCGAGCCCGTTATCGAAGCACCGCCTGCGTCCTGGATCGTCACCGTCGTGGTGAACCGGCCCGGCGTCGCATAAATATGCAGACCTGTGACCATAAACGTGCCGTTGGACACGCTGCTGGACATGCTAATGGTTCCCGTGCTCGCCGGGGTGCTGTCGCCCCAGTCGATCTTGGCCGTGAAGTTAGCGGGAGCGGTAGCCCCGCCGGTGTCCGTGAACGTGGCTACCGTCACGTTATTGGCCACTGTTCCCTGGCTCACGGCAATGTTCGCCACGGTCAGGGTCAGGGCTGCATCGGCGACCTTGATCGTATTATTGACGGAAAGAGTGGGCTGGCTGCCGCTGAGGCCCGGCCCGCCGCCAAAGTCCATGACATCGACATTGATTGGGAACAATCCCACCTGACTGTAGGTATTCGTTCCGGTCACGTCGAAGCCGCCGCTGCCATTCTTGATAATGGCGCCGTTCGTCGAATGGCCGTCGCCCCAGTTGATGGTGGCCGTGTAGTCTTTCTGGTTGCCGTTCGGATCCGCGTCGGCAAACGAGGCAACGACGCCGGTAAAGGCAGCGCCTTCTGTCGCGCTGATGATACTCGCGGCATTGGTCGTCCCCGCGGCACCGGACACGATCGGGAAGCCGTTGGCAATGGCCACCGGTTCCGGATAAACGAAATCGTCCACTGCAACAAGGTTATGCGATTGGGCAGGATTGTCGGCGACTCCTCCCGACGTAACAGTGGTGCCGTCAAACTTAAAGATCGCATCGGTGCCAAGCTTGAGCAGGACGTTGGTCACGATATTGCTGCCGAATAGCGCGCCGAAAAACTCCGGCTGACCTTGAGTCCCGACCGGG
>Ga0207148_1077_pt3 | contig 21569 bp, 13 predicted proteins | sample Alteio_BWMinHeat_34_FD_153558 | JGI IMG/M metagenome (GOLD analysis project Ga0207148, IMG submission 153558) | Enriched cells from forest soil in Barre Woods Harvard Forest LTER site, Petersham, Massachusetts, United States -... | ecosystem: Environmental > Terrestrial > Soil > Temperate forest >... | reverse complement strand
AGTCAATAGTGCTGCTGCTGCCGAGGTCCCAGAACCACATGAGGAATACTGCCGTCGCCAGAATCGCCAGCCAGACCCAGCCGCTGGGCATGATCGGGCCCTGGCGTCGGCGGGCGTTACCGGCAGGCGGAGGGGTTTGGCGAGGAGGCATAAGTATTCCTCGAAGCGCTGGTCCTTGCCTCACGGCGGTCGAAGAGGCATTGTTCCGTTAGGATAGCAAAAGCCGGGAAAGCTGACTATGGCCGTCAGGCGTCGAGCCATGGCCACACGCGGCCCGTGTATCGGCCTCGGGGACGTCACGCTCGGCGCGAGTGACCACGGCAACGCTGGTCCGTGTTGAAGTGAACGGGGAGTTGATACGAGACCGATGTTTTTCGAATGGATCGCACGCTTCTGGACCCGCCGGCGCGCCGCTGCTCGACTGAACGAACTTCACTTTGTGATGTACACGCGTCCGGGCTGTCACCTCTGCGAGACGGCATGGACTCTCTTGCAGGCGAAACAACAACTCTACCGATTCACCTTGACCATGGTCGAAGTCGATACCGACCCGGGATTGACGGCCCGCTACGGCGCTAAAGTGCCGGTGGTAACAATCAATGGTAGAGTTCGGTTCTGGGGCGAGATCAACGAAGCCTTGCTGAACCGCTTTCTGCGCGAATGACCCGATCTGGCTCACGAGCTCTGCGGCTTGTCGCTATCCTCAGCCGGCGGCGGTTTGGGGGCTTGGCTCTTTTGCTGCGCCTCGAAGAATGCCTTCAGCTCGCTAAAGGTGCGCAGCGGCGCCGCGCCTTCCAGGGCGGCCCGAGACAGATTCGGTTTGGGCGGTTCGCGACGCGGCTTGTGCTGGCGAGCGGGTGGCCGGGGTGGCGGAGCAGAAGCCGCCGGCCGCGCCTGCTGCGCCGCCGCTCCGGCAGCGGTTTGGGCTGCCTCTCCTGTGGCGACGGGCTGCACCGGTTGGCCCTGTCGGGGCACGGCAACTGCCTGGCCCTGGCGCGGCGGCGGACGGCGCCCGCGGGGAGGCCGGCGGTCCTGCTGCTGCGGCTGGGGCTGGGCAGGCTTTCTCTCCGGGGGTCTTCTTTCCGTGCCGGGCTTGATCATCGAAAGCGACACGCGCTTGCGCTCATGATCGACCGCCAGCACCCAGATGGTCACTACATCGCCAACCGACACCACATCGTAAGGGTTCTTGATGTAGCGATTGGCCATCTGACTGATGTGGACCAGGCCGCTATCTTTCAAGCCGATATCCACGAACGCGCCAAAATCGACGACGTTGAGCACCGTCCCCTTCAACTCCATGCCGGGTTGCAAATCCTCCAGTTTCAGAATGCCCTTCTTGAAAATCGGTGGCGGTAAATCCTCACGCGGATCCCGGCCGGGCCGTGACAGTGCTTCGCAAATGTCCCGCAAGGTCGGCACGCCAAGATCGAGCCGGCTGCAAACCTCCTCCGGAACAATCGCCTTCAGTTTTGTCCGCAGCTCATCCGTTTTCTGGCGGTCGCGCAGGGCAGGCAAGTCGACCCCTAGCTCGCTCAGCAGCTTGTGCGTGGCCGGATAGCTCTCTGGATGAACCCACGTCTGGTCGAGCGGATTGTCTCCTTCCATGACCTTCAAGAAGCCGGCCGCCTGGATAAAACGCGCTGGGCCAATTCCCGGAACTTGAAGCAACTGCTCGCGGCTTTTGAAAGGGCCATGCTGCTTGCGGTAATCGACGAGCTCCCGCGCCGCCAGCTGGTTCAAGCCCGAAACATGCCGCAGCAAGGGAACGCTGGCAATGTTCAGATCGATACCCACAAAGTTGACGCACGATTCGATGACCGCATCCAGCGATTCGCGAAGACGGCGCGGATGCAAGTCATGCTGGTAAAGACCCACGCCATTATTCTGCGGATCAATTTTCACTAGCTCGCTCAACGGATCCTGCAAACGCCGTCCAATGGAAATCGTGCCCCGCAAGGTGGCGTCAAAATTTGGGAACTCTTCCCGCCCAACGTGACTTGTCGAGTAGACGCTGGCGCCCGCCTCGTTGACGATGACATAGGCCAGCTCGGGCAGCTTCTGTGCTATCAACTCCGAAACCAGCTCTTCGGTTTCACGGCAGGCCGTTCCGTTACCGATGGCTACCACGTTGAGATTGTGCTTGCGGATCAACTCTTCCAGCTTGGTCTTGGCTTCTTCCCGCGGAGAGGGGCCAGGAGGTAAGGCTGAAGGATGAAGGATGAAGGATGAATCCGAAGGTGCGGCCGTTGGTTCGGGAGGAGCTACAACGGCCGGCTCGGCTAACAACGATGAGGGCAAAGTCGTTTCCACAGGTGTTGGTGCAGCGGCCAGCGCCGGTTCTGGAGCTGCCGGCAGCGGCTCTGCAGGCGACGACACGGAAGGAGCGGTTTCCCGAAGAGGGGATGGAGCTGCCGTCGCCTGTTCTCCATACGCCGTTACGACGGCTGTGAAGGCTTCTGCGGGAGGCGCCGCGGCAGCAATCGCCTGGGCGATGGGCGACGCAGCAGCAGGCGACATGGCTTGCTCTGTTTTGCCTTTCCCACCCTCCGCTCGGTCGTGAGCTTTTCCCTTGCCGCGCTCGCTTCTGCTATACGGATAGATAACGGTGTCTTCGAGCAAGTTGCCGAGTTCATCGAGCGCGGCGATCTTGCAACCGGTACGGAAACCCGGATCGATGGCCAGAACGCGCCGGCCGCGGATCGGCGGTTGCAAGAGCAAGCTGCGCAGGTTGCGGGCAAAAACACGAACCGCGTGGTCTTCCGCTTCCTCCGTCAACTCGCGGCGAATCTCGCGTTCGAGGCTGGGCACGATCAGCCGGGTGAGGGCGTCCTCGGCGGTCTTCTTCAGAAATTCGGCCTGCGGGTGGTCGGCCAGGGGGATCTTGGCGAGCGCAACATGGCGTACGGCCTCGGCATCCCATTCCAGGCGTGCCTTGAGTGCGCCGGCCTTCTCGCCGCGGTTGATGGCCAGGATACGGTGCGGCGGAATGTGCCGAACGGATTCCGTGAATTGGAAGTAATCTTTGTACTCCAGCCCTTGCGCTTCGGGGAGGTTCTCAGGTTTGCTGGTGCAGAGCTTACCGGTTTCCCACAGTACGACGCGCACCGCCGCGCGGATTTCTGCAGTTTCCGAGAGCTGTTCGGCCAGGAGGTGTTGTACACCCAGCAGCACGTCCTCTGGATTTTTTAATTCCTTCTCCGGATTTACCATGCCGGGAAGGACTTCGGCGAGGTTGGCGGCGACCGGGTCGCGAGTCCAGATCGCCAGCGCCAGCGGTTCCAGGCCCCGCTCCCGTGCGATGGTTGCCAGCGTGCGTTTCTTGGGCTTGTATGGCAAGTAAAGATCTTCGAGCCGCTTGGTCGTATCGGCCTTGAATATGGCAGTGCAAAGTTCATCGGTGAGCTTGCCCTGGCCTTCGATGCTTTTGAGAATGGTTTGTTTGCGCTCGGCAAGTTGGCGCAGGTATGCAACCCGCGCCTGAATTTGCCGGATAACCTCCTCGTTGAGACCACCTGTGCGCTCCTTGCGGTAACGCGTGATGAACGGCACGGTGTTTCCCTCGTCGAGCAGCCCGACAACGCTTTCCACCTGAACCTTGCGGATTTGCAGATCTTGGGCAACGCGCGCGAGATCCAGGACAGGGGCGGATCGCGGCGCGTTTTCAGGTTTTGGTGGACTCTCGGGTTGAGCGACGGGAGGGGCCTCCGCGCCTTGGGACATCACAGGTGTCTGCATTGCATCGTGCCTACTGTTGATCGCTTTTCCCTGTAGCTGGCCCCGTTCTCGACGTGAGCGCCATGCGGAACCTAACCCCTGTCGGCATCGGAGGTAAAACAGGGAAAATGGGGGTCCAGTCGGCTTACTCTAGAGCGATTATTGCCCGGTGTCAAGTCGGCTGTGCGAAGTGGTTGGACTGGGCTAGAGCGCGACGGCATCCATACTCCCCTCTCTTGCTTCCGGCCAATAGCGTGCGATAATCCCAGCACGGCTTCGAAGCGCAGCCAAAGAACTCGGATTCAACGAGCCAGCCTTTCCGGCAACGCAGGGGAATCGTGGTGGAGCTGGAAGAACTCAAGCAGGCCATTTATGTCACCGATCCGGCGGCCGTGCTGGTCTCGCCCCGTATCCTGCGCCGCGTCCTGCAGTCGGAATTCAACGTGCCTTACCTTATCATGCAGGCGCCGCATGAACGCTGCTATTTCTTCGATCGGCAGGTCCTCTTTCGTCATGTGGAGCAGGATGAACTGGAGCTGGAACCCGATCGCTTGCTCCCACCTACCGTCTTGTTGCTGGCAAGGCCGACGACCGAACAGCTCCAGGCGATGTCACGGGAGAGTTTGCTCCTGACTTACTGGCAACGATTGTTTCATGTCCACGTTCATCTGGCCATGCACCAGCAGCAAACGCGCGGACAGTTGAACCCCGTTGCTCTTCGTTCCCGGATCGAGCGCATCGGGCCGACGGAATTTGAAGAAATCCGCTGCGTGCTTGCAGAAGAGAACTACCTTTTGCCGCCCATGGATGATGCGAGGGTCTATATTGAATTTGCCGCCGTATATCTCGAACTGCGATCTTTTCGCAGCAACTTGCGGGAAACCTACTTTCCGGCCATTCGCGACTTTCAAGCGATCGACGAGATCCTCGCCCAGGATCTCGACGCCGAGGCTCTTTTCAACAAGACGCGCTTGCCGGGCGCCCCCTTACCCGTCGTGCGCACCGATCCCAGCTCCGATGAATCGCACGATTATTTCCGCAGGCTCATGCGCCAGTCCGAACGTGCCCAACGAGAAGGGGACACGGTACGGGCGGCCATACTCCGTACACGGGCCGCACGGGTCGCGCCCGCGGCGGACACCCAGGCTACCAAGCTGAAGGCTTTGGAGGATCTGGCTCGCCTGACTCACCATCTACAGGAGGCCTTGAAGTTCGATGTCGAGAAGAGCCAGGAGTGGCTGCAAGTGCTGCCGGCACTGCTCGACAAGGCGGACCAGGGGACCTGGCCCGTCGAAGCGAAGATCCTCTACGATCTGCAAAAAGTCTGCAGCGATCACAACCAGCGGCTCTTCGCTCTGGATTTGGTGGAATGGGTACTCTCGGCCGGCAAGCGCCCGATCAAGCGGCCGCTTACCAGCTTGCAGCTCGTGCGCACGACCAAGGACCTCCGCAGCGCCGCCCAGCGGCTGACCATGGCGCGTGTGCCGGATGAAGACCGCCAGCGTTTGACAGTGCTCATCCAGACGGCTCTGAGCCAGAGTGAAGAACGGCTGCGCGAACGCTTTCGGCCGATCCTCCACGATGCGTTTCACGACGTGGGCCTTATCGCCACCAATCCGCCCGAACAGGTGGCCTTGCAGAAGATGACCGCTGAGCTGCTCGATCGCATCGCGGAGTACGGCTTCTTCAGCTTTTCCGAGCTGCGCGACACGCTCTCACGCAACCAGCTCAAGCTGCCGGACCTGGCCGACCCGCATTATTTCTGGACGGGCGACCCGTTGCTCCGCCTCGATCGCCATCTGGCCACTCTCATGGAAGGGGTGTATCGCAAAGGGGAATTCTACCTGCGCTGGCTGGAAAGCCTGAGCTCGCTCTTTTTCGGCACCGGTGTCGGGCGCTTCCTCACGCGCAACGTGGTGCTGCCCTTTGGAGGAGCCTTCGTTCTGGTCAAGGGCCTGGAGGTCATGCTGCAAGAGTATGTGCGCGGCGACCTATACGTGCCCGGTTTTTCCACCCTGCTCCTGGGCGCCTTCATCCTGAGCCTGATGCACTGGCCGCCACTGCGGGAATTCTTCCGGGAGGCGGGCGCGCGAACCTATCGCGGCGCACGGCTGGTTATTTACGAGCTGCCGGTAGCCCTCTGGCAACAGCCCTGGCTGCAAATGGTGCTGCGGAGCTGGCCGTTCCTCCTCTTGTACTGGTACATGCTCAAACCGCTTACACTGACCGGATTGCTCTGGCTAATCTGGCCGGACCCATTCCAATCGCCCTGGGTCTTCGGCCTCGCTTTTTTGGTGGCCGACATCGTGCTCAATTCCCGCTTCGGGACGGCCGTCAATCAAGCTTGCGCGGAAGCCTTGGCGTGGTTTTATGGCTGGGTGCGCTTCGAGGTGCTGCAGGAACTCTTCCGCTGGGTGAATTACTTCTTCAAGCAAGTCACGTCGACCATGGAGTACGTCTTGTATACCGTGGACGAATGGTTCCGCTTCCGCAGCGGCGAGAGCCGGCTGAGCATGGTAATCCGCGGGTTCCTGGGCGTTTTGTGGTTCCCGATCGGCTACCTGATCCGCGCTTATTTCATCATGCTTGCCGAACCCACGTTGAACCCGATCAAGCTGCCCGTGTCTTCGCTGGCCTTCAAGTGCATGCTGCCGCTGGCCTGGTACCACGACCTGTGGGGGTTCACCGCCCACCGAGAGCGCTTGACCCCTTATACGGGCTGGCTCCTGGCCCTCACCCTCACGGTTACGGTCATCATGCCGACGGTCTGGCTGTTGCCGGGCATTTTCGCTTTTCTGCTCTGGGAAATGCAAGAAAACTGGCGGCTGTTCCGCGCCAACCGATCGGCCCGGCTCAAGGCGGTGACCGTTGGCCGGCACGGCGAGACAGTAGTACAGCTCCTCAAGGCGGGCTTCCATTCGGGCACGATCCCAAAGGTGTATGCGAGTCTGCGTCACGCAGAAAGCACGGCCTATCGCACCAATAACTGGCGCTCGGCGCGGACGTATCGGCAGTCGCTGCGCGAGGTCGCACGTTCGGTACAGCTCTTTGTCGATCGGGAGCTCATCGCTCTTTTGCGGTTAAGCAAGAGCTGGCCGCATGCTCCCATCAAGATTGGACGGATTGTTCTTTCCTGTAACCGCATTCGTATCGAGCTGGTGAACACCGACTATCCCCAGGAGCCCTTGTGGCTGGCCTTCGAGCAGCGTTCCGGCTGGCTGATCGGCAGTCTGCCGGAACCGGGCTGGCTGGCCCATCTCGAGCAAGAGCCTTTGCGCGTGGTGAGCTCGGCCCTTGCCGGCCTGTACAAGATTGCTGGAGTCGATCTGGTGCGTGAGCAACTGATGGCCGTTCTGGCGCCGGGCACGACCGGCTACGACATCACGGATCACTTTCTCGTTCTTTGGGCGGATCCCTACGATCGACAAGGGGCGCGGTACGATCTGCGGAGCAAACGGGACGAGGTGGCTCCATACTTGACGAACGGCCAGCCGGCAAGACCCGGACCAAAACTCGATGCTTGCCGTGCCTTCTTTTATCGTGTTCCCTTGACCTGGGAGCAGTGGGTTCTCTGCTGGGAAAAGGATTTCGCAGGAATGGGACATCCGCCATTGTTTCCCAACGGCGCGGGTCCGCTGCTTTTCAAGCCGTTTTCAACGCCAAGGTAGGTCCCGCCTGCCGGGCGGGACCGGTCCGGCTCGGGAAGCCGGACCTACCAAGAGCGTCTGCACAAAATGCCCGGCAACGAACCCGTAGGGTTCGATCTTTCCTGGTTTCCGGACTCCGTTTGCGAACCCACTCCTCGAAATTGCGTTTCACGGAAAAATAGCGACAATATTTTAGAATTTGCACCGATTTGGCACGCCTTTTCAAAAAGCATTCTGCCATTCTGCCAAATCCCACACCCCCTTGGCAGAATACTTTTCAAGCTGTAAAGCCTTAAAATCCAACCACTTGAGTCGTTCAAAAAAAGTATTCTGCCATTCTGCCAACACACAGAGGAACCGAAAAACGAAGAATGTTAAATGGGGTAATTTGCGAAAACGGGTCGTAAAACCAGAAGTCAGCTTGCATTGCGCCGTTCCAACGACCTAGTCACTGAGCACAGAGCCACGAATTGCCGCCATGCCGGGGTGTCTTGCCAAATTGTAATCAGTGGACCTGGCAAGATGGTCGCACGGGCATATCAAATGCCCGGCAAAATGCCCGGCAAATTGCCCGGCATTTTGTGAGAGCGTCTAAAAGAATGGGGACTGGCCCGGCACGACGCGAAGCCCGTACGCACTCTTTTTTTCTACTGCCAACTCGCCACTCACCACTGCCAAGGCCGGCGGTCACCGACCTCGCTCCTGTCGCAATTTCGTCGTGCGCGCCGTGCCGCGAGATTGATCCGTAAGGCTTGCAGTCGGTCACAAAGCCACGGATGAAACACGGACCAAACACGGATTTTAGTATTTCGATCCGTGTTCGATCCGTGTTTCATCCGTGGCGCCCTGCTGCAAGGTCACGACGGCCTCTTCGGGGCGTTTGCTCTCGAATCAAAACTGCTGCCGGGCCTCAACTGCTATTTGGTGACCACGCGCTGCCTTCAATCCCACGGGCTTGTCCCATTCCACACATGTAGCGATGTTCGTCCCCACCCCGCTTGCCGGGGTGGAACGTGGGTTTTTGACCAGACATAAATCGATTCGGCTTGCCGCCCCCGCCCGGCTTGCCGGGGTGGAGCGGGGTTCATTGCTGGCGGAATTATCCTCGTGAGAACCCGCGCTCCACCCCGGCTTGTCCCCATCAATCACCCCCGCCTGGAATTCCCGGCCGGATCTTCCGTCCAGCCAGCCTACGACGGGAGTGCCGACAGGTATAATGGCCTATCCGAAGGAGACTGCCGACATGACACCCGAAGAGGGAGTAAAGAGCCAACTGGCTTGCTACCGGGCAATGACCGGAGAAGAACGTCTCGCGATTGCACTGGGCTACACGAATTGGCCTGCCAGTTGGCCCGCGCCGGAATCCGCCGTCAACAGCCGAACGCCGACGCCAAGACGGTGGAACGTCTGCTCCGCGAACGCCTCGCCTTGGGGCGTACTTTATGACCGAGCAAGACAATCGCCATCCGAACGGCAACTCGGCGACGCGGCCGGGGTTTTCGCCGTGCAGAGCCCGGCCTTGGATCAGAAGGTGCAGTGTGAGGCATCAGGTTATCCTGAAGAATCGAGCGGGCGACTATGAAAGTTGTGTTCGGTATGAAGGCCCACTCAGGGTGGGCAGCCCTGGTCGTTGTCGGCACACGCAGCGGCGAGTTACAGGTAGTCGAGCGCTGCCGCATGGAGCTGGTCGAAAAAAATGAAGCGTCGTGGGCGAAGCAGCCCTATCATGCTGCCGAACGCTTGAACCCGGACGATGCACGCGATCTCGTCAAACGGGGTATCGAGACGGCGCGCCGGATCGCGGTCCGAGAAATGCAAACGGCCGTAAATCGCGCACGCGAAGCGGGACATGAGGTAGCCGCCTGCGCGGTACTCATGGTCGAACCCATGCCTGATTGGACCGTCGACGAGATCCTTGCCGTGCATTTCCGGATGCACAAGGCTGAGGGAGTGCTATTCCGCGACGCGCTGGCTCGCGCCGCCGGAGCGTGCGGCTTGAGACTCCTCGGGATTCCCGAAAAACAGTTGGCTGAGCACGCCGAACGAGCACTGGCGACTTCGGTGAACAGCTTGCGCAAGACGATCGCGTCGCTCGGGAAGTCCGTGGGCCCGCCGTGGGGCAAAGACCAGAAGGACGCCGCACTCGCTGCCATGATCGCCTTGTAGCGGCACGAGACTTGCTCCAAACTGAAGGGGATACTTTGCACTTCAATGGTCTAATGGAGGTGTCCAATCATGGCAGACCGTGTAGCGGAAAAAATGTCGCAAGCCAGCGCAACCAGGGGAATGAGCTTGCCCAAAAAGGGCGAGCAATACCGGTGTGAGGAATGCGGCATGGAGATCAAGATCACCGCCGATTGCCGGTGCAACCATCCGGAACACGTCCACCTCGAGTGCTGCGGTCAGGAAATGGCCAAGGTTTAAGCGCAGGTTATTGTGGGTTAGGATTCCAATCCTACGATAACACGCGGGATTCGAATCCTAACCCAAAACCATTCCACAACCGCAACCATCCTGTCCCAATCACTTTTGGAAGTCGCCCGCGCGCACAATCACCAGCTTCTTCGGATCGATGAACTTGCGGAATGCAGCCTTGACGTCGTCCGGTGTCAGGGCTGTGATCCGTTTTTCCAGCTCGCTTTCGTGTGCGAAAGTGCGCCCCAGATTCAAGTTGGAGACAATCTGACCGGCAATGGCGGCATCGCCTGTGCGGCCCACCTTTTGGAGTTCCAGGTACCCTTTCCGGGCGTCGGCCAGCTCGGACGATGATGGGCCGTTGGCCAGGAATTCGTTCAATTCTTCGGCGACCGCTTTCTCGACGCGGTCAATGTTCACGGGGTTGGTGATGGCGTTGACGGTGAAGCGTGCGTCCGGATCGCGCAAGCCGGCGCTGAACTGTGATGTCACGCCGTAGGACAGCCCCTCTTTTTGCCGGATGCGATTGCCCAGCCGGGACGACAGCGTGCCGCCGCCGAACATGTAGTTGCCCAGCCGCAAAGCTGCGAATTCGGCGTCCGTTTCCTTTAACGGGAAGGCCAGGCCGGCCATGAAGACGGCGTTCGCCTTGTCCGGTGTAAGGATATTCTCCTTCGAACCCGAAAGGTTTTCCGGGGCAGCGCGCTCGATGCGCTTCACTGGCACCGAGGACTTCCAGTCCTTCAGAATCTCCTGAATCTGGACAAGCGTCGGTTCGGGATCGAAGTCGCCCACGATGGCGACCTCGGCCTGGCTCGCGCCGATTTGCTTCGCATAAAGGGCCATCACTTGCTCGAGCGTGACAGCGGCCAGTCGTTTTTCATTCTCGTCGGCCGTCGGCACATAGCGGATGTCACCCGGCGAATAGGGGGAGAGGGCGCGGGCGAGCCGGTTGGAGGCCAGCGCGGCTGGCTCGGTCCGCATCGTCTCCAACCCGGCACGGGAACGGCGTTTCATGGAGTCGAATTCGGCAGCGGGGAACGCCGGCTCGCGGAGGATTTCACCCAGCAGTTTGATTGCCGCCGGCAAGGTCGAGCGCTTGGCCTCGACCGAAAACGTCAACCGGCCCGGCGTGCCTGCGGGACCCGCGCCGCCGCCGCGCCGGCCGCCCCGGCCGCCGCCGCCGCCCGCGCCGGCCGAAATGCGGATGCCCAGCGCGTCGAGTTCTTCACGCAGCGCCTGCCGATCGTGCTTTTTGGTGCCGGCCATCATCAGCGTCGGCAGCATCCCGGCTGCGGTCGTTTGCCCCTTCAACGACTCTTCGTTGCCGTAGTGCAGAGTCAGCGCCAGGGAAACGGTTTCACCGCGGTTCTTTTTCGCCAGGAGGCCCGCCTTGAGCCCGTCCAGCTCGACAATTTTCGTACGGGCATCGAGGTTTTCAGGCGTTGGGTCAAAGGCCTCGCCCGCCGCGGCCACACTGCCGCCCTTGTAATCTTTCACCAGCGTTTCCAGGGGCGGCGCCGCCGCGACGAGCAGGCGCTGCGGCTGGTCCACAGGGATATAGATGCCGACCGTGCGGTTGTACTTCTGGAAATAAGTGCGAGCAACGCGATTGACATCGTCGGCACTGACGGCCGCGAGGCGGTCGCGCTGCACAAACTGCAGCCGCCAATCGCCGAGGGCCGATGCCGAGCTCAGCGCCTGCGACATGGCCGTGCTGTTGGACTGCATCATCTCCTGCGCACGACGGCTGCGAACTTTCGCTTTATCCACTTCGTCTTGCTTGAAGGGCACCTCCGCCAGGTTTTCGAGCGTTTGCAGCAGAGTGTCGCGCACCGTGTCGAGCTGGCCGGGCTCGGCCTGGGCGGAAGCAGTGAACAGACCGGGGTCGTGGTTATTGCCGGCAAAGGCACCGGCGCTCGTTGCCTTTTTGGACTCGACGAGGGCCTTGTAGAGACGCCCGTTGGGTTGCTGTGTGATGATGCCCCCCAGCAAGTTCAGCGCAGCCCAGTCCGGGTGGGCCGCGGCCGGGATATGGTAGGCCACGCCGACCGAGCCGACCGAGCCGACACGGCGCAGGACCACGGTGCGCTCGCCGTCCTGAGGGGGTTCCTCCGTGTACGTGTCGTCCAGCTTGCGGTTCGGCCTGGGAATCGAGCCCAGGTGTTTCTGCACGAGCGCGAGGGCTTTCGCCTCCTCGAACTTGCCGGCGACGATAAGGACGACGTTGTCGGGCTGGTAGAACTTCTTGTAGAAGGCTTGCAAATTCTCGATGGGCACGCGCTCGATATCGGACCGATTGCCGATGGTCGATTTGCCGTAGTTGTGCCACTCGTAGGCGGCGGCGTGGATGCGTTGCGACAGGACGCCCTGCGGACTATTCTCGCCCCGCTCGAATTCGTTGCGTACGACCGTCATTTCCGAAACCAGGTCCTCCCGCTTGACATGGCTGTTGACCAGCCGATCCGCTTCCAGATGGATGCCGAACTCCAGGTTCTCATCGGTAGCAGGCATGGTCTCGAAGTAATTGGTGCGATCGACGTTGGTCGTGCCGTTGAAATTGGCGCCGTGGTCGCGAAGCGCTTTGGGCACATCGGCGAACGTAGGTGTTCCCTTGAAGACCATGTGCTCCAGGAGGTGAGCCATGCCGGTCTCGCCGTACCCTTCGTGCCGCGAGCCGACGAGGACAGTCATGTTTACCGTAACGGTCGGCCGTGACATTTCGGGGAACAGCAGCACCCGGGCGCCGTTAGCCAGGCGGTATTCGCTAACGCCTTCGACGGTTGCAATTTTGCGCTGGGCGTCGTCCGCGCGTACCGCCGCGACAAAGCACAGCATGATGAACCAAGTAGCCAGCTTACGCATAAGAACCTCGGAATGGTTGCAGAACGATCTTTCTCAGGTACCCCTCGAAACGGTGCCCGTCAGTCTAACTCTCCAGAGGTTCAGATACAACCATTTCAACCGGCGTTGTAATTTGAGCTTCAAGGAGTTGGTTATTTCATTCGCTACGGTGCGACGTGAGAGTTGAAATGTCGACGTGGCCCAATTGCAACAGATGCCCCCGGCGTTCGCTACGGTAGTAAGAGCAATGCTCACTGTAAGGCTGCGCTTCCGGCGTATGCAGGTAGCGACCCAGCCAACCCCATTTGCTTTCGATCAAAACCAGGCCGGCTTCTCCAGCGAGCCGGACGACGCCGCTGTGGTTGATCAAGCCCTTGTCATCGCGATAGATTGCCAGGTCATGCGCCTGCGGAACCGCGACCTGAGTGTAGCCGTTGTCAACGAGGATCGCTTCGACAAATTCGTCCGAGACAAAATAACGGCCTGCCGCGAAGATCCAGCCGTGGCAATTGTACGCAACATCGGCAGGGGCAAGACGAATCGCGCGCTGGGCGATGTTCTTTCTCTTTAGACAATCCTCTTCATAGCATCGCATGCCGACCGTTGGGACTCGAATAAATGGGGCGCGACTAAGCAGTACCTCTCGACCTGTGTCCGTCATGCCGAACTTGTTAATGACTGGCCGGGTTTCTGGAACCGTGCAACCGATACTTATCTCTGTTGTGAGTATCTTCTGCTGCGTAGTCCAGGCCAGGCAGGCGCCGGCGCACACACTTGCTGCAAGAAGGGCGGCTCCTTGAACGCGCGGGTTTTTCAGGAAAATGACCGCGGCATGAAGGAAGCGCAAACGGTGACCGTAACATGCCAGGTAGCAGCCGCAGCAGCCCAGGCACATGAGAAGCGGCAGCAACCAGGCGGAGCGCCCCAGATCGCGCCATGCGGCCAATAGCGAAAGTGCGGCAAAGCCGACAAGCGCCGTCAGGGTCGTCCAGCGCCAAAGCCGGCGCGGCAGGGAAGCGACGCTCAAAATCCCGATGAGGCCGAGCACGGAACCGCCCAGCACCAGGGCGGCGATGAGCAACAGATCGAGCCGAATGGCGGTGTCGGGCATATCCGCAACTTTCCTGGCCGGGGCCGAGCCCGGCCGGCATTACCTTTTGCGAAAGTTCACACGTTGCGGTACCCACATAGCAAACTAACGGCGGAATCATGAGAGCCCGGTGATTAAGCGATGAGAAAAGGTGGACTCCCGGCCGAAGAAGTGGGGACTAAACGGCGGCACTCTCACCCCGATCGGGAATCACCACATCAAGGAATCCCGTGGTGCGGAGGCTCTCTGCCAGCGCCGCAGCCCGTTCCGCCTCGCCATGTACCAGGCGCACATGCTTCACGGCATTCACCAACGGCGCGAGGCTGCGCAATAGGTCGCCATGGTCCGCATGGCTGGAAAGACCGTTCAGCACAACCACTTCCGCCTTGACGGAAAAGGTCCGCCCCAAGATGCGCACCTCGGGCCGCCGTTCCACCAGCCGGCGTCCCAGCGTGTCGGTGGCCTGGTAGCCGACAATCAGGATCGTGCTGCGCGGGTCTTCGATATGGTGCTTGAGATGGTGCACGATCCGACCTGCTTCGCACATGCCGCTGGCCGAGATGATGACGCACGGATCAGGCTGGTCGTTCAGGGCGATGCTGTCGTGAACCTTGTCGATGTAGTGGATTTGTCGCTCACCGAATAAATCGGGATCCGCGCGCAGCAGTCGCAGAGTCGGCTCATCAAAGCATTCCGGGTGGGCCCGGAACACTTCGGTCGCGCGCACCGCCATGGGACTGTCCACGTAAATCGGCAGGTCGGGCAGTTGGCCCGCGCGCATAAGCTGATGGAGGAAATAAACAATGGTCTGCGTACGCCCGACACTGAAAGCCGGGATCAGCAGCTTGCCGCCGCGGTCGGCCGTTTGCCGGACCACCTGGCCCAGGCGCTCCGCCGTTTCTTCGACCGGCTCGTGGGTGTGGCCGCCGTAAGTGCACTCGCTGATGAGCAGATCTCCCGGCGGTACCGGCGCGGGGTCGCGCAAAATCGGCAATCCCGGCCTGCCGAGGTCGCCCGTGAACGTCAGGCTGCGCTCGCTGTCCGACCCGTCCATTCTTAGGCGGATCATGGCCGATCCGAGCAAATGCCCGGCATCGACAAACGTGGCCTCCAGACCGGGGAAGATCTCCTGGGGAGTGTCATAGCGAACCGCTTTGAGCCGGAGCAACGTTTTGTAAACATCACGGCCATCGTAGAGCGGTTCGATCCTGGGCTCGCTTTTTTGCCGCCTGCGGTTGAGATAAGCCGCATCCTCTTCCTGGATCTTGGCGGCATCTCCCAGCATGACGCCTGCCAGGGCTCGTGTTGCCGAGGTACAGTAGATTGGGCCGGAGAAACCTTGCCGGACAAGGTTTGGCAGGTTGCCGCAGTGGTCGATGTGGGCATGGCTGAGCAGCACCGCATCGATGTCTTTGGCAGGGAATGGAAACCCCTGATTGCGGCGGCGGCTCTCCGCGCGGGCGCCCTGGAAAAATCCACAGTCCAGCAGCAGGGTCCGGCCGCAGGCATCGATACGGTGCATTGAGCCGGTGACAGTTCGCGTGGCGCCCCAGAAAGTGACGACGGGGTCTGTGGAAAACCTGCGCGCTTTGGCCATCGTTTCATTCTATTGCGACGGTCAGCCCCGTGTTGCAGGCGGCATGCGCTAATTGACCGTGCGTGCCCGGGCGCCGGCGTCGAGCAAGGCCGGCAAGTCGAATTGCACCAAATCGCCGATGCGCTCGATCGTGATATCCGCTGGAGGATAGGTTGCCAGGGCCTTGGGGTCGTGCGCATAGTGCCCCTGGCGCGGGAAGACCGTTGTCAGGCGCGCGCCCCAGACCTTTTTTACGGCCGTCAAGATACGCAGCTTGTCGTCCACGAGGACGTAGTGCCGCGCGGGATGCCGTTGTTCAACGTCGTCCAGCTCTTGTTCCTTATGGATGTAAATCAGGGCGCGACCTTCAACCATCTCGAAAAGCCCGGAGCGCTCGATTTTGCGCGGCTGGAAGACCACGTCGCCGTCCGACAAAATCACCGTTGGCCCCCACGTGGCGCAGCGTTCCAGCGCGTCCAGCGCGCCGGGGTACAGGCGATTGGCGAACGGATAATTCACCAAGAAAAAAGAGACCCGCAGGAAATTGGGGTCGCGTGGATTCTCAATCCGGTAGCGCTGCAGGGCGCCAAGGTAGTCCGCGTATCCAAGCTCCGAGCGCAGCTCTTCGAAGAGCGCCCAGTAACGCTGCTGACGCTCGGCACCGAACGCCTGCGTCAGGTGGCGTTTCAGGTCAGCAGTAACCCGGTCGTTGTCGAGCAAGGTGTTATCGACGTCGAATAGAAACACTACAGCAGCCGGCTCGGTCATCAGAATGCCCCTGGATTAAGGTGGGGCTATTCTATGTCACCGTGCCCAGATCGGCCGTCCCTGTGCCGCAGAGCAGGCTTCGGCGTTCCGACCAGCTCGATGCCCGGCGAGTCACAAGGCAGTTGGGGAATCGGCCGTACGACATGCCGGTAGCCTGACGACACAGCGCCCAGGAGCGGGCCAAAATGAGATGGATAGCCCGGCACACCCAGCCTGAAGACCTTTGGAGTGCCGACGAGGACAATCCCAATCTCTCCAGATCCTCTTGTGGGTGCCGACGACACTTGACCAAATTGGCCACGTGCGGGAGTGCCAAGGAGTGTCAGGCCCACAAATCCTGCCGCCCATACTGCCATCAACTTGTTCATGTCATATTCCCAAGCTCAACTCGACTTCGCCCCTCACCAGTAACATTGCCGTTTGTGGAAGAATGTGGACAAAAAAAACTTGGCCGCTTTCGCAGCCGTTCGGCAATACCCCTGTTGTAAGCAACCAGGATGACCTTTCGGGATCGTCACCGAAAGCCACCTGCATTCATTAAGATATTCTCACAATATTCGTAACACCCCGCAGGGCAATAGATTAGAATGCGGAACCAGAACCAGACGAAAATCTCGGCCGTTTTGCCGGCGCAGTTCGGTTATGATCTTTTTCGCTAACTGCATCCTTGTGCTGAAAAGGAGATTCCCGTGTCTTGGTCCTTGTCTAGCCTCGTCAAGTTACGGCAAAAGTCGCCGCGGCGTAAGGGGCGGCCACGCGAAGTGCAGCTCCAGCTGGAACAACTCGAGGCGCGCGATTTGATGACCGTCAGTCCGCATCAAGGCTTTGTCATTCCCAACGTCAAGGCCGAGGCGCTCTTTCTCGGCAACCAGTGGTCGCAAGATCAAACGCTTTTCCAGCAGACCGGAAAAATCGATGCCTTTCTCAGTTTCATCACCAACAGCTCCTACATGGATATGCTGACCAACGCCGGCTACGGTGTCGGCCGCGGTCAATTCGAGAAGGGCATCATCGACAATATTGACTTGACCAATGCCGGTGATTTTGGCACGGTCACGGACGCTCAGGTGCGCGACCAACTTTATACGTTCTTGCAAAACGGCAGCCTGCCTGCAGCCAATAGCAGCCGCCTCTATTTCATCTTTGTCGAGCCAAATGTCATTGTCAGTTCCGGAAATGCCGACAGCACCAAGGATTTCTACGGCTATCACACGTGGTTTACCGGCCCCAATAACGCCAGGACGTATTACGCCATCATCGATTACCCGGGCGGGTACAACCTCCAGATCGCCGGGTTGCAAGATCCGTTTGACACGATCACCGAGGTATCAACTCATGAACTGGCGGAAGCGGTCACCGATCCGAGTCCTTACGACGGCACCGGCTGGTACGACGACGCACTGCTGGGCACACCGAACGGCGCCGAGATCGGCGATATCGCCAATTTGAATTATGTCTTTCTCAACGGCTACTGCGTCCAGCAGGAATCCGATCAGAACAACCAGTTCATCTCGCCCGCCGGAGAAAACAATACAGATCCGTCGGACCTGATCTCGTCGGGTGCAGACTTTACCGTGACCGAGGGCGATACGTACAACGACGTGGTCGCCACTTTTTCCGACACAGACGGCTCCGGGACGTTTAGCAACTATTCGGCCACGATTTCCTGGGGAGACGGCACCCAGACCGCCGGTCAACTCAGTGACAACGGCGACGGCACTTTCAGCGTCAGCGGCGCCCAATCCTATGCCCAGGCCGGGCAATACAATGTCCGCGTCGAAGTCACCGATACGGACGGTACGTCCACTGTCGCCCAGGTGACCGCCACCGTATCTCCCAATAACCTCACCGGCCAGGAACAAGAACAGGTCCTGGGCGATGACGGCACCACGTATGACCTTCAAGACAATGGCAACTTGTACGCCCAGGCCGCCGGCTCCACTACCTGGAAGCAGCTCGATAGCTTTGTCCAGGACATCAGCATGGGCAATAACGGCACTCTCTACTCGCTGGAATCCAACGGTAAGCTTTTCGCCATGGCGCCGGGCGGCACCTGGAAGCAAATCGACAGCCTCGTCAAAGCAATCGGTCAAAACCCCAATGGCACTCTCTACGACCTTGAGACCAACGGCAAGCTCTGGAGCCTTGAGCCGGGCAAATCCTGGCAGCTGATCGACTCGGGCGTCACCTCGATCGCGGTGGACAGCCGAGGTTTTCTCTTCGACCTGGAGACCAACGGCCAACTTTGGCTCTTGCAGCCGATGAAAGCTTGGAAGCAGATCGACACCGGCGTTCGCTCCATCGCGCTGGACAACGAAGGCACGCTCTACGATCTGGAAGCCAACGGCCAACTATGGGAATTACGGCCGCAGACAAGTTGGAAGCAGATCGACACCGGCGTACAAAAAATCGTCATGGACAGCCACAGCATTCTATTTGATCTCGAGCAGAACGGTCAGCTCTGGAGCATGCGGCCGGGGGAAAGCTGGAAACAGGATGACACCGGTGCTCAGGACATCGCCATGGGCGCTGATAGCACGCTTTATGACCTCGAAAGAAACGGCCAGCTCTGGTCCCTGTTCCCCGGCGATAACTGGCAACAGATCGATACCGGCGTCGCGGCGATTGCCATGGGCGACCTGGGCTCACTCTACGATCTGCAACGAGGCGGCAATTTGTGGGTCCTCGCCCCTGGGAAAAGCTGGCAACAAATCGACAGCGGCTCGACTGCAATCGGCCTGGGGAACTACGGGACCCTCTACGATCTGGAGACCAACGGCAAGCTCTGGGCCCTGCCGCTGGGATCCACGTGGCAGCAGATCGATACGGGCTCAGCCTCCATCGATATCGGCATCGACGGTACACTTTATGACCTGGAAGCCAACGGAAAGCTGTGGTCCTTGCAGGCGGGGAGCACCTGGTTCCTCATCGACACCGGCGTCGTATCGATCGGAGTCGCCAGCGACGGCACGCTTCACGACCTGGAGGCGAATGGCAAGATCTGGTCGTTGGCCGTGGGCGCCAGCTGGGTCCAAACCGACACGGGATCCGTGGCCATTGCCGTCGTCAATGATTCGACGCTTTATGATTTGGAAGGAAACGGCAAGCTCTTTTCGCTGAGGCCGGGGAGCGGCTGGTTCCAGAACGACAGCGGTGTCGTGTCCATCGGCATTACCAATAACGGCACGCTCTATGACTTGCAGGTTGGGGGCGCCTTGTATGCCCTGGTTCCCGGTTCGACGTGGCAAAAGCTTGACCAGGGTGTCCGCTCCATCCGCGTCGGCGATCGCGGCAATACGCTTTTCGCATTAGAGAGCAGTGGCACGGAAGTGGCATTCAACACATGAGTCTTGCGCGGGGCAGTGGCTCCGGCACGCCTGAACCCGAACGCCAGCGGGGCCCAATCCTCGCTGGCGAAGCGGGCGTTAACGGCTGCTTTCGGCCTTTGGAATTTGAATCTCCTTCGGCCGGCCGGCGGTCCAGAGGATGCCCTGAATGACGAGCTTTTGCCAGGCTGGGTTCTCCCACGCTTCCTTGCCATGGCCCAGGGCGCTGTAGAACACTCTCCCCTTGCCCACCTCGCGCGTCCAGAGGATATCCATGTTTGCCTTCTGATCGCTCGCCGGCGGCCGTTCCCGGAAGCGTGCCAGGACATGGCGTTCCACCTCCGCGAACTTGTGCTTGTATTCTTCGTCAATAATGGCGAAAGGCCCGACGCCCGCCGTGATCGGGTGCTTGGCATCGGTGATGACCACGTTCAAAGTATCCGTGCCCGGAATATGGCCGGCAAACTTTGCACCCAGGAGACGGTTCCAAACCTGGGAGTTGCCAAAGGTGAGCGACGCGCCGTGCAATCCCACGATGCCCCCACCCTCTTCAAGGAATTTCTCCAAAGCCCGTTCTTGCAGCTCATTGAGCTTGTACTGGGACGTGTAGAAAAGGAGCACGTCGTAATCGGAGCGCTTGATCTGGGCAAGCTTTTCCATGTGGGCCGGATCGTTCGGGGGCTTGTCCTGGGGAGGCTCAAGACGCGTGACTTTGAACCCGCCCACCTGGTTGAGTACCTTTTCGAGAATCGGAGGCAGCGTGCGGATATCGTGATACGGCGGGCTGCCGAGCACGAACAGCACGCGTACGGGCCCGGCGTCCTCGGCGGCATTCACAGGTGCAGCGAACCCCAACACAACGCCAACACAAACTGCGCACAGACCCCAAGCGTGCTTCATGATGAAACTCCAAAGTTTTTCGCTCTGGTAAGCGACCGCCACAGTCGATATATTAAAGTACGTTGATATAAACAAGCGGAGCCGTAACGACTTCAAATCCTTCGGCTGGGCAGCCAAAGCACCTGGATTCGCCAGTGCTTCGCATGAGCAACCGAGAATCGTGCCGCAGTGCAGTAGGCGAGGTGAATGATGGAAATGCCCAGCTTTTCGCAGCGGGACCACTCCGTCTCCGCAGTCCCTGACAGCCAAGAGACACCAGACGGTTCCGAGGCACAAACGGCAGCCAGGCCCGAAGGCGCCGGCATGCTGAAATTCGCCAGGAGCGACCGCTTTCAGGCCGAGCTGCGGCGGCGCGTTGAGGAATATTTTCGCAAGTCGGGCCGGCGGCAACGGGATTGCCCGCAAATGTACCTGAAAACCGCCATCATTTTTGCCTGGTTTCTTGCCTCTTACATTTTGCTGGCCTTCGTGGCGACGGCGTGGTGGCAGGCCGTGCCGTTGTCCCTATCGCTGGGCCTGGCCGTGGCGGCCATCGGCTTCAATATCCAGCATGACGGCGGCCATGGCGCTTATTCCAATCATCCGTGGATCAACAAGCTGATGGCCCTGTGCGTCGATCTGGTGGGCGGCAGCTCCTATATCTGGCACTGGAAGCACAACATCACCCACCATACCTTTGTGAACATCACCGGCCATGACAGCGACATCGATCTTGGCTTCTTCGCTCGCCTGACGCCGCACCAGGCGCGTCTCCGCATTCATCGTTTTCAGCACTGGTACATGTGGCCGCTCTATGGCGTCACTGCCACCAAATGGCAGTTTTTCGACGATTTCTGGAACATCCTAACCGGGCGGATCGGCAACTACCCGTTCCCCCGGCCGCGCGGCTGGAACCTCGCAGCTTTCCTGGGCGGCAAGGCTTTCTTCTTCTCCATGGCAATTGGAATTCCGCTGCTCATGCATGCATGGTGGGTGGTGCTGATCTATTACACCGTGACGTCCTGTTTGCTGGGACTGGTCCTGGGTGTGGTGTTCCAGCTGGCGCATTGTGTTGAGGAAGCCGACTTTCCTCTGCCCGAGAGCGATTCGGGCCGCATTGAAACCACCTGGGCCGAGCACCAGGTGCAAACAACCGTGGATTTTTCCCGCAGAAGCAGGATCGCAGCCTGGCTGCTGGGCGGATTGAACTTCCAGATCGTGCACCACATCGACTCCGATTTGCACCATGGAAGTGCCGCGCGACGGTGTTCCTTCGGCCGTGTCCGAAGCGGAGATTAAAGAGAACC
>Ga0207148_1087_pt1 | contig 21644 bp, 10 predicted proteins | sample Alteio_BWMinHeat_34_FD_153558 | JGI IMG/M metagenome (GOLD analysis project Ga0207148, IMG submission 153558) | Enriched cells from forest soil in Barre Woods Harvard Forest LTER site, Petersham, Massachusetts, United States -... | ecosystem: Environmental > Terrestrial > Soil > Temperate forest >... | reverse complement strand
TTCGAGCGCAAACAATTTGTAGAATCCTCAGGAGATTACGCAGTCCGTGGCGGTATCGTTGATGTCTTTCCATTCACGGAGATCCTGCCTGTTCGTATCGAGTTCTTCGGCGATATGGTCGAGAGCATGCGCGCATTTGACACGATCAGCCAACGTTCAATTGTCGATCGTGCACAACTTACACTCGTACCGAATGCATTGACAGAGAATGAAGCTACAGGAGAAGCTACTCTCTTCGATTATCTTTCAAAGGATACGCTCGTCGCACTGATCGAACCGGAGCGCATCCATGGTGAACTTGAACAGGAAGATGCACAGAATTCCGTTCGCAGCGCACTCGCGCCTCGTGTTTTACTGAATATCGTTCGATTTCCACACGACCCCAAGTCCGCGATAGATTTTGCGATCAAATCCCAGCCCAGCTTTAATGCAAACCTCAAACTCATTCGCGAACACGTTGACGCATTGCGGGCGAACGGGACTGAAGTCACGATCCTGACCGAGACAAAGGATCTCGCCAAACGACTCGGCGACCTTCTCGATGCGAACGCTGAAGATCATGGTTCCGAGGATGACACTGCGACATTGATCGAGAATGACAGCGCTGATCTTTTCCGGCAGAAGCAAGGTACGATTCGCTTCTTGCAGCCATCATTAGCACATGGCTTTGCGTATCCGTCGGAAGTCGGAGCTGTTGTCTTCACCGAACATGAGCTCTTTGGGCGCAAGCGCGAACGGGGCGCATCCGCTCGAAAGAAGGCGGCACGCACAAAAGGCATTTCGCTGCGAGAGCTGCGTTCGCTCAAGCGTGGTGATCTCCTGGTGCACGAAGACAAAGGGATCGGTAAGTTCATGGGGCTTGAGACGATCGAGGTCCGTGGTACGAAGCAGGAAGTAGTTCGACTGCATTATCGCGACAGCGACGTCCTCTTCGTCAATCTCGACTACATTGCCAAGCTCTCGAAATACTCCGCAGGCGAAACCCCCGAAGAACCCAGACTCTCCAAACTCGGATCGCCTGAATGGCAGAGGACGAAAGAGCGGACGAAGAAGCGGCTTAAAGACATTGCGCGTAATCTCATCCAGCTTTATGCAAAGCGGAAGTCGCAGGAAGGTTTTTCATTTAGCGCAGATGACATCATCCAGCGCGAGATGGAGGCGGCGTTCGTCTATGAAGATACTCCAGACCAGGCAAAGGCAACCGAGGATCTAAAGAAGGATATGGAATCGCGATCGCCGATGGATCGCCTCATCTGCGGGGATGTTGGATATGGCAAGACCGAAGTCGCAATGCGCGCGGCCATGAAAGCAGTGATCGACAAGAAGCAGGCAGCAGTGCTCGTGCCTACTACCATCCTTGCCGAGCAGCATGCACGGTCTTTCGCGGACCGACTTGAGCGCTTTGGCGTTCGGACTGCCTCGCTATCAAGATTCCGATCGCGCAAGGAGCAAACAGAAATTCTGAAAGGCCTCGAAGCTGGGCTCATTGATGTACTCATCGGAACACATCGCATTCTTTCGAAAGACGTTGTCTTCAAAGACCTCGGTCTTCTCGTTATCGATGAAGAGCACCGATTCGGCGTGGCTGCAAAAGAAAAGCTTCGCGAGTTGCGCGCGAACATCGACACGCTTACGCTGACGGCAACTCCAATTCCGCGCACACTGAACTTCTCGCTTCTCGGCGCACGCGACATGTCGGTAATGGAAACGCCGCCTCGTAATAGGTTGCCCATTTCAACCGAGGTACTCGCCGGATTCAACGAAGCCGCAATCACCGAAGCATTGAAGCGCGAATTGGCGCGCGCTGGCCAGGTCTACGCAATCAATGACAAGGTTGGCGACATCGATGCCTTCGCGAATAAGCTTCGCGAACTCGTGCCACGAGCGCGAGTTGGTGTTGTGCATGGACAGATGCCGCCAACGTCGATCGAAAAAGTCATGCGCGAATTTCTTGAGCGCAAAATCGATATTCTTTGTGCAACCAAGATCGTCGAATCCGGACTCGACGTACCGAACGCGAATACGATCATCATCAACCGCGCGCAAAATTTTGGTCTTGCGGAGCTGTACCAGTTGCGTGGACGCGTGGGCCGTTCGAACGAACAGGCATATTGTTATCTCGTCGCACCACCGATCGCGTCGCTGTCCAAAGATGCATTGAGGCGGCTTGAAGCGATGGAAGAATTCTCCGAACTTGGCGCCGGCTTCCAACTTGCGATGCGCGATCTCGAAATTCGTGGCGCAGGCAATTTGCTTGGAGCAGAACAATCGGGATTTATCGCCGATATCGGGTTTGAGCTCTATCAAAAGATCGTCGATGAGTCCGTCGAAGAATTAAAGCGCGAAGAATTCCAGGAGCTGTTCAAGGACGAGCTTGCGAAAGCGAAGCGGACTGCATTCGGTAGAAAGCGCCTTGATGGTTCAGATGATGTCAGTGTCTCGATCGGCGTTTCCGCCCTCATCCCTGCGGATTACATCGAAGACGATGCCGAGCGATTCCGGTTCTATCAGCGCATGGCACAAGTCGCTACCGATGCCGAACTCGAAGAGATCGCGGTTGAAATGAAGGATAGATTTGGTCCGCTGCCTGAAGCTGCCGTATCACTTGTGCATCTCGCACGTATTCGCGAGCGAGCAAAACAACTCGGCGCCCGCACAGTTCAGTTCGACGAACCGACACGTTCGTTGCGCCTTTTGCTTCCACCTGAAACCGAAGTTCATTACTACCAGAACGCTTTCCCGCGGATTCTTGACACCTTCCCTACGATCGGCGCGAACAATATTCGTCTGGTTACTGAGAAGAAGCAGCTTCGCCTGATCATAAGACTCAAACCCGCTGAATCCGACGAAGCACGGCTAATTGAGATCGAATCAATGCTTGAAACATTGACTCCTAAGTTTGAGGAGACACCAGAGCTTGTCGTTGAGCAAGAGGCTACGTAATCTACGCTACTCTTTCGAGATGAACTCGAACGGCACAACATCCCAGTCCATCGCGATCCCCTGTTTCATGTTTGTTGCGTACTGGCGGATCTCGGAGAGCCGAAACTTGTAGCGCTGCGCGTCGTTGGTAAAGGTGAATTCGGGGTCATCACCAGGATCAAAGCCTACCATAAAGAGCGAGCCGTGGTCGAGATAATCGACGAAAAATTTTAGCATTGATCGATCCGATCCCGTTACATTGAAGTCCGGGCGCTCGGTGAGAATTTCTAACAGGCGGTCATTCATGGAAGATTCGGCAGTTAAGGTCAGGCCTGCAAACATACGGGATGCCAATGATGTCGCAAGACTCTTGACGCTTCTCGGTTATCCAACGACTGAAGATTTTGTGATACGTCGAATGAACATTCTCCTCAACACCGGGCGGGCAGAGATATTCGTGGCAGAACTGGATGGATCAATCGCAGGCGTGATGAGCTTTGATGTTACGCCTTTATTTCACCAGGAGGGAAACATCGGTTGTATCACATCGCTCTCCGTGGATCCCGCGATGAAGTCCAGAGGAGTCGGCACTGCACTCGTGCGCGCTGGCGAGGACTTCGCTGCGAAGAGCGATTGCCTCAAGATCTCTGTTGCAAGCGGATTCCATCGGACCGAAGCCCATGAATTTTATCGCAGTCTCGGATATGAGGAGAGCACCAAGCGATTCCTGAAAGTGCTCTAAACCACCACTTCGCTCCACAAACTCTAGTACCTACCCTCGTAATGGCTTTCGCCGGCTGCCGTGCATTTTTGTATGCAGGCTCAAGGCTAGAGCGAATGCACTAAGTATAGGAGATCTCCTGTTCGAAATTATAGGATTATGAAGAAGACCTCCGTCACTGAGTCTTCCGAACTCAAGGCGCACCTCGACACAGCAGAGGAACACCTTGAGAAGTCCGAGTATGCCCTTGCGGAAACACTTGCGAATGAATTTCTCTCTCATTCGAATAAGATCGGCACGCTGCCGCTAGGCGACGAGGCCCGCGCGCTCTGCATTCTCGGTGATTGCTGCAGGAACACCGCGCGCTTTGACGATGCGTTCACATATTTCCAAAACGCACTCACTGTCGCCAAAGCCGCATCGAATCTTGGATTGCAGTCCAGGGCGCTCGGTGGAACAGCAAACGTACAAGTCAAGCTCAGTGACTATAACACTGCGCTTGGCACGGCCGAGCATGCCTTGGCTTTAGCTGAACAAACGGAAGACAAAAAGCGGCAAGCGAAGTTAATGACCACCGTTGGGTTGATACACTTAAATCTTGCTGACTCCCCGCGCGCACTCGACTGGTATGCCCGCACTCTTTTACTTAATGAAGAAATCGGCGATAAATCTGGAGTGATTGCCATTCTCAACAATATCGGGCTTGTGCACCTGAACCTTGCTGACTATCCTCGTGCCCTGGATCAGTTTACCCGCGCCTTGGCCCTTGCGGAAGAAATTGACGATAAAGCTGCAGTGACAACCATTCTCAGCAACATCGGAAATGTGCACGCCAGCCTTGCTAACTACTCAGTCGCGCTTGATTACTTTACCCGCGCCCTTCCACTTGCGGAAGCAATCGGCGCTAAAGAGGCTGCAATCCTTGCTCTCGGCAACATCGGGAATGTGCTTGTGCAGCTAACTGACTACCCGCGTTCGTTGGACTACCTTTCCCGTGCCCTCGCGATTGCTGAAGAAATCGGCGATCAGTATAACGTAGCGGTAACTTTGGGCAACATGGGACTTAGTTATATAAACACCGGCGATTATACTCGGGCATTGGAATACCTTCAGCGTGCTCTCATGCTCAGCAAGCAGATCGATGCTCGCAGAACAGCGAGTTACTGGATGCTAGGTATTGCAAAGACTCAGCGCAAGCTGGGTAATCATAATGCTGCCGCCCAGGGTTTTCTCGACACGTTGCACCATCGGCGTAACGAAGTGAAAACGAATGAGGGGGTTGCAGAAACTTTACTCGAGTTAGGTGGCGTGCTTCTTGCGCAAGGGAAAACCGAAGATGGGCTTGCGCGCTTGATGGAATCGCTACAATTAGCAGATGAATTAGGCGAGAAGGAAATAGGATCGGAAGCACACAACCAAATTGCCGATGCTTATGCGAAGACGGGCGACGCAGCCAAAGAGCTTGAGCACCTCAAGAAGCATTACGCGCTCGAAAAAGAAATATTTAGCGAAGAATCGAAGAAGCGTGTCGAGCTTTTCAATATGCGCGTGGCCGTTGCTGAGATTGAGCATGGAGTCGAAGTGCAAAAATTACGAGGCGAACGGATGGAACACGAGATCTCGTCCCAAGCAATTCACCTCGCTGCCCAAACCGAACTCGTCGATAAATTCCGGAACGACTTGCGCCAGATCATCCGCGAGATCGATGAGCCGATCGCGGCGCTGAAGAAGATCAAGGAGAAACTGAAAGAGCTGCCGTGCCAGCAGATTGACTGGCCGAAATTCGAGGTGCAGTTTAACGAAGTGCATCCCGAGTTTCGCGAGAAGCTCACGGCGAAGTTTCCAGATCTAACGCATATGGAGCAGCGCATCGCAGCGATGGTGCGGATGGACCTGACATCCTCTGACATCGCTCGTCTCTTTTGCATCACCGAACGGGCAGTGGAATTTCATCGATTGAACTTGCGGAAGAAACTTGAACTGAAGAAGGAAGACAGTCTTCCCAAATTTTTGACCGGGATTTAAAGTACTTTGTAGATTAACATTTGACCTAATGTACGGCGGGTTTAACCCGCTGTTTTCATTTCTCGCACTCTTCCACTGGATGAGTGTAATAGCAAAACTCTAGTACCTACCCTCGTAGCGGTTTTCGTGGGATGCCTTGCATGTTTGCAGCCCTGGCTTGAGGCCAGAATGCATCACCATCTATTTCCTAACTCCTATGAAGACCAAGATCCTAACTTTAGCAGCACTCGCGCTTCTGTACGCGCAAGGGGTCCGAGCGCAGATTCCACAAACGATCAGCTATCAGGGCATGCTCACAACGAGCAGCGCCCCTGCAAACGGCTCGCACCTCATTACCATCGTGCTGTACGATGTAGCCTCGGGCGGCTCAGCGCTTTATCACGAGGAGCACCAGCTTACAGTGACAAACGGTATCTTTAACGTGGCCATCGGGTCGATCACGCCATTTCCCTCCTCACTCACGTTCGATCGGCAGTACTATCTCGGCGTAGTCGTCGATGGAGGTCCTGAACTATCACCACGCGCGGCATTAGCTTCCGTTCCGTATGCACTACATGCCGCTGCAGCAAGTTCACTCGATAAAGGAGTGAAAGGAGTCGTTACAAGTCTGAACGGCAAGAGCGGCGATCTCACAATTGCGGGCGGTTCTGGTATCGCTTTGAAAGATACCACTGGATCGTTTGCGATCTCAAATACCGGTGTGCTCTCAGCGAGTGGAACTGCTAATCAGATCAACGTTTCATCTGCAACCGGCGATCTTACATTCAGCTTGCCGCAAAACATTCACCCCCGTGCCACGCCGGAATTCTACAATATCTATCTGACGGGAATGCCGGAGGCCAGTACGTATAGGAACGTCGTCGTCGCTGGCCGTGGAGTGCTTCAAACGCGAACGGCTGTACTTTCCGCGATTGGAACACCAAACCAGGTCTACGTTTCTTCAGACGCCGGCGATGTCAAATTCAGCTTGCCGCAAAATATTGATTACGGCGCCACGCCGCAATTCGCCGGACTTGCGCTCACTGGCATTCCGGCAAACAGCTCTTCGAATAACATTCTGGTCTCGCATGCAGGTGCATTAGAAACGCGCACCATTGCTTCGCTCGACAGCAGCTTTTGGGCGCTTGGCGGCAACGGATTGCCATCATCAAAAGGGTTGGGTACGACTAGCAACACTGATGTCCCGTTGATAGCAAATAGTACTGAACAAATGAGGCTTCGTGCTTCTGGTGGATTGAATATTCCTTCCACAGCTTCGACAGGCGTTGGTGCGGTATTTCAGAATGGCACACGATTCATTCACTCGTACCAAAATAATAATGTTTTTGCCGGTCAGAACGCCGGGAATTTCACGATGACCGGATCAGATACCACTTATACATCACCCCAAGATGGGCAGACGATCTCGCTGGGCGACGGTGGTAATACTGGTGTCGGAGTAAACGCCCTGATGAGCAACGGACGAGGATTCAACAATACGGCCATGGGCTATCTTGCGCTAAAGAGTAATACGACCGGTTACCAAAATACCGCAATCGGACAGCGAGCTATGACCTGGAACACCACCGGTATTCTCAATGTCGGAGTCGGTAATGGTGCGCTTGCTTTCAATACCACGGGCACAGACAATACTGCTGTCGGTTGGGGAGCAATGACGAAGAACACCACAGGCATTCGCAATACGGGAGTCGGTAAGGGTGCGCTTGGAAACAATACTACTGGTATAGCTAACACTGCTGTCGGTTGGGGTGCACATGACTTCAACATATCAGGCAACTATAACGTGGCAGTGGGTAATACTGCACTCATCTTTGACAGCAGTGGCTCTCGAAATACGGCTATCGGTCGAGAGACGTTACGCAACAGCACGGCATCCGACAATACTGCTATCGGACAACAGGCCCTACTTGGCACTACAACAGGCGATAAAAATACTGCTGCTGGAACATTGGCCCTCATCAATAATTCTACCGGTACCAAAAATGTAGGAATAGGCTATAACACAGGCTCATCGAACACGACTGGAAGCGCCAATACCTTCATTGGTTATTCTGCCAACGGCGCTGCCGGCATCACCAATGCCACTGCGATCGGCGCAAATGCCAGCGTCACTGCATCAAATAGTCTTGTGCTCGGAAACGGTGCGAGTGTCGGGATCGGAATAACTGCACCCACAAAAACGCTAGATGTAAATGGCACATTCCGCACCACCGGAGCAGCGACCTTTGACAATTCACTCAACATCTCTCCAACTGACACGACTGGTGTTGGCGCGATATTTCAGAATGGCACCCGGTTGATTCACTCCTATGGAGTGAATAATATCTTCGTCGGTGCTGGCGCCGGCAATTTCACAACGACCGGCTCACCAATTAACAATCCGGGACCTTCAGATTTTGCTGTCATTGGCGATGGCGACAATACTGCTGTCGGTTCTCTTGCGCTGACAAACAATACCACGGGTTTTGAAAATACTGCAATCGGAGAGTTGGCACTGACTACCAACACCTCGGGTAAAGAGAATACTGCAATCGGACAACGCGCCTTGACCTGGAACACCACGGGTTTTCACAATGTCGGAGTCGGCAACGGAGCGAGCGCTTTTACAACCACCGGCTCGAATAATACGACAGTCGGATTCGGTGCAGGGGCGCATGTTCTCAGCGGAGCTAATAATGTTGCGGTTGGACTTGGAGCCCTTGTGTTCGATACGTCAGGTGCTCGAAATGTCGCGATTGGCGTGTTTGCGCTTGGTCATAACAACTACATATCCTCCTCATCCGACAACACTGCAACCGGATACGAGGCACTCTTTAATGCTACCATCGGCGAACGCAATATCGCAGCAGGATCGCTTGCACTTTTCAATAATACATCAGGCGCCCAAAACGTAGCAATGGGCTACAACGCGGGCGTTTCGAACACGACGGAAAATGCGAACACGTTCCTGGGCTACGCAGCGAACGGCGCTAATGGCATCACCAATGCCACAGCGATCGGCGCGAATGCAAGCGTCACGGCATCGAACAGCATCGTGCTCGGCAACGGAGTGAATGTCGGGATCGGAATAACCGCGCCTACAAAAACACTCGATGTAAATGGCACCTTCCGCGCCACAGGTGCTGCGACGTTTGGCAATGCACTCAACATCTCTTCGACTGATGCCAGTGGAGTTGGAGTTGTGTTCCAGAATGGTGTTCGGTACATTCACTCATTCCAAAACAATAATTTCTTCGCTGGTCAGAACGCGGGCAATTTCACGATGCCCGGTTCGGATACTGCGTTCACATCGGTGAACGACGGGCAGACGATCTCGCTTGGCGATGGTGGCAATACCGGAATAGGAGTAAACGCGCTCGCGAGTAACGCCAGAGGATTCAACAATACCGCTATCGGCTATCTGGCGCTGACGAGCAATACGACGGGCTTTGCCAATACGGCGGTCGGACAACACGCGCTGTGGACCAACACGATAGGCGTTCGAAACACAGCAATCGGAATCAGTGCACTTAACTTCAATACCACAGGCCAGGTTAACACTGCGCTGGGATTTCAAACTTTGACCCATAACACTACGGGCGATAGCAGTACAGCGGTTGGAGCAGGCGTACTCAACTTCAACACTACTGGACGACGTAACACGGCTATTGGCTTCAAGGCTTTGAATAGCAATACGCTTGCCGCAGACAATACTGCAATAGGACTGCGGGCGTTGTTCGGCAATACGTTGGGCGAACGCAATACTGCTGAAGGGGGACTTGCCCTCCTCAACAACACGACAGGCGCGCAGAATGTAGCGATCGGCTACAATGCTGGCCTATCGAACACGACTGCAAATGCTAATACATTCATTGGTTACGCCGCGAACGGTGCTGCTGGCATCACCAATGCCACAGCGATCGGCGCGAATGCAAGCGTCACGGCATCGAACAGTCTTGTACTTGGAAATGGAGCGAATGTCGGGATCCGGACGAGCACGCCGCGTGCGGAACTCGATGTCAATAGCACGGGCGCGATCATTGTCCCTGTCGGCACGACGGCACAGCAACCGGCAGTGCCTGTCCAGGGCATGATCCGGTTCAACACAACGACGAACCACTTCGAAGGGTACAACGGAACCGCGTGGAATAATCTGGATTAAGTGACAGCGACCTTGAGGTTGCAACGCAAGCGAAAATAGCAAAAAGTCTTTTTCACATCGCGAGAGAGAGTTCAACGGGGTGGCGTCATCACAAAGCGTGATGGCGCCACTCGATTGAAAGAAGTGCACTTAGCATAGGGCATCTGCTGTTCGAGGTTATAGGATTATGAAGAACGCCTCATCCATGCCTTCTCTCAAAATCGGAGCGCTCCTCGACAAAGCTGAGGAACATCGCGAGAAGAGCCAGTACGTGCAAGCCGAGAAAATTGCGAACGATGTACTCACACTTGTCGGCGAGAACGGCACCCGCCGCCGGTCGCTGGACGATGAGGCACGCGCCCATTGCATCCTCGGCGCATGCTGTTCAAGGACCGCGCGCTACGACGATGCACTCACACATTTCCATAACGCCTTCACCGCCGCCGGAGCCGCATCAAATCTCGGACTTCAGTCCAGGGCGCTCGATGGAAAAGCCATCATACAAAAGAATCGTGGTGACTATCAGACTGCGCTAGGCACAGCCGAGCATGCCCTGGCTGCTGCTGAAAAAGGCGAAGACAAAAGGCAGCAAGCACGGACACTTAACATCATTGGGCTTCTGCACAAACAATTTGGTGACTATCCGCGCACCCTGCATTACATGTCTCGCGCGCTTGCGCTCCATGAGGAAATCGGTAATAAACGTGGAGTTTCAGCAAATCTTGGCGACATTGGGGGGGTGCATCACGGCCTTGGTGACTGTCCGCGCACACTAGATTATATGTCTCGCGCTCTTGCCATTGCTGAAGAACTCGGCGATAAAAATATGGTCGGAATACATCTCACCAATATCGGAACTGTGCATGCGGATCTTGCTGACTACCCACGCGCATTGGACTACTTCAAGCGCGCCCTTGCGCTTGCTGAAGAACTCGGCGCTAAGAGGGATGTTACTTCCGCTCTGGGCAATATAGGACTTGCATGCATAGACACAGGCAACTATACACGCGCATTGGAATATCTTAAGCATGCTCTTGATCTCAGCGAGCAGATCGGCACCCCCATTCAAACGGCCTATTGGATGAAAGGTATCGCACGTATCCAGCGCAAGATGGGTAATCTTGATGTTGCCTATCAAGGTCTTCTCGATACGCTACACCATCAGCGTGACGTACTCAAGTCTAGTCAGGATGTTGCTGACACACTTCTCGTATTGGGCGGCGTGCTGCTTGAGCAAGGTAAGACCCAGGAAGGGCTGACAAAGCTCGAGGAGGCCCTGCAATTAGCAGAGGAATTAGGCCAGAAGCGGCAAGCAGCCGAAGCGCACAATGAAATTGCCGTTGCCTATGCACAAATAGGCGACGTGGCGAAGGAGCTTGACCACCTCAAGAAGCATTACGCGATCGAGAAAGAAATCTTTAGCGAAGAATCGAAAAAGCGTGTCGAGCTTTTCAATATGCGCGTGGCCATTGCCGAGATCGAACATGGAGTCGAAGTGCAAAAATTACGAGGTGAACGTATGGAACACGACTTAGCAAACAACGCGATCCACCTCGCTGCCCAGACCGAACTCGTCGATAAATTCCGAAATGATCTGCGCCAGATCTTCAACGAGATCGATGAGCCAATCGCAGCGCTGAAAAAAATTAAGGAAAAGCTAAAGGATCTCCCTTGCCAGCAGATCGACTGGCCGAAATTCGAGGGGCGGTTTAACGAGGTGCACCCCGAGTTTCGAGCGAAGCTCACGGCGAAGTTTCCGGAGCTAACACATATGGAGCAGCGCATCGCAGCAATGGTACGGATGGACCTGACATCCTCCGACATCGCCCGTCTCTTTTGCATCACCGAACGCGCGGTGGAATTTCATCGGTTGAATTTGAGGAAGAAACTCAAGCTGAAGCAAGAGGAGAGTTTACCGAAATTCCTAAGCCAACTATAACACAAGCTAAAGCCCCCGTCACGAATCCTGCGGCGAGCTTCTTTCGTTCAACGATATATATGAAGAAAACACCATCCGCTCTGCCTCCCGAACTTGGGGCACTCCTCGATAGAGCAGAGGAATATGTTAGTAACTTCGAGTATGTCCTAGCGGAACAACTTGCGAACGAAGTACTCACACTTGCGAATGTGGATGGCACACTGCAAGCGCGCGCCCTCTGCATCCTCGGCGCATGCTGTTCAAGAACCGCGCGGTATGACGATGCACTTGCGCATTATGACAACGCCAATGCCGCTGCCGAAGCCGCATCGAATCTTGGATTGCAGTCCAGAGCGTTGAGAGGAGCATCGAGAGTTCAAAATGATCGCGGGGACTATCGCGCTGCGCTTGGCACAGCCGAGCAGGCCCTGGCTGTTGCAATAAAAGTTGAAAACAAGCACCAGCAAGCAAGGTCACTATACTCCATCGCGCTTGTTCATCAGGATCTTGCTGATTATCCTCGAGCCTTGGACCATTGGGTCCGCGCCCTTGCGCTGGATGAAGAAATCGGCAATAAACAAGGAATTGCGGGTGCACTCTCCTGCATCGGACGTGTACATATGAGTCTTGCTGACTACCCGAAAGCGTTGGAGTACTTTGCCCGCGGCCTTGTGCTTGCAGAAGAAATCGGAGACAAAAATGCTGTCGAAACAACTCTTGGCGCCATCGGGACTGTCTATGTCGCGCTTGCCGACTACACGCGCGCGTTTGACTACTATGCCCGCGCTCTTGCACTTGATGAAGAAATCGCCGATAAACAAGGGGTTGCAGCTGAGCTCGGCAATATTGGGCTTACTTGCATTGAAAGTGGCGACTTTTCGCGCGCACTGGATTATCTTAAGCGGGCTCTTGATCTCAGCGAGCAGATCGGGGCTCGCAGACTGGCGGGTTATTGGATGAAGGGTATTGCAGAGGTTGAATGCAAACTTGGTAATCTGACCGCTGCCTATCAGGGGTTCCTGAATACTCTACATCTTCGGCGCGATGAGCTCAAAACAGATGAGGGAATTACGGAAATTTTAATCAAGTTAGGCAGCGTCCTTCTGGCGCAAGGAAAAACCGAAGAAGGCTTGGCGCGATTGATGGAGGCGCTGCAATTAGCAGAGCAATTGGGTGAGAAAAACTTTGCAGCTGAAGCGCACAAGGAAATCGCTGTTGCTTATGTGCAGACGGGTGACGCAGCAAAGGAGCTTGACCACCTCAAGAAACATTACGCGATCGAGAAAGAAATCTTTAGCGAAGAATCGAAGAAGCGCGTCGAGCTTTTCAATATGCGCGTGGCCGTTGCTGAGATTGAGCATGGAGTCGAAGTGCAAAAATTACGCGTGGAACGTATGGAACACGAAATCTCGTCCCAGGCTATTCACCTCGCTGCCCAAACCGAACTCGTCGATAAATTCCGCAACGACTTGCGTCAGATCGTCCGCGAGATCGACGAGCCGATCGCGGCGCTCAAAAAAATTAAGGAGAAGCTGAAAGAGCTGCCATGTCAGCAGATCGACTGGCCGAAGTTCGAAGTGCAGTTCAACGAAGTGCATCCCGAGTTTCGCGCAAAGCTCTCGGCGAAGTTTCCGGAGCTAACACATATGGAGCAGCGCATCGCAGCGATGGTGCGGATGGACCTGACATCCTCCGACATCGCACGGCTGTTTTGCATCACCGAGCGCGCGGTGGAATTTCATCGGTTGAATTTGAGGAAAAAACTCAAGCTGAAGCAAGAGGAGAATTTACCGAAATTCCTGAGCCAAGTATAGAAGGAGCTAGCCCAGTCAAATCGCGCTGGACCGAAAATCCGCTCAATGTGGGAACGATTGATGGATAATAATATGTTTAATATGCGATTGGCAAATAATCTCCCCAAAGCGTTTAGAAGGTCATTCGGCGTTCGTAGCCAAACCTAGGTTGGGCCTTCTGGGAAATTACTAATTGGCCGTAGGAAAGGATCTCACTCGACCCTAAAAACTCTGGCAAGCGTCGTTTTTCAAACGCTAGCTAAAGCTGACGCTACACGGATTCTGCCCGCGTAATCCAAGTTCAGCTCCAAGAAGAATCATGAATAAAGTTTTCACACACACAAGACAATCCTCGATTTTGCATCGAATTCGCCAGTCCGGCAGTTGATTTGACCAAAAGCTTTCATGAGATTCCTCGTAGGGCTCGGAATGACATTCCCGAGACAGTAGGCACAACCCAACCACTGTTCCCCGTTCCCTGACCCCTGTTCCCTAATCCTCGAATTATGAATAAAGTTTTCACACACACCAAGCTTGGAAATCAGGAAATCCCATTTTCAGCACAGAATCGAGGATTTGTGTTTTTGGGGCGGTGTGCCCAAGGCGCAAACGGATTTACGCCGCCTGCTTCTCCTCTTTATAGATAAGGATCGGAGGAGCGCCCGTCTCGACCATGGCTCGGGTGACAATGCACTTCTCTACTCGCTTATTATCAGGGAGCGAGAACATGAGATCCTGCAAGGCGATCTCCATAAGCGAGCGAAGTGCCCTGGCGCCAGTGCCGCGCGTCATCGCAAGATCGATAATCGGGTCGAATGCATCTGGTGCGAATTCAAGATCGATGCCTTCCATCGCAAAGAGTTTACGATACTGTTTGACCAGAGCATTCTTTGGCTCCGTCAGTACGCGAAGCATCGCTTCAGGCGTGAGACCTTTTAGGGCGCCGACAACAGGAAAGCGACCGATGAGTTCGGGAATAAATCCGAATTTCAGGAGATCGTCAGGCAGCGCAAACTGGAAAATATCGTCAGCTTTCTGATCCATCTTCGATGGGATCTTCGCACCAAAGCCGATCGGGTTCTTGTGCAACCGCTTGAGGATGATCGTCTCAAGACCATTGAACGCGCCACCAGCAATGAAGAGAATATTTTTTGTATTGATGTGCACGAGTGGCTGCTCGGGGTGCTTGCGGCCGCCCTTTGGTGGAACACCGGCGATCGTGCCTTCGAGAAGTTTCAGCAAGCCTTGTTGAACGCCTTCACCTGAGACATCGCGTGTGATCGAAGGGCTATCGCTCTTGCGTGCGACCTTATCCATCTCATCAAGATAGATGATGCCTCGCTCTGCGCGTGCTACGTCAAAATCCGCTGCCTGCAATAATGCGGAGAGGATCGACTCGACATCATCACCGACGTATCCTGCCTCGGTGAGCGTGGTGGCATCAGCGACCGCGAAGGGCACATCGAGAATATGTGCAAGTGTCTGAGCAAGAAGTGTTTTTCCCGTACCGGTCGGACCAAGCAGAATGACGTTCGACTTTTCAATCTCAGTATCCTCAAAGCCTTCGACACCAATAAGCGTCTCGGAGTCGATTCTCTTATAATGATTGTAGACGGCGACAGAGAGTATCTTCTTCGCTTCATCCTGCTCGACGACATATTCATCAAGTGCCTTCTTGAGTGCGCTTGGCGTGAACGAGCCGAGTCCGAGATTTCGAGCGGTCTTCTTCCTCGCGAACTGAGGCAGGTGAGCACGCAGCAGATCGACGTGATTGGAAGTGCAGATGTCACAGATAAATGCACCACCGAACGGGGCGCTGATAAGCGTCAGGACCTCTTCCGCCGAACGCCCACAGAAAGAACAATAGACGGGCCGATCGGTAATTTGATCGCTGCCACCGGTAGCAACGTAAGGCTTGCGGGTTTTCTTGTCTGTCATAGATCTGATAGCTTCCGAACGGAGTGCCGCTCTGGATAATTTCTCTCATTAATCAACAAGCTCGCGTTCCTTGATCGCCTGGCAACCAAGAAATACGGCATTAATTGCTGAAAGTCTATCCGTTACGACCCCAGATCAGGTTCGTGAGAGAAACGCACCGTCACGATGCCGCTCGGAGATACGGCGCCTGTGCACGATGTAAAGCAATGTGAGCCATTGCAGAGCAAAAGTAATAAATTCTTTTCCTAAATGCAAGCCCAGCAGGCAATTTTCTTGACGGCCAGGCGAGCGATGCTTATTTCGTGGGATAGTGTCCTTGAACCCAAGTAATGAATTGGTCATTCGCACGCGGAAATTCGCCAGCATTCTTGAATTCGGTGATTTGCTCGTGTCCATGAACGACGCGAACCAGTGCCTCTAATTCAAGCGGGCCTTTGAACTCAGGAATTTCTTTAAGCTTCACAACCTGCGCGCGAGCCTCGTCGACCGATTGCTCAACAGTCCTGTTGGCACTCTTGACCAGTGCATCCGCGCTGAATGGCTTGCCTGTCAGCTTCTCGACCAGGTCCATGAACGGTACCGAATTACCTGCAGCCCAATATCCAGCCGCGAGCTCGGGACCAATATGTGCGTTGTCGAGAAGGTGTCCATACTTCTCCTTAAAGTAGGTGCGCGTCTGGTTGACTGCCATTTGCGCGAGCACATAGCCGTGATAGTATGCACTCGATTCGCCTGCAAGCAAATGCGGCACAGCAAGAACCGGGCGTTGACTTGCATTCAAGTAGAGCAGCTTACGCTCGACATCACGAACCATGCGCGTGACGTTCTCTCCAGTCAATTGAGCATCGCTCATTTCGTACAGCGCCTTCTCGACATAACAAACGACAAGCATCGCACGAATGTCGAGCGCTTCGAACGGCTGTGAATTGCGGATACTTCGTTCGATCAGATCAAATGGCATTGGCTTGCCATCTGTGGTTTTCGCATAGCGAGTTTCCCAATCGGCATCGCTGATGATCGAGTCGAGAAACATTGATTGAGTCTCGGCATACGCAACTGAAGTTGGCGCGAACTCCTGCGCGAAGCAGGGCGCATTCATGAGTACATTCGAAAAATGCGCTGCATGCCCACCTTCGTGGAACAGCGTATTCAACGCACGAACGCCGGCACCGATCTGATTCGGCATTGCGTTCGCAGTGAAGTTGATACGTGCAGGATTCCACGAACCATTATTATAGAACGACGGCACCGGCCCATGCATGAACCCATTTTCGTATTTGCCCTTGCGATCGACAAGATCGAGTGTTAGTGTAGCGCCGCGATACTTGATGCCAAGCGCTGCAAAGGATCGCACCCAGCGATTTAGGGAATGAGCGAACGGAAAATACGGATCGGTTTCTTTTGCAAGATCGCCAGAGCGAAGATGCCCGAAATTCCAGGGCTCAAGAGCAATCTTGCCTTTCTCTTTTACGAATTCATCGACCGCTTGCTTTGCTCGTTCTCGAGTCTTTACTTCCAGATCATCGAGCAACTCAAATAGGCGCTTTTTCGAAAAACCTTCGGTGCGCTGGACTTTCATATCGTAATAGTCCTCGTACCCCAACATTCGCCCAAGCTCGTTACGCTTTTTTACGATCTCGAGAAATCCTTTTGCAATAACGAATGGCTCGATCGAGAGCAAGCCTTCATATGCAGCCTTGCGTCTCGATTCGTCAGCTTCCATCCGCTCCATGTTTGCCAGCAGCGTCGAAGTAGCCGCGACAAATGAGCCGGACGCTGGGTCGATGTAGCCTAATTCCATTTCATTGCGAGCCGCCTGGAGAGCACCTTCGAGTCCAATGATCTCTGCAGAAAGTTCTTGTGCTTTCTTGTCCTCGATCGCATTAGCCCGGAAGAAGTTGATCCATCCTTTGAGTGCGATCTCCTCGTCCTTGCCAAGCGACTTGATCTCCGCACCCAGCTCGCGCAAGTGCTTGAGCATGTCCGGGTTTTGCATGAACTCCTGCGCCTCGATCTCAGCAGCAGAAAGTTTTTTCTGGCTCGCATTCGCATCTTTCGAAAGACCCATCTTCGTTTCCCAGAAGAGATCTTCCTTCTTGGTATGTACGCGCAAAAATTCGTTTGCGAGTTGCTGGAGTTCCTGTTGTAATTCGGCCATGGTGTTTACGGATGAAAAAGAGCGATTGGTTTTCCTGCGAGGGCTGGAAACGGATGCTGGCTACAAACAGTCAACGATGAGAGCTTGTTCGCAAAATCGTCGGAATCACTATTTCAAGACACGTACCGGTACGTCCACTCTCAAAACGGAAATCTGCCGGAAGGAACGCATGTAACTTGTGCGGACGCGGTCAATATTGGCTTCCTCGCTGGACGATCCCTTATGGAGGTACAAAATGAGCTTGGCCGGCTCATGGAATTGTGAGCCACTGGAGCTTCTCCACCCGCCTTCGGCACCAACAATGGTGAATCCGTCGAGGAATCTCGAGAGGCAGGTATCCTGAAAGCGCTGCCATGCTTCTGGCGCGATCGGGGTGTGCATCGAATCGGTCATCCCAAAAAAGAGCTGTGTCTCAAGATTCTTTTCCGACCGCTTGCCGGAGCCCGAGCTCATGGTCATCGAATGGCAGGAGACGAAGAATCCCATGCCAAATGTGAGAATCAAGGATCTGAGAACGAAAGCCTTTACCATACCCACAATGGAATACCAACAACAGAACTAACAGCAGAACGAACGGGCAGCCAGAGCGACCAGAAGAAATTCTGATCGCGAGAGATGACTGCAGAAATCTCCGCAGATTTCGGCGGATGATCTTTTTCAAGCGTATTATGAGAGCGCATGTAAATATAATTCGCAAGCAGCGAGAAAAGTCCCGGCGGGAATCCATCGTAGCGGAAGAATTCAACGCGAAGATTATCATAGAGCGGCAGAAGCAAGCCATGCATCAGGCTGTCCTTGACTGAGAGTTGGAATTCCGCTGATTGTATCAACCCACCCGTAAGCTTGAATGGCTCGGCATGGATCAGATAATCGTTGAACATCGACACATTCATGCTATCGAGCCTCGCTTTAACTTCGATCGCTAACTTCGGATTAAGCAACTCATAGTCGATCCTGTAGTTGAAGAACCCGGCACCCATGACGGTCATGTCGCCCACTATTGTTGTCGGAGTAGTTTGTGTCGTTGTGCTTGGATCGTTCGAGATCGGGCCAATGGTCGCATTGATATTGTCCATTGAGATCTTGCCAGGCTCTGAGCCAGCCGGCCAGCGCTCGCGGAAGTCAACTTCTCCGTCCCGAAGGATCACCGACTTGATTCCTACAAGAGCGGGGATGTGCTGGAATGCTTCGTGAGGAAATACTTCCGGCACAACGTGCGGAGCTCGATCGTGGCGTTTGTCTGCAAAGACATCAAACCTGAAATTCTCGACAAGCACACTATCGGCAAAGATGCCGTAACCGGTTAACAATTTCTGATAGTCAAAGCCAGTAAGCACAACCTGCGGCACAAAGGCATCGTATCGGTTCTTGCGATATTGATAGAGCGAGCCAAACGATTCTTCAGTGACAAGCGGATGAACCACAAGCGAATCGATCCGAAGCATGTGCGAAAGAAGATTGCCAGAAACACCACCCTCGGTAAAACTATAGAGTGAACCGGTCTCGGAATGCGTCACCTCTCCGACCGAGAATGTCCCGGCAGAACTGAAGAGCATGCCACGTTTGGCAAGAAACGCCGCACGATCAAGCTTAAAATTCTTGAGCGAGAGCATTAATCCAGAAACCGAATCGCCAAGGCCTGGCGGATCGGCGGGAGCTTCGAAAAGATTTAGTCCGTGAAGTCTTCCGTCGGTGACTGTAATGGTACCCGAAGCAATAACCGGCATCACATCTGGGAGTGGGAATGTCGTGAGGCGCTGCAGCGCTGCAAAAGGATTTGTATCAGGCCCGCTCTTCGTAAGATCGCTTTTGCTCGTTGCTGGAGATGGATCAAGATAAATATCCGGCTGCCGAAGAACAATGCTTCCAGAGAAAAATCCTTTGCGCATCAAGAGATTCGACCAACTGATCCCGTTAACAGATGCCGAGCGCAGATTAACTTGGCGAAGGCCTTTGAGGATCGGGTGAACCCGGATATTCGAAGCCTGCAGAGATTTCTCAGTGCCGCTAATGTCGGTCAGTTGAATGCTTCCGTTTGCGGTTGAGAGTGTCGTTACACCCTTGACGTTGAAATTCGCACTCCTGCTAAAAAACTTTGACACGTTCGTAAGTGGTGTTGTGGCTTTGAGTGATAGGTCGTGCAACACCAGTGAAAGGTGCTTTACAGCATTGATGTCTCTACTCTTGGGAAACAGATTATACACCTCCCCGTCGGTCAAGGCGAGCGTCTGTACTTTCAATTCGGGAACTGCAGAGGGCATGGGAACGAGGGTTGTCGCTTTCATCGGCCCTGGGTCCGCACCATTCTGTACGTAGATCTGCGGGGTTGAGATCGTCAGGCTCAAGGCTGAAAGGCCTTTCATTGCAAGCAAACGGTTCCAGTCCAGGCCGGTGAGAGCAATATCATCGACAACGACGCGACGGATTTGCGACAGCGGCTCTTCTATCTGTGTACCAATGATGCGCAGCGTGGAATCGATGAGGTTTCCATTCACGGTCGCGGCTTTCATATTTGCCGAACCGCTCGCATCGAGATGGGAAATTTCCTCGGCATGGAATTGCGCGCTCTTACTGAAAAATGTCCGGGTACCCTTTTTGTATGTTGGTGCATCCACATAAAAATCGCGGAGCTCGATTGATGCGTGTGCAATGAGGACTCCGCTTGCGGTCGGCTCCGAATTCGCGGGACGGGATTCTGTAGCTGTGCCTTCAGTGGACGCATCGGCGTAGAATAGCTGGGCATTGTCGATCGTGATCACCTTCGACGAGACGAGCGGCATGAAGCTCGGAAACATGGCAGTATTTGCTGCGAATCTAGGGAGAGCACCGGGACGAAGATAGATCCTCGGAGAGCGAACCGTCACACTGCTGGCGTATAGACCATTTTGTGCGAGCAGTTTCCAATAATCGAAGCCTGCAATGCGAATCGTGTCGACAATGAACCCCTCGATCGCATTCGGCTCCCAGGTTTGATCGTCGGATGACCCCTTCCCTGTTATCATCTTTTCGTTCTCAGCGAGTCGAACGCCTGTTATGATCAGGCTATCCTTTTTCGGCGAGAGCGTGATATCATCCATTGCGAACGTATACCCGTTACCGAATTTCTCACGCACCCAACTCTGCAGCTTTGGCTTGACGACATACTTGATCAGCACATTCGGATAACTTGTAATGAGGATCCCGGCTGCAATCGCCGCCAGCGCTATTACACCAATTGCTGAATAGATCAGGTACTTCGCTCGAAAGCCGCTATTGCTTTGTCGAATGTTCGAGGGTGGGTACTTTGGTGGAGAAGAATTACGATCTGGAAGTGATTCAGTTGCCACTGCTGCAGGTAGCGGTGCTCCAACTTTTTGCACAACAGGTGCACTTTCGCTCACTTGAGCTCCGCCATTCGTGATTGGTGCATTCGCAATTTGGAAAGTTGAGGTCGATGGGTTGAGACTCGAACTACGATAGGAGCCACCGCCAACGCTCGACGGCGTAACGACTTTGCGATCAAGTTTATCGGATAACTCCTCTGGCGTTTCAGTACTCATGACAAAAATTGACCTCAGGGATATTCTATCTCGACCTCTCGAAGTTGATCCTTTCTGATCAGGATAAACTCGAAAGATGGACTTTACAACGATAGTGAGCACGCAACGAAACCTGAGACCCCAGAGCGATCGGTCATTAGGAGCGAAGCCGACGGCTCAATGGAGAAGCCAGTCGACGAAGTTGATTGATGGCCGCAATCGGAGCTGCTGGGCCATGGCACTGGCGAAGCGGTCAGAGTGGAATAGAATGCTCAGCAGAAAACTCAAAGAGTTGTCGGCTACTATGCTCTAAAGGAATGCCATATCGAAATGTTCCAATCTTGCAGCGCTTGTGAAAGGCAGGGCATGCGCTTTGCCTTGCTTTTCATCCTCAGCGAATGTCTTGCTGTCGTATCTTCGCTTTCTTCACTTCACACATGTGCGATCGAATAAGGATTCAATGAATACCCAGAGCAAACTCCCGAACGATGAACTCGACCAATTGTGCATCAATACCATACGCTTTTTGGC